>Ga0070706_100000367_pt1 | contig 54314 bp, 55 predicted proteins | sample KBSK5501metaG_FD_65476 | JGI IMG/M metagenome (GOLD analysis project Ga0070706, IMG submission 65476) | Corn, switchgrass and miscanthus rhizosphere microbial communities from Kellogg Biological Station, Michigan, USA - KBS K5-50-1 metaG | ecosystem: Host-associated > Plants > Roots >... | reverse complement strand
GTTCCCGCGCCTGTGGCCGCGCTGAGCTCGCGACGACGCGAGCAACGCCGGCACTCACGACAACGAACAACGCAGACCCCCACATGACCCGCTTCGCGACCTTCATCGGCGCGGCCGCGCTGGCCATGGCAGCCGGCGCCGCGCGCGCCGATGTCAACGTCGGCGTGATCGTCTCGCTGACCGGCCCGGCCGCTTCGCTCGGCATCCCGGCCGACAACACGATCAAGCTGTGGCCCACCGAGATCGGCGGCCAGAAGATCAACGTGATCACGCTGAACGACGCGACCGACACGACCACCGCGGCGAAGAACGCGACCAAGCTGATCACCGAGGACAAGGTCGACGTGATCGTCGGCCCGTCGGTGACGCCGACCTCGCTCGCGGTGCTCGACGTGGCGGCGCGCGCCGGCGTTGCGGTGATCTCGCTGGCCGGCGGCGGCGCGATCGTCGAGCCGCCCGACGGGCCGCGCCGCTGGGCCTTCAAGATGGCGCCGACCGAGACCATCTCGATCAACGCGGTGCTCGGGCACATGCAGCGACGCAAGGCGGCGACGGTCGCGACCATCGGCCTGGCCACCGCGTACGGTGAAGGCTTCCTGAAGGCGATCGAAAAGCTCGCGCCGGCGCAGGGCGTGCGGATCGTCGCGAGCGAGAAGTACGCGCAGACCGACACCAGCGTGACGCCGCAGATCGTCAAGCTGATGGCCGCGAACCCCGACGCGGTCTACATCTTCAGTTCCGGCACGCCGGGCGCGCTGCCGCACGTCGAGCTCGTCAGGCGCGGCTACAAGGGGCTGATCTACCAGACGCAGGGCGTCGCGAACGCCGACTTCTTGCGTGTCGGCGGCAAGGAGCTCGACGGCAGCTTCATGACGGTGGCGCCGGTGCTGGTGGCCGACCAATTGCCCGACAGCAACCCGGTCAAGGGCCCCGGCGTCGCCTACGTGAAGCGTTACGAAGCGAAGCACGGCGCCGGCTCGCGCTCGCTGTTCGGCGCGACCGCATGGGACGCGCATCTGTGGCTGAACGCGGCGATCCCGGCCGCGCTGAAGAAGGGCAAGCCCGGCACGCCCGAGTTCCGCCTCGCGCTGCGCGACGGCCTCGAGGGCTTGCGCGAATTCGTCGGCGCGCAGGGCGTGTTCAACCTCAGCGACAAGGACCACAACGGCGTCGACGATCGCAGCCAGGTCATGGTCCAGGTCGAAAGCGGCGCCTGGAAGCTCGTGAAGTGACCGGCTCGCGCAGCGGCTGGACCGCGAGCTGACGCAGAGCCTTCTCTTGCATGGCTCCCTCTCCTCCCTCTCTCCCCCTGGGAGAGGGTAGGGGTGAGGGCAGCGCGCTGCGCCTGCGCCTCGACGAATGTGCGGGTTCATCACGACGACGGATCGCCGGCCGGCGCCTATCCTGCGCCGACGTGTCGGGTCATGGGACTTTGCGTTCGTGACCCCACGCAACGACCAGGAGACGACCATGCACTTTCGAGTTTCGCGCGCCGCGACCCTCTTGTTCGCCGCGTCGTTCGCCGTTGCGGCCGCACACGCGCAGGACAAGCGGGTCGCGCTGAAGCTGTCGAGCTGGGTGCCGGCGCAGCACCCGCTGAACCCGGCGCTGATCGCGTGGGCCGACGACATCAAGAAGACTTCGGGCGGCACGATCACCGCGACGTTGTTCCCGTCGGAGCAGCTCGGCAAGGCCTTCGACCACTACGACATGGCACGCGACGGCATCGCCGACTTCGCCTACGTGAACCCGGGCTACCAGCCGGGGCGCTTCCCGATCATGGCCGGCGCCGGGCTGCCGTTCATCTTCGCGAACGGCAAGGGCGGTTCGGCCGCGATCGACGCCTGGTACCGCGCCTACGCGGCCCAGGAGATGAAGGACGTGAAGTTCTGCTTCGCGTTCATCCACGACCCCGGCGCGTTCCACAGCAAGAAGAAGCTCCTGATGCCAGCCGAGGTGAAGGGCCTGAAGGTGCGCCCCGCGACCAGCACGATCGGCCAGATGATCACGTCGCTGGGCGGCACCAACGTGCAGGCCTCGGCGCCCGAGTCGCGCGATGCGCTCGAGCGCGGCGTGGCCGACGCGATCACGTTCCCGTGGGGCTCGATCAGCCTGTTCGGCATCGACAAGGTCGTCCGCTTCCACATGGACGTGCCGCTGTATTCCACGCCGTTCGTCTGGGTCATGAACAAGGACAAGTACGACGCGATGTCGGCCGCGCAGAAGAAGGTGATCGACGAGCACTGCACGACCGAGTGGGCCGAGAGGGTGGCCTCGCCGTGGGCCGACTTCGAGTTCGCCGGCCGCGCCAAGCTCGCCGCGCTGCCGGGCCACGAGTCGTACAAGCTGACGCCCGAGCAGGCCGTCGCGTGGCACAAGGCGATTGCGCCGCTCGAGGCGCAATGGGCCGCCGACGTGGCGAAGTCCGGGTCGGACCCGAAGGCGGTGATGGAGGCACTGAAGGCGAGCGTCGCGAAGTACAAGGCGGCGCTGTAGGCCGCGCTCGGGCAGCGACGATGGTCGACGCCACGCCGCGGCCGGGCCAGGGTGCCCGCAGCGCGATGGACCGCTTCATCGACGCGATCGAGTGGTGCGCGGCCACCTTCGTCGGCATCGTCGCGCTGAACATCTTCATCGCGGTTGTGCTGCGCAAGTTCTTCAGCACCTCGATCCCCGACAGCTACGACATCGGCAAGATGCTGCTGGGCACGCTGATCTTCTGGGGCATCGCGGCGACCAGTTACCGCGGCGGCCACATCACGGTCGACCTCGTGTGGGCCGCGGCGAGCCCGCGCCACAAGCGCTGGATCGACGTGTTCGCGACGCTGGTGCTGCTGTTCGTCGTGACGGTGCAGACCGTCATGCTGTTCGACAAGGTGCGCGTGACCTACGTCGACCACGTGCTGACCTACGACCTGAACATCCCGACCTGGCCGTTCTTCGCGGTCGCCTGGCTCGGCGACGTGTCGGCGGTGCTGCTGATCGCGATCCGGACCTATCGGCTGGTGTTCCAGCCGCAGGCGCTGCATGACGCGCCGCAGGGGAAGGTGGTCGAGTGAGCAACGACGCGATCGCGATCACGGGATTCGTCGTGCTGTTTGTCCTGATGCTGCTGCGCGTGCCGGTCGGCATGGCGATGGGGCTGGTCGGCGTCACCGGCTACAGCTGGATCGTCGGGCCGGGGCCGGCGCTGAAGCTGGTCGGCCAGACCTCGATGCGCACCGTCACCGACTACACCTTCGGCGTGATCCCGATGTTCATGCTGATGGGCGCCTTCGTCTCGGTCTCGGGGCTGAGCCGCGAGATGTTCCGCTGCGCCGATGCGTTTGCCGGCCACCTGCGCGGCGGGCTGGGCATCGCGACCGTCGTCGCCTGCGGCGGCTTCGCGGCGATCTGCGGCTCGTCGGTCGCCACCGCCGCGACCTTCGCCGCAGTCGCGTATCCGGAGATGCGCCGCTTCGGCTACCCGCAGTCGTTCTCGACCGGCGTGATCGCGGCCGGCGGCACGCTGGGCGCGATGCTGCCGCCGTCGACCGTGCTGGCGGTCTACGCGATCCTGACCCAGCAGGACATCGGCAAGCTCTTCATGGCCGGCGTGCTGCCCGGGCTGCTCGCGCTTCTGATGTACGTGCTGACGATCGCGCTGATCGTGCGCGTGCGCCCCGGGCTGCTGCCCGCCGGCGAGCCCCGGCCGTGGCGCGAGCGGCTCGCGGCGCTGCGGCTGGTGTGGGCGCCGCTCGCGCTGTTCGTCTTCGTGATCGGCGGCCTGTATGGCGGCTTCTTCACGCCGACCGAAGCCGGCGGCGTCGGCGCGAGCGGCGCGTTCATCCTCGGCGTGCTGCGCCGCACGCTCGACCGCGCGAAGACGCGCGAGGCGCTGCTGCAGGCCACGCGCACCGCGGCCGCGGTGTTCACGGTGCTGATCGGCGCGCTGCTGTTCGGCTACTTCCTGACGATCACGCAGACGCCGCAGAAGCTCACCGAGTTCCTGACCGGCCTGGGCGTCGGGCGCTACGGCGTGCTCGCGCTGATCATGCTGATGTACCTGCTGCTGGGCTGCCTGATGGACGCGATGGCGATGATCATCCTGACGGTGCCGATCATCTTTCCGGTGATCACCACGCTCGGGTTCGACCCGATCTGGTTCGGCGTGATCATCGTGATGACGGTCGAGCTCGGGCTGATCCACCCGCCGGTGGGCATGAACGTGTTCGTGATCAAGAGCGTCGTGAAGGACGTGAGCTTCACGACGATCTTCAAGGGCGTGCTGCCGTTCGTCGCGACCGACATCCTGCGCTTGATCATCCTGATCGCGTTGCCGATCATTGCGCTTTATCTGCCGAGCCGGATGGGATAGAGATGACAGGAATTTCGCGAGCTGCGAGGCCAAGCCGCCAAGCCGCGAATGAAGCCGCCCGTGCTGGCATGACGGGCCCCAGGAGACGTTCAAACCGTAGGAGACAGCCATGACAGTCCGAAAGGTTTCGCCCGTGCGACGTGCACTGAGTGGGTTTTTCGCCGGCGCCTGCGCCGCGATGTTGCTGGCTTCCGCCGCGCCGGCGCAGGGCCTCAAGGCTTACGACTCGACGAAGAAGGAATTCTGGGAGCATCCACCGGCGGACTGGTTCCTGGGGGATGAGACCCAGGCACAGAAGGGCCTGGCGCCCGACGCATCGCCGGCGCTGCCGGCATCGATGGAGGATCTCGAGAAGAACCTCAAGGCGATCAAGCTCCCGAAGGGTTTCAAGATCAGCGTCTACGCCAGCGGCGTGAACAGCGCGCGGCAGATGGCCTGGGGCGACAAGGGCACGCTGTTCGTCGGCTCGTTCGGCGTCGGCACCGTCTACGCGATCACCGACAAGGATGGCAAGAAAGAGGTCAAGCCGATCCTGAAGGGGTTGAAGATGCCCACGGGGGTCGCGTTCCGCGACGGCGCGCTCTACGTCGTCGACATCGACAAGATCATGAAGTACGACAACGCCGAGGCCAATCTCGACAAGATGCCGGAGCCCAAAGTCGTCTACAGCGACATGCCGCCCTACGTGGCGCACGGCTGGAAGTACCTGACGTTCGACAAGGACGGCTGGCTCTACGTGCCGTTCGGGCCGCCGTGCAACGTCTGCCTGGCGCCGACCAGCCTGTCGCAGGTGCGGCGAATCAACCCGGCCACGGGCGAGGCCGAGCTGGTCGCGATCGGCGTGCGCAACAGCGTCGGCGGCGACATCGACCCGCGCACCGGCCAGTACTGGTTCACCGAGAACGCCCGGGACTGGGTCAGCGACGACCTGCCGAGCGACAAGCTGAACGTCATCAGCAAGATCGGCGCGCACTATGGTTATCCGTATTGCCATCAAGGCAACCTGCTCGATCCGAAGTACGGCAAGGGCCGCAAGTGCAGCGAGTTCACGCCGCCGGCGTTGAACCTCGGCGCGCATGTCGCCCCGCTGGGGATGAAGTTCTATACGGGCAAGCAGTTCCCGGCCGAGTACAGCCACAACATCTTCATCGCCGAGCACGGTTCGTGGAACCGCCACAAGTACCAGGGCGCCCGCATCATGCGCGTGACGACCGACCCGCAGGGCAAGAACGTGAAGCAGGAGGTGTTCGCCAGCGGCTGGCTCAGCGGCGACAAGAGCTTCACCGGACGGCCTGCCGACATCCTGCTGGCGAAGGACGGTGCGATCCTGGTCGCCGACGATTGGGCCGGTGCGATCTATCGCATCAGCTACGGGAAGTAGGCCAGATGGGGCCGACACGATGAAAGCAGCCGCGGCCTGCCTGGCCTTCTGGCTGACCGCGACCTCCTGCGCCGCCGCCGACCTGGCGGCCGGTGCGGCGAAGGCCGCCGAGGCTTGCGCCGCCTGCCACGGCAAGGACGGCATTTCGCAGACGGCAGGCGCGCCGTCGCTCGCGGCGCAGCCCGACGGCTTCCTGCAGTGGCAGCTGGTCTACTTTCGCAGCGGCACGCGCAAGAACGAGGTCATGCAACCGATCGCCGCCGGTCTGTCGGACAACGACATCCGCAACCTCGCGGCCTACTTTGCCGCGCAGAAGCCGCCGCCGCGCAGTGTCGGCGGCGCCGCCGAGCCGGCGATGTTCTCGGTGGGCCAGCGGCTGGCTCAGGCCAACCGCTGCGCGTCATGCCACAAGGACGACTACGCCGGCGACAAAGCCGCGGCACGTACCGCCGGGCAACGCGAGGACTACCTCTTGAAGTCGCTGCGCGACTTCAAGAGCGGCGCGCGCACCGGCGGCGGCGTCGCGGCGATGGCGGATGCGGTCTACCCGCTCGGCGACGACCAGTTGCGGGCGCTGGCGCATTTCATGGCGCATCAGCCTTAGGCATCCCGCGCCGTCAGCCGCGGTGCCGCCCGTCGATGATCTCCGGCAGCAACCGCGCGACGTTCGCGAGCGTCGCGTCGCGCGATTCGCCCGGCGCCGCGCTGTCCATCAGGTAGGCGGCCACCAGCAGCGGTGGGCGGCCCTCGGGCGGCCAGACGATGGCGACGTCGTTCGCCGTGCCCCGGCCATCGGCATTGCCGATGGAGCCGGTCTTGTCGCCGATCTTCCAGCCGTCCGGCAAGCCGGCCTTCAGGCGGCGCTCGCCGGTCGTGTTGGCGAGCAGCCATTGCTGCAACTGTGTGCGCGACGCCGGCGCGAGCGCATCGCCGAGCACGAGCCGGTGCAGGCTGTGCAGCATGGCGCGCGGCGACGTGGTGTCGCGCAGGTCGCCGGCGTGGTCGTGGCGGTTGAGCGCGGGCTCGGTGCGATCCAGGCGGGTGATGTCGTCGCCGAGCGTGCGCATGAATGCGCTCAGCGCGCTCGGGCCGCCATAGCTCGCGAGGATCAGGTTCGCCGCGGCGTTGTCGCTCACCGTGATCGCGGCGTGGCACAGGTCGCGCAGCGTCATGCCGGCGCCGACGTGCTTCTCGGCAATGGGCGACCACGACACCAGCGCGGTCGCGTCGTAGGCGATGCGCCGGTCCAGCGACTCCTGCCCGTGGTCGACGCGCTGCAACACGAGTGCGCTGGCGAGCAGCTTGAACGTGCTGCACAGCAGGAAGCGCTCGTCGGCCCGATGCCCGAAACGCCCGCCGGTCGCGGTGTCGAGGATCGCCACACCGAGGCGGCCGCGGCTGGCCCGGTCGAGGGCCGCCAGCTGGTGCTCGACCGTGCGGCGCAGCGTGCGGGCGGCTGGGTCATCGCTGAGGTTTTCTGGGCCTGCGAGTGCGTGGCGGGACGTCAAGCCCAGCGCGGCGAGGGCCGCGAAGCGGCGACGGTTCATCATCGGTTTGTCCTCGTGAGTTCGGGATGCGTGGCGCAAACGATAGGTCGAGGCCAGGCTGCGGACAATCGGAAATAATCGAGCGAAGACCATCAGAAAACTTTGGACGGAGCGCGCTGCGATGGACCTGCCCCTGAACGCGCTGCGGGCCTTCGAGGTCTCGGCGCGGCACCTGAACTTCACGCGCGCGGCCGACGAGCTGCACCTGACGCCGACCGCCGTCAGCCAGCACGTCAGGAACCTCGAGCAGCGTTTCGGCAAACCGCTGTTCCGCCGCGTGCCGCGCGGTCTCGCGCTCACCGACGAGGGCCTGGCGCTGCTGCCGGTGCTGGCCGAATCGTTCGAGCGCATCGCGGCGTCGCTGGAGGGCTTCAAGGAGGCCGGCCCGCGCGACGTGCTCTCGGTCGGCGCGGTCGGCACCTTCGCGGTCGGCTGGCTGTTGCCGCGGCTGCGCGAGTTCCACCAGGCGCAGCCGCGCATCGACCTGCGCATCTTCACCAACAACAACCGCGTCGACCTGGCCGGCGAAGGGCTGGACTTCGCGCTGCGCTTCGGCGACGGCCATTGGCACGGCACCGTCGCGCTGCCGTTGATGCGCGCCCCGCTGGCGCCGCTGTGCGCGCCGGCGATCGCGCAGCGGCTGCGCACGCCACGCGATCTCGGACGCGAGGCGCTGCTGCGGTCCTACCGCGCCGACGAATGGGCCGCTTGGTTCGCGGCGGCCGGCCTCTCGCCGCCGCCCATCGTGCGCGGCGTGGTGTTCGACTCGTCGCTCGCGATGGCGCAGGCCGCGGCCCAGGGCGCCGGCGTGGCGCTGCTGCCCACCGCGATGTTCACGCGCGAGCTGCACAGCGGCCGGCTCGTGAAGGTGTTCGCGCCGGAGATCGACGCCGGCGGCTATTGGCTGACGCGGCTGCGCTCGCGGCGCGAGACCGCGGCGATGCGGGCGTTTCGCGACTGGCTGCTGCGCGCGGCCGCCCCGGGCGGCAGCACGTGACCCGGCTGCGCGGGGCCCGTGTGCGCGTGGCCGCTACGCCGTCTGTCCCAGTGCGATCGCGGCCCGACCGCGCCGCGATGCACGCAGCAGGAACACCGCGATCGACAGGTTCAGCAGATTCCACGCGATCCCGTTGACGAACGCGGCCTGGTACGAGCCGGTCAGGTCGAACACCTTGCCTGACATCCACCCGCCCAGCGCCATGCCGAACAGCGTGCACATCAGCACCGTGCCGACGCGTGCGCCGGCCTCGGCCGGCGGGAAGTGCTCGCGCACGATGATCGCGTAGCTCGGCACGATGCCGCCCTGGAACAGCCCGAACAGCGCCGAGATCGCGTACAGCGACACCAGCCCGTCGAACGGCAGGAACAGCAGCAGCGCGATGCCCTGCAGCACCGAGCCGAGCAGCAGCGTGCGCAGGCCGCCGATGCGGTCGCAGATCCAGCCCGAGACGAGCCGGCTGACGATGCCGCAGGCGAGCATCAGCGACAGCATCTGCGCGCCGCGCGCGGCACCGAAGCCGAGGTCGCTGCAGTACGCGACGATGTGGACCTGCGGCATCGCCATCGCGACGCAGCAGGCGACGCCGGCGATGCACAGCAGCGTCTGCGCGTGGTTCAGCGACAGGCCGAACGGGCGCTGCGACGGCGCGGCCCGCGGCCGGCCGGCGCGCGTCGCCGCGACCGCCGGCGACGCGATCGGCGGCCGCGGCCGCAGCGCCAGCGCGAGCAGCGGCATGCTGATCACGCACAGCACGCCGAGCGCGATGTACGACTGGCGCCAGCCTATCGTCTCGACGAAGTGCTGCACGATCGGCGGCCACAGCGCGCCGGCCAGGTAGTTGCCGCTCGCGCAGATCGCCACCGCGATGCCGCGCCGGCGCACGAACCACAGCGACGTGTCGGCGACCAGCGGCGCGAACGTCGCCGAGCTGCCGAGCAGGCCCAGCAGTACGCCGTGCGCGAGCGCGAACTGCAGCACACTGCCGCTGAGCCCGGCGGCGACGAAGCCGGCGCCCAGGCCGAGCGAACCGACGAGAATCGGCACCATCACGCCGTAGCGGTCGGCCAGGCGCCCCATCAACACGCCGCCGATGCCGAAGCCGACCATCAGCATCGTGTACGGCAGCGACGCATCGGCGCGCGCCACCCCGAACTCGGCCTGCACCGACGGCAGTACGACCGCGACGACATACATCGCCGACGAGCCGACCGTCATCAACGCGAGCGTCGCCATCAGGCGAGCCCAGGCGTAGCGGGAATCGGCGGCGTTCGAATCGGCAGCGTCCAAGGTCACGGGGCCGCAGTGTGCCCGCTTTCCATCACCACGCCCGACCTGCCTGCAGGACGACCTCGGCGCGAACAATGTCACGATCCCAATCGCGGCCGGCGGCCCGGGCGGCCCGGCTCAAGTTCGACGCATCAGGCGCCGATAAACCGGCAGCCTCGCGAGCCTGTTGCCGAGGGGCCTTCCGACTTCGCCCCATGAAAGTTGCCTCACCCGCCAAGGAGATGATCGACGTCGATGCGCTGCGCATCGGCATGTTCGTGCATCTGGACGTCGGCTGGATGTCGCATCCGTTCCCGCTCAGCAGCTTCCGGATTGCGTCGGCCGACCAGGTCGCGACGATCCGCTCGCTCGGCCTGCAGCGCGTGCGCTGGAGCCCGCAGCAAAGCGATCTGCCCGGCATGGCCGAGGTCCGCGTGCGCGAGTTCGCGGCCTCGGCCGCGGCGCCGCTGCTCGACCTGCTGCCGGGGCAAACGTTCGCGCCGACCCTCGCCGCCGATCCCGAGGCCGTGGCGCGCGCCGAACACCGCCGGCAGCTCGCCGAGCAACGCGCCGCGCTGGCTGTGTGCGAGCGCCAGTTCGCCGAGGCGACGCACGAATGCAAGCAGATCACCGAGATGGTCGTGCTCAAGCCGCAGCAGGCGCGCGCGAATGCCGAGGCGCTGGCCGGCGCGCTGGCCGCCAAGATGCTCGGCGCCCGCGAGCTGTGCATCCGCCTGCTCAGCGATGCGAGCGGCGACAAGGCGTCGACCCATTCGCTGAACGTCGCGATCATCTCGATGCTGATGGCGCGCACCTTCGGCCTGGCCGAGTCCGAGCTGGCCGACCTGGGCGTGGGCGCGATCCTGCACGACATCGGCAAGCTCGACGTGCCCGACCGGCTGCGCCACCGCGAAGACCATTTCACGCCGGCCGAGCAGCGCGCGTACGAGGAGCATGTCGCGCACGGCGTCGCGATCGCGCGCCGCATGGGCCTGGCACCCGGTGCGACGCTGGTGATCGCGCAGCACCACGAACACGCCGACGGCAGCGGCTTCCCGCTGCACCTGACCAGCGACCGGATGACTGCCGCGGCGCGCATCGTCGCGCTCGTCAACCGCTACGACAACCTGTGCAATCCGAACCTGACCGCGAAGGCGCTGACGCCGCACGAGTCGCTGTCGCTGCTGTTCGCGCAGGGCAAGACCAAGTTCGACACCGCGATCCTCGGCGCCTTCATCAAGATGATGGGCGTGTACCCGCCGGGCTCCGCGGTGCAGCTCACCGATGACCGCTATGCGGTGGTGGTCGGCGTCAACTCGACGCGGCCGCTGAAGCCGCGCGTGATGGTGCACGAGGCCAGGGTGCCGCGCGACGAGGCGCTGGTGCTGGACCTCGAAAGCGTGCCGCGCCTGGGCATCCGCCGCAGCCTGCGGCCGCAGCAGCTGCCGCCGGAATCGCTCGACTACCTGGCGCCGCGCCCGCGCGTCGCGTACTTCTTCGAACCGGTCCAGACGCCGGAGTCCGACGGATGAAGCTGCTGGACCGTTCGGCGGGCTCGACGAGGTTGCCGCCCGCCACGCTGGCGGCATGGCGCGCCTTCGCGGACACCATGCTGCATGCCGCGTGGCTGGTGCAGGCCGCGGACGTGCCGCGCGTCGTCGCGGCAAACGATGCGGCGGCTGCGCTGCTGCAGCTCGAGCTCTCGGCGCTGGTGGGTTGCGCGGCGCTCGAACTGCTCGCATCGCCCGAGGACCAGGCGTTCTGGCGCGAGGCGACGCACGCCGTCGCGCAGGACGCGGCCGTCGAGATCGACTCCGACACCTTGCTGCGCCGCCCCGACGGCAGCATCGTCCCGGTGCGGCGCCGTGCGCGTGCGCTGCGCCTCGAGCCGATGGCCGATGCCGATGCCGATGCCGATGCCGATGCCGATGCCGACGCCGACGCCGACGCCGACGCCGACGCCGACGCCGACGCCGACGCGGCGCCGCTGTACGTCGTCGCGCTGCACGACCTCAGCGCGCAGCTGCAGGTCGAGCGTGCGCTCGAGCTGAGCGTGACGGAACTGCGCGCGACGCTCGAATCGACCCACGACGGCATCCTCGTGACCGACCTCGCCGGGCGCATCCGCAACTTCAACCGGCGCTTCGCCGCGCTCTGGTCGGTGCCCGAAGAATTGCTGATGCGCGGCCAGGACGACGCCGTGCTCGAGTGGATGCGGCGCAGCACCGTCGACCCCGGCGCCTACATGCGGCGCCTCGCCGCGATCGAGTCCGGCGTGAACTCGCGCTCGGTCGACGTCGTGCGGCTGCGTTCGGGCAAGGTGTTCGAGCGGGTCGTGACGCCGCAGTCCAACCAGGGCCAGCCGGTCGGCCGCGTCTACGCCTTCCGCGACGTGACCGAGAAGCTCGAGGCGCACGAGCGCATCCAGCTGCTGTCGTACACCGATGCACTGACCGGGCTGCCGAACCGCCAGCTGCTCGCCGACCGGATCGAGGTGGCGCTCGCGGCGGCGCGGCGCGACGGTTCGCCGTTCGCGTTCCTGCTGCTGAACCTCGACCGCTTCAGCCACATCATCGAAGCGTTCGGCCATGCGCTCGCCGATCGGGTGCTGGTCGACGTGGCCGAGCGCATCAAGGGCAGTGTGCGCCAGATCGACACGGTCGCGCGGCTCGGCGCCGACGAGTTCGTGATCGTCGTGCAGCAGGCCGACGAGCACGGCGCCGAGGCGGCCGCGCTGCGCGTGATCGACGCGCTGAAGCAGCCGTTCGTCCAGAGCGACGCGAAGGGCGACATGCGCTTCACGGTGACCGCGAGCATCGGCATCGCGATGCACCCGTCCGACGGCGCCGATCTCGACGATCTCGAGCGCCGCGCGAACGTCGCGATGCGCGAGGTCAAGGGCGCGGGGCGCGCCGGCTTCCGGTTCCACCGCGCACGCCCGTCGCCGCAGGGCGACGCGCCGCTGCGCTCGCGCATGAAGCTCGACCACGCGATGCGCCAGGCGCTCGCGCAGGGCCGCTTCCGCGTGCATTACCAGCCGCAGGTCGAACTGGCCGGCGGCCACACGGGCCGCATGGGCCAGACCATAGGCGCCGAGGCGCTGGTGCGCTGGTGCGACCCGGAGCTCGGCGAGATCTCGCCTGGCGAGTTCATTCCGGTCGCCGAGGAGAGCGGCTTCATCGTCGCGATCGACGACTGGGTGATGCGCGAGGCCGTCCAGCAGGCCGCCGCATGGCACGCGGCCGGGCACGAGCTCGTGATGTCGGTCAACGTCTCGGCGCTGCAGTTCCAGCAGCCGGGTTTCGTCGACCGCGTGGCCGCGACGCTGCGCGAGCACGGCCTGCCGGCACGCTTGCTCGAGCTCGAGCTGACCGAATCGATCCTGATCCAGGACGCGCAGGACGCGATGCTGCGGCTGCAGGCGCTGGCGCAGCTCGGCATCAAGCTCGCGATCGACGACTTCGGCACCGGCTACTCGAGCCTGGCCTACCTGAAGCGCTTCCCGATCGGCCGGCTGAAGATCGACCGCAGCTTCGTCAGCGGGCTGCCCGACGAGGAGAGCGACGCGGCGATCGTCCAGGCGATCGTCAGCATGGCGCACGCGCTGCACCTGCGGGTGGTGGCCGAAGGCGTCGAGTACCGCGCGCAGTGCGAGTTCCTGCAGCGCAGCGGCTGCGACCAGGCACAGGGTTACCTGTTCGCGCCGGCGCTCGATGCGGCGGCGTTCGAACGCCGCTTGCGCGAAGGCGCGGCGGACGCCGCGCGCGCCGCCTCGACCGAAGCGCAGCCGGCGGCGCCGCACGGCCGCTGATACGTCCGCTGATACGCGGGCCGAGCCGCTCGGCCGCACAGGTACAGCACGCGCAGCGGCTGCGTGCGCGGCCCTGCGCTGTGCATGCAGACGCCGTTTTTTGTACAGTCCGGCACCGGAGGAACGCCTTCATGTCGGTCATCGATGCATTGCTGGAACGCAAACTGGCCAATCTGACGCTGCCGCTCGCGCTGGTGCTGCCCGACGGGCATCGAGTCGGCCCTCCCGACGCCGCGGTGACGCTGCGCCTGAAGGACCTGGGCACGCTGGCCCACATCGGCAGCGGCGAGATCGGCAAGGTCGCGCAGGATTACGTCGAGGGCCGGCTCGATTTCAGCGGCAGCGTTCGCGACCTGATGACGATCGCGACCCAGATGATCGCCAGCGACCCGACGCAGGCCGGCGCGGCCAAGCCGGCGCTGAGCTGGTGGCAGGAGCTGCGCCTGTACGCACGCTCGCGCCGCATCCACCATCCGGAGGCCGACGCGCAGCAGATCCAGTTCCACTACGACGTGTCCGACGACTTCTACGCGCTGTGGCTGGACCCGCGCCGGCTCTACTCGTGCGCGTACTTCCGCGACGCCGACATGACGCTCGCCCAGGCGCAGGAGGCCAAGCTCGACCACATCTGCAGGAAGTTGATGCTCAAGAGCGGCGAGCGTTTTCTCGACGTCGGCGCCGGTTGGGGCGCGCTGCTGCTGTGGGCGGCCGAGCATTACGGCGTGCAGGCGCGCGGCATCACGCTGAGCAAGAACCAGCACGCGCACGTCAACAGGCTGATCGAGGAGCGCGGCCTGTCCGGCCGCGTGACGATGGACCTGCGCGACTATCGCGAGCTGCCCGAGGACCAGCCGTTCGACAAGATCGCCTCGGTCGGCATGTTCGAGCACGTCGGCCGCGCCTACCTGCCCGAATACTTCGCGAAGCTGCGGCGGCTGCTCGCGCCCGGCGGCCTGCTGATGAACCACGGCATCACCGCCGCCGGCACGCGCAACCACCAGCTCGGCGCCGGCATCGGCGACTTCATGGAGCGCTACATCTTTCCGGGCGGCGAGCTGCTGCACGTCTCCAAGGTCACCGAGGTGATGGCCGAGGCCGCGCTCGAGCCGCTGGACCTCGAGAACCTGCGCCCGCACTACGCGAAGACGCTGTGGGCCTGGAGCGATTCGCTCGAGGCGCAGCTCTCGCAGGCCCGCGACCTGACGCAAGACAGCATCGTGCGGGCGTATCGCCTGTACCTCGCCGGCAGTGCGATGAGCTTCGAGCAAGGCTGGTTGCAACTGTTCCAGATGCTCGCGTCGCGGCCGTCCGGCCACGTCGCCGAGGGCCGCATGCGGGGCGCACAATCGCCGTATCCGTTCAACCGCGGCTACATGTATGCCTGATGTCGTCTGATCGACCTCGCGTGCCCGACGCTCCGACATGCTCTACAAGTTCAAATCCAAATCCGCCGGCGACCTGATCATGATGGGCCCGAACGGCGACGAGGTGCTGCGCATCATCGGCAAGTCGCCGGCGGCCCGCGGCATCATCGAGCCGGCCGCGATGCCGGCGGCGATCGCGGCGTTGCAGCAGGCGGTCGAGGCCGACGACGCGGCGCGTGCGCAGGCCGAGAAGGAGGCGCAGGCCGAGGGCAGGAAGCTGCCGCACGGCGAGGGCATCACGCTGCGCCAGCGCGCGTGGCCGATGATCGAGATGATGAAGCGCGCGTCGGCCGAGAAGGCCGACATCGTCTGGGGCGTTTGAACTCAATCGAAGAAGAGGGTGGAGCCATGAAGCTTTGGAGTGACAGCTGGGTCAACGGCGAACGCATTCCCGTCCGCTACGCGGCCGGCAAGCCCGACGGCGCCGGCAGTGTCACGTTCTCCGACAACCTGAACCCGCATCTCGCGTGGAGCGAGGTGCCCGCCGGCACGAAGTCGTTCGCGCTGATCTGCCACGACTTCGACGTGCCGAGCCGCGGCGACGACGTCAACAAGCCGGACCGCGAAGTCCCGGCCGACCTGCCGCGGGTCGACTTCTTCCACTGGGTGATGTGCGACCTGCCGGCCAGCCTCGGCGTGATCGAGGAAGGGCAGTTCAGCCGCGGCTTCACCGCACGCGGCAAGAGCGGCCCGGCGGTCGCCGCGCTCGCCGGCGCGCGCCACGGCCTGAACGACTACACCGGCTGGTTCGCGGCGGACCCCGAGCGCAGCGGCGACTACTTCGGCTATGACGGCCCGTTCCCGCCGTTCAACGATTCGCTGATCCACCACTATGTGTTCACCGTCTACGCTCTGAAGGTCGAGCGCGCGCCGGTCGAGGGCAAATTCACCGGCACGCAGTTGCGCGAGGCGATCTATCCGTACGTGCTGGCAGAGGCGACGCATTCGGGCACGTACACGCTGAACAAGCGGTTGTTCTGATGACGCAAGCGGCTGACGGCGAGCACGCGCAGGCCACCCGCGTGCTCGCGGTGCGCCACGGCGAAACCGCGTGGAATGTCGAGAACCGCATCCAGGGCCAGCTCGACGTGCCGCTGAACGACGTCGGCCGCTGGCAGGCGCACCGGCTCGCGCTTGCGATGGCGGAGCAATCCGTCGACGCGATCTACGCGAGCGACCTGTCGCGCACGGTGCAGACCGCGACGCCGACGTCGCACGGCTGCGGCGTCGGGCTCGTCACCGACGCGGGCCTGCGCGAACGTGGTTTCGGCGTGTTCGAGGGCCTGACCTTCACCGAGATCGAGCAGCGCTGGCCCGAGCAGAGCGCGCGCTGGCGCCGCCGCGATCCGAGCTTCGGCGCCGAGGGCGGCGAGACGCTGCACGACTTCTACGCCCGCAGCGTCGACGCCGCGACCCGGCTCGCCGCCGCGCATGCCGGCCAGACCATCGTGCTGGTCACGCACGGCGGCGTGCTCGACTGCCTGTACCGAGCGGCCTCGCGCGTCGCGCTCGACGCGCCGCGCTCGTGGCAGATCGGCAATGCGAACATCAACCGGCTGCTGTACACGCCGCAAGGCTTCACGCTGATCGGCTGGGCCGACGACTACCACCTCGACGATGCGTCGCTGGACGAGGCCGGCGACGGCACGCCGCCGACCGAGCTGCGTGCCGGAGTGAAGTGATGCCGTCGCCGCCGCCGGGCGCACTGGTCGACGCGATCGACACCCCGGCGCTGGTCATCGATTTCGACGCGATGCAGCGCAACCTCGCGGCGATGGCCGCGTATGCGCACGAGCACCGCATGCGGCTGCGCCCGCACGCGAAGACGCACAAGAGCGCGGCCATCGCGAGGCTGCAGATCGACGCGGGCGCGGTCGGCATCTGCGTGCAGAAGCTGAGCGAGGCTGAGGCGCTGGCCGAGTGCGGCATCGCCGACATCTTCATCAGCAACGAGATCGTCGACCCGGCCAAGCTCGAGCGGCTGGCCGCGCTGGCGCTGCGCATCGAGCTCGCGGTCGCGGTCGATTCGGCGCTCGGCATCGAGCGCCTCGCCGCGGCGTTGAAGGCGCGCGGCGCGAGCGCCGACGTGTTCGTCGAGATCGACGTCGGCCAGGGCCGCTGCGGCGTCGCGCCGGCCGCTGCCGGCGCGCTTGCGCATCAGGTCGTCTCGCACGGCCTGCGCTTCGCGGGCCTGCAGGCGTACCACGGCAAGGCGCAGCACCAGCGCAGCGCCGCCGAACGCGAAGCGGCGCTGCGCCACGCGGTCGCGCTGGTGCGCGCGGCGCAGGCCGGCATCACGCGCGCCGGCATCGCCTGCCCACTCGTGACCGGCGCCGGCACCGGCACGTTCGTGCACGAGGCGGCGAGCGGCGTCTACGGCGAGCTGCAATGCGGCAGCTATCTGTTCATGGACCGTGACTACGCCGACAACGAGGCGACGCCGCATGCGCCGCGCTTCGAACACGCGCTGTTCGTCAAGTCGCAGGTGATCAGCCGCGGCAGCGCGCACGCGGTCGTCGATGCCGGGCACAAGGCGCATGCGATCGACTCGGGGCTGCCCAAGGTCTGGCAGCGCGACGACCTCGAATTCGGCAACGGCGGCGACGAGCACGGCATCCTGCGCCCGCGCTCCTCGGGGTCGAACGCCGCGGCGGCGCTGCCCGGGCTCGGCGAAACCGTCTGGCTGGTTCCCGGCCACTGCGACCCGACCGTCAACCTGCACGACCGTTACGTCGTCGTGCGCGGCGGGCTCGCGCACGGTGCCGTCGAGGCCGTCTGGCCCGTCGATGCCCGCGGCTGTTTGACCTGACCCGAACGGTTCGGGTGGTCGGGCGGGTGAGCTCGCTTACGGGCAATTACTGTCAGGGCTAACCCGCGATTGCGCGGTCAGGGGGATGGCACAGCCGCCATCTGTTCGTAGACTCGCGTCCTGTTTGCTGAAGCGCATTCAGCCTGTCGAACGGCTGCGTCGTTCGGCTTGCGGCGACTTCCTCTTTCCCTCTTCCCGTATCCCTCCATCGATGCACCCTCGTGCCCATTCGTCGACGCCCTCACGGCGTGCGCCGCCGGTCCCCGGCGCGCCGGGGACTGCGCTGGTCCCGGCGGTGTCGCGCGCGCTGACGCTGCTCGAGCAGCTCGCGAAGGCGCGCGAGCCGATGAGCCTCGCGCGCCTTGCGAACGAGCTCGCGCTGCCGAAGAGCAGCGTGCACGGCCTGTGCAACACGCTGATGAGCTACGGCTACCTGCGCCGCCAGAGCGACGGGGCGTTCCTGATCGGTCCGCGCGTGATGGGCCTGGCCGAGGCCTTCGTCGCCGGCACCGACGTGGCACAGGAGTTCAACGCGCTGTGGGCCGACCGCGGCGTGTCGCCCGAGGAGACCGTGGTGCTGTCGGTGCTCAGCGGCACCGATGCGCTGTACGTCGCGGTGCGCAACAGCGCCCGGCCGCTCGGGCTTGCGTTCAACGTCGGAATGCGGCTGCCGGCGTATCTGTCGGGCAGCGGCAAGGCGATGCTCGCGTTCCGTTCGCCCGACGAGGTGCGGCAGCTCTTCGCCGACGGGCTCGCGATGCGGCTGACGCGCAAGGGCCCGCGCGACGTCGCCGCGCTGCTGAAGGAGCTCGCCGCGACCCGCAAGCGCGGCTACAGCATCGACGACGAGACGGTGCGCGAAGGCGTGTTCTCGTTCGGTGCACCGGTGTTCGATGCGTCGGGGCAGGTGGTGGCCGGCGTCGCGGTCTGCATCAACAAGGCGCTGGTCGCGGCGGACCAGGGCGAGCGGCATCGCGACGTGGCGCTGGGTGTTGCGCGCACGCTGTCGCAGCGCCTGGGCGCGAGCCGCGAGGATGTCGCAAAGGCCGGCGTGAAGGCCGGTACGACAGCGACGGCGACAACCACGGAGACGGAGACGGAGACGGCGGCGGCGAAGCGCGCAGCGCCGCGTTCGGCCGGCCGGCGCCGCGCGCCGGTTTCACCGAGGACCTGAGGAGCACGGATGGCGGCCGACTACATCCTCGAAACCCGTGAGCTCACGAAGGAGTTCAAGGGCTTCGTCGCGGTCAACAAGGTCAACCTGAAGGTCCGTCGCGGCACGATCCACGCGCTGATCGGCCCGAACGGCGCCGGCAAGACGACCTGCTTCAACCTGCTGACCAAGTTCCTGATCCCGACCTCGGGACAGATCGTCTACGACGGCGTCGACATCACGCTCGAGCGGCCCGCGGCGATCGCGCGGCGCGGCGTGATCCGCTCGTTCCAGATCTCGGCGGTGTTCCCGCACCTGTCGGTGCTCGAGAACGTGCGGATTGCGCTGCAGCGCAAGCTCGGTACCTCGTTCCACTTCTGGCGGCCCGAGCGTTCGCTGCAGGTGCTCGACGCGCGCGTGCTCGAACTGCTGCGCGCGGTCGACCTGGAGGCCTATGCGCGGATCCCGGCGGTCGAGCTGAGCTACGGCCGCAAGCGCGCGCTCGAGATCGCGACCACGCTGGCGATGGACCCGAAGCTGATGCTGCTCGACGAGCCCACCCAGGGCATGGGCCTGGAGGACGTCGACCGCATCCGCCAGCTGATCAAGAAGGTCGCCGCCGAGCGCACCGTGCTGATGGTCGAGCACAACATGAGCGTCGTCTCGAGCATCGCCGACACGATCACCGTGCTGCAGCGCGGTGCGACGCTCGCCGAGGGGCCGTATGCCGAAGTCTCGAAGAACCCCGCGGTCATCGAGGCCTACATGGGCAGCGCGAACACCGAACTGAAGGGAGCGCACTGATGGCCGGCGTTCCCTTCCTCGAAGTCAAGGACCTGCAAGGCTGGTACGGCGAATCGCACGTGCTGCACGGCGTGAACTTCCGCGTCGACGAGGGCGAGGTCGTGACCCTGCTCGGCCGCAACGGCGCCGGCCGCACCAGCACGCTGCGCGCGATCATGGGGCTGATCGGCCGGCGCTCGGGCTCGATCAAGGTGCGCGGCACCGAGACGGCCGGACTCGCGCCGCACCGCATCGCGCGGCTGGGCATCGGCTATTGCCCCGAGGAGCGCGGCATTTTTTCGAGCCTGTCGGCCTACGAGAACCTGATGCTGCCGCCCACGCTCGTGAAGAACGGCCAGGGCGGCATGAGCGTCGAGCAGATCTACGCGATGTTCCCGAACCTGCGCGAGCGCGCGGCCAGCCAGGGCACGCGGCTGTCGGGCGGCGAGCAGCAGATGCTCGCGGTCGCGCGGATTCTGCGCACCGGCGCGAAACTTCTGCTGCTCGATGAAATCTCCGAAGGCTTGGCGCCGGTGATCGTGCAAAAGCTCGCCGAGATGGTCGTGAGCCTGCGCAAGCAGGGCTACACGATCGTGATGGTCGAGCAGAACTTCGTCTTCGCCGCGCCGCTGGCCGACCGCTTCATGGTGATGGAGCACGGCCAGGTGATCCAGGAATTCACCCAGGCCGAACTGCCCTCGCGCATGGAACGTCTGCACGAATACCTCGGCGTCTGAACCTCGTGGCGCTCCCACCTCATCTCTTTCCCATCAGGAGACCCTGACGATGAAACTGAAGAAACTCTCCGCCGCCTGCGCCCTCGCAGCCACCACCCTGTTCGGCGCGAGCGCCCAGGCGCAGGTGTCGGGCGACGTGATCAAGATTGGCTTCATCACCGACCTGTCCGGCCTGTACGCCGACATCGACGGCCCGGCCGGCGGTGAAGCGATCCGGATGGCCGTCGCCGACATGGGCGGCGCGATCGCCGGCAAGAAGATCGAGGTGCTCGTGGCCGATCACCAGAACAAGGCCGACGTGGCCGCTGCGAAGGCGCGCGAGTGGATGGATCAGCAGGGGTTGGACGTGCTGATCGGCGGAACCAACTCGGGTGCGAACCTGGCGATGGCCAAGATCGCCGCCGAGAAGAAGAAGCCCTTCATCGTCGTCGGCGCTGCTTCCTCGGCGCTGACCAACGAACAGTGCTCGCCCTACACCGTTCACTACGCGTACGACACGACGGCGCTCGCCAAGGGCACAGGCAACGCGGTGGTGAAGCAGGGTGGCAAGAGCTGGTACTTCCTGACCGCCGACTACGCGTTCGGCGCCCAATTGCAGAACGACACCTCCGCAGTCGTCAAGGCGGCCGGCGGCACGATCGTCGGCTCGGTCAAGCACCCGCTGTCGGCGAGTGACTTCTCCAGCTTCCTCTTGCAGGCGCAATCGAGCAAGGCGCAGATCCTCGGCCTGGCCAACGCCGGCGGCGACACGATCAACGCGATCAAGGCGGCCAACGAGTTCGGCATCACGAAGACGATGAAGCTCGCCGGCCTGCTGATGTTCATCAACGACGTGCACTCGCTCGGCCTGAAGGCGACGCAGGGCATGTACCTGACCGACAGCTGGTACTGGAACCGCGACGCCGAAACACGCGCCTGGAGCCGCAAGTTCTTCGAGAAGATCAAGCGCATGCCGTCGTCGCTGCAGGCCGGCGACTATTCGGCCGCGCTGCAGTACCTGACGGCCGTCAAGGCCATCGGCACCGACGACGCCGACAAGGTGCTGGCGCAGATGAAGAAGACCAAGATCAACGACATCTTCGCGAAGGGCGGCTACATCCGCGAAGACGGCCGCATGATCCACGACATGTACCTGATGCAGGTCAAGACGCCGGCCGAGTCGACCGAACCGTGGGACTACTACAAGGTCGCCGAGACGTTCAAGGGCGACGCGGCCTGGACGACAAAGGCCGAAAGCAAGTGCGCGCTCTGGAAGTAACTGACAAGGACTCCCTCTCCGAAGGCCACGAAGGGGCCCCTTCGTGGCCCTCGGAGAGGGCAGGGGTGAGGGCCCGCGCCGGCACCGTCTGACGCAAAGAGCACCTTATGGAAATCTTCGGCATCCCGATCCAGGCCTTTCTCGGCCAGCTGCTGCTGGGGCTGGTCAACGGCTCGTTCTACGCGATGCTGAGCCTCGGCCTCGCGGTGATCTTCGGCCTGCTCGGGATCGTCAACTTCGCGCACGGCGCGCTGTACATGATCGGCGCGTACGTGGCGTGGATCGGGCTCGAGAAGTTCGGCATCAACTACTGGGCCTCGCTGCTGGTCGCGCCGCTGGTCGTCGGCGCGATCGGTGTCGTGATCGAGCGCACGCTGCTCAAGCAGCTCTACAAGGTCGACCCGATCTACGGCCTGTTGCTGACGTTCGGGCTCGCGCTGATCGCCGAGGGCGTGTTCCGCGACCAGTTCGGCGTTTCGGGGCAGTCGTACTCGGTGCCGGAGGCGCTGTCCGGCGCGACCAATCTCGGCTTCATGGTGCTGCCGAACTACCGCGCCTGGGTCGTGTTCGCCTCGATCGTGGTGTGCCTGGGCACCTGGTTCCTGATCGAGCGCACGCGGCTGGGCGCGTACCTGCGCGCCGGCACCGAGAACCCGGCGCTGGTGCAGGCGTTCGGCGTCAACGTGCCGGTGATGGTGATGCTGACCTACGGCGCCGGCGCCGGGCTCGCGGCGCTGGCTGGCGTGCTCGCTGCGCCGGTGATCCAGATCACGCCGCTGATGGGCAGCAACCTGATCATCGTGGTGTTCGCGGTCGTCGTGATCGGCGGCATGGGCTCCATCCTCGGCTCGATCCTGACCGGCCTCGCGCTCGGGCTGGTCGAGGGCCTGACCAAGGTGTTCTATCCGGAAGCGTCGAGCATCGTCGTGTTCGTGATCATGGCGATCGTGCTGATGATCCGGCCCGCCGGCCTGTTCGGGAAGGAGAAGTGAGCATGAGCAGCAGCACGGCGGCCTCCTCGTCGCCCGACCTCGCGCGCGACACCTCGGCCGAGCTCGCGCGCTACAGCCGGTGGGCGCTCTACGCCGGCCTCGCGGTCCTGCTGGCCGCGCCGTTCGTCGGGCTGTACCCGGTGTTCATGATGACGGCGCTGTGCTTCGCGATCTTCGCCTGCGCGTTCAACCTGCTGCTCGGCTTCACCGGGCTCCTGTCGTTCGGCCATGCCGCGTACCTCGGCGCGGCGGCATACGTGACCGGCTGGCTGGTGAAGCAGGCGCATCTGCCGCCCGAGCTCGGCGTGCTGGCCGGCACCGCGGTCGCCGGGCTGTGTGGCCTCGTGATCGGGCTGATCGCGATCCGCCGCCAGGGCATCTATTTCGCGATGGTCACGCTCGCGATGGCGCAGATGATCTACTTCGTGTTCCTGCAGGCGCCGTTCACCGGCGGCGAGGACGGGCTGCAGGGCGTACCGCGCGGCAAGTTGTTCGGCCTGCTGCCGCTCGAGGACGATCGGGTGCTGTACTACGTCGTGCTCGCGGTGTTCGTCGCGGTCTTCCTGTTCGTGATCCGCATCGTGCATTCGCCGTACGGGCAGGTGCTGAAGGCGATCCGCGAAAACGAGCCGCGCGCGATCTCGCTCGGCTACGACGTCGACCGCTACAAGCTGCTCGCGTTCGTGCTGTCGACGACGCTCGCCGGCCTCGCCGGCTCGCTGAAGACCGTGGTCGTCGGCTTCGCCACGTTGAGCGATGCGCACTGGTCGCTGTCGGGCGAGGTCGTGCTGATGACGCTGCTCGGCGGCATGGGCACCTTCGCCGGCCCGGTGATCGGCGCGTTCACGATCATCGGGTTGCAGAACTTCCTCGCCGACCGCGTCGGCTCGTGGATCAACGTGATCATCGGCGCGATCTTCGTCGTCTGCGTCGTCGCGTTCCGCCGCGGCTTCGTCGGCGAGCTGCGCGCCTGGCAGCAGCGGCGCCGGGGGCGCTGAGCGCCGGCGCTGCCGCCACGGCGGCGGCCGATGCAGGCCTGCACCGACAGGCATAGACTGGCGCGACGATCATTCCCGGAGGATCGTCAGCGATGAGCGCCAAACGCTTGACCAAGGAAGACATCCGCAAGACGACCGGCATCCTGAATCCGGTCGGCCATGTCGTGCTCGCGTTCAAGAACGACAGCGTCACTGCCGAAGCGGTCACCGCGCTGCGCGGGCTCGGCTTCACCGAGCAGGACATCCTGGCCTACACCGCCGAAGAAGCGACGCCGCGCCTGCGCGAACGGGTTCGCACCGCGAGCGAGGCGTCCGGGTTCGGATTCGAGATTACGCTGATGCGCCGCTACCTGGCGTTCGCCGAGAACGGTGCCGGCTGGCTGATCGTCTATTCGCCGAGCGACAGCACGACCGAACTGATCACCCGCGTCGGCAAGCGCCACGACGCGCTGTGCGCGGTCCGCTATCACCTTCTGACGAGCGAAGACCTGATCTGATCAGGCTTCGAACAGATCGCCGCCGATGGTGCGCGGCGGCGTGAGGCCGAGGTGCCGGTACGCGGCCGGCGTCGCGACGCGGCCGCGCGGCGTGCGCTGCAGGTAGCCCTGCTGGATCAGGTACGGCTCGATCACGTCCTCGATCGTGTCGCGTTCCTCGCCGATCGCCGCGGCGACGTTGTCCAGCCCGACCGGCCCGCCGTCGAAGCGGTGCACGACCGCGTCGAGCAGCTTGCGGTCCATCACGTCCAGGCCGTGCGAGTCGACGTCGAGCATGCGCAGCGCCTGGTCGGCCAGGCCGCGCACGATGCTGCCGTCGCCTTTGACGTCGGCGTAGTCGCGCACGCGGCGCAGCAGCCGGTTCGCGATGCGCGGCGTGCCGCGCGAGCGCCGTGCGATCTCGAACGCGCCTTCGGCATCGGTCGGCACGTTCAGCAGACCGGCCGAGCGGTGCACGATGCGCGCGAGCTCCTCGGCCGTGTAAAACTCGAGCCGCGCGACGATGCCGAAGCGGTCGCGCAGCGGGTTGGTCAGCATGCCGGCGCGCGTGGTCGCGCCGATCAGCGTGAACGGCTGCAGATCGAGCTTGATCGAGCGCGCGGCCGGGCCCTCGCCGATCATGATGTCGATCTGGTAGTCCTCGAGCGCGGGGTACAGGATCTCCTCGACGACCGGCGAGAGCCGGTGGATCTCGTCGATGAACAGTACGTCGTTGCGTTCGAGGTTGGTCAGGATCGCGGCCAGGTCCTTGGGCTTCTCGAGCACCGGGCCCGAGGTCTGGCGCAGGTTCACGCCGAGCTCGTTGGCGATGATGTGCGACAGCGTCGTCTTGCCCAGCCCGGGCGGGCCGAACAGCAGCACGTGGTCCATCGCCTCGCTGCGTTTCTTCGCGGCGCCGATGAAAATCTCGAGCTGCTCGCGCGCCTTCGCCTGGCCGACGTATTCGGCCAGCCCTTTCGGGCGCAGCGCGCGCTCGATCGCCTCTTCGTTCGGCGAGCTCGCGGCGGCGTTGACGACGCGGCGCGCGGCGGGCTGGAAATCGTCGGTCTGGATCGACATGGGGCGATTATCGGCTGTCGCCGCTCGCCATCGGCGATCTGCGCAGGGCGGCCCGCAGGCGAATGAGCTCGGCATCTGACGGCCCCATGCCATGGACCTGAACGCGAGCGTCACCTATGCCGACTCCGTCATCAAGGACAACGCTGGCTTCGTCACCACGCCCGGCGATACGATCGGCCAGCGCCAACCGAACATCCCGAAGTGGCGCGCGACGGCGCTCGTCGCCTACCAGTTCGACGAGCACTGGAGCGCGTCGTTCGGCGCGCGCTACAGCGGGGCGCAGTACCGGACCCTGAACAATGCGGACGTCAACGGGTTCACCTACCAAGGGGTCAGCAAGTACTTCACCACCGACCTGCGCCTGCGCTATCGCTTCGACAAGCACTGGGCGGCCGCGATCGGTGTCGACAACGTCAACAACTATCAGTACTGGAACTTCCACCCGTATCCGCAACGCAGCTACAGCGCCGAGCTGGCGTTCGACCTGTGAGGCGGACCGAACCCTCCACCAACAACCAACAAGCACGCCCATGAACACTTTCTCGAAGACCTTCGCGGCCTGCGCGATCGCCGCACTCGCCACCCTCGCCGCCCAGGCGCACGAGTTCAAGATCGCCGACATCAAGATTGGTCACCCCTATGCACGCGCGACGACGCAAGGCCAGATGAACGGCGGTGCATACCTCAGCCTCGACAACGCCGGCGCCGACGACAAGCTGTTGAGCGTCGACGCCGCGACGGTCGCCGGCCGCACCGAGATCCACCAGATGGCGATGGAAGGCGACGTGATGAAGATGCGCCAGGTCGACGGCATCGACGTGGCCAAAGGCAAGCCGGTGGCGTTCAAGCCCGGCGGCTATCACGTGATGCTGATGGGGCTGAAGGCGCCGCTGAAGGAGGGCGACAAGTTCCCGATGAAGCTCAAGTTCGAGAAGGCCGGCGAGGTCACCGTGACGGTCAACGTCGAGAAGGCCAGCGCCGACCACTCGGGCGGCGACGCGCACAAGCACTGAGCGGCGCCGCGTTCACCGCGCCAGCTGCTTCAGCGCCAGCTTGATCCCGTCGCTGACGCCCACGTCCGCCGGCAGTGCCTTCAGCGCCGCGCTCGCCTCGCGATCGCTGTAGCCGAGCGCGACCAGCGCCTGCAGGATGTCGCCCTGCGCGCCGTTCGCAAGCTGGGCCGGCGCGGTCAGCGCGTCGCCGAGCTTGCCCTTGAGCTCGAGCAGCAGCCGCTCGGCGGTCTTCTTGCCGATGCCGGGCACCTTCACGAGCCGGCCGCTTTCCTGCAGGCTCACCGCCTGCGCGAGCTCGTTGACGCTCAGGCCCGACAGGATCGCCAGCGCGGTGCGCGGGCCGACGCCGGAGATCTTCACGAGCTGGCGGAAGGTCGCGCGCTCGTCGTGGGTCAGGAAGCCGTACAGCACCTGCGCGTCCTCGCGCACCACGAAGTGCGTCAGCAAGGTCACGCGCTCGCCGAGCGCCGGCAGGTTGTAGAAGCTGCTCATCGGCACGTCGACCTCGTAGCCGACGCCGTTCACGTCGATCAGCAGTTGCGGGGGCGACTTTTCCGCGAGCGCGCCGGTGATGCGTCCGATCATGCCGCGATTATCGCGACAGGTTCATCGCGACACGTTCGCGACGGCCGCGGCCGTCGTGGACGCTACTGGCGCCTGAACAGCCCGAGCCGCTGCGCTTCCAGCGCCGCCTCGGCACGCGAGCTGACGTTCAGCTTGCGGTAGATCTGCTTCACGTAGTCGGCGATCGTGTGGCGCGACAGGTTCAGCTGCACCCCGATCTCGGGCAGCGTGAAACCCTTGGCCACCCGCAGCAGCACCTCGTTCTCGCGATCGGTCAGCGAGACGTGCGGGATGTTCTGCGGGCGCTCCTGCTGGCGCGTCTGCGACGCGAAGTGCGAGATGACGCGCCGCGCGATCGACGGCGACAGCGGCGGCTCGCCCTGGCTCATGCGCTTGAGCTGCTCGGCGATCAGCTCGCGCGCCTGCTCCTTCAGCAGATAGCCGAACGCGCCGGCCTGCAGCGCGGGGAACAGATGGTCGTCGTCGTCGTGGATCGTCACGACGACCGACTGGCACTCGGGCTGGTGCTCGCGCAGCGCCGCGACCACGTCGACGCCGGAGCCGTCGGGCAGGCCGAGGTCGCACAGCGCGAGCGAGAACTTGACCGCGCTGACGAGCTCGAGCGCGTCATGCACGCGGGCCGCCTCGTGGATCTGCGATTGCGGAAACACCTGGTTGATCAGCACCTTCAACCAGGTCCGGATTTCCGGAAGGTCTTCGAGCAGCAGGATGTTGGTCATGCGTGGACTCCAGCAGGGCGCGTGACGCGCTTGTGAGCGATGTTAGCGAGATGCGCCGCGGCCCGGGGGCAAAGTTGGCGCCTGCCTCACAGCGGCAGCGTGAGCCTTATCACGGTGCCGTACCCGGGCCCCGATTCGACCAGGCATTGCCCCTGCATCTGCTTCGCACGGTGCTTCATGCTCGACATGCCGTGGCCGCGGTCGAGCTTGCCGTCGAGCTCCATCGGGATGCCCTTGCCGTTGTCCTGCACGGTCAGGCCGAACTGGCGGTCGGTGATCGCGCAGCGCACCTTGCAGTGCGAGGCGCCGCTGTGCTTGATGATGTTGCTGACCGCCTCGCGCAGGATGCGCGTGGTCTGCACGAAGCCGCGCGCCGGCAGCAGCTGCTCGGTCTCTTCGGTCGGGCCGCGCCAGTCGGCCTCGATGTTGGCCTGGCCGAGCCGCAGCACGGTCTCGGCGCGCCAGTCGGCGAGCGCATCGGCCAGCCGCACCGGCTTGCCGGTCAGGCCGCGCACCGACAGGCGCATCTCCTCGAGGGCCTCGCGCGCGAGCGTCGAGATGCGCTCCGACTCGCTGGTGTGCACGATCGTCAGCAGCTTGGCGCCGAGATCGTCGTGCAGGTCGGCGGCGATGCGCTTGCGCTCCTTCTCGGTCACCTGCTCGACCCGCATCTCGGCGAGCTGCGCGAAGTTGTGCTCGATCTCGGCGGTGGCTTCGCGCACACGCGCCTCGAGCGTGTTGCGGCCGGCCTCGGCCGCCTGCAGCGAGCGCGCGAACACCTGCAGCAAGCGCGCCGCGACCGCGACCAGCAGCACCGGCACGCCGAGCTGCAGCAGCGGCAACTGCGGGAGCCCGGGCAGGTCGTACTGCACCGCGAGTTCGACGAGCACGAGCACGCTGCCCGCGCCGAGGATCGCGACCATGGGCCAGAAGTCGTGGCGCCGGTCGTGGCGCGGGTGGCGCTTCGTCACCCACAGGTACAGCGCCATCGCCGCGCAGGTCTCGACCGCGAGCACGACGTACCAGGCGTTGGCCAGGCCGAACAGGCGCGCCGGGCCGCCCAGCAGCAGCGTTACCGGCAGCAGCACCCATTGCAGCGCGAGCGCGTTCTCGATCCAGCGCGAGCGCAGGTCGGCATAGCTGAGCAGGAACTGCACCGCGAGCGCGACGACCGGGGCGAACGCGGTGCAGAACAGGAACTCGATCACGCCGTTGTCCCACGGCATGTCGCGCCACCAGATGCGCAGCGACATCAACGCCCAGGCGAGCGACAGCCAGCCGTAGTAGCTGAAGTAGGCCGCCTGGCGGCTCATCCAGCCCAGCACGATCATCACGACGCCGAGCACCGCGACCGTGAGGGCGAGGACCTGCACCGCCGCGACGTTCCAGAGCCGGTGCCGCGCCTGCTGTTCGGCCAGCAGCGCCTGCGGGCCGATCTGCAGCGCCGACAAGCCGCCCGCCCGCTGCCTCGAGGCGACGCGCTGCAGCGCATGGCCGCGCACCTGCAGGTCCAGCGTGTTGCCGCGCTCCTGCAGCAGCGCGGGCGGCAGCGTGACGAGCTGCGCATAGTGGCAGTTGCGCGTGACCGGCTCGGTCATGCGCCCGCCGCTGTAGATGCGCTGGCCATTGAGCGACACCTCGACGTTGCTGCACACGCGCTCGATGTACAGCGCGAGCAGCTCGTTCGGCTCGGCGCCGGCCGGCCGGTCGAACCGGGTGCGGTAGCGGACCAGGCCGTCGAAGCGCGGCCGCGTGTCCGACCAGTCGTCGGGCAGGTCGACGATCGTCGGCGGGAGTTCGGTCAGCAGGTGGTCGTTCGTCGTCTGCGCGGCCTGCGCGCTGGTCAGCGTGACGATCGCCGCGCCCGCATGGGCGGCCGGCGCGCTCAGCAGCAGCACCGAGATCGCGAGCAGCGCCAGCGCCGCCGCCAGCCATGAGCACGTGGCGCGTCGCGCGATCCGCGTCGCGTCGTGTTGGAGCGTGCCAGGGCGGGGCGTCGACATCGGCGCAGATTGTGCAGGATGGTGCGGCCAGCAGCGACAATCGGCGACTGACTTCCGGACCTTTGCCGCAGTGATCCTCCGCCACGCTTTCATCCCGCCCGACAACCAGCGGCTGGCCCACCTGTGCGGCAGCCTCGACGAGCACTTGCGAAGCATCGCCGCGGCGTTCGAGGTCAGCATCTCGCGGCGCAACGAGTCGTTCCGCATCGAAGGCGGCAAGCCGCAGGCCGAGCAGGCGGTCGCGCTGCTGCAGTCGCTGTACGACCGGGCGCGGCGGCCGATCGGCGCGGAGCAGCTGCAGCTCGCGATCGTGGAGGCGCAGGCGGCTTCCGCTTCATCGGGCCGGTCATCGATTCGTTCATCCGGGCGCGCCGAACTCGTCGAAGGGCCGCACGCCGGCGGTGACGAGCCCCTCGTGCTGCGCACGCGCCGCGCCGACCTCGCCGGGCGCACGCCGAACCAGATCACCTACCTGCGAAACATCCTCGAGCACGACATCACCTTCGGCATCGGCCCGGCCGGCACCGGCAAGACGTTCCTCGCGGTCGCCTGCGCGGTCGACGCGCTCGAACGCAGCGCGGTGCAGCGCATCATCCTGACCCGCCCGGCGGTGGAGGCCGGCGAGCGCCTCGGCTTCCTGCCCGGCGACCTGTCGCAGAAGGTCGACCCGTACCTGCGCCCGCTGTACGACGCGCTGTACGACCTGATGGGGCTGGACAAGGTCGGCCGCGCGTTCGAGAAGGGCACGATCGAGATCGCGCCGCTCGCGTTCATGCGCGGGCGCACGCTGAACCACGCATTCGTGATCCTCGACGAGGCGCAGAACACCACGCCCGAGCAGATGAAGATGTTCCTGACGCGCATCGGCTTCGGCGCGAAGGCCGTCGTCACCGGCGACGTCAGCCAGATCGACCTGCCGCGTGGCACCGAGAGCGGGCTGATCGACGCCGAGCGCGTGCTGCGCCGGGTGCGCGGCATCGCGACGACGCACTTCACCGCGGCCGACGTCGTGCGCCACCCGCTGGTCGCGCGCATCGTCGAGGCGTACGACGCCGCGCGCAACGACTGACATGGCCGTTGCCGCCCGCCCGACGCTTGCGCTCTCGCTGCAGTTCGCCGACGCGGCCGACCGCGAACTGCTGCCGCGCCACACGGTCGTGCGCTGGATACGCGCGGCGCTCGAGGCACCGGCCGAGCTGACCGTGCGCATCGTCGGCGCCGACGAGGGCCGGGCGCTGAACCGCGACTACCGCGGCCGCGACTACGCGACCAACGTGCTGACCTTCGACTACGCGCGCGCACCGGTCGTCAGCGCCGATCTGGTGCTGTGCGCGCCGGTCGTGCGCGCCGAGGCGCAGGCACAGCGAACGCCGCTGCAGGCGCATTACGCCCACATGCTGATCCACGGCACGCTGCATGCGCAGGGCTACGACCACGAAGCGGACGCCGATGCCCGCGTGATGGAGGCGCGCGAGACCCTGCTGCTGCGCGCGCTCGGGTTCGACGATCCGTACGCCCGATGAAGCATCCGAAGGTCCGGTTGCCGTCGCGCGCCGCTGTTGCCGTGGTGGCGCTGGCGGTCGTGGCGCTGCTGGCCGGCCGCACGGCCTCGGCGCAGCCGGTCGCGGCCGCCGCAGCGGCCTCGGCGCCGGGCGGTGCGGCGGCAACGAAACGCCCACGCATCGGCCTCGTGCTCTCCGGCGGCGGCGCGCGCGGCGGTGCGCACCTGGGCGTGCTGAAGGTGCTCGAGGAGCTGCACATTCCGGTCGACGTGATCGTCGGCACCAGTGCCGGCTCGATCATCGGCGCGGCCTACGCGAGCGGGCTGCCGCTGCCGCAGATCGAGAAGGAGATGGGCGCGCTGCGCACCGAGATGCTGTTTCGCGACGCCGACCGGCGCGAGACGCCGTGGCGCACCAAGTCCAACGACGCGATCAACTACGTTGGCCCGGAGGTCGGGCTGCAGGGGGACTCGATCGCGCTGCCCAAGGGCGTGGTCGCCGGCATCTCGATCGAGGCCGTGCTGCGCCAGCTCACCGCGCGCCAGCGCGACGACGACTTCGACAAGCTGCCGATCCGCTTTCGCGCGGTCGCGACCGACCTCACGAGCTCGGAGATGGTCGTGCTCAGCCGCGGCAGCCTCGCGGTGGCGGTGCGCGCGAGCATGGCGATCCCGGCGTTCGTCGACCCGGTCGAGCTCGACGGCCGGCTGCTGGTCGACGGCGGGCTCGCGCGCAACCTGCCGGTGGACGTGGCGCGCGCGCTCGGCGCCGAGCAGATCATCGCGGTCAACATCGGTACGCCGCTGCTCACGCGCCACGAGATCACCGGCATCCTGACCGTGTCGGACCAGATCTCGCGCATCCTGACCAATACCAACGTCAACCATTCGCTCGCCGAGCTCGGGCCGCAGGATCTGCTGATCACGCCTGATCTGGGCACCTTGCAGACCGCCGACTTCGATCGTTTGCCCGAGGCCGCTGCGGCCGGCGAGGCGGCCGCGCGCCGCGCCGGCGCTGACCTCGCGCGGTTCAGCGTCGACGCGGTCGCCTACGAGCGTTGGCGCACCGCGCTGACGGCCTCCCCGGCGCCGCACGGCGAGGTGATCGACGCGGTGCGCGTCACCGGCACGCGGCGCGTGAACCCGGAAGTGATCATCGATTCGATGCAGACGCGCGCCGGCCAGCCGCTGGACCCGAAGGTGATCGACGACGACATGAAGCGCATCTATGCGCGCGGCGATTTCGAGCGGGTCGGCTACTCGATCGTCGACGACCCGGCGAAGGGCCGCGTGCTGGTCGCCGACGTCGCCGAGAAGTCGTGGGGCCCGAGCTATCTGCGCTTCGGCCTCGGGCTGTCGTCGGATCTGCGCGGCGATTCGTTCTTCTCGCTGGTCGCGACCTACCGGCGCACCTGGCTCAACAGTCTGGGCGCCGAGTGGCGCACCGACGCGCGCATCGGCCACACCGACCGGCTCTCGACCGAGCTCTATCAGCCGTTGACGCCGGCGCAGCGCCTGTTCGTCGCGGCGCGCGCCGAGATCGCGCGCGAGCCGTTCGATGATTACGACGACGAGGGCACGCGCGTCGCCCGCTACCGGCGCGGCACCTACGGCGTGGGCTTCGACATCGGCACGCCGCTCGGCACGTTCGGCGAGGCGCGCATCGGCATCGAGCGCGGCCGCCTGAAGCTGTACAACGACACCGGCGAGGTGCCGGCCTCGCTGGTCCTGCCGAACATCGAGATGGGCGGCGCGCTCGCGCGGCTGCGGCTGGACACGCTCGACAACCTGCGCTTCCCGCGTTCCGGGTACTCGGGCGACATGCAGCTCTACTGGTCGCGCCCGCGGCTGGGCGCGACCGACAACTACACCAAGGCCTCGGCGAGTTTCACGACCGCGATCGCGAGCGGGCCGCACTCGCTGCAATTCGGGCTGCGCGGCGCGACCAGCCTGGGCAGCAACGACCTGCCGAGCTACGAGCTGTTCACGCTCGGCGGCTTCCTGCAGCTCTCGGGCTACAAGACCGACCAACTGACCGGCCGCGAAATGGCGTTCGGACGGCTGGTCTACAACTACCGCGTCAGCCAGCCGGGGCTGCTCGACGGCGCGTACTTCGGCGTCTCGTTCGAATCGGGCCGCATCGGCGCCTCGGTCACCGGCGCGAACCGGGCGTCGGCACGCTACGGCACGGCGATCTACTTCGCGTTCGATTCGCCGATCGGGCCGGTCTACATCGCCTACGGGCACGGCGACGGGCGCAACCAGGCCGTGTATTTCTACGTCGGTCAGCCTTGACGCGAACCGCCCCGTTCGCAACCCCGTTCCGCTCGCAACCCATTGGGCTCGCAGCCCATTCCGCTCGTAACCCATTGCGCTCGCAGCCCATTCCGTTCGCAGCCCATCCCGTTCGCAACCCATTCCGTTCGCAACCCATTCCGTTCGCAACCCATTCCGCTCGCAAACCCATTCCATTCGCGCTGAGGTATCGAAGCGCTCTTGCAACAGGGCTTCGATACCTCAGCCCGAACGGATTTCAGGTGCCTCAACCCGAACGGGTTTCCAGTGCCTCAACCCCAACGGGTTTCCGGTGCGTCAATCCGAACGGGTTCCGGTGCCTCACCCCGAACGGGTTTCCAGTGCCTCAGCCCGAGCGGGTTTCCGGTGCCTCAGCCCGAGCGGGGACTGTCGACGCCGGCCACAGCACCGTGCCGATCGCACCGAACATCAGCACGATCGCCGCGCCGTCCTGCCAGTGCAGCTGTTCGTGCAGCCACAGCGCACCCGATACCGTGCCGAGCACCGGAATCAGCATCACCGACAGCGACGACGCGATCGGCGGCAGGTTGCGCGCCATCACCAGCCACAGCGGCTGCGCGAAGCCGAAGATCAGCAGCGCGTTGTAGGCGATCGCGAACCACGCTGTCGGGCCGGGCGCGGCCCAGTTCTGCCGCTCGAACAGCGCCGCGCAGGCGGTCATGACGAGCGTCGTCAGCAGCGTCATCCAGAAGATGATCGCGAGCGTCGGCGCTTCGATCTTCGTGCGGCGCAGCTGCTGCGTGCCAAGCGCCCAGGCCGCGGCGGCGACCAGCATGCCGAGCGCGGCCAGCGGCCGGCCGCTGACCCCGCCGAGCTCGTGCCACAGCAGCAGCACGACACCGAGCGCCGCGGCGCCGACGCCGCCCCACTGGCGCGCCCGCAGGCGCTGACCGAACAGCGCCATGCCGAACAACGCCGAGAAGATCGGCATCGTGTAGCCGAGGATCGCCGCGCGACCGGACGGCAGCGACTTCAGCGAGACGATCGCGAGCACGTGCCAGACGGTCATGTTCGTCAGCGTGAGCCTGGCGAGCTCGGGCCAGTCGCGCCGCGCGATGCGCAGCGGCGTGGCCATCGCGAACGATGCCGCGTACAGCACCGGCAGGCCCAGCCACATCGAGACCGCGCGAAAGGTCAGCGGCGGGTAGTCGCTGATGCCCAGCTTCATCACCGGCCAGTTCAGGCCCCAGAACAGCGTCAGCAACGCCAGCAGCACGAACTGCCTGGCGTTGAACGCGACGTGGTGATCGTCGTGGGTCTGCTTCAGTGTGGTCGCCCGAGGTAGCGCTTGCGCCAGAAGAACCAGCTCAGCGCAATGCCCAGCGCGAGCATCGCGCCGAACGTGATCCAGAACGCGCGCGGGCTGTGGATGCCCGGCAGCGATTCGAAATTCATGCCGAAGAAGCCGGTCACGAGGTTCAGCGGCAGGAAGATCGCCGTCAGCACGGTCAGCGTGCGCATGATCTCGTTGGTGCGGTTGCCCTGCGCCGAGAAGTGCATCTGCACCGCGTTCTCGATCGACGACTCGAGCCGGCGCACGTGCGACAGCACACGCTCGATGTGCTCGAGCACGTCGCGCGATCGCACGCGCAGCAGCTCCCGCTCGCGGCGTGCCGCGGGTTCGGGCGCGGCCGGCCACTCGTCGAGCGCGTCTATCCATTCGACGACGGCGGCGCGCTGGTCCTCGCAGGTGTCCTCGAGCAGGTGCAGGCTGTTGCGCGACTCGAGCAGCGTCTTCCAGCTGCCGAAGTCCCCGCGCGGGTCGAACAGGCCTTGCTGCAGCGCATCGAGCTGCTTGGTCAACGCGCGGCGCAGCTCGAGATAGCTGTCGACCATGTGGTTGACCATGCGCAGCATCAGGTCGGCGGGGCTCGGCGGCAGGCGGTTCGACGCGCGCACCTCGGAGCCCACGGTCTGCTGCTGCAGCCGCTGCGCGAAGAACTCGCGCACCAGGCAGTCGTTCGGGTGCACGGTCAGGAGCACGCGGTCGAACACCGCGAAGCCGACCGGGCTGGTGTCGATCAGCGCCAGCGGGCGCAGCCCGTCGCGCATCGGCGTTTCGAGCGCGGCCGCCGCGGCATTGGCGGCGAGGCGCCGGAACACCAGCAGGTCGTACCACGACGTGTCGTCGAAGTGCGACGGCAGCTGGTCGTTGAGCAGGTCGCTGATGTGCAGGTCGACGAGCTGGCCGCCGGTCCAGCGCTGCAGCGCGGCCTGCACCAGCGCGGCCTTTTCGCGGAACTCGGGCCGCGCCGAGCCTATCCACAGGTAGCCTCTGCCCGGCAGCGTGTCGGGCAGTTCGGTGAGCTCGCTGAACTGATCGCCGGCGATGTGGAAGATGCGCATGGGCAGATGCGAAGCGTGCGCTGGCGATGACGCCGTCAGTCGGCCGCCAATCAGCCGCCCCGCAGCGCGCGCGCCGCGTCGAGCGCGAAGTAGCTGAGCACGCCGTCGGCGCCGGCGCGCTTGAACGCGAGCAGGCTTTCCATCATCACCGCGTCGTGGTCCAGCCAGCCGTTGATCGCGGCGGCCTTCAGCATCGCGTACTCGCCGCTGACCTGGTAGGCGAAGGTCGGCACCTTGAACTCGTCCTTCACGCGGCGCACGATGTCCAGATACGGCATGCCGGGCTTGACCATCACCATGTCGGCGCCCTCGGCTAGATCGAGTGCGACCTCGCGCAGCGCCTCGTCGGTGTTGCCCGGGTCCATCTGGTAGACCTTCTTGTTCGCCTTGCCGAGGTTCGAGGCCGAGCCGACGGCATCGCGGAACGGGCCGTAGAACGCGCTCGCGTACTTCGCGCTGTAGGCCATGATGCGCGTGTGGATCAAGCCGCGCGATTCGAGCGCCGCTCGAATCGCGCCGATGCGGCCGTCCATCATGTCGCTGGGCGCGACGATGTCCACGCCGGACTCGGCCTGCACGAGCGCCTGCTGCGTCAGCACCGCGACGGTCTCGTCGTTCAGGATGTAGCCGGTCGCATCGAGCAACCCGTCCTGACCGTGCGAGGTGAACGGGTCGAGCGCCACGTCGGTCATCAGGCCGAGCTCGGGGAAGCGCTTCTTCAGCGCACGCACGACGGTCGGCACCAGACCCTCGGGGTTCAGGGCCTCGCGGCCGTCCTCGGTCTTCAGCGCGGGGTCGAGCACCGGGAACAGCGCGAGCACCGGGATGCCGAGCGTCACGCACTCTTCGGCGACCGGGTAGAGCCGATCGAGCGTGCGGCGCTTGACGCCGGGCATCGAAGCGACGTCCTGCTCGACGCCCTCACCGGCCAGCACGAACACCGGCAGGATCAGGTCGCAGGGGTGCAGGCGGTGCTCGCGCACGAGCGCGCGGGTGAATTCGTCACGGCGCAGGCGGCGCGGACGGCTGGCGGGGTAGGGCGGGGGTTGGTGCATCGGGAGGTTCCGGAGGAGAGTCTGACGTCCGGCACATCGGCTTGACAGCCCCATGTGTGCAACACCGCAAACTAGCTGGCGCAGGTGTCGCGGACCGCCTGCAAACTCCGGCGCATCTCTGCTAAAGTAGGCGTTGAATGATAGCCGCAAGGCGGTCGTTCCCTGCTTTTCCTCCCTGAGCAGGTGCCTTACCGTGATGACAGCGATGAGGCATTTCAAGCCCCGGTCCTGTGGCCGGGGCTTTCTTTTTGTCGGACCTGATGCCGGCTCGCAGCGACCGCCGCCGGTGCGTCGCGATAATCGTCCGATGCTCTGGATCAAAGCGTTTCACATCGTCTTCGTCGCGAGCTGGTTCGCGGGCCTGTTCTACCTGCCGCGGTTGTTCGTCAACCTGGCGTCGGTGCCGGCGGACAGCCATGCGGAACGCGAGCGGCTGCTGCTGATGGCGCGCAGGCTGTACCGCTTCGCGAGCTTCCTGATGATCCCGGCGATCGCGCTCGGGCTCTGGCTCTGGCTGGCGAACCGGGCCGCGTATGCCGGCGCGTGGTGGCTGTATGCCAAGCTCGTGCTGGTCGTGCTCGCGATCGGCTACCACCACGCCTGCCGCTCGCTGCTGCGCCGCTTCGAGGCGTTCGACAACCAGCGCAGCGAACGCTGGCTGCGCGTCTTCAACGAGTCGGCGGTGCTGGTCTTCACCGCGATCGTCGTGCTCGTGGTCGTCAAGCCGTTCTGACGAACGGCGGCGCGCGACGGCCGGAGTCTGAACCGCGATGCCGCGCCACCGCAGCTCCGCGTCGCCGCTCGCGCTGCTGTACGCGGCGCTGATCGTCTACGCGAGCCTCTATCCGTTCAGCGGCTGGCGTCTGCCCGGCGTGCCGCTGCTGTCGTTCCTGGTGGCGCCGTGGCCACGCTGGTGGACCTGGTTCGATCTGCTGGCGAACCTGGTCGGCTACCTGCCGCTCGGCGCGCTGGTCTTCGGCGCGCTGGTGCGCAGCGGCGCACGCTCGGCGCCGGCGTTCGTCGTCGCGCTGGCCGGCGGCACGGCGCTGTCGTTCGCGGTGGAGTTCACCCAGAACTTCCTGCCGCAGCGGGTCGCGTCGAATCTGGACCTCGCGCTGAACGCGGCCGGCACGCTGGCCGGCGTGCTGCTCGCCTGGCTGATCCACCGCAGCGGCGGCGTCGGGCACTGGCAGGCGGCGCGCGACCGCTGGTTCATCGGGCGCAGTGCCGGCGGGCTCGCACTGCTGCTGCTGTGGCCGATCGGGCTGCTGTTCCCGCTGCCGGTGCCGCTGGGCATGGGGCAGGTGCTCGGCCATGTGCTGCAGGGCGTGGCCGATCTGGTCGAGAACACGCCGGTCGAGGCCTGGTTCGACCAGTGGTTCGAGTCCTGGGGCGATGCGGCGGCGCAGCGCCTGGCGCTGGCGCCGCCGGCCGAGTTCGCGCTGGTCGCGCTCGGGCTCGTCGCGCCGTGCCTGGTCGCCTTCACCGTGTCGCGGCCGGGCTGGCGTCGCGTGGTGCTGGTGCTCGGCGCCGCTGCACTCGGCTGCGCGACGACGACGCTGTCGACCGCGCTGAACTTCGGCCCCGAGCACGCCCTCGCATGGAACACGCCGCGCGTGCTGGCGGCGCTCGCGGCGGCCGTCGTGATCGCGATGCTGTGCAGCGTGGTGCCGCGGCGCGCCGCGGCCGGGCTCGGGCTGATTGCGCTGACCGCGCTGGTCACGCTGGTGTCGCAGGTGCCGTCGGACCCGTACTTCGCGGTCAGCCTGAAGGACTGGGAGCAGGGCCGCTTCATCCGCTTCCACGGCGCGGCGCGCTGGGTCGGCTGGTTCTGGCCGTATGCGGCGATCCTGTACCTGCTGGCCCGGCTCGGCACGCGCGATCCGGAGCCGCGCCGCGGGGCCGACAGCGCGGCGCGCGGTACCCGACCCGGGCCCAGTGCCGACGAGGCCCCTCCTACAATCCCGTCATGAGTTCGACGACGACGAGTTACTACCGGCGCCACATCTTCTTCTGCCTGAACCAGCGCGAGGGCGAGAACGCCTGCCTGCAGCACGGCGCGCAAGCCGGGTTCGATCACTGCAAGTCGCGCGTGAAGGCCGAGAAGCTCGCGGGCCCGGGCGGCGTGCGCGTCAACAAGTCGGGCTGCCTGGACCGCTGCGCCGGCGGGCCGGTCGCGGTGGTCTACCCGGACGCGGTCTGGTACACCTATGTCGACGAGCACGACATCGACGAGATCGTCGACTCGCACCTGAAGAACGGCCAGATCGTCGAGCGGCTGCTGCTGCCGCCATCGGTCGGCCGCTGATCGCCGATCGAACGCGATGAACGCAACCCGATGAACTCGAGCACGCAGCGCGCGACGCTCGCCGGCCCGGCCGGCACGATCGAATGCGCGATCGACCGGCCCGCCGCCGAACCGCGCGGCACCGCGATCATCTGCCACCCGCACCCGCAATTCGGCGGCACGATGGACAACAAGGTCGTGCAGACGCTCGCGCGTGCCGTGCTGCAGCTCGGCTGGCGCAGCGTGCGGTTCAACTTCCGCGGGGTCGGCGCGTCGCAGGGCGCGTGGGACGACGGCGCCGGCGAGATCGACGATGCGCTCGCGGTGATCGCCGCGCACCGCGACGGTCCGCTGCTGCTCGCCGGGTTCTCGTTCGGCGGTTATGTCGCCGCGTCGGCGGCGCAGCGCCTGGCGGACGATGCGAAGCCGGCGCGTCTCGTGCTCGTCGCGCCGTCCACGCTCAAGCAGGCGGTGCCGACGGTGCCGCCCGAGACCATCGTCGTGCAGGGCGAAGCCGACGACGTGGTGCCTCTGTCGGCCACGTTCGACTGGGCCCGCCCGCAGGCGCTGCCGCTCATCGTGCTGCCGGGCGTCGGCCACTTCTTCCACGGCCAGCTCGGCCTCCTGAAATCGGTGCTCGTGCGGGAACTGCTCGCGCGCGACGCACTCTGATCGGGCGCCTTTGCACCGCGCCGATCGGCGGCATCGAAGCAGCCCGTGCCTCGCACCATTCCATCCTGACTCCATGAAAAGACTACTCGCTCTCGTCGCCGCCTTCGTCCTCAGCGTCAGCGCTCACGCGCAGGCGCCGCAGCCGCCGGAGGTCGCGGCCAAGAGCTTCCTCGTGCTCGACCTGACGAGCAACCAGGCGCTCGCCGAACGCGCCGCCGACACGCCGGCCGACCCGGCATCGCTGACCAAGCTGATGACGGCCTACGTGGCCTACACCGCGATCAAGGACAAGAAGTTCACGCTCGACCAGAAGATCCCGGTCAGCAAGCGCGCATGGGAGGAGCGCAAGGGCGGCGGCTCGCTGATGTTCATCGACACGACGATGACGCCGACGGTCGACGAACTGCTGCGCGGGGTGATCGTGGAAAGCGGCAACGACGCGTCGGTCGCGCTGGCCGAGGCGGTGGGCGGAACGCTGGACCAGTTCGTCGCGATGATGAACCGGCAGGCGCAGGCGTTCGGACTGAAGAACACGACGTTCAAGAACGTCACCGGCCTGACCGAGCCCGGCCACCAGAGCACCGCGCGCGACCTCGCGGCGATCGCGAGCCACGTGATCCGCGACTACCCGGAGCTGTTCGCCTACTACTCGATCAAGGAATACAGGTACAACAACATCACGCAGCCGAACCGCAACCTGCTGCTGCGCCGCGACCCGACGGTCGACGGGCTGAAGACCGGCTACACCGAGGCGGCCGGCTACTGCCTGATCGCGACCGCGCAGCGCGAATTCCCGAACCTCGGCGCCGCCAACGACGGCGCGAAGGCCGGCACGCCCGGCAAGCGCCGCGTGCTCACCGTGGTGCTGAACACCACCTCGATGGAGGCGCGTGCCAACGAGAGCCAGAAGCTGCTGAACTGGGGCTTCGCCGCGTTCGACACGATGCGCCTGTTCGACGATTCGAAGGCGATCGTCACGCCCGAGGTCTGGAAGGGCAAGGACAAGCAGGCCAAGCTCGGCGCGGCCGGCGGGCTGTTCGTCACCGTGCCGCGCGGCGAGGGCGGCAAGCTGCAGACCAAGATCGAACGCACCGACCCGCTGGTCGCGCCGCTCGCGAAGGGCCAGCGCATCGGCACGATCAAGGTCAGCACCGCGTCGGGCACGCCGGTCGTCGATGTGCCGCTGGTCGTGCTCGAGCCGGTCGAGCAGGCCGGCATCCTGGGCCGCGCCTGGGACGCGCTGCGGCTGTGGATCAAGTAAGCTGAGCCCTCTTCGCTGCCGAGTCGTCGTTGTCGTCATTGCCGGAGTCGCCGCATGCAAACCCTTCCCGATACGCTGTGCTACCTGAACGGGGAGTACGGCCCGCTTCGCGACGCGAAGATTTCGGTGCTCGACCGCGGTTTCATCTTCGGTGACGGCATCTACGAGGTCGTACCGGCGTACGGCGGCAAGCTGTTCCGCTTCGACGAGCACTTGGCGCGGTTGAACCGCAGCCTGGGCAAGGTGCGCATCGAGAACCCGGCGACCCGCGACGAATGGGTCGCACGCGCCCGCAAGCTGGTCGCGGCGCTGATCGAGAAGACCGGCGCGGCCGATCAGCTCGTCTACATCCAGGTCACGCGCGGCGTTGCGCTGCGCGACCACGTGATGCCGGCCGACGTGCCGCCCACCGTCTTCATGATGTGCAGCCCGATGAAGCCGGCTACCGCCGAACAGCGCCACCAGGGCGTGGGCTGCATCAGCGCGCGCGATTTCCGCTGGGAGCGCGGCGACATCAAGAGCACCTCGCTGCTCGGCAACGTGCTGGCGCGGCAGATGTCGGCCGACAAGGACGCGCTCGAGACCATCATGTTCCGCAACGGCTTCCTGACCGAGGCGGCGGCGAGCAACGTCTGGGTCGTGCACGAGGGCGCGGTGCTGGGCCCGCCGAAGAGCGAGCACGTGCTCGAAGGCATCCGCTACGAGCTGCTCCGCGAACTGTGCGAGGAAGTCGGCATCGCCTACAACCTGCGGCCGATCCCCGAGGCCGACGTGACCGCGGCCGACGAGCTGCTGCTGAGCTCCGCGACCAAGGAGATCCTGCCGGTCACCACGCTGGACGGCGACCCGGTCGGCCACGGCGCGCTGCGCGGCAAGCCGGGGCCGGTCTACGCGCGGTTGTACGAGGCGTACCAGCGGGCCAAGGTGATGCAGTCGATTTGATCCGGGCCGCCGCGCCCCCATATCGACCCGATGGACACCACCACGCTGATGCAAGACATCCCGCCGGACCAGTCGCTGATCGAATACCCGTCGCAGTTCCCGATCAAGGTGATGGGGGCGAACGTCGACGGTTTTGTGCATGCGGTCGTCGAGATCGCGCGCCGCTTCGACCCCGCCTTCGACGCCGCGACAGTCGAGCTGCGCCCGAGCAAGGGCGACAAGTACCTCGGCGTGACCGTCACGGTCACCGCAACCAGCCGCGAGCAGCTCGACGAGCTGTACCGAACGCTGAGCACGCACCCCATGGTCAAGGTCGTGCTGTGAGCGTGGCGGCGTGTCAGCCGTGTTGCATGGCCCGCTGCTGAAGACGCTCGGTCGGGTCGACTACGAACCCACCGCCGCGGCGATGCGCGCCCACACCGAGGCGCGCATGGCCGACACGCCCGACGAGATCTGGCTCTGCGAGCACCCGCCGGTCTACACGCAGGGCCTGGCCGGCAGGCCCGAGCATGTGCTCGATGCGCAGGGCATCTCGGTCGTGCAGACGAACCGCGGCGGGCAGGTCACGTACCACGGGCCGGGCCAGGTCGTCGCGTACCCGCTGGTCGACTTGAGGCGGCTCGGCATCTACGTGAAGGAATATGTCTACCGGCTCGAGCAGGCGGTGTTGAAGACGCTCGAGCAGTTCGGCGTCACCGGCCACCGGGTGCCGGGCGCGCCGGGCATCTACGTGAAGCTGGCCGATCCGTTCGGTCATGCGGCGCTGACCGGGCCGCGAGCCGACCCGTTCGAAGGCCTGGGCAAGATCGCCGCACTGGGCATCAAGGTCAGTCGCCACTGCACCTACCACGGCGTCGCGCTGAACGTCGCGATGGACCTGGAACCCTTCTCGAACATCGACCCTTGCGGCTACGCGGGGCTGCAGACCGTGGACCTTTCTACAATCGGCGTCGTGGCTCGATGGGACGAGGTGGCCGAAGTGTTCGGCCGCAAGCTCGCCAATCAACTGAGCTCCTGACGCGAAACGCAAGCCCATGACGACCCCCTCCGTGACCCGCGACGCGCAAGACGCATCGAGCTACGACGCCACCGCGAAGCAGAAATCGCAGGCCAAGACCGCGCGCATTCCGATCAAGATCGTGCCGGCCGAGGTGCTGAAGAAGCCGGACTGGATCCGCGTGAAGGCCGGCTCGCCGTCGACCCGGTTCTACGAGATCAAGAACATCCTGCGCGAGCACAAGCTGCACACGGTCTGCGAAGAAGCCTCGTGCCCGAACATCGGCGAGTGCTTCGGCAAGGGCACGGCGACCTTCATGATCATGGGCGACAAGTGCACGCGGCGCTGCCCGTTCTGCGATGTCGGCCACGGCCGGCCCGACCCGCTCGATGCCGACGAACCGGTCAATCTCGCGAAGACGATCGCGGCGCTGAAGCTCAAGTACGTCGTCATCACGAGCGTCGACCGCGACGACCTGCGCGACGGCGGCGCCCAGCATTTCGTCGACTGCATCCGCGCCGTGCGCGAGCTCTCGCCGCAGACCCAGATCGAAATCCTGACGCCCGACTTCCGCGGCCGCATGGACCGCGCGCTGGACATCCTGAAGGCCGCGCCGCCCGACGTGATGAACCACAACCTCGAGACCGCGCCGCGCCTGTACAAGGAGGCGCGCCCGGGCTCGGACTACGCCTACTCGCTGAACCTGCTCAAGCGCTTCAAGGAATTCGCGCCGCACGTGCCGACCAAGAGCGGCCTGATGGTCGGCCTGGGCGAGACCGACGACGAAATCCTCGCGGTGATGCGCGACATGCGCGCGCACGGCATCGCCATGCTGACCATCGGCCAGTACCTCGCGCCCAGCGGCCACCACCTGCCGGTGCGGCGCTACGTGCACCCCGACACCTTCAAGATGTTCGAGGCGCAGGCGTACGAGATGGGCTTCACGCACGCGGCGGTCGGCGCGATGGTGCGCTCGAGCTACCACGCCGACCAGCAGGCCGAGGCGGCATTCGCGTCGTCGACCGGCGAAGCCGCCTGAAACCGCGGCCCGTCGCATGATGGCCGGCGCCGGCGCGGCAGCGGCGAACGACGCGCCGAGCTGCGGCAACTGCCGCCGACCGATGCAGCGCCTGACGCTGCCCGACCACTATGGCCGCAGCGTCGAGCTCGACCTGTGCCGCGGCTGCCATCTCGTCTGGTTCGACCAGACCGAAACCGCGCGCTTGAACGGCCCGGCGCTGCTCGAGCTGATCGGGCGCATGGCCGACACCCAGACGCTCCCGCACGAACCGCTGCGCGCCGATGCGGGCTGCGCACGCTGCCGTGGCGCGCTGAAGCGCGTACACAACCAGTCGCGCTGGGGCCGCTCGCTGCAGCTCGAGTGCGTGAACGGCCATGGCGCCTACCAGACCTTCGCGCAGTTCCTTCAGGAGAAAGGCTTGCTGCGGCCGATGTCGCGCATCGACCGCGCGAAGCTGATCGAAGCGCACGGCCAGATCGATTGCGTGAACTGCGGCGCCGCCATCAGCCGTCTCGACGAGCAATGCTCGCACTGCCTGTCGGTGCCGAGCCTGCTCGACGTCGCCCGTCTCGCCCGCGCGCTCGACCCGGAAGGGGCCATCGAATTACGGGCGGTGCACGCGACGCCGGCACGCCAGGCGGCGATGCAGTGCGCCGCGTGCGGCGCGGCACTGCCGAAGGACGAGACGCTGAAATGCGCCCACTGCAGCGCGACGCTCGCGATCAGCCGGCTGGCCGACGCCCACGCGCACGTGCAGACACTGGCGCCGGCGCTGCGGGCGCACGCGCAACAGCCGGCGCCACAGGTGGTGAAGCGCCGGCTCCAGGCCTTGGATGCCGATCTGCCGCGGCGGCGCGAATGGGCTCGGACGATGGAAGCCGAGGCTCATCAGCAAAGAGGCCTGAGTCGCGACTTCGATCGCGAATGGGAGTGGTCCTCGCTGTTCAGCCGCGGCACGAACCCGGTCCGCGCGGTGCTGATCGCGCTCGTGATCTGGTTCGTCTGGTGGTTCTGGTAGCGCGGTGGCGCACGCGTCTCGCGACGCGGCACGTCGCTACGCGTTCTCGGCGAGCAGTTTCTCGACCAGCTGGTGCAGCGCGGCGAAGTCCGGCTCGCCGACGTAGCGCTTGACGATCTCGCCGCGCTTGTTGATCAGCACGCTGGTCGGGGTCAGCTGCACCTGGCCGAAGCTCTTCGCGATCGCGCCGGTGTTGTCGATCGCGACGCCGAACGGCAGTTTGCGCGTCTCGGCGAAGTTGACCACGTAGGCCGGCGGGTCGTAGCTCATCGCGACGGCGAGCGTCTCGAACCCGCGCGGGCTGTATTTTTCGTGGGTCGCGACGATCTGTGGCATTTCGTGCACGCAGGTCGTGCAGCTTGTCGCCCAGAAGTTCACCAGCACGACCTTGCCGCGCAGTTGCTCGGTGCTGGACTGCTTGCCGTCGAGTAGCGTGTAGCCGACGGTTGGCGCCATGTCCTTCGCGCCGACGCTCTGGTACGCCAGGTAACTCCCCACGCCGACGGCGAGGGTGACAATGGCGGCAACGGCAATGTGGGCAGGTTTCACGAGGAGTCTTTCAGTGCAGCGGCGAAAGTTTACGGCAGGACTTGTTTGCGTACCGGGATTGTCTACCTTGGCCCTATGGCTGGGCTCGGCCAGCCGAGCGGCCTGGGCCGCCGGCCTGACCGAGGGCGACGCGGCGCTGGGTATCCGGGCCGCGCTCGAACGCGGTGCCGTCTCGGCCGTCGGCCTGCTCGGCCGCAGCGGCGGGTTTCTCGATAACCCGAAGGTTCGCATTCCGCTGCCCGGCTTCCTGAACGACGCGGCCCAGCTGCTGAAAATCACCGGCCAGCAGAAGCGGGTCGACGAGCTCGTCACCGCGATGAATCGCGCCGCCGAAGCCGCCGTGCCACAGGCGAAGACGCTGCTCGTCAACGCGGTGAAGTCGATGAGCGTCGAGGACGCGCGCAACATCCTCACCGGAGGCGACAACTCGGCGACGCAGTTCTTCGCCGGCAAGACGCGTGAGCCGCTGGGTGCGCAATTCCTGCCGATCGTCACGAAGGCGACCGAGAAGGTGTCGCTCGCGAACAAGTACAACGCGGTCGCCGGCAAGGCGGCCGGCCTCGGCCTGCTGAGCAAGGACGACGCGAACATTCAGCAGTACGTGACCGGCAAGGCGCTCGACGGCCTGTACCTGATGATCGGCGAGGAGGAGCGCAAGATTCGCCAGGATCCGGTCGGCACCGGCAGCGCGATCCTGAAAAGAGTCTTCGGCGCATTGAAATGAGGCGCCGGCCGCGGCCTGCCGCGGCCCCTGCTACAAGGTCTTCGAGAGCTCGAACACCAGTGCCGACGGCAGCGAGCTCGCGATCAGATCGCGGCCGACGCGCGCCATGCTCGGGCCGCCGAATCCCGACATCTCGAAGTCGCTGCCTTCCTCGATGATCTCGATGAAGACGAAGCCCGGCACTTCGTCGAGGATGTCGTCGCGGAACGCCGCGAAGCGCTCGCCCTTCTGGATGGCCTCGATGACGATCGCGTGCGGCAGCCCATCGCGGCAGAAGTTCGCCGCTTCGTCGACCGAATTGACGAAGTCGATGATCAGGCTCATGTTGCGCAGCGCGTCGCGGATCTGCACGCGCATGTCGCGGCGCGACGCGACGACCAGCACGTGACTGCCGGCCAGCGGCTGCGAATTGCTCGATGGGGCGAAGCCGTCGTTCATCTCGAGCGCGCTGACGCCTTCGACCTCGTCACTGACCGTGCGCGGGAATTCGACCGTCAGCGCGGTCACGCCGCCGGCGTCGCGGCGTTCGATGGCCAGGCCCATCGTCCAGGCAGTCTGCTCGAGCAGGCGCCAGGCGAGCGAGTCCAGGCCGTGCGGCAACGCCGTGGCGCCCGCGGCGTCGGCCGGCAGGTTCGCGAAGCGGCACACCAGCCGCGCCTTGGCCGGCGCAGGCTTGACCTCGATCGCGAGATCGATCTGCGACTGCGCATTGGCCAGTGCCCAGTCGAGCATCGCATTGAGCAGGCTGAACAGCAGCGACGCGTCGGCAATCACCTCGACCGGCTTGAGCAACGGCTTCAGCGTGATGCCGCGTGCCTGGGTCTCGCGGCCGCGGTGCGCGAGCATGCCGTGGATGACTTCGGCCAGCGGCAGCTGCTCGTGCGATTGGCGCAGCCGGCCCGACGCGAAGCGCGTGAGCTGCTGGCCGATCATGCCCACCTGGCGCGCCGCCTCGACCTCGTGGCGCAACTCGCGCAGGCCCGTGCGATCGATCTTGCCGGTGCTGGTCAGCGTGTTGATGCGCTCGAGCGCGGCGGTCAGCGGCGCGGCGATCTCGGCGCCGATCTGCGAAACCAGCGCGGCCCAGCGCTCGCCGTCGTGCAGGCCATTGCGCCGGTCGGCCGGCGGATCGCCTGCGCGATCGTCCCTGGCACCCGGGCGAGACGGGGCATCCGACGCAACGGCGGGGGTGCGGCCGATTTCTGACATGTCCATGTGCTCTGTCTTGTCGCGCTGTTTGTCGTCTTCGTCGTTCGAATCTCGCGGGCCCGTCGGTGTCGGAGCGACCGGGCGGCGTTGCGCGGCAGAGTGTGGGCCCGCGATCGGGGCCGCGCCAGGGAGGCCGTCTGGTTTTCCCGCGACTCAGGGGGGTGAAGAAGTCACGAACCGCGACCTGCGGGGAGCCCCGCAGCCACGCCGTGCTCAGCAGGCCACGGACAACAGCACGTCCAGCAGGGCCTGCGGTGCGCTGACCATCGCGTCGTGCCCGGTGGCGATCTCGACGACGGTCCATCCGGGCTCGGCGCGCGCCCTGCGGCGCGACTCCGCGATCGTCGGCAGCGCCGGGGCCGTGCAGTCGATGAAGGTCTTCGGCAGCGCCGCGAGCCTGGCGGCATCGAAGCTCAGCGCATCGTCGTAGACGCCGCCCGGATGCGACGTCTGGTGGCGCATGACCCAGGCATGGTCGGCGCCCGCAAGGCCGAACACTGCCGGGTCGGGGGCCGGGATCGCACCGGTTTCGGCGATTGTCCGGCGCCGCTGGGCGAGGGTCTCGCTGTTGTGCGTGCTGGACCAGGCCTCGCCGGGGCGCGGCAAGACCGCATCGAGGTAGACCAGATGCGCGATGGCGGCGGGCTGCGCCGTCGCCATCCGGTCGGCGACGCCGGTGATCACCATGCCGGCATAGCTGTGGCCGACGAGGATCGCGCCGCGCAGTTCCTCGGCCTCGATCACGCTTGCGACGTCGGTGATGTGGGTTTGCAGCGTGATCGTCGGTGCGAGCAGATGCGCGCGTTCGCCGGAGCCGCTCAGCGTGATCGCGAACGCGCGATGGCCGGCCGCCCACAGCGGCGCGACGATCCGCCGCCAGCACCATGCGCCGTGCCAGGCGCCGTGTACGAGGACGAAGTCGCTCATCGTCAGTCTCAGGGTGTGCCGTTCGATTCGAGCATGAATCAGATCGCCTGCGCCCGCTTGAGTGCCTCGACCTCGTCGCCAGCGAGGCCGAGTTCGGCGAGCACCTCTTCCGTGTGTTCGCCCAGCAGCGGCGGCGCGCGGCGGTATTGCACCGGTGTGGCCGAGAATTTCATCGGGCTCGCGACCAGCCGAAGTTGATCGGTCAGAGGGTGCGGCATCGCGACTGTCATCGCGCGGTGCTGCACCTGCGGATCGGCGAACACGTCGGCCAGGTCGTTGATCGGCCCGCACGGCACCTTGGCGGCCTCGAGGGCCTCGAGCCAGTCAGCTCTGGTGCGTTGCTTCATCAGCGCGGCGAGCTGCGGCACGAGAATCTGCCGGTGCCGCACGCGCCCGGCGTTGCGCTCGAAGCGCGGATCGCGGGCGAGCTCGGTACACCCGGCGACCTCGCAGAACTTGGTGAACTGGCCGTCGTTGCCGACCGCGACGATCATGTGTCCGTCGGCCACCTCGAACACCTGGTACGGCACGATGTTCTGGTGCGCGTTGCCGACACGCTGCGGCGCGACACCGGTCGCCAGATAGTTCGCACCGAGGTTCGCGAGCATCGCGACCTGCGTGTCGAGCAGCGCCATGTCGATCGCCTGGCCCTCGCCGGTCAGGTCCCGGTGTCGCAGCGCGGCGAGGATCGCGGTGCTGGCGTACATGCCGGTGAAGAGGTCGGCGACCGCGACGCCGACCTTCTGCGGCCCGCCGCCGCTCGCATCGTCGGCGATGTCGGCGCGCGACGGGCCGGTCACGCTCATCAGCCCGCCCATGCCTTGCACCGCGTAGTCGTAGCCGGCACGGTCGCGGTACGGCCCGGTCTGGCCGAAGCCGGTGATCGAGCAGTAGACGAGCCGCGGGTTCAGCGCGTGCAGGCTGGCTGCATCGAGGCCGTAGCGCGCCATGTCGCCGACCTTGTAGTTCTCGACGAAGACGTCGCTTTGCATCGCAATGCGTTGGATCAGCGCCTGGCCCTCGGGGCGCGCGATGTCGACCGTGATCGAGCGCTTGTTGCGGTTGGCGCCGAGGTAGTAGGCCGCTTCGTGCGTGTCGTGGCCGTCGCGGTCCTTCAGGAACGGCGGGCCCCAGCCGCGCGTGTCGTCGCCACCTTGGTGGCCCGGGCTCGGGGGGCGCTCGATCTTGATCACGTCGGCACCCAGGTCGGCGAGCGTCTGCGTGCACCACGGGCCGGCGAGCACGCGCGACAGGTCGAGCACGCGGATGCCGTCGAGCGGTAGCTGCGCCGACGAAGGTCGAGGGTTCGGTTCGGGCGTCGTCATGGCGGGCATTGTGCGGTCGTTCCCAGGCTCGTTCGCCCCGGGATAATGCCGGCAATGGATCGAACTGCGACGCGTGTGGTGCGGCGGGTCTGCGCCCCCATCGCGGCGGCGGCGCTCATGGCCTGCTCGCCGACCTTCGACTGGCGCGAGATCCGGATCGACAAGGATGCCGCGGCAAGCGCCATGCCGAATGCCGCGGCCAGCGCCACGCTCAGCGCGATGTTTCCGTGCAAGCCGGACCGGCATGCCCGGCCGATCGAGCTGAACAATCGGCGCACGACGATGCAGATGGCGGTCTGCACCGCCGGCGGCGCGACCTTTGCGCTCAGCGCCGCTGCCGTGACCGAGCCGGCCGCGACCAGTGCGGGCTTGCAGCAGCTTCGTGCAGCCGCGGTGGCCAACGTCCACGGCGAGGCGCCCGCGCTCACGCCGTGGCGCGTGGCCGGGATGACGCCGAGCGCCGAATCGGCCCGCCTCTCGATTCGGGGCCGGCTGCCTGACGGCGCGCCGGTCATCGAACACGCCGCGTTTTTCGTTCAAGGACTCATGCTGTACCAGGCCAGCGTAATCGGCGCGAAGCCCAACCCCGAGGCGGTTGAAACCTTCCTCGCCGGCCTGAAATTCGTGCCGTGAGGTCCGTGATGTGTGGTTTTTGCGCCGCCCCGCCGTTGCCGCCGGCCTGTTGCGCGAAGCTGAGCAGACGAACTGCCGATAATCCGACGCCATGCCCGGTTTGATGATCATCGCCCACGCCCCGCTGGCGTCGTCGCTGAAAGCGGTCGCGGAGCACACGTTTCCCGATTGCGCGCCGGTGCTCGAGGCGCTGGATGTGCTGCCGAACATGCCGCTCGAGGAGGTCGAGGCGCGTGCCCGCGAGATGCTGGCGCGGGTGCGCACGCCCGAGGCGCTGATCTTCACCGACGTGTTCGGCGCCACGCCGTGCAATGTCGCCCAGCGCCTGGGCGACGGCGCCCAGGTCAAGGTGATCGCCGGGGTCAATGTGCCGATGCTGTGGCGGTCGCTGTGTTACGCGAGCGAGCCGCTCGAGGCCGTGGTCGCGCGGGCGATGACCGGCGCAACGCAGGGCGTGATGCAAGTGGCCACCTCGAAACCGCAGAACCAGACTTTCAAGCCCGGCGGCAATGATCAGGACCAGCATCAGCATCAGCAATAAGCTCGGGCTGCACGCCCGCGCCTCGGCCAAGCTCACCAAGCTGGCGGGCAGCTTTCAGAGCGAAGTCATGCTCTCGCGCAATGACCGGCGCGTCAACGCCAAGAGCATCATGGGCGTGATGATGCTGGCCGCCGGCATCGGCGCTGTCGTCGAGGTCGAAGTCGACGGGCCCGACGAACAGGCGGCGATGGACGCGATCGTCGCGCTGTTCAACGACAAGTTCGGCGAAGGACAGTAGCGCGCCGAAGCGCGCACTACGCGCCTCAACTGCCGAGGAAGTGCTTGCGATAGCGTGCCGGCAGGTCGTCGATGCGCAGCAGCATCGGCAAGTCTGCGGTGTTGAAGTCGGGATCCCACGCCGGTGCGCCCAGCACCTTCGCGCCGCAGCGCAGATAACCCTTGATCAGCGGCGGCGCCTGCACGTCCAGGTCGTGCTGCAGCTCGGCCACCGGCAACGGCAGCCGCGGCTCGACGCGCCATTCGATCGGCGCAAGGTGCGTCCGGCGAAGCTGATTCCACAGGCTCGCGGCGAAATGGCCGCCGTCGCGCATGCTGACGCTCGCGCAGCCGACCATCGTGTCGAGTGCGTTGCGGTGCATGAACTCGGCAAGCGCGCCCCACAACGCCAGGATCGCGCCGCCCGAGCGCCAGTCCGGGTGCACGCAGGAGCGGCCGAGCTCGACCATGCGGGCGCGCAACGGGCGCAACCGGGTCAGGTCGAACTCGGTCTCGCTGTACAGGCCGCCGACGCGCCGTGCGGCCGCTGGCGTGAGCACGCGATAGGTGCCGATCACCGGGCCGTGCTCGCCGTCCTCGCTGCTCGCGCGCACCAGCAGGTGTTCGCAGAACGGGTCGAACATGTCGATGTCGTGTCCGGCCGGCGCGCCCTTCGGCACGCTCAGGCGGGCGCCCATCTCCTCGACGAAGACCAGGTGCCTCAGGCGCTGCGCCTGACGAACGTCTTCTTCATCGCGAGCCCAAACCACATCCAGGCGGGCTTGATCGACGGCAGTGCCCGACGCGAGCGACTCGCGACGATGAAGTGACCTCCGTGGCGAGGCGCTGGCCCCGAGATCCGCGATCGGGAAGGTGGGCAGGGGAAGATCCCGCATCGACTACTCCGACAGTGTGCAGTGTGTGCCACGCATGCTGGCGGTCCGGGGTGACGCGCCGATGAAGGCGCAGTGACGTCGGCGTGACAGCCATGGTCGCTTTGCAAAGCTCCGTATGCGGGCGAGGGCGCTGTACAAACCACGTTGGCGCGTGGGAGGGGCGCTGCTAGCATCGGCTGCATGAGCTTCCAGGTGTTCGGCTTGCCGGTATCTCGCGGGGTCGCGATCGGCCGCGCTGTGCTCGTCGCGTCGAGCCGGGTCGACGTCGCGCACTACTTCATCGACGAGGAGCGCGTCGAGGACGAGATCGCGCGGCTGCGCACCTCGCGCGATGCGGTCGCGAACGAACTGAGCACGCTGAAGCGCGATCTGCCGGCCGATGCGCCGGCCGAGCTCTCGGCGCTGCTGGACGTGCACCTGATGCTGCTGCACGACGACGCGCTGACCGGCGCCACGAAACACTGGATACGCGAACGCCACTACAACGCCGAGTGGGCGCTGTCGGCGCAGCTCGAGGTGCTGGCGCGCCAGTTCGACGAGATGGAGGACGAGTATCTGCGCGAACGCAAGGCCGACCTCGAGCAGGTCGTCGAGCGGCTGCTGCAGGCGCTCGAGCATGGCCCGGTCGCGTCGTTCGCGCCGGCGCCGGGCGTTCGTGCGCGCGATTTCGCCGGCGAAGACCCGCTGGTGCTGGTCGCCAACGACATCGCGCCAGCCGACATGCTGCAGTTCAAGCGCAGCGTGTTCACCGGCTTCGTCACCGACGTCGGCGGCAAGACTTCGCACACCGCGATCGTGGCGCGCAGCATGGACATACCGGCGGTCGTCGGCGCACGCGAGGCGAGCCGGATCATCCGTCAGGACGACTGGGTCGTGATCGATGGCGACGCGGGCATCGTGATCGTCGACCCGTCGCCGATCGTGCTCGAGGAATACCGCTTCCGGCAGCGCCAGATCGAGCTCGGCCGCGATCGCCTCGCGCGGCTGCGCCACACGCCGGCCGTCACACTCGACGGCGATCGGGTCGAGCTGCTCGCGAACATCGAGATGCCGAGCGATGCGCTGGCCGCGATCGAGGCGGGCGCGGTCGGCGTCGGCCTGTTCCGAAGCGAGTTCCTGTTCATGAACCGCGACGGCGAGCTGCCCGGCGAGGACGAGCAGTTCGAAGCCTACAAGACCGCGGTGCAGGCGATGAACGGCCTGCCGGTGACGATCCGCACGGTCGACATCGGCGCCGACAAGCCGCTCGAGCGATTGTCGGCAAACGAGCTGCGGCACGAGCAGACGCTGAACCCGGCGCTCGGGCTGCGCGCGATCCGCTGGAGCCTCTCGGAACCCGGCATGTTCCGGCAGCAGTTGCGTGCGATCCTGCGGGCGGCGGCGTTCGGCAAGGTGCGCCTGCTGATCCCGATGGTCGCGCACCTGAGCGAGGTGCGGCACACGCTGGAGGCGCTTGCGCGCGCCCGGCAGCAGCTCGACGAGGCGGGCAAGGCATATGGGCCGGTCGAGGTCGGCGCGATGATCGAGGTTCCCGCTGCGGCACTCGTGCTGCCGACGTTCCTGAAGTACTTCGACTACGTCTCGATCGGCACGAACGACCTGATCCAGTACACACTGGCGATCGATCGCGCCGACGAGGCAGTCGCGCACCTGTACGACCCGTGGCACCCGGCCGTGCTGCGCCTGCTGCATCAGACCATCGTGCAAGCGCGCGCAGCCGGCAAGCATGTGAGCGTGTGCGGCGAGATGGCCGGTGACCCGGCGTTCACCGAGGTATTGCTCGGCATGGGCCTGCGCAGCTTCTCGATGCACCCGGCGCAGATCGCGTCAATCAAGCAGCGAGTGCTGCGCACCGACGCACGTCGCTGGGCGGCGCATCTCGGCGAGGTGTTGGCCTCCGATGAACCCGAGCGCCAGTGCGCGATCACCGCCGCGGCGTTGTCGTTGACGCAGGGCACGGCGTCTCGTGTGGTGCCGGTGGGTTGACCGATTCGAAATCCGTGCTACAGTCGCTGTCTTCGCTGAACGCGGTGGGCAAAAAACCCGGCGAGTTCGACATGAAGTCCTGAAAGGGGTTTCGTAACAGCGAAGAGCGCAAATAAAGAAAGTCGAGCGCTTGACAGGGATTTAAAAAACATGTCAAAATCGCTTTCTTCGCTGATAACTGCAAACGCAGCAGCAAACGTCAGAAAACAGAAATGTTGGATGGCGGCTCTTTAAAAACTAACAGCCGATAAGTGTGGGCGTTTGAAGGCGAGTGCCAAGAGGCTTGTGAGCAATCGCAAGACTCGAGGTCTACTGGACCTTAAACGCTCATGAAGTGAAGTTCACTTCAATTCATTGAGCAACATTCAAGATCGAACTGAAGAGTTTGATCCTGGCTCAGATTGAACGCTGGCGGCATGCCTTACACATGCAAGTCGAACGGCAGCACGGGAGCAATCCTGGTGGCGAGTGGCGAACGGGTGAGTAATACATCGGAACGT
>Ga0070706_100000365_pt1 | contig 54483 bp, 53 predicted proteins | sample KBSK5501metaG_FD_65476 | JGI IMG/M metagenome (GOLD analysis project Ga0070706, IMG submission 65476) | Corn, switchgrass and miscanthus rhizosphere microbial communities from Kellogg Biological Station, Michigan, USA - KBS K5-50-1 metaG | ecosystem: Host-associated > Plants > Roots >... | reverse complement strand
AAGGCGCTACGCAAGCGCCAGGTGTGGGTGGAACCCCTCTTCGCCGAAGGCAAACAGTGGCATGGGATGCGCCGCTTCCGGTTACGCCGCTTGTGGCGAGTCAACAGTGAAGCCCTCCTGCTCGCCAGCGGGCAGAACCTCAAGCGGCTGCTCCAGCAGCGGGGTTGGGGCCGGCGACCCTTCCCCAGTGGTGCGGCCATGGCCGCCGATGGCTTTTGCACACGCTTGCTAAACAACGTATCGGTGACTATCCTGGTGGTTGGCGGGAGCGGCGCCCCGCAGGGACGTGCCTCACCGAGCCCACCAGCCCAGCGAGCGGCAATAGTAGTCGAACGGCTTTTGGCGGTCATTTTTCAACATGCTGCTGCGTTTGTACGCGCTCGTCGCCAGAATAGGCGCATTCGTAGCACGAGTATCCGCTGGGCTGGGATGTCATCTGGTGGTATGACGACCTCCTTGCGTCACAGAAGCCAGAGTTGCTGTCAGTCATGAGATGTTCATATAGAGGTACGTTGTGATACGCGGTCGCGCCATAGGGTTGTACAAAGCGGGGCATGTCGCGATCCATGCACCTCATCCACACCTAACCATAGATGAGCTCGCCGCTCGGTACCGTAAGACGCCAGATCCGGTCGAGCGCAGTCACTGGCACTTCCTCTAGCTCTTGGCACGTGGCTTCACCGCTAAAGCCATTGCCAGCCTCACCGGGTACTCCGCCTACTGGATAGGCCAAATTGTGCGCCGCTACAATGCGCTCGGGCCTGAGGGCGTCAATGACCAGCGGCGTCTCGCGCGGCCACATCGACAGCTCTTGACGGTGGCGCACCACGAGGAACTGCGAGCCGCGCTGAATGGACCAGCTCCGCAGCACGACCGCTGGAACGGGCGCACCGTCGCCGCCTGGATGGCGCAGCGCCTGGCGCGGCAGATCTGCCGTCAGCTCGGCTGGGTCTATCTGCGGCGGCTGGGCGCTCGCCTGCGTGTGCCGCGTCCTCGCCATGTCCACACTGACCCGCAAGCGCAAGCGGACTTCAAGCAGCGTCTGCGCCCGCTTCTGCGCGAAGTCGCCACGGCGTTCCCGCACAGCACTGTCGAGCTATGGGCCATGGAACTTCCCGACGGAGGCACGATAGAAAACACGACGAAGGGATGGCTTCAACCTTCCGCATACTCTTCCTCGGCAATCTTCGCAGAAGCAGGGGTCAGCGGAGCTGACCAGAGGAGCAGCCCCCCACCAGCCCGGCGCCCAGTATGAACACGCCAGCCAAGAGGCCAAGGCTGCGTGGGGGTAGGGTTTCTAGAAGCACACCAGCGAGCAGCAGAGAGAGGCCAAAGGTCACACTCGCCAGGGCGCCCTGCAGCGCTGCCATGCGCCCGAGCATCTGGTGGGGGACTGCGCGCATCAACAGATATCCGATGCCCGCGTTGCCGATCCCTGCCCCCGCTGTCGCAACCACGAGGAGCGCTGCAGCCAGCGCCAGATTGGGAGACTGGCTGATGAGCGCATGACCGGCGCCCTCCACCACGAATGCTGCCAGGAGGGCGTGGCGCAGACGCTGGGAGATGCGGTGGACGAGAAGACCCCCAGCTAGCAGGCCCAGCCCAACTGCCCCATAGAGGATGCCCACACCGACGTCGCCCGCGTCGAACACCTTGATCGCGTAGACGCTCAGCAACACGTTGATGACTCCGCCCCCCAGCGGCCAGAGGACAGCCAGCAGGAGGATGGCCTGAATGACGCGCGAGCCGCGCACCACTGGCCACACCTCCCACAGCGCGGTGAGCCCTGGTTTGACGGCGGGTGAGAACACGGGGAAGCGAATCGTGAGCGTCAACAGCGCGGAGGCCAGGAAGGTAAGGGAATTGATCACGAAGGCGGCCTCGGCTCCGAGAGCGCCGCTGGCGACCCCACCCAGCACCGCGCCGATCACCATGACCGAGCCGCTGACTGTCCCGCTGAGGCCATTGGCGACCAGCAGATTCTCGGGGCGGACGAGCAGTGGGAGCGACGCCCTCCACGCGGGCTGATTGATAATGCTGAGAATGACCAGTCCAACCGTACACGCGTATACCACCCAGACACGCCCGGGCGCCGTGGCAAAAAGGAAGCCGAGTGCGAGTCCAGCGCTCGCCAGGTCCGTCAGAACCAGGATTGTCTTGCGTGGGAAACGGTCAGCGAGCACACCAGCGAGAGGGCCGACGAGCAAGCGCGGGAACACACGCAGCGCGAGTGTAATGCCCACAGCAATGCCCGAGCCCGTCAGCGTGAACAGGAGGCTGAGAACTGCGACAGTGTTGAACCAGTCGCCGATGCCGCTGATGAAGCTCGCTGCGAGAAGGCGAGAAAAGCGGGGTTCCGCGCGCAGCACGCGCAGGTTCTCGTTCATGGAGTGGACGACTTCTCTGTTTCATCTACGTCGCGTCTAGCGCGTGAGTGGGAGCTGCATAGCGCAGCCGGATAGTCATGGGCGTTCCGAAGGCTATAGCTGTACAGTGTGGCCTCCTCCTCTGCTCATCCTCATCGTCCCCTCGGTTTGGATGTCCCCGACATCCTCTGGTTGTGTTGAAGACACATGTCAGCGGTGGGCGTCCTACACAGTTACTACCCGGTCGCACCATACCGTTGTCGTTTAGGCGACCGCCATTTGGGCAATCGCCACACGCTTCCCTCTGCGTGGTCGAGCGCCGGCGTTCTACAACGGTATGACGCGACACAGTATGAGACGGCGCGTGTGGGGAATCCGCGTCGTGATCGTGGTCAATGTAGATTGGATTATACGTAGTCGAGCGTGGGGAACTCTCTCATAGCCTGGATTATTCATGTAAACACTGCCTGGCAGATGACTTGGAGAAATGAAGCGGGAGATTGATCAGGCTGGCCGGCCCCTCTAGTGACGGACAGCGCATATCACAGCCACTCGCGAAGCTCCATGAATAATCCAGGATAGTCAGATGTTTCCGAGCTTCGTGCCCAATCGACCGCAAGGACACCTGAGGCGCTGCCGCATTCCCGCCTTGACTAATCGTTCAATTGCAGATATGCTCTTGACTGAACGTTCAGTCAAGGAGGCAGGAGGTATGAGCGAGGAGCGTGGCGCGCACGACGCGGGTCCCGGCGATCCACAGCGCCTGGGGAGCCCGCTTGAATCCGGTGAAGAGACTGCGCGACGCACGCAGATTGTCGATGCGGCGCTGGAGGAGTTCGCCAGCCAGGGCTTCCGCGGGGCCACGATCAAACGCATCGCCCAGCGGGCGCGGCTGCAGTCGCACGCGCTGATCTACTGGTACTTCTCCTCGAAGGAGGACCTCTTCCAGGCCGTCCTGGACAAGCACCTGCCGCTCTTGCGGCTTGTGCTCGACCCCGATGCCCTACGCGATCGGCCGCCTGAGGACGTACTGCCGCAGATCGCCCACGCGTATCTTGCCATGGCCGATCGCCCCATCGCGCAACGCCTGCTGCGGCTGCTCCTGCCCGAACTGATCCGCCGACCGGAGATGGTGGACCAAGTGGGAGGGCGAATGATCGCGCGGATCCTCGACTTCGTCAAAAGCTATCTCGCGCGCCAGGTCGAGCTCGGGCGCCTGCGACCCCACGACGTGCGCGCCAGCGCGCGGGCCTTCGTCGGCATGCTGCTGCCCCAACTGGGAGGCAAGTTGCTCCTCCCAGCGCTCCAGGCGGACGGGCTGACCGACGAGGAGCACATCGCCACCATCGTGGCGATCTTCCTGCGTGGCCTCAAGCCAGAGGACTAACGATGTGGAGGCGCAGAAGCGCTATCCCGGTGATGAGTGCGCAGCCGCCGGTCTTGGGGGGCTGCACGCCAGGGAGGCGAGAGATGAACAGCTATACCCTCTATACCCTCGCGCTCTTCGTGCACATTGTCGGCGCCATCGGCGCCTTCATCGGCGTCAGCGTCTGGCTGTTCGCCGCGATGGCCCTGCGGCGCGCGCAGTCGGTCGGGCAGGTCCGTGCGCTGACCAGCCTGATCCAGCCATCCGGGGCGCTTGCCGTGGTCAGTATCGTGCTCCTCGGCGTCGCCGGGTTCTACATGGCCATCACCGTGTGGGGGGAGCGTGCCACCTGGATCATCGTGGCGACCGTCAGTTTCCTCCTTCTCGCGCCATTTGGCGCCGTCGTCATCGACCAACGTCTACGCGCCCTCGCCAAAGCGGCCGCCGCGGCGCCCGACGGCCCGCTGCCGGCGTCACTGGCGGCGCGCGCCCAGGACTCGCTCGTGGGGATTGGGCTGTCCGTCTACCTTGCGATGCTGCTTGGCATCGTCTTCCTCATGACCAACAAGCCGCCACTCGCGGACTCGATCGCCACCATGCTCGTTGCGGCGCTGCTCGGGCTGCTCTCCAGCGCCCCCCTCTGGCGTCACGCCCAGAGGAGATCTGAGAGCCCGGCGTAAAGCGCCATGCGCAAGAGGAGGGATACTCTTATGGCGGACCTGGCTTTCGATGTGTTCCTGGCGTTTCACGTCGCCGCTGGTCTGACCTGCGTCGTAACTGGCGTTCTCGCCTTTACCAGCCAGAAGCAGCCGGGGCGACATACCTGGTCGGGAGAGATCTACTACTGGGCGTTTGCTGTCGTGTTCGTCTCGGCGACCGTGTTGGCCGTATTGCGCTGGTCGACAGACGCCTACTTATTTGTTCTGGGGGTAGTGGCCTTTGGATTCGCCACCCTGGGGTTTGCTGCGCGAACGATCCGTTGGACCGGCTGGCTTCCCGCGCACATCACGGGAATGGGCGTGTCCTACATCGTCTTGCTCACAGCGTTCTATGTGGATAATGGGCCTCACTTGCCGCTATGGCAGTTGCTACCCCCGATCGCGTTCTGGCTGCTCCCGAGCTTCATCGGGCTGCCCTTGTTGTTTCGCGCCCTCGCGTCGCAGCGTGGCAAGCAGGTGGCGAAGGAGTCCGGCCTCCAGTGATATTCCCAGGATGCTCCGCAGGTTCGCCTGGCCTGCTCACCATCTCGCCCGTGCCTTGCGATCATTGCGGCTGCGCCAGCGGCACGTTCTGCAAGCGGACGTGTCCCTGGGCGATGGCTTTGCCGTCCTCGTGACGGGTGACGCTGACGCGCCACAGTTGCTGCACACGCCCCTGGATGACCGGCTCGGCGATGATATCCACCCGACCGGCGCGCATGGAGCGCAGGAAATCGGTCGAATTGTTCACGCCAACGGCGAATTGCCCCTGCGCGTAGACGGCGGCAGACGCGCCGACACTGGCGACGCTCTCGATGACGGTAGTGTAGACGCCGCCATGGACGACGCCCCAGGGCGTGTGGTGCTGGGGACCGAGGTCGAGATGCGCCCTCACACGGGTGTCGCTGATCTCATCGAAGACCATCCCGAGATCTTCGAGCCAGGCGCCAGCGGGAGGGAGGTTGGCGACGCTAGGAAAGCCCAGTGGCGGGCGTTGAGCGGGATCATGGTCGGTCATCTGTGTCCCTGTTCTTCGTCGCAGGCGGGTGACGCCAACGCGCCCCGATGGTTTGCATCATGACCCAGCGGAGGATTGCTCCTCGTTTGCCTGGTCGGCCTCGCGCATCAAGCCCGGCAGATCATATTTGGTGGCGCGTTGCCCGGCGGCCCACGAGTTGACCTCCGCGCCGAGCAGCACGATGAAGGAGACATAGTAGAGAAAAAACAGGATCACGATCACAAATGCGGCGATGGCGCCGTAGCTAGCGGCCTGCAAGAAAATCCTCTGGATCAGCGGGAAGAGCAGCTCGAAAAGGAAGACGAGAAGCGCCGCGACAAGTGTGCCGCGCCAGATCGAGCGCCAGACGCGCTCCGGCAACGGGCGGTTGGGCACGAGCGCGTACAGGATCGCCAACACCAGCGTGATCACGAGCAGCGACGCGATCCAGCGCCCAATCGTCACGAGCGCCGAGCCAATAATCGTGTGCATGGACGCATCGCTGATGCCTAGATTCTCTGCTGGCACGAGCGAGATCAACAGCAGCGCGATGATGAGCAGCACGTAGAGCGCCAGCATGCCGAACGCCATGATATTTTGCCAGATGGCGTCGCGGCTGGGCAGGCGGAAGATAATCGAGAAGCAATTCTCGACGGCGATGAAGAGGCGTGTGCCGGCGAAGAACGCCGCCACAAGACCGATGACGAGCAGGATGCCCGCGCTGTTTTTCAGGTTATCGATGACGGCGCGGATGAGTAGATCGACGCCAATGTCAGCCGGCAAGAAGGTTTCAATGGAATCTATGAGCCTCATCAACGCCTCCTCGGACTGGCGGCCCAGGAACAGGCCGACGCTGCCCAGCAGCACGATCAGGAGGGGAACGAGGGCGACGATGAGGTTGTAAGCGAGCAGCCCCGCGAGGTTGAAGATCCAGTCGTTGTTGACCTTGGTCCAGAAGTCGAGTAGTTGCTGATACCATGGCGCGCGTCGTATGCGATCCATCAGGCCGGAGGACGAACGCGATGCGGGGTCGGAGCCTGTGCCCATGAACGCGCCTGCCAATCTGTTGCGCCAGTGGAGCGAGTAGCGGCGACGCCGATGCGTCGCAAACAGGCTGATCTACGCTTTGCTCGATATTGTAGCAGAGACACGAGCGCGTTTCCGGGCGGCTGTACGCTCCAACCGTGGGCGCAGCTTCGTCGCCAGCGCCGCCGGCTGCGAGCGCTCGACCGTGATACTCGTCGCGCCGAGGAACCGCGCCAGGTCATGCAGCGCCCCCGCCAGCCCGTCGAGCAACGCCGTATCTACCACAGCGTCCGGTTCCAGGTACACGCCGCGAACGAGCAACTGGCGGCTCGCGCGGTCCATCTTCGGGTCGAGCCGCCCGACGATCTGCCCGTGATGCAGGATGGCGAGGCTGTAGTAACCGTAACGCCGCTTCTCTGGGACGACGTACGCCTCGAAGACAACCTCGTGTCCAAAGAGCTGACGCGCGCGCAGCCGGTCCCAGATCAGGCTATCGAAGGGCGAGAGCAGCGTCGTGCGCTCGTGCGTAGCGCCGCTGCGGATGCGCTCCAGATCGGGCAGGCGCTCCACGGCGAGGTACGCGCGCTCCGGCAATCCATCCACCGTGACCGGGATCACTGCGCCCTCATGCGCCAGAGCTTCCAGCGCGTGTTTCGCTGCGGAGCGCGTCGCCGGAGCGTGTCCGTCGCCATTTTGGGACGCGAGCAGCTTGTAGCTGTGCAGGCGGAAGTAGTCCCACAGCCAGGACGGTGTGACGATCCCCAGCGCGGAGGCCGTACGGCGGACGAAGTGGCGCAGGCTCTCATCGGGCGTCGGCAATCCGTCATCTGATGGGATCACGCCGCCGTACGTCTCGGTCAGCACACGCTCGCGCAGGTCATAGACTTTCTGCCCGGCGCGGCGGCTATGCACCATGAGCTCGCCGGTCATCCAGAGCAGGTCGAGCGCGACACGGGACTCTTTGGGACCGTACCAGTCCCAGGGCTTGGTTCTCTTCGCGTTCTTTGGGCGCTCGAAGTCGGCGGAGCCCAAAGGACCACGCTCGCGGATCGCCTCGAGCGTCTGGCGGACCACATCAGGATGCTCGTCGCGCCACTGTCGATAATCTCCCCAGAGTTCCCCATCGGCGGCGCGCAGCATGGCTGCACGATAGTGCGGATAATCGGACATCGGCACGATGGAGGCGGCGTGGCTCCAGTACTCGAAGGTCATGCGGCGGGGAGAGAGCAACTCGTCGAGCAGCGCGTCGTCGTAGGCGCCGAGACGGCTCCAGAGGACGAGGTACTGGGTGCGGCGCACGACGTTGATCGTGTCGATCTGGAGGACGCCCAGCCGCTCGATCAGCGCCCGCACATCATCGCTGCCGGGATTCGTTGGTGGTGGGTCGAGCAGCCCCTGCGCCGCGAGCATGACGCCGCGCGTCTCTGCGAGCGACAGGATCGCATCTGACATGGTTTCCCCCGACGATGACTGGAACGAATGTCCGGCCAGTATAACACGACAAAGGGCGGAAAGGTTCCATACGCGCTGATGCGGCTGAAAGGGGGCGTCGGGCGCAAATGATAGTGTTACCATGAAGAGAACGTGGCGCTATCGCCATGGTGCGGTGGAGTTCGTCGCAGCCCCGCTGATTTGGACGCGATCATGAATATCCTGTTGTTGAAACTGATTCTGACGCCCCTATTGATCGCCGCCGTCAGCCTGGCGGGACGGCGCTGGGGACCGACGGTGGGCGGGCTGCTGGTCGCGCTGCCGCTGACCTCGGGGCCGATCTTGTTCTTCCTCGCGCTGGAGCGCGGGACGCCTTTTACGGTGAACGCGGCGCTCGGCACGCTGGCCGGACTGATCTCGAACGTTGTCTTCGCGCTTGTCCTGGCCTGGCTGGTGATGGCGCGTCCATGGTGGGTCGCGTTGCCGGTGGCGCTGGGCGCGTTTCTCGCCTGCGCGTGGGCGCTGCAATTCGTGACGCTGCCGCTGCCACTGCTGCTTGGCGCCGTCTGGCTATCGCTTGTCCTGGCGCTTGGACTGCTGCCACGTGGATCGGCGAAGCCTTCCGCCGCGTCGGCGCCGTGGTGGGACATTCCCGGACGGATGATTGTCGCCACCAGTTTCGTGCTGCTGCTCACGAGCGTGGCCACGGCGCTCGGCCCACATCTCAGCGGCCTGCTGACGCCGTTTCCGATCTTCGTCAGCGTGCTCGCCATCTTCACCGCGCGGGTCGCTGGACCTGGCCCAACGGTCCAGATGCTGCGCGGGGTGCTGCTGGGACTCTTCGCATGCTCGCTCTTCTTCGTCGTTCTGGCGCTGCTCCTGCCTATCGCCAGTGTTGGCCTGACTTTTCCATTAGCCGCCGCAGTCGTGATTGCGGGGCAGGCGCTCTGGCTTGGTCTCTCGCAGCGTCGCCCCCAGCCAGATTTGGTATGATGCGTCGAGGCGAAGAAAGCAGGACGCTGATGCAGCATGAGAGCCAATACCGACGATTGGCGCAGCCACTTGGGCGGCGTGAACTCCTGCGGCGGGCGGCGGGACTGACGCTCATCGCCGCAGCGGTGGGCGTGGCGGGAGCGGAGTACACGCGAACGATCGAGCCAGGTTGGGTCGAGATCACGTCGGTTCACGTGCGAATGCCCGGCATGGCTCCGGCGTTCAATGGCTACCGTATCGCGCAGATCAGCGATCTGCACCTGGGCGACTGGCTGACGCCCGCCCAACTCGCGCAGGTCGTGCGGAGGGTGAACGGCCTCGGCGCGGACCTCATCGCCGTCACCGGCGACTTCATCACCAGCCATGCCTCGTTACACGCGCAAGATCTCATCACCACACTGCGCGACCTGCATGCGCCAGATGGCGTCGCCGGTATCCTCGGCAACCACGATCACTGGTCGAGCGCCGCCGTCATTCGCCGCGTGATTGCCGAGAGTGGCATGCTGGACCTCAACAACGAGGTCAACACGCTCCAGCGTGGCGGCGCGCTGCTGCACATCGCGGGGGTCGACGACATCTGGGAGCGCAAGGCGCGGCTTGACGACGTGCTCGCAGCGATGCCGCGTGAGGGTGCGGCGGTTTTGCTGGCGCATGAGCCAGACTTCGCCGATACCAGCGCCGCCAGCAGGCGCTTCGGGCTGCAGATCTCCGGCCACTCGCACGGCGGGCAGATCATCGCGCCCTTCATCGGGCCGCTGCGGCTGCCACTGTATGCGCTGAAGTATCCGCTGGGGCGGTACCTGGTGGGTGGGATGACGCAGTACACCAATCGCGGGATCGGCATGCTCCAGCCGCATGTGCGCCTCAATTGCCGCCCGGAGATCACCGTCTTTACCCTGGAGGCAGGATGATTGAGGCGCATGGCCGGCTCGAAGGCCTCGCTTCAAGAGGCCAGTCGGGACATGAACTTGAGATCAGGTGAGGGAGACGTTTGCGTTCCCTGCAGACAAACCTTCCCCCTTGATGCGGGGCTGGCCTAGATCAGGCCCGGTGCGCCAGAGCACCACAGCAGCCATCGCGACGATGGTCAGCATGATGGCGACGAAGGTCTGATCACCATGCGCGGCTGGCCCAAGTGGCAGGACAAACTGGACCGTGTCGAGGCTGGCATGGAACAGGAGCATCAGGAGCGCGCCCTGGCCGGTGCGCAGGTAGATCCAGGCCATGATCACCGAGAGACCCAGGAACATCGGGATCAGGACGGCGAAGCGGCCGAGGACCGTAACGTAGAGCGGCAGATGGATGCCCGCCCACAGGACGCCGAAGACGAGACTGGCCGTCAGCGGACGCATTCCTGAGAGCAGGTGTGGGAACGCGAAACCGCGCCATCCGATCTCCTCGCCGGCGTTGGCCAGCAAAATAGCCGGAAAGGCGGCGGCCGCGATCGGCGTGAACACCACACCGCCCCCGAAGATGGCGTCCGCGAGCAGCGTCCCAATGGCCCACAGCGCCGCGGGCAGGAGGAGCGCCAGGGCATACCAGCCAACGCCTGCGCGCCAGGTAGTGAGGTGTCGGCGGAACGCGCGCGTCTCTTCCGGCTCGCGTAGCAGCGCCAGCGTGAGCAGGGCCGCCACCGTCGGGCCGTAGCTTGTCACTAGCAGGAGAAGGAAGGGGATGGCCTGGTTAGCGAACGGCCCCTGGGCGGCAAGCGCGGCATAGGTGAAGCCGGGGATCCAGCTGATCGCGTACGCCAGGAGGTAGAAGAACACGACGCGATGACGCCGAACCATGATGTAAGGCCCTTCCTCCTTGGTCCCGTGCGAGGGGTAGGACGCGCGAAGGGGTGACGTCGCTCCATTGTATCATCAATCGGCCGCAAATCCCTGACAGGCTCTCAGGGCGCAGCTCGCGGCGCCTGTTTTGTCACTCAAGAGCGCCAAATGCTCGGGGATACAGCTACACCCAGGTCACTGGCAGGACGGTCGCGGGCCGATACAGAAACTGCATGCTCCGCCAGCCAGGAACAACAGGGTAGGCATTGTCGATCTCGTACTGCGCGACTATGGCGCCACTGCCAGCGATGAATCCACGACCTGCGACAGGATTGAACGCTGCATGACCCTGGTAGCCGCCAGCGCCATAGCTCTCATCCCACCAGTAGTGCGCGTGCGCGTCGCGCGCTTGCAGCATCATCGCCGGCGCGCCGCCCTCTGGAGCGCCGGGAGGGAAGAGGAGCCTGACATTGATCGCCTCGCTACGTGAGAGATGGGCGCCTTGGGCAGGCGCCATGAAGCGCGGGAACGATGGAGCCGCGACGACTGGAATATCCAGCGCCACCTCGCCTTGCCAATCATGGAAAACGCAGTGGTAGCTCTGGCCAGGGGGTCTTGTGCGCACGTCGCCATAGTAGCCGCCGAGCGATTGCCAGGGCGGCGCACCGTAGATAAATGAAACGCCATCGCAGGTCATGCGCTGATCGCTATAGCCCTGGAAGGGTGGCGGCGCTTCGCTGACATTGAGGAGTAGCGTCGTATCAAGATGAGCGTCATCGCTGAAGATGAAGACCTGCGCCGAGCGCCCGCGTGCCGGAAAGAGAGCAGGAGACCAGGCGAGAAGCGCCACCACGCCGACGAGCGCGGCGATGATTGCCAGCGTAGTAGCGAGTGATCGTAGTCGCATCCGTTACTTGTCTCTTGACCATCACCTTTGAAGTGGCCTTCATCGAACCGCCACAACTATAACATGCTGCTGGCTTCAAGCATGGGCCAACGCATCCCCGTGCGCATTGAGTCATGCTGTAGAATAGGCGCAATCGGCGTCGGCGTGTCGTTTGCGCGCAAAGGCGTTTGCTCCATCAGATCGTGCGCTGCTTGAGAGGCAATCGTGAAGACGTTTGGCAAGAGACTACTGAGGTGGTTTGGCATCGGGCTCGGATTTACATGCGTGTTTCTGGCGATCATCTACGTGCATGTGAACTGGTCTATGTGGGAGGCGCCAGCAACCTTCCTATTTCTCACTCTCGCCGTCGTACTTGGCGTTGTCGTCCTGCGTATCGATGATTCAGCCATCCAGAACATCGCCGGTTGTGCGACCGTTGCCTGCGTGGGACTGAGCGTCGGCTTCGCCACCTTCAATGGGTGGAAAAACGCCGTCATCGTCATCTATGGGCTGGCGACGCTCGCCTATATTCTCGCCATGATCTGGTACCTGCGCCGGAGTGCGAGCCAACTCCGCCCAGCCGTCTCAGCGCCCATTCACGCGCAGCGCGGCGCGCCATCCGAACAGGCGATCCTTGCCGACGCCGCGGAGCCATATGTTCTCTTTCCTGCGAAGTGGAAGATCGCTCGTATCCTGCTAATCCTGCTGGCGATCACTGCTCTCTTTGGCGCGGCGACGTTCTGGAGATTTGTCACCTCTCATGATACAAACGCGATACTCTTTGGGATTCTCCTGGCCTGTCTAGCGGCGCTCTGCGGGTTAACATGCTTCCTGCTGATCCTTCGCCTGATCTCGCGCCAGCCCGCGCTGGTCGTCACGCATCTCGGTCTGTTGGAAGGGGCTTCTGCGCTCTATGCTGGGGTCGGACCGATCTGGTGGGAAGAGGTTGCGAACGTAAGGATCTACACCCCACCGAAGATGTTCTTTCGCCCGACCTACCGCTACCTGGTCATCACACCAGTGAATGCTCAGGCGATTCTTCGTCGCCAGCCGTTTGCGCGGCGGCTACTGTTGCGACTCTACTCACCGCTACTATTTGTCTGGCTGGAGCCGCGGATTCCCGCGTGGATGTTTCAGCCAACGCTCAAAGCGCCACTCGAACAGCTCGAACGGTATGCCGCGCCTGCCAGGAGCGCAGGCGAATAACGCGATAGCCTGCGAATGAACGGCTTACGCGCCGGCGAAGCCGACGATGAGATCGGTGAGATAGCCGAGCATGAACCCGGCGAGCAGGCCCCACATCACGATCTCCTGCGCCTTGAAGCGCTTCGCCACGCCCAATAGCTCCGCGACGACGAAGAGGATCGCGCCCGCCGCCAGCGCCAGGAAGAAGATGAAGACCTGTGGCGAGTGGAACTGCATGCCCACGACCGTTCCCAGGAAGGTCGGCCCACCGGCGATCAGGCCGAGCAGCAGGATGAACGACCACTTGACCGGCTGCCCTGTCAGCGGCCCAGCGATGCCAAAGCCCTCGGTCATGTTGTGCAGCCCGAAGCCAATGATGAGCACCGTCGCCAGCGCCAAGGCTCCCGTCGCCGCCGACTGTCCGATGGCCAGCCCTTCGGAGAAGTTGTGCAGCCCGATGCCGGTCGCGATGATCAGCGCGAGCGTCTGCGGAGAAAGCACGCCGCCGGCCACCGCGCGCGCCGGAATAGACGGGGAAGGCAACTCTGCGACCGCGCCACTCTCGGCGACGGCCAGCGCATCGGCGCCGGAGGAGGCGACGCCAGCCAGCGCGAGCTGCGGCGCTGGAACGGGAGTCGAGTCGGCAGCTGGAGCGGCGTCCTGGGCGGCTGATCCGCCGTTGCCGCCAAATCCCCCCGAGCGCGCCCGGGCGATCATGAACCTGTTGAAGTAGACCAGGCCGACCAGCCCCAGCGCCAGCCCTGCCGCCAGCAACGCCACATCCGTCATCAGCGCCTCCGCGCCCTTGCCTTCCTTGAACACCACCATCGCCTCGTCGATCGGCTCGCTCGCCTTCGCGATGACGTCGTATAGCAGGAAGATCAGCACGCCCGTCGCCAGCATGCTCAGGAACATACGCAGCGAGGGTGTCCCCCGTCGCAGGAACGCCAGGGGCAGGCCGAGGAAGATGGTCAGCCCGGCGAAGGCGCCGAGGAGAATGATCGCGCCGGTGGACATGGAAGCGCTCCTTATGCGTGAGCAGGCTGGTGAGATCGGCGACCGCGCGCGACGGCGGGAGGGGATGAGCGTCGCACAGGATGAGCCATACCTGACTGCTGGAGTCGGATATTAGCCTACCCTAATCCTAACGTCATGTCTCCATTCCGTCAAGTGCCAGTTTCCGCCATCACTCGCCGCTTCATTGCGCGTTGCGATACAATGACGCGGTGTATTCACGGCGCTGTGGGTCTGTTGGGGGAGATGGCGCGTGTGAGCGAGTCTGTGGGCCAGTTGGGCGACATCTGGGCGGCGGTCGCTGGCCAGCGCATGTTCGGGCGCGTCTCGACGCGAACCCTTCCGACGGGGTTGCCGCCGGTCGTGATGCTCCACGGCCTCTCGGTGTCGAGCTGGTACCTGACGCCGATTGCGCGACGCCTCGCCCCGTTCTGTCCCGTCTACCTTCCTGACTTACCCGGCTTTGGTCGGAGCGGAAATCCACCGCGTATCCTGACGATCGCCGGGATGTCCGACGCGCTCGCCAGCTGGATGCGCGCGGTGGGGCTGGAGCGCGCGGTCATCCTGGGACACTCGGTGGGATGTCAGGTGGCGGCGCGGTTCGCCACGCGCTATCCTGAGATGACCCTTGGCGTGGTTCTGGTCTCCCCGACGATGGATCCTGATATGTCGGGGCTGGCGCTCTTCCTGCGTGGGCTACTCAACTTCACCTATGAGCCAGGCGTGATGACGGTTCTCGCGGGGATAGGCGCCACGCAGGGCGGTCCCTGGCGCGCCTGGCGGACGTTTCTCTATGCGTTAAGCGATCAGTGCGAGAACGTCTATCCCGCGATTCAGGCTCCGGCGCTCGTCGTGCGTGGCGCGCGTGATCCCATCGCGCCCCAGGACTGGGCCGAGCGTGTCGCGCGGATGCCGCCGCGTGGCCGTCCGCTCCACCTGCTGCCAGGGCGGACGCACGCGATGAACATGAATGCGCCGCGCGCGCTGCTGGGCGCGATACTGCCGTTCCTGCGCGAGATCGCCAACGTGACACGCCCGCCGCGCCAGCCGTACCAGCAGGCGTACGAACCGCTATGGCGCGCGGAGACTGATGACGCCCCGTCCAACGAGCTGGAACTGCGAGGATACCGTGTTCCCCGAAGCCTTCTACCAGACGACGGCGACCGTCGCGTTCACTCTGCTGGGCTTGTGGTGGATCGCCTTGCAGGCGAAGTACCATGAGTGGATCGGCGATCCGCTACGTCGGCGCATGGTCTCGATCATCACGCTCTATTTTCTGTTGCCGGGAAGCATGAGCCTGCTTGCCCTCCTGGCGATTGAGAATCGCGCGCTCTGGCGGGTCGCCTTCGTCGTCGCCTGCGTGATTGGCGTCATCGCCACCGGACTCCTCGCCGCCGCCGCGCAAAAGGCTGGTGGAAGGGCGCAGGGAGCCTCACAGGCGCGCCACGCCACGTGGAACTGGTGTGTGATGCGCTGGTCGTGCTGGATCGGCGTTGCGCTCTATGCCCTCGTCGTGTTCGTCGCGCTCGGGGCGACGACCCTCGCCGAGTTTGGTGTCAATCCGCTGATCGTCGCTGGCGCGCTCATCACCCTGATCGTGATCCTGGGGCTGATCCTCGCCTGGACCTACTACGTCGAGCCGCCCCCGACAACGCAATCAACCTGAGGGCCTGCCCTACGAGAGCAGGTAGCCACCATCCACGACCAGCAGGCTTCCTGTCATGTAGTCCGCCGCGCCGCTGGCCAGGAAGAGCGCGACTTTGGCGATATCGTCTGGCTGGCCGCTGCGACCCAGGGGGATGCGCGCGGTGAAGGCGTCTGAGGCGATGTCGTCGATCCGCGCGCCCGCCGTCTGCCGCGCCGCCTCGGTCACGGCCCGCGCGCCGGGGGTATCGATCGCGCCGGGAGCGATGGCGTTCACCGTGATCTGATGGCGGCCCCACTCCAGGGCGAGCGCTTTCGCCAGCATGACCATGCCGCCCTTCGAGGCGTCGTAGTGCGCGAGATTCCCCGTCGGGCGCAGCGCGTCAATCGAGGCGATATTGACGATGCGTCCGCCCCTCCGGCCCGCAATCATTTTCTGCGCCGCCGCTTGCGCGTACAGGAACGCGCCGGTCAGGTTCGTGCGCAGGACAAGCTCCCACTGCGCAGGCGTCAGGTCCAGCGCGGGCGAGAAGGGAAAGATGCCAGCGTTGTTGACGAGGATATCGAGCCGGCCCCAGGTCGAAGTGGCGGCCTCGGCGACGGCGCGCGCATCCTCGGCGCTGCCAGCGTCGGCGCGTATGGCCCAGGCGGTTCCGCCGCCCTGGGTGATCGCGTCGGCGGTCTGCTGCGCCGCCTCCAGGTTGAGATCGGCGATGAGGACCGACGCGCCAGCCTCCGCGAGCCGTGCGGCGATGGCCTGGCCGATGCCAAGCGCGCCGCCGGTCACGATGGCGACCTTGCTATGCAAGTCGAAGATCTGGGCGATGGGCATGGGTGATAGAGGGGATGCTGGTATGGCCACGGGAGAGGCGCCTTTCTTGTGCGCTGTGGGCTACTGCACGGCAGGGTCAGTGTCGCGCCACCGTCTCACAGCGAGCGCACAGCGCAGGCGCTCCCATCACGAGGCTATCACCCTGGCGCCTGCGGCGCACAAGTGGAAGGAAGAGTCAGCCGCCTTCACGCGAGGCCGGCGAAGCGCAAGAGGTCGGCGATCCTGAAATCTCCAGCCTTGGCGCCGGGCAGCGTGGGCCGCCACTGTGGGTCGCTCGCCAGATACGCGGTGGGGTCGGCCTCCAGCAAGCCAATCAGGACCTCGGCTACGATGCGCCCGCCGACCGCGCCAAGCCGCACGCCATCCTCGCGCGCCGCCGCCTCGCGCATGACGTAATACCAGAGCGGTGTCTCCCCCTGCCATCCATGCGCGCCGAGGCCCACCTCCTCCGCCGAGAGCGGCGCGACGCCCATCGCGCGGGCGATCTCCTCGCCGGAAGGCATGTCGAGCGCGCGGCCACGCTGGAGGTCCCGATAGGCCAGCGACGCCTGCTCTGGCGTCTCGGTCGCGCCGACGATGGCTTCAGGGAGTTGGATCAGGGGATGGACGAGCCGCGCGTCGATACGCCGGCTGGATTGTGGCGGCCGCGCGGGATCGAGGTCGAAGAAGTAGCGCCAGTCCACCACACGGGCCTGTGTCGTCTGACAGCCGCACATCAAATCAGGGAAGATGCGCCCGCTCGTGTGGTCGTTGAGCTGGTACTCGGTGCGAATCTGGCTGTGCCCGAACCGATAGGCGCCGTCCGAGAACTCGACGGGAATGTACGGCTGATCCTCGAACTGATAGAAGCGCCGTCCGTGGGTAAGCACATCCTCCACCAGGTCCGCGCCGACGAGCAGCGGCAGATATTCGTGGACGGTGATCCACTGGTAGTGCCAGCGCGCCAGTCGTTGCGCCTCAGCGAAGACGGACGGCGGAGAATCGGCCTGCGCGCGCAGCCAGTTGACGATGGCGTTGTGGAAGGCGATGATGGCGACATGCAGTTGCGAGATCGGCAGGTGGACGTCGTTGCGTGGGTCGCCAATGATCGCCGTACCCTGGGTATTGCGTGGCAGATCGCGCTCCGCGCCGGAATCGGTCAGGCCGAGAATGAGCTTGTCGGTGTCGAAGCGGTCGTACATGTAGGGATTGCCACTGGATCCCGCGCCGTAGAGCGATTCGAGGTTGAGACTGGGCGAGCGGAAGTTGCGCAGTTCGCCGAGGCTGGCGTGCGCCTGCAAGAGGCTGCGGTCGGCGGTGATGTTGTGCGCGATGAACTGGCCGAAGATCGGCCAGCCGGCAGCGGTAGGCGCGGCCTGGGCTGAGGCGTCGTCCGGCGTGTCACGCTGCGCGTCGAGCAGCGCGCCGGAGCGCCCCAGCGCGCGCAGGTCGTCTGGCGCGCAATCGTTGATCGGCAGCCCGGCGAACATCCGGCCATACTTGCCAGAGGTAGCGGTCACCGCGTCTTTCAGGTGCGGCGCGATCACGCAACTCTGCGTCGCCTGTGGCGTCGCCTGGGATGGTGTTGATGTTGTCTGTGACATGAGCGTGGTGTCCTTCTGGCGTACGGCGAGAGCAACGATGTGATCCTGCGCCCGCATTGTACGGCGTAGGGTCATGCGGACGCACTGCCTGAATGTCCAGGTCTAGCCAGGCGGCTAGTGCACTTAGAGTGGATGGCGCGCTACCATGTAGGATGATGGCGCAAGGCCGCGTCGCCGGTAGACCCTATCTAGAAGGACACCACGATGGAAACTGTTTGCACGCATCTCGATACGATTCGCCAGGTCACACCCAGCGCGCGGGGCTGCGAAGACTGCCTGAAGACCGGCGACCATTGGGTGCATCTGCGCCTCTGCCTGGAGTGCGGGCATGTCGGCTGCTGCGACTCCTCGAAGAATAAACACGCCACCAAGCACTTCCACACGACGGGGCATCCCATCGTCCAGTCGTTTCAGCCCGGCGAGGACTGGCGCTGGTGCTACATCGACGAGGTCATGTTGTAGGCTGCGCTCTCACGCTTCAACAGCGAGCGTATCTCCATTCCTTTGGGGGCTACAGGTCGCGCCAAAAAGGGTATACTCTAGCCCAACGTGACGAGAAGCCAGCGAAGAGCGAGGGAGAATCGCTCGGTGCAGCGCATTGAGATCAAGGGCGAGCAGCAGACGATCAGCGAGGTCTTCGGCGAACGCTACGCCTTCGAGGTCCCACCCTACCAGCGCCCCTACGCCTGGACGACCGAGCACGCGGGCGAATTGCTGGAGGATTTGCTGGGCTTTCTTGGCGATGACGAGCTGGTCGAGGAGATGAGCCCATACTTCCTCGGCAGCATCGTACTCGTCAAGCGCGAACGACCTGAGGCGCAGATCGTGGACGGCCAGCAACGACTCGTGACGCTCACGATTCTGTTGGCGGTCCTGCGCGCGCTCGTTCCAGAGCAATACGCTGAGAGCATCACCCGCCGCCTCTACGAGCCAGCCGACCCCTCAACAGCGTTCCGGCTCGCTACCGGCTGCGGCTGAAAGAGCGCGACAACGGCTTGTTTCAGCAATTTATCCAGAGCGATGGTGGTATCCAGCGATTACGGAGCCAGGCGCACCCCTCTCTGAGCGAGAGCCAGCGCAATATTTGTGAGAATGCGCTGTTCTATGTGCGTGAGGTCGAGAAGATGCCAGCCGCGCGTCGTGTGCGCCTCGCGCAATTTATCGTGCAGCGTTGCATGTTGATCATCGTCACGACGCCCGACTTGGGCGCGGCGTATCGCATCTTTTCCGTCCTCAACAATCGCGGGCTTGACCTCACCGTAGCCGACCTGTTGAAGGTTGAGATCATTGGCGCCATCCCGCCAAATCTGCAGACCGAGTATACCGAGCGCTGGGAGGCGCTAGAGGAACGGCTTGGCAGCAATGACTACAGCGGATTCTTCGGGCATATGACCGCGGTCTACCACAAAGCCCCGGCGCGCGCGACAATCCTCGAAGAGTTTCGCCAGTATGCCGCGCCTGCCGCCTCAGACGCTCAGCATCTCGTTGACGATGTTATCCTGCCGATGGGCGCGGCGTATTACCTCATCCTGAACTGCGCCTATGAGCCTGAGCAATCCGAGGCTGCCCAGCGCATCAACGGCATGCTCAGATGGCTGAATAAGATCGACAACACCGACTGGGCGCCAGTCGCAATCAGTTACTTCGCCAAATACCACGACCAAGCAGAGCGCCTGGGGTCGTTTCTCGTCAAGCTAGAGCGGCTGGCCGCGTCGCTGATGATCCGCCGGCAATATCGTCACCGGCGCGTGCCGCGCTTCGCCGCCGTCCTGCGCGCCATCGAGCAAGGGGAGGATCTCTCGAAGCCCGGCTCGCCGATTCAATTGACACAATACGAGCGGGAGGACACCTTCAATACACTCAATGCCGATCTGTACCTGATGCCAGCGCTGCCGCGCAACTACGTCCTGCGTCGGCTCGACAGCAGCCTGGCTGGAACGAGCGCCATCTACGACCGCAGGACGCTTACCGTCGAGCATGTGCTGCCACGTAACCCCGTCGAGGGTAGCGAGTGGTCGGGCTGGTACCCTACCGCCGAGATCCATACCAAGTGGATCCACCGGCTCGGCAATCTCGTCCTGCTCGCTCGTGCCAAGAACGTCGCTGCCTCAAACTATGACTTCGCGAAGAAAAAGGCCACCTACTTCGCCGGCCGTGGCGGCGTCTCGCCATTCGCCCTGACCACACAGGTTCTGCAGGAGCATGAGTGGACGCCTGAGGTTGTTGAGCGCCGCCAGACCGAGTTGATCGCTCATCTACGCGCGCTCTGGCAGTTGTAGCGACTCCCGCGCAGCGAGCGAACTGCCATCGATCTATCGCGAAAGCCGATAGCGTGCATTTCGCCATCGGATGAGCGGGCGGCTATAATAGGGATACCGACTCGGTTGTGTATCCTGTCTCTCGCGCACGGACCCCCTCCAGCCTCCCGCTCGCGCGCTCATGACATGTTCGCCCCACGCGCGACGCTCCCAGGCATGTGCGGTTCGCCGCATCCGCTCGAAGGAGAGCCTCCCCATGTCCACCCTGCGCAACGCGTTCGGCGCGCGCGACACGCTCAGCGCCACCGCCAGCTCCTACGCCTTCTACCGCCTCGACGCCCTCACCGGCCAGACCAACCTCCCGCTCGATCATCTCCCCTTCACCGTGCGCATCCTGCTCGAAAACGCGCTGCGCATGACCGATCTCGAGCCAGGGTTGGTCAGCGAGGCCGAGGTCGCGGCGCTGGCCCGCTGGAAGCCCGGCGCGCGTCCTGCTCCTGGCGAGCCAGAGGAGTTCCCCTTCCTGCCCGCGCGCGTGATACTACAGGACTTCACCGGCGTCCCCGCCGTCGTAGACCTCGCGGCGATGCGCGACGCGGTGCAGGCGCTCGGCGGCGATCCGGCGGGCATCAACCCGCTCGTCCCCGCCGATCTCGTCATCGACCACTCGGTACAGGTGGATGTCTTCGGCAATACACGCGCCTTCGCCTTGAATGTCGAGCGCGAGTACGAGCGCAACGGCGAGCGCTATGCGCTGCTCCGCTGGGCGCAGCAGGCCTTCGAGAACTTCAGCGTCGTCCCGCCCGGCGCCGGCATCGTGCACCAGGTCAACCTCGAGTACCTCGGCAAGGTCGTGCAGGCGCGGCCAGGCCCCGACGGCCAGCTCATCGCCTTCCCCGATACGCTCGTCGGCACCGACTCACACACCACGATGATCAACGGGCTGGGCGTCCTCGGCTGGGGCGTCGGCGGCATTGAGGCGGAGGCCGTGCTGCTCGGCCAGCCGCTCTATTTGCTCACCCCTGAGGTCGTCGGCATGCGGCTGCATGGCGCGCTGCCAGAGGGCGCCACCGCGACGGATCTCGTGCTCGCCGTGACACAGACGCTGCGCAAGTTCGGCGTCGTCGGGCGCTACGTCGAGTTCTGCGGCGCGGGCCTCAGCTCGCTCAGCCTGGCCGACCGCGCGACGATCTCCAACATGTCGCCGGAGTACGGGGCGACCTCGGCGATCTTCCCGGTGGACGCCGAGACACTACGCTACCTGCGGTTGACGGGCCGCCCGGCGGACCTGGTGGACCTCGTCGAGCGCTATACCCACGAGCAAGGCCTCTTCCGCACCGACGACTCGCCGATCCCGGAGTTCGATACCCTGCTGGAACTGGACCTGGCGACGATCCAGCCGAGCCTGGCCGGTCCGCGCCGCCCGCAGGATCGCGTCGCATTGCCCGCTGTCAGGGAGAACTTCTTCGCCGCATTCCAGGATCGCATCAAGCCGGCGCGCAAGACGGCCGACCCGGTCGCCATCGGCGAGTTCGAGAGCGAGGGCGGCCAGGCGGGACTCACGACCGACACACCTTCCTCAACGACACGTGGCGGCGCGATAACAGTGGATGGGCGCAGCGACCAGGTGACCGACGGCGCGGTCGTCATCGCGGCGATCACGAGTTGCACCAACACCTCGAATCCGTCGGTGATGCTGGCGGCGGGGTTGCTGGCGCAGAAAGCGGTCGAGCGTGGGCTGACGACGCATCCCTACGTCAAGACCAGCCTTGCCCCTGGCTCGCGCGTCGTCACCGACTACCTGCGCGACGCTGGCCTCACCGACGCGCTCGACGCGCTCGGCTTCTACACCGTCGGATTTGGTTGTACGACGTGCATCGCCGAGGGGACGCCTGTCCTGCTCGCCAATGGGACCGCGCAGACTATCGAGCGTTTCCCACAGAGCGGCGGCGCGAAGCTTCTTGCGCCAGATGGTGACGGCAAACTAGGCGCCGCGCGGCAGGCCGAGGCGATGGATCAGGGTGTGCGCGAATGTATCTCGCTGACCTTGCAAGATGGGCGCACGCTTGTCTGCACACCGGATCACAAGCTCCTCACCGCCGATGGCCGCTGGGTGCGCGCCGACATGCTGGAGTTGAATCGCGACCGCGTGGTGGTCGGCCTCGAAGCGCCGCTGGACGAGGTGGGCGCGGACGAGAATGGCTACAGCCTCCAGGCCGGAGACATGTTGTTCACCCTCGATACGCCCTACGAGCGCCAGCGCACACTCGCCTTCGCGCGGCTGCTGGGCCACCTGCTCAGCGATGGCTCGATCAGCGTGCTCGGCCAGGGTCGCGTCAACGTCGGTCAGGCGGTGGACCGCGAGATGGCGCTGCATGACATCGAGTTGATCACTGGCTGGCGTCCCGCCGCCTCGCGCTACGACGAGCGCAAGTGGAGTATCGTTTTGCCGAGCCAACTCACACGTGCGATCATGGCGCTGCCCGGCGTACGTGTTGGACGGCGCATAACGCAGGAGCCAGCGCTGCCAACCTTCGTGCTGCACGACTCCTGCCCTGTAGCCGTCGTACGTGAGTTCCTGGGCGGCCTCTTCGGCGCAGATGGGCATGGTCCAATTTTGCATCGCTGGGGACAGGGCGAGGATGACGCGACGCTTGAGTCCCCCGCCTACTCGCAGAGCGCCACGCCAGAGCATGTTGACGCGCTCAAGCGCATGATGGGTAATGTGACCCAGTTGCTCGCGCGGTGTGGCGTGCAGACTGATGGCGTGAAGGTGTACACGTATCCCACGCGGCGCTCGGCTTCGACCTATCCAGTGGCGCAAGATGGCGTGGCGCGTACCGAAGTGCGCCTGGCGCTGCCGGATGGCCTCTCGTTCGTCGAGCGCGTGGGCTTCCGCTACTGTGTGGATAAGGCAATGCGCGCCAGCGCGGCGGCGGTCTACTGGCGGACGATCAGCGCCATCAACCAGCAGCGGCTGTGGATGTCCGCCCGCCTCGCCGAGGCGCATCAGGCGCAGGGCGAACTGTCCTTCACTCAGGCGCGCAGGCTGGCCGCGACGGAGCTTCTCGAACGTGAGCCAGTCGTCTCCGCGCACTACTCGCTGCTGGAGGGATCCGACCGCTTCACGCGACTGCCAAACGCGACGGCGCGCACGTTCCAGCCGCTGCACCGCGATAGTTGCGACTTCCCCTCGCCGGTCAGGCTCCTCAGCGAGCTTGGCGTGCGCGATTGGTTCGCTCCTCTACAATCGCGCGGAGACGGTGGCGCTACCAAGCGCTACTGCGTCGAGAAGGACGCGCTGGCGCTGCCAACCTTCGCGCTCCAGGTCATCGACCGGCGGGCCGCTGGCTCGCGTCAGGTGTATGACCTTGCGGTAGACGACCTACATGCCTTCATCGCTGGGACGGTCGCGGTTCACAACTGCATCGGCAATTCAGGGCCGCTGCCGGAGCCAGTGGCCGAGATCGTGCGCGGCGAGGATCTGGTGGTCGCGGCGGTGCTGAGTGGCAACCGCAACTTCGAGGGGCGCATCCATCCGCAGGTGCGCGCGTCGTACCTGGCCTCGCCGCCGCTGGTTGTGGCCTATGCGCTGGCTGGCAAGGTGGATATCGACCTGACTGCCGAGGCGTTGGGATTCGACGGTGACGGGCGCCCTGTGTACCTGCGCGACCTCTGGCCGACGCAGGAGGAGATTCAGGAGACGCTGGCGCGCGTCGTCAAGCCGGAGATCTTCCAGCGCGAGTACGCGCAGATCTTCGACGGCGACGAGCACTGGCGCGCGCTCTCTCTGCCAGAGGCGGGCAGTGGCCTCTACGCCTGGGACCCCGACTCGACCTATGTGCGCAAGCCGACGTTCTTCGATGGCATGAGCGAGACGCCAGCGCCGCTGCGCGACATCACCGGCGCGCGCGTGCTCGTCTCGGTCGGCGACTCCGTGACGACCGACCATATCTCGCCCGCCGGCTCGATCCCGACGACCAGCCCCGCCGGACAGTACCTGATCGAGCATGGCGTCGAGCCACGCGACTTCAACAGCTACGGCGCGCGGCGCGGCAACCACGAGGTGATGGCGCGTGGCACGTTCGCCAACATCCGCCTGCAGAACGCGCTCGTCCCCGGCAAAGAGGGCTACTGGACCACCTACCTGCCCGGCGGCGAGGAGATGACGATCTACGACGCATCGATGCGCTATCAGGCCGAGGGCACGCCGCTGATCGTGCTCGCGGGCAAGGAGTACGGCTCCGGCAGCTCGCGCGACTGGGCGGCGAAGGGTCCGCTGCTGCTGGGTATCCGCGCGACCATCGCCGAGAGCTACGAGCGCATCCACCGCAGCAACCTGGTCGGCATGGGCATCCTGCCGCTCCAGTTCAAGCCGGGCGAGAGCCGCGAGTCGCTGGGGTTGAGCGGGCGCGAGACGTACGACATCCTCGGCGTCACGGGAACCTTGCAGCCACGCCAGGAGATCGCGGTACGCGTGACGCGTGAGGACGGCTCGACGCTGGAGTTCACGACCATCGCGCGGCTGGATAGCGCCATCGACACCGCGTACTACCGCAACGGCGGAATCCTGCTGACCGTGCTGCGCCGCCTCCTGCGCGACCAGCGTGCGCAGCAGAACGGTCCACAGGGCGATACACAGGCGTAAGCAGGCGCCGCGACCGTAGGTTCAAGCGCTGAGGGTTGGCAGCTACGGCTGCCAACCCTCGTCCGCCGCTATATCCCACTTTCGAATCGGAGCCGACGGCATAGCCGACAAGCGCAGAGACACCATCGGGCGTCTCGTACCATCCACAGTGTCGCGGAGCAAAGCCGCCTGCTTTAGTGTGTAGCCAGCCCCATCAGAAAGTAGGCGCTGACTGCCCTGGCGACTTCTCGTGGAGCCTTTTTGTCGATCCCAAAGTGATCGAGCTTTGGAAATTCCTGCGTTTCAGATCGCGGGAGGACCGCCGCCAGCCGCTCCATGGCTGTATTGACCCAGGGGCTATCGCTTTTGCCCCCATACATGAGCAGGACCGCGGCGGATATTTCGCGGTAATTTTCATAACTACTGTCAAGCCGGGCCACTTCCTGATGTTCGCGCAGGTTTTCGGGGAGGAGATCGAGCATCTGCTGGCGATCGTGGGAGTTGACGAAGAGTGGAAGCAGGAGCTTCATGAGCCAGGGCGGAGTGTTGCGTGCACGCTCAGGGCCGACGGCGAGTGAGAACTCGACAAAGGCGTTGAGATATTTCCGCTCGACGAGCTTCTTCTGGTAGCCGGGCATCCACCCCATTGGGATGGACCCGTCAACCGAGACGCCGGGTTCGTACACGGCTACTTTGGTGAGCGAGGGATTGTTGCGGGCCACTTCCAAGGCCACAAGTCCCCCGAAGCTGTGCCCAACGAGCAAGGACGCGCCAGTCTTGCGCTGCAGGGCGAGCACATCCTCACGCTCTTTGAGCATGCTGTAGTCATCGCCTTGTGGGCTGCTCAGACCTCGCCCACGACGTTCGATGGTATGGACCGTAAACTGCTTGGCCAGCGCGCTCGCGAAGGCTCCGTAGTCGGCGGCCACTGAGAGTGCGCCGGGAATCACCATTACTGCTGGCCCACTGCCCGTGGTGAGATAGCTAATCTCCGCCCCATCCTGAGATAACACGATGTGGGTGGCGCCTGTGGCTGCGCTCATGTGACTCGTGGTCATGCTGTCTCCTGCTTCAATTTGGTCATCAGGGCCTGGCGCAATCGCTCGGTGAGTTCACGGAGGTGTTGCGCGTCAATGCCGGCGATGACCATCAACTGGTCAAAGTGCGCGTCCAGCAATTGTCTCCCTTGCGCGACCACCTCGCTTCCCTTCGGAGTGATGGTGACGAGACGCTTGCGACCATGCGTCTTGCTCTTGGTCGTCTGGACAGAGCCGTCTTTGGCGAGTTCCACCAGCATCGTGCTGACGGCAGGATCGCTATAGCCCAGGGCGACTGCCAGCTCATGTTGGCTAACTGTGCCACACTGGCGCAGGACAGTCAGAAAGAGAAAACGCTTGTACGAGACGCCCACCTGGGTCCGCAGCAGTTGATCGGCTGCCCGGTCCAGGTCGAACATGAGTTTGCCTAAGAGGTAGCTAAGCGAGGTGTCCACCACAGTATGAACTCCTTAATATTAAGGCCTTAATATTAGGATACTAACACATGTCGCGGAACTCTGCAACTCTCTGTGGGGCTGGAATCATCATGGGCAGCGTGGCGCGCGTACGGAAGGCGCTGTCCATGCTTGTATTAGGTAGTGGAGGTTAGACACGGCGCATTCTGTATAAAGCGACCGCGCTGAGATGATCCAAGTCGAACGTCGCTGAGATGAAGCGCCAGTAACGTTGTCGCGCAACTTGTCCTCAGTCCAGAACAGACTTGATAGTGGTAGCACGCTGAGGAGCGGTGTGGACTAGCCCATAAGCGAGCGTGGTCAGACGGGCTAATGTGGAGGCCATATCTGCCACACCTATAGCCGCTGAGCCATGCTCCGAGATCTCGTCTGCCGCGCGAGTGAGAGCAACTGCCTGGAGGATGGGGGAGTGTATCGAGTACGATACCGAAGAGGGATTTGTCACGCACCGTTCATACTAGCTGAACCAAGAAAGCGAAGAAAATGACGCCTAGCACGCAGCCGCATAAGCGCCCAGCGCTCAAGCTGAACCCAAGCCAGGTTCCGGCGTTCACTGTGGAAGACATGAAGGCATATCTGCAAGGCGCGCCGTCTTGCTCGTTTGGACCTACGCTCTCCGGACAGCCTCCTACAATTGAGTCAGTGGTATTCGTGAGTTGTAAAAAACTGACCGACCGCTTGAATGTGTTCATCGGGCTGGCCGATGATGCGCTCGTCTGCTATGTCGCGCTGCGCGGTCCGTTCAACATGAGGATGGTGTCGCGTGCGCCAGGAGATCGTAGCTGGTCTGACTTCAGCGAGAGAGCCGAAGAAATCTACGACGCGAGTACAGGTCGTTTGCTCGTGGGGGCCGCTGGCTCATTCAAGCCGAGACCAGGTTGGTAGGCAGGTAAAGATGCCACCTCTGATGACATCCCACCAGAGGTGAAGTCTGGGCTTATGGGTATCTCCGTCGATGGGCATGAGCATACTACCTGAGTCACGTCCCTTTGGACTGAGCGCTAGTGGGACGCGCGAGAAAGTCGCACAGCGCATGGAGCGCGCGGGCGGGTACTCTCGACGTAAACATGTGTCGAGTGTGGTCCGGCTATTCCTCAAGGTACAGGCCACGCAATCGCCGCGCGGAAAATGTCACGCCAGTTGGGCCAACTGGACTTGTTTACCTTTCGGGCCAGAAGGCCCCGCCCTTGAGGGCTCGGGATGAATGACCCTCTCCTTTCCGTTTTCATACCCATGTGCGCGAATGGGCAGCTGTAGGGCCGCTTGAACGGAGCCTCTTGATGACGCTCCACCCTACGGTTGGGCCGGGAAGGCCCATCAGGCGCGAACGTAGTGGGGTGCCACAAGCGTAGCCTGAGCATCTCCCGCATTCATGCGGGGGAGTGTCAAGAGGCAGAACGCCGCCAGACGACGCCGCGCCGCTCGTACTCCAGCCGCCGCTCGACGGCGTGCGCGAGCGCTGGACTGGCAAAGCGCTCGACCAGCCAGAGCGCGAGGTCCAGTCCTGATGTGACGCCGGCCGAGGTGATCACGTCGCCGTCGTCCACCACGCGCGCGTCGTAGACCTCGGCGCCCAGCGCGCGTAGCTCCTCGCGGGCCAGCGCATGCGTCGTCGCTGGACGCTCAGTGATCAGCCCGGCCGCCGCCAGCAGCATCGCGCCGGTGCAGACGCCGGCCACAATGGTCCCCGCCGCGTGCAGTCGCGCGACTACTTGTGGCAGTTCGCCGCGCTCGACCTCCACACGCACACCATGCTGGCCGCGGTGGTTCCAGCCCCCGCCTGGTACGATCAGGATGTCAGGCCGGGTCTCCAGCGTCAGCGCCGCCTCGGCGTGGATGCGCGCGCCATAGAACGCCGTGATCTCACGCGCGCCCTCGTGGCTGACCAGGCTCACCGAGAACGACGCGCCCGCCTCCTCCGCCCGGCGCAACACCTCATATGGCGCCAGCGCGTCCAGTTCGTCGAAGCCGTCAAAGAGCAATATCGCGCACTGGGGCATATCGTCGGCCTCCCGTCTCTTCACTCGTCATCACGAAACACGCGCCACTGCGCGCGGACCATGCGCTCCAACTCCAGCGGATACTCAAATTCATAGCGCTCCGCCAGGAGCCGTCCAACGCGCGCAGCAGCCTGCTTATGGATCTCGATCGCGGTGTAGATCTCCTCGCGCGTGCGCGCCCGAACACCAGCCACTGCCCGCGCGTCCACGCCTTCCAGCTCCTCGACACTGCGGACGAGCTGTGTAAGTCCGTGGATACCGGAGAAGTGGTAGGCGCTCGTCTCCTCACCAGTCGCGTGGATATACCACAGCCGCATCAGCATCAGCCAGGAGTGATACAGCCCGGACGGGATCATGAGGTCGAGACCTCGATGCAGCACTTTGCGGTGCTTGTGGCTGTTGACCCAGAACGCGACGATCAACTCCCGCACGCCCTCCGCCGTCGCCGGCTGTTGCGGCTCCGGTTCCACACGATTTTGCGCCTGGAGCGTCGCGGTGAACGCTGCGCTCCGGCAGCCGAGCACGAGGAGCGGCTCGATATTTGGTGGCCGCGCCGTCGTCTGGACCAGCAGATCGACGATATCGCCGTTGAGCAGAACCAGATGGTGAATCAGCGCGTCCTCGCCAAGCGCAAATGTGTGCCCGCCAACCACCCGCCCGCCCATCAGCGCCTGGGTATCCATCGCGCGCCATGTCTCCAGATCGGCGGGATCAACCGCGACGCGCAGGTCAATGTCGCTGTAGGTGTCGCCATCGCCACGCGCCAGGCTCCCACCCAGCCAGAGCGCCACGACTTGCGCGTCCGCCCAGATCGCGGGGACCAGCCATGAGATCGTGCGCGCCTGCGCCATCTGCGGGAGTACGCCGAGATCAAGGTCCGGCATGTCACGCCTTCCTGTCACTGCTGATATTCGTCCGTAACGGCTTGTCTCGCTCTACTGTACGCCCTGACCGAGACCCAGTATAGTATCTCGCGCCCATTGCTATGCATGGGAATCGCATAGCGGATGGTCTAATTTTCATAAGCCCGGCTAAAAGATAAGCGGAAGAAACATTTATTGGACTTTTGCTTCGGCGTTGGGTATACTGCGCTCATTGAAGGATGGAGTAGGTTGGTTCCACTTCGCTCTCCTTCATCCGGGGGAGACGGGCTGTTTCTCCGTTGTTCCCTTACCGGCGTCGGTGGGCTGGTTTCTACCAGGGGTCGGACGTTCACGAGGCGGCTGTTTTCGCGTCGTTGGACACATGCGGCAGGCTGATTTCTGCCGAGACAGACGCGGGCTGATTTCCGCGCTGCATATACAGGTAATGGGGCAGGCGCTAACCTGCCCTTTCCTGTTTTTCTGGATGCATTCCTCTTTCGATCTCCCTTGCGCATCCCCCTGTGACCTCACTTTCCCAACATGGCCCTGACACGCTTTCGATGTGGTCTCGACAATGAGATGACCGCGACCGATAGCAGGGCTATCAATCGCGGTCTTTGGCATATCAGCCGCTGAGGCTATCTCGCTGAGATCGCGCGTCGGGAGAAGTACAGCGCGATCACCGAGAATATCGCCGCCCAGGCCAGCAGATAGAGCGCGCTGGCATAGTCCAGTGGATTCCCGAAGGCGATATGCCAGCCCAGATCAGCCGCGCGATAGGATGGAAGCAGCTTGCCAAACGCCTGCATCCCGGCGGGCATCGTCGAGATCGGCATCCAGAGTCCTCCCAGCGCCGCCAGCACCATGTACAGCCCGTACACGACGCCGAACGCGACCTCGGCGCCGGTCGCATAGCCGATGGCGACGCCCATGATGGCGACTGGAATGATCCCCACCCATAAAACCGCGACCAACGCGATCCACTGCCCCGCGTCCAGACTCACGCTATGGGACACGCGCGCCGTCAACATGACCAGCCCAATGGTTGGCCCGACGAGAACCAGCGCCGCGAGCAGCCGCGCGAGCAGCAGCGAGGACTGCTTGACGGGCAGCAGCCGCGTCTGCCGCAGCCAGCCGACGCTGCGATCTTGCGCGATGCGTGGGCCGGTCGCCGAGAGGACGGCCCACATTGCCCCGAAGACTGACATGGAGACCATCAGCCCAACCTGGACGTAGACCGCGCTGGGGCCTGTGCCTGGCCCGCCGAACAGCGTCGAGAAGAGGAGATAAAATCCCACCGGCGCGACGAGCGCCAGAACGATATAGCGTGGATCGCGCAGCGAGCGCGCCACCTCAAGGCCGAGATAACCAAACATCACTTTCCTCCCTCTTCTTGCTTGCCAACCAATGTTACGAAGATGTCATCCAGGGTCGCGCTCCGCACCTCGAGGTCGTGCCAGGCCACTGCGCTGGCGAGCAACGACCGTGTCGTCGCATCGGCGTCCGTCGTGCTCAGCGTCACCGTGGCGCCACGCCGCTCGACCTGACGCACGCCCTGTAGGCGCTCCAGCGTGGAGGTGTTCTCATCCGCGCAGGTGAATCGCACCGTATGCACACCAAAGTCGCGCTTCAGTTCGGCGACCGAGCCATCCGCCACAATTTGCCCACGCGAGATGATCACCACACGGGACGCGAACGCCTCGGCTTCTTCCAGGTAATGCGTCGCGAAGAGGACCGTGCGCCCCGTCGCCGTGTACGCGCTCATGTTGGCCCAGAAGTCGCGCCGCCCCTCGACATCCAGCGCCGTCGTCGGCTCGTCGAGCGCCAGCGCATCTGGCTCGCTGGCGATGGCCAGGGCGAAGCGCGCGCGCTGTGTCTGCCCGCCGGAGAGCCGGTCGAGCCGGCGGCGCTCCAGCCCCTCCAGACCCGCCATGGTGACGAGTCGCTTGCGTGTCAGCGGCGAGGCGCTCAGGCCAAGCGTATAGTCCAGCAGCTCGCCGACGCGCACGCCGGGCATCAGGCTGCCCTCCTGGAGCATCGCGCCGATACGCCCACGCTGAATCGCCTCCCGCGGCGTCATGCCAATCACGCTGACCGCCCCGCTATCGGGCGTCAATAACCCCAGCAGCATGGCGACAGTTGTCGATTTGCCCGCGCCATTCGGTCCCAGGAGCGCCACCGTCTCGCCGCGCTGGATCTCCAGGCTCAGGCCATCTACCGCCCGCAAGGCGCCAAAGCGCTTTGTCAGCCCGCGCAGACTGACCGCCGCGCCCATGCTCGCGCTCCCTGCCACATCTTTTTCTGGCCATACCATAGTCCCATGCGCCGCCTGTTGCGCCTCTGGGTCATCAGGGTATCTCTCAACCGCAACCATCGCTTACCACTCCTCGCTCTTTTTACCGAGGCGTCCGCTCACGCCGTCGATGGTTCGAGTGTAGGCGGCGGGGCGCGAGTCCGGTAGTGAGGCGCATCAGCAGATTCAGATGACATTTGTCACTGGCTCGCGCGGTCGGCGTATGGCTAACTATTAGGAAGGGGTAGTTGGGCTAAGATCGCGCGAGTCTTTGAAAGAGCGTTAGGGGCTATCATATGGCGATGGGCGACGTCGAGACGGCGAACGAGATGGCGGTCGCCAGCAGGGAGACGCCAACGCGACTACATGACATGCGATTAGAGCGTCGCTTTGGCTCAACAGCGCTTTGGTGGCTGGTCTGGATCGTCTGGATTCCCGTCTTCACTCCCGCCATCAATGGTCTCATCCAGGCGCATCCGCCAGTGTCGCGACTCATCCTGAGTCTGGCCGGCGCGCTGCTCTTCTTCGCGCTCTATCTGCGTCTCACCTGGCTCTGCGCGCGCGACCTCGCCAATGGAACGGGTCCGACGCGGCCAAGCGGCGCGGCGCTCTGGACGCCCATCGTCATCATGGCGGCGTTGAGCCTGGCGCTCACGCTGTGGAATGGACAGGACTGGGGCGGGCTGTTCATCTACACTGCCACGTGCTCCGCAGGCTGGCTGCCCACGCGCGAAGCGGCCGCCACCGTCGGCGGGCTTGTCGCGCTCGTCATTATTGGTGTGAGCGTTCATGCCGGCCTCGTCGCCGCCGTCTCTCCCGCGACGTTCGTGGCGATCCCCGGCTTTGTGGTCATCGCCTTCGTGCGCTCGATGGCGCTGAGCCGTGAGTTGCGTGTGGCGCGTGAGGAGATGGCCGCCGCCGCCGCGGTAGCTGAGGAGCGCCTGCGTATCGCGCGTGACCTGCACGACCTGCTGGGCCATAGCCTCTCGCTCATTGCGCTCAAGAGCGAACTGGCGGGACGACTGATCCTGCAGGCGCCAGAGCGCGCGGCGAGCGAGATCCGCGATATCGAAGGCGCGGCGCGCACAGCGCTCGCCGAGGTCCGCGAGGCCATCGCCGATTATCGCCAGTCGACGCTGGCGTCCGAACTCGCCGGCGCGCGCGAGTTGCTGGCCGCGGCCGGGATCGCCTATCGCTATGAAGATGAGGATGGAACGCGCCTCGATCTCCCGGCCCCGATCGAGGCCACGCTGGCCTGGACGGTGCGGGAGGGCGTGACGAATGTGATACGCCACAGCCGCGCCAGCCATTGTCTCATCCGTCTGACGCGCACGCCTGTTGAGATCGGGATCGAGATCGAAGATGACGGCATAGGCGCGCCCGCAACCGACTCCGCGGGGATCAGCGGCAGCGGGCTTTCCGGTCTTTCCGAGCGTGTCGCCGCGCTCGGAGGGCGCTACGAGGCCGGTCCGCGCGCAAAGGGTGGTTTTCGCCTCGCCGTTCTGCTGCCACAAACGCGCGCGATCCAGGGCGCGGAGCAGACGAGCATGGACGCTGGAGAGCGCATCGCGACGCCGGAGGGAGAACCGTCATGATCCGTGTGCTGCTGGCCGAGGACCAGGCGATGGTGCGCGGCGCGCTGGCGGCGTTGCTGGAGCTCGAGGGGGACATCCTTATCGTCGCGCAGGTGGGGCGCGCGGATGAGGTCGTGGAGCACGCGCTTGCCAGCCGTCCCGATGTCGCCCTGCTCGATATCGAGATGCCCGGCGGCGACGGATTGCAGGCGGCGGCGAGCCTGCGTCAGGCGCTGCCCACGTGTCGTGTCCTCATCCTGACGACCTTTGGCCGCCCCGGCTATCTGCGCCGCGCGATGGAGAGTGGCGCGGTCGGATTTCTCCTCAAGGATGCGCCCGCCGCGCAACTGGCGACGGCGATTCGTCGCGCTGTCGCCGGAGAACGCATCGTCGATCCAACTCTCGCCTCGGCGGCCTTGAGCGACGGGAACAATCCGCTGACCGAGCGCGAGCGTGAGGCGTTGGCAGCCGCCTCGCACGGCGCGAGCGTCGCCGAGATCGCCGCTGCGCTCTACCTCTCCGAGGGCACCGTGCGCAACTATCTTTCGACGGCGATTCAGAAGCTTGGGGCGCAGAATCGTGTCGAGGCGGCGCACATCGCCGAGCAGAAGGGCTGGCTGTGACACTCCCCACGCCTGAAGGCGGGGCTTCTCGCCTCCGGCCATCCGGCTAGCGAGCTACTTGCCGCGTGTCCTGCGGAACTATCTGGCGTCCGCTGCCGGATGGCCAGAATACTTGGAGCACCACTGCTCGATACCGCGACTGTTTTACGCCGGGGACGGGTTGCTCCCGGCAACGCCACGAACAGTCGGTTGTGCAGGTGCACTGGGCCAAAGCCCACCAAACACGTGCTCATCACACGTGCGCATGCGGTCAGTATACCAGACAGGCGTGCGTCTGGCAAGCAGCGCCTGACGGCGCTCTGGCTTTCACCCCCATGGCTAAAGCCAGGGGCACTCAGCCGGGAGTTTTGGTAGGACGGAACGGCCTATCAGGCGCGCTAGCGCGGCAGTGGAACGATGCTCGCAAGCGAAAGCAGGCCAAAGAGGATGATTACCGACCCCGAAATGCGGTTCACCCAGACCAGCGCCGCTGGGCGGAACCGCGCGCGCAGGAGTGTTACACCCCCGCTCAGCAGCAGCCACCAGAGCGCCGAGCCCGTGAAGACGCCCGCCACCAGCACGGCCGCCGCGAGTGTGGAACCACCGTTGGCCACGCCGAACCCAGCGAAGATCGCGGCGAAGGAGAGGATGGTCAGCGGGTTTGTGAGAGTGAGCAGGAGGGTCGAGCCGTACGCGCCCGCCAGGCTGTTCGCCGAGACATTCGCTGCGACCGGCGCCGGTTTGGCGACGAATGTCCGCGCGCCCAGATAGCACAAAAAGAGGCCGCCGATCAGACGCAACCAGAATTGCTCCGCAACCAGCAGACTGGAGAGCGCGGTCAGCCCGAAGGCGGCGATAGCGCCATAGGTCGCGTCGGCGGTGGCGGCGCCCAGCCCGGTGAGGAAGCCGACGCGCCAGCCCTGTGTCAGCGTGCGACGGATGCAGAGCACGCCGATCGGGCCGACGGGCGCGGCGATGGAGAGGCCGAGCAGCAGTCCACGCGCGTAGGTTGACAGATCCATTGCGATTCCTCCAGTGACATGCCGCTGGAGAAAGAACATCGCCCGCCGGAACGCTTCTTTCTCCGGCGGGCGACGAACAAATGGGAGCGGCGTCAGGCTCCAGCCCACCGAGATGGTGGCTGGCGCTGCTGGGCGAATGAGTTGAACGTGTATCGTGTGGACACTTGCGCGCTCCTCTGTATGGCTAGCATAGCAGGCGCTCTGACGCCATGTCAAACGCCTGATGCGCGGTCGCGTCTACGGGTCCTTATAATAAGCGCACCAGGGGCAAAGGCCAATATCCCGCCTTCTCGTACGATCGTCTTGCAGGCGCGTGCCCTGCATCTCCACCAGTCGCCACGACGACCAGCCGCACGCCACTCTCTCTCATCTTTTCCAGCGCAAAGACGTTCAGTTCGGTCCCGATGCCGCGGTTCTGTTGACACTTCCCCGGCTAAAGCCGGGAGATTCTCGGTTCTCCGACGCAGCCAACGCCGCGCCTCCCCGAAGGCTCTGCCCGAGCCTCTCTATATTCCTGGCGGCGTTGTGGTCCCGATGCAGGCTCGTCGCGCAGTCTGGACAGGAATGCCAGCGAACTGACAAACCCTTGGCAACCATTACACCGCAGCCAGAGCAGATCTGGCTGGTATAGGCGGGCGGCACAGCGACGACTCTCCGACCGGCGCACGCTGCCTTGAAGGAAAGGATGGTCAAGAACACTGCCCAACCCGCATCAGAGATGCTCTTGGCAAGATGGTGGTTCTTGACCATGTTGGCCGTCTGCAAGTCTTCGTGATAGATCGTGTCGTGTTGCTGAATCAGCTTCAACGCCGTTTTATGGTGGAAGTCGGCGCGCCGCCGCCTCACCTTCAAGTGCGCCTTGGCGAGTAGTGTGACGGCCTTGCGCCTGCGATTGCTGCCCTTCTTGCGACGAGAAACGCGCCGCTGGGCGGTCTTGAGCTTGCATTCAGCCTGGCGATACCAGCCCGGATGAAAGATGCGCTGGCCGTCTGCGAGCGTAGCAAAGGCTTCGATGCCTAGGTCTAGGCCCGTCTCTTGTCCGGTGGCTGGTAGCGGCTTCACTGGCACGCCAGCGCACGAGAAACAGACGTACCACCCGTCGGCTTCCCGCGATACCGTGATGGTCTTGGGCGTGCCTTGCAGGGGACGAGACCAACGCAGAGCGATGCGCCCAATCTTGGAGAGGACCAGAAACCCATTGTCCAGCGTGGCCCCGTTGCCGAATTGCTTGTAGGTGAACGAGTTGTAGCGGTTCGTGCCCTGAAAACGTGGGTAGCCCGGTGTCCCGCCGTTCTTCACTGGCCGGAAGAAGGCTTGGAAGGCACGGTCTAGCCGCGTGAGCACGTCCTGCAACACCTGGGAGTGAATGTCGCCGTATTCGGGCCGAACCACTTTGACGGTGGGCAGTTGGGCGCTCTGGCCCGCGAGCGTGACGCTCACCCCACATTTCTGCCAGGCGTCGCGACGCTCCTGTAGGGCGACGTTGTAGAGTTCGCGGCAGCGGCGCAAGACAAACGCCATCGCCTGCTCCTGTTCAGGGGTAGGCTTCAGTTTGTATTTGAACGTCTTGCGCAGCGTCGTCTCCACTACGCCTGCTCCTGGTGCCTGAGATACTGTTCCACCGCCCACGCCAACTCACCAACCAATGAGCGCCGGTTGCGCTTGGCAACCGTGCGTAGCCGCTCAATCAGTTGGCGGGGCAGGACGAAGGTGATCTTGTCACAAATCTCGGCAGTTGACCTGGAAGGTGATGGGCCAAACAGCACTCGCCGTTTCTGTTCCGCGCCAGGGGTAAAGCTGCGGCGTACGTTCTCTGATTGTGACACAGGTTCCAGATGCGCGGGATTGCAGCACGCTTTGTTGCAACAGAGGTGATCGAGCACCATGCCATCGGGAATCTGTCCTACAACAATCGTGTAGACCAGTCTGTGTAGCGCCCAGACTTTTCCCTCGTGGTGAATCGTGCCATACCATGCTGGATCAGCGTTCGGCAGTGTCCAGCAACCCCCGTCTACTGCTAACCGGCGTGCAATAGTCGCAGGCAACACTGAGTCTATCATGATCATGTCTTACTGTGGGGCTGCTCCTCAGCATCGGCTTCGTGGTGCACACGCGCCAGTTCCTCCTGCACTATCCTGTCAAGCACCTGTACCATGCGTTCGCCTCTCAGCGCTGCCACCAAACGGAGCTTTTTGAGGGTGCGCGTCCAGATGCGTATTGTTTGATAGTCTGGCGTATTCATGTAGTAATTATACTACACCCATAGACCATGCACTGTCAAGCCAGATGGGCCATTCATCCCCCGACTAAAGCCAGGGGCTTTCTGGCCCCATTTCTGTAACCGTCTCATCGTAGCGTATGCCGCTCAGGGGCGCCTGAAGATTTCTGCTGGTGAATTACTGCTGGCGCCGCGCCATGTCGTGCATCCTATCCATGGCGGCGATCAACCATCGCGTTCTTCCAGGTCCAGCGCGAAATGCTCTTCGTCGATGTAGCGGTCGGGCAGCCTCAGCGCGTGGCGCTCCAATCCCCACGGCGCGAAGCCGAGCGAGATGTAGAGCGCGCGCGCCGCCGTGTTGTGCGTCGCGACGGCCAGCGTCAGCCGCTCCAGGCCAGCCGTCGCCCGCGCGCGAGCGATCGCCGCATCCATCAGCGCACGGCCCACGCCGCGTCCGCGCGCCTCTGGGGCGGTATAGACGCCCCAGATCATCGCCTTATGGCGGTCCTTCGCGCCTTCCTCGCGGTGCAGCCCCGTTGAGCCAGTCAGTCGTCCATTCTCGAACGCGCCGAAGAGGACGTTATCGGGTGGAGCATTGCGCTCGCGCATGCGCCGCGCGATCTCCTCCAGCGACTGTTGCGCGAATTCCTCCCAGGAGCTGCCGAACACGTCGGGGTGATCGCGCAACATGCGCAGACGCAATTCACGCCACCCCTGCGCGTCAGCCTCGGTCAGCGGGCGAATCTCCAGGTCGGTGTCCACACCCCTGCCCCATTTCATGTACCAGAGCGATGATGAAATTCAAAAGAGCGAGGGTTGCTCGAAGGTCTCGCCGTCGTCGGCGTCGCTCTGCCCAAGCTTGCCCTCGGCGGCCAGGCGGCGCGCCTCCGCGATGGCGGCGGGTAGCGCCGTCGTGAAGTCGTCGATCACCGTCTGGCGCAGCTCCTCACGATGTAACGCGGCGGCGGGATTGTACATCGCCACGACGATACGCCCATCCACCAGCTTCGCCTGCCCGTGGATCTGTGTGATGCGCGCGCGGGGGAAGAAGCGTTTCGCCGCGCCGCGTCCCAGCGCCACGATCACCTGCGGATTGATCGCCGCGATCTGGCGCGTCAGGTACGGCGCGCAGGCCGCAACCTCCTGCGCCGTCAACTCGCGACTATCCGGCGAGCGGTGCTTGACGATGTTGGTGAGAAAGACCTCGGCGCGGCTCAGCCCGGCGTGCGAGAGCAACTCGTCCAGAAAGACGCCCGATGGGCCGGAGAACGGCGTCCCGCGCCGGTCGTCCACATAGCTGGGCGCCTCGCCGATCAGCATGATCTCGGCGTCTGCGCGTCCCTCGCCGGGGACGGCGGTGTGCGCGCCCTCGTGGAGCGGGCAGCGCGTGCAGACGCGCGTTTCCGCCGCGATCTCCCCCAACAATTCCTCTGGCGTCATGGCTGATCTCCTTTCAGCGCGTCGCGTAGTGGTATGGGCGTATCAGCCGCCGATGGTCAGCTCGCCGAAGCGGATCGCCGCCGGCCCATCGTATGTCCCATCCGAGAACATCTCGGAGGAGAAGTGCGCATTGGCGAGCGCGGCGAAGAGGTTGCCGGAGACCGAACCGCCCTTGATCGGCGCGCTGCCGCGGTCGTCGTGCCGGTAGCCAAGCTTGATCTCCGCCACAAAGTCGCCTGAGGTGGGATCGGGATTCATGAAGGAGAACGCGACGACCTCGTAGAGCGGGCGCGGCCCCATCAGGCGCAACTGCGCGAGCGAGCGCTCGCCCAGCCCGATACGGATATTGCCGAACGCCCCCGTCGCCGGGACGTCCAGGTACGCTGCGTAGCGCGCATCGGCCCAGTGGCGCTGGAAGGCGCCATCGGCGATCAGTTGCGTCGCGTTCGCGGCGAATCCCTCCGCGTCGAGCGGCGCGGCGCGATTGCCGAACGGGCGCGCGCTATCAGTCCAGAGCGAGAGCTTGTCGCCACGCGCTGGCTCCGGCGTGACCGGCTGGCCCGGCGTGAAGCGGCTCAGCCCCTGGTACGCCGCCTGCGCCGAAGTGTGCAGCGGGAACGGGCTGCGCTCGAAGGCGAGCGGCGCATTGAAGAGATCGGCCACCGCCCTGCCGCTCAGGATCAGCGGCCCGCGATAGGCGTCCGCAGTCGTGGCGTCGAGCGTGTGCCGCGCCAGGCGCACGTATGCCTCCACCGACTCTTCCAGCGCGAGGTCCTCCAGGCGTCGCCGCAGCAACTCGCCATGGAACTCCGCCTCGCGCGCGCCATCGCTGGCGATGAGCACAAAATCCACGAAGAGCGCAGTGGCGGGGTAGGCCGTGCGGACGCCCGCGCTCGTGCGCAGGACGTTCTGGCTGCGGGTGGCGAAGAATTCGGCGCTGCTGACACGCACGTCGGGATGGCGCGCGATCTCCGCCTCCATACGGCGGCGAAGTTCCTCGAGGGCGGCGCCTAGATCGCCATCCAGCGCGGGATCACTGACCTCGACGGCGGGGTAGCCAGTGGACGGCGGCGCGGGCAGTTCATAAGGCCGGTTATCGGTGAGCGCGGCCATCGCGACGGCTTCGCGCAGCCGGGTGGCGAGCTGTGCGGGATCGGCGCTCTCTTCCGGCAGCAGCGTGATCGCCGCGCTGCCACTCGCGGCTTCGTCGCCGTCCGGACCAGGGCTGTGCGGGGCGTGTGTATTGTGCGCGCTGATACGCGTCCGCTCCGTCGTGACACTACGCCGCGCCTCCACGCGCTCGCCGATCAGATAGAGCTGCGCCTCCTCATCACGCCGCACATGCCCCTGCCAGGCGTCTGCGCCGGGAGTGACCGCGAGCGCCTCGGCCAGCTGGTCAGCGGCTCGCTCGTCGGACGTGTTCCTTCCGCTGGCTGTCTCGTCGCTCAGCGCCATGCGTCACGCCTCATCCTTCCGCCTGTGTCATGATATGTCACGCGCCTATGTAGCGATTATATACCCTCATGCCGTCGCGCACATCCGCCAGCGCGCCGCGTCGCCTTTCGCTCACGCTGGCGTCTATGCTACAGTATCAGCGCAGTGTCAGGCGGCGTGGGCATTGGGGGCGAACGAGAAGCGTATGCCAACAGTCATCCTCTACGCGAAGGCGGGCTGCCACCTTTGCGACGAGGCGCGCGATTATCTGGAAGATCTGGCGGCGGCGTATACCTTCGCACTGGATGAGATTGATATTCGCCGCGACGAGACGCTCTTCGCGCGCTACCGTTATCGCATCCCGGTCATCGCGGTAGATGGCGTCGAGCGGCTGGAGGGGCGCATCACACCTGAGGAGGTCGCTGCGCTGGGGCGGGAGTTCCCGCCTCGCTAAGCAGGTCAGACAGGCTGAGCAAGAGAAATGTGAGGGCGACGGCGTGGCCAGAGCAGAAGCGGTCGAGCGGTTGCGCGTCTGGGCGCAGCGCGCGCAGCATGAGGCGTCGCAGGCGGACACCCGCGCGAGCATGCTCCAGTGGCAGGCCCAGGCGCAGGCGCTGACAGCCGTGGCGAACTTTGTCGCCAGCCAGGACCCACAGACACCGGACGACGTTGTCTACCGGCTGGTCGTGGCGGATCGCGCGCGCAGCCTGACCGAGTGGGTCGCGCGCGAGGGAGGCGAGGCCGCCGCCTTCTATGCGGGGGCCGTGGCGGGCTACGATCTGGCGATCACGACGATCAAAGACATGGGCGGGCGCGTCTGGCCACGGGTCGATGCGCACTCTGGCTAGTCTGCCCACGATGAAGATCGTCCTCGCTCCACAAGCCCTCAAGGGCAGCCTCGACGCCGCGGCGGTGGGCCAGGCGATGGCCGAGGGCGCGCGGCTGGCGCTGCCCGACGCCGAGATCGCGATCATCCCTGTCGCCGATGGTGGCGAGGGCACGGTGCGCGCCCTCGTCGCCGCGACCGGTGGGCAGTTACTCCATACACAGGTCACTGGGCCGCTCGGGACGCCAGTCGCGGCGGAGTGGGGTCTGCTCGGCGCGCAGACCGACGCGCCAGGCGTGAAATCCGCCGTGATCGAGATGGCCGCCGCCGCAGGACTCCCGCTCGTCCCACTGGGGCGGCGCGATCCGCGCGTCACGACGACTCGTGGCGTTGGCGAGTTGCTGCGTGCGGCGCTGGACGCGGGCTGCGGGCGCATCCTCATCGGCATCGGCGGCAGCGCGACCAACGATGGCGGAGCGGGGATGGCGCAGGCGCTCGGCGCGCGGCTACTGGACGCCGACGGGAACGAGTTACCGCCGGGTGGGGCGGCGCTGGCCAAACTTACGCATGTTGATTTGTCGGGCATGGATGCGCGGCTGGGGCAGACGCGGGTGCTGGTCGCCTGTGACGTGACCAATCCGCTCACGGGGCCACAGGGCGCCTCGTCGGTGTACGGTCCGCAGAAGGGTGCGACGCCAGAGATGGTCCGCGAGTTGGACGCCGCGCTGGCCCACTACGCCGACATCCTGCAGCGCGATCTCGGCGTGGACGTGGCGGAGACTCCTGGCGCGGGGGCAGCGGGGGGCCTGGGGGCGGGGCTGCTGGCCTTCGCGCGGGCTGAGCTGGTTCCCGGCGCGCGGCTGGTCTTCGAGGCGTTGCGTTTCGACGAGCGCATCGCTGGGGCGGACCTGATCTTCACCGCCGAGGGGCGGCTGGACGCGCAGACGGCGTATGGCAAGGCAGTCAGCGCGGTGGCGGCGGCAGGCCAGCGGCAGGGCGTGCCGGTGGTGGCGCTGGCTGGCGCGGTGGCGATGGACGACGCGGCGTTGCGCGCGCTGGGGCTGGCGGCGGCGTTGCCCCTGGTTGATGGTCCTCTGACGCTGGAGCAGAGCATGGCCCGCGCGGCGGATCTGACCCGCGACGCGACCCTGCGCGCCATGCGGCTGATCTTGCTGCTGAAGTAGCGTTCTAATTCGTCGGAACTTCAGTAATTGCCGCAGACGAAATCCCTACTGGCGACTTCGGAACATTCAGTGATAGGTGTGGAGGCGTTGTGTCGGATAATAGCCGTGTCATCTTGCTTCAGGACGAGCAGGTTGCGCTGATCTGGTGCGAGGAGGGCGGCGAGACCTTCTACTGCTCTCCCGGCGGTCGCGTCGAGCCGGGCGAGACGTGGGAGGAGGCCGCGATCCGCGAGGCGCGCGAAGAGTTAGGCGTCGAGGCGCGCCTGGAACGGCTGGTGGCGACGTTTCACCTCGCGCAGCAAGAGAGCCTCGCCGCTGGCGAGGGACGCTACTATCTGGCGACGGCGGTGGGTGGCGTCTTCGGATCGGGGGATGGCCCAGAATATATCCCCGGCCTCTATCCCGGCGTCTATGAGCCACGCTGGGTCGCGCTCTCCGCCCTGCCCACACTCGATGTGCGTCCGCGACAGATCGCGCGTGCTCTGGCGGCTGGACGCTTCGCCCCGGACGCCGGAGTCGCGCGCTTCCATGAAGATCGCCAGTGAAGCCGCCTGGGCAGGCTGACCGCGCTCCGATATACAATACGCGCACTATTGACTCACGAGACGCAGGCCAGCGGCGGCCCATATCCGCCAACACAGGATAAAGGGGGGCGTATGGTGACGGTGCGCGAGTACCAATCGGGCGATCTCGACGAGTGCGTCGCCCTCTACATTCGCGTCTTTGGCGAGCCGCCCTGGGAAGAGCAGTGGGATCCCGCCGACGCGCGCCTCCATCTGGAGCAGATCATCCAGACCCCTGGCTCGCTGGGGCTGGTCGCCCTGGAGGATGACCAGATCGGGGGCATGCTGCTCGGCGTCGAGAAGCGCACCTCGACCGGCGGCGCGTTCGTCGTCGATGATGTCTTCGTCGAAGGAGCGAAGCAGCGCCATCGCGTCGGCTCCGAACTCATGAACACCCTGAAGGAGCGGCTGCGGGCGCGTGGCGTCACTACCGTCGGCCTCTTCACCAGCTGGACCGCTCCGGCCGCGGAGTTCTATCGCAAGCAGGGCTTCGTCGAGATCCCCCAACTGCGCTTCCTGCGCTGCGATCTGGATGAATAAGGAGCGCTGAGGAGAAAGGCGGCATGGCTCGGATGGCTCAAGGTCTCATCAGCGCAACGGGCAAGCAAATCGCCCTCAAGGATATCGATCCCGGCGAGACTCGCGGCATGAGTCAGCAGGAGACCGAAAAGCGCTTGCCCGCGATGCAGGCGCGTCTCGGTGAGCTGCACAACTTGCTCTATGGGGCCGCCCACCAGAGCCTCTTGATCGTCCTGCAAGGGCTTGATACGGCGGGCAAGGATGGCTCAGTCAAACACCTGATGCAGGGGCTGAATCCAGTCGGCTGCGACATCGCCAGCTTCAAGGAGCCGACGCCGGAGGAACTGGCGCACGACTTCCTCTGGCGCATCCATAAGCGCACCCCTGCGCTTGGCTGGGTCACCATCTTTAACCGCTCGCACTACGAGGATGTGCTGATCGTGCGCGTCCACGAGCTGGTCCCGCGCGCGATGTGGGAGGAGCGCTACGGCCAGATCAACGACTTCGAGCGACGACTTGTGGAGAGCGGGACGATCATCGTCAAGTTCTACCTGCATATCTCGAAGAAGGAGCAGCGTGAGCGCCTCCTCGAACGCGAGCGCGAGCCGGCCAAGGCGTGGAAGCTCAACGTCAGCGACTGGAAGGAGCGCGAGCGCTGGAAGGACTATCGCGCGGCCTATGAGGACGCCATCAGGCGTTGCGGAACCAAAGACGCGCCGTGGTATATCGTGCCAGCCGACAAGAAGTGGTATCGCAACTACGTCCTGACGCAGACGCTCATCGAGCGGCTGGAGCCGTACGCGAAGGCCTGGTCCGCCGAACTGGCCGAACGCGGCAAGCAGACGCTGGAGGAGATTCGCGCCTATCACGCCAGCGAAGCGCCGGAGGAGCCGGAGTGATGTCGGGCGGATCGCGGTGATGAATCCACGGGCGCGCGAGACGCGCACGCCAGATCGTGTCGCGCTCAACCGCGCCGGGGCTCCATGCTGCACGACGATGGCATCGTCAGTTGCGTGAGGATGATGGGCGCCCTTTCCCTGTTTCACATGCCAGCATAGGTTCCTTGGCTTGCAATACAGGTCGCTGGCGCCGGTTGCGCTGTGATGAAGCCGGTGTTTGACCTCTTGGCGAGGCGTGGTGAAGCATCACCCCTTTTTCCGGCCTGAAACGGGACGCGCGGATCAGGACGCTGGTCACATCCCAGTGGGACACATCCTCAGTTACGCTGACTTCGCAGGCGACGCAACAACGCAACCGGGAGTGCCGGATCGCGGCGTCGCGGCGAAGGAGAAGGATGCGATGTCTGAGAAGTGGTCGATGCGCCTGGGCGCGGCGTGTGGGATTATCTATCTCGCTATCGCCTTTCTGGCGGAGAGTGACGGCAGCGGGACGCCATCGTGGGGAACAGCCGACGTGGCGATTCTAGGCTACTTGGTGCTGGTCGTATTTGTGGCGTGCCTGACGACTATGCTGCGTAGCGCCGAAGGGGGGTATGGTAGCCTCTCTATTACCGCGCTAGGCGCTGGCCTGCTCTCGATTGGTGTGAAGCTTGCGTCGCTACCATTCGTGGCGGCGGCGCGCCTGGCAGGGCCGAGCGTCAGTAACAGCCAGCTGAACGTGACGCTCAACTACATGGCCGACTTTGCCTTCATCATGAGTGGAGCGCTCTATGCAGTATTCTTGCTCGCGGCTGCGTATGTGATCATCCGCACCGCTGCGCTGCCGCGCTGGATCGGTGTGGGCGCGGCGCTCATCGGGCTCGGGCTCTTCGCGACGGCAGGGGTCTGGACGTTGCAAGGGCCGTTCGAGAACTCGCCGGTGATGCTGGTCTTCTTGCTGTGGATCTTGATCACGAGCGTTGCCCTGGCGCTCAAGTCGCGCGACAAAGCTGGGGCGACGCGGTCGGCGACATCGACGCCATCACACGTTGAGCGCGCGGCCGTCGGCTCATAGCCAGCGCGTTCCTATCTCCCGCCGCTGACCTTTCGTGTGGCCGGTGACGGGAGTACACTGTGGCGGAGAAGGTGGCGGGCGTGTATCGCGTAGCTGTCAGGTGGAGTGCAGCGCGGAGTCCGATTTGAGCGGAGGCCCGCCATGGATATTCAGCAGGCGCCATATATTGCGATGGCGCCTCCAGCCGCGCCAGAACGACCAGCGGCAGACCGACGGCTGAGAGGGCGGGCGCTGGCGCTTTCATGGAGTTGCGTGGGGGCGGTCAGCGCAGTGGTTCTCGGTGTCTGGGTCGCCAGCATCGTTGCAGACATTCAGCACGGGAGGCCAGGCGCGCCAGCGGGGGAGATTGCGTTGGGCCTCGCGCTGGATGTCGGCTTCCTCGTGGGATACCTGGCGCCGGCGGTGGTCGTCCTCTGGCAGCGGCCACGCGACTGGCTCGCGCTGCTAGCGGGGATCGCGCTGCTGGCGTTCGGCGCGACGGTCTCGCCTGCGCTGAATGACCTCCAGATGATCGCGCCAGAGTGGATTCTACCCTACAACCTCATGCGGGGACTTGGGCAGGGTCTGCTGTTCCTCTTCCTCTATCTCTTCCCGAATGGGCGCTTTCAGCCGCGCTGGACGCGCTTTGCGATACTCGCGCTGGTCGCCACGCATGTCGTCTTTCTGACGCCTCTGGTGGCGGGAATGATCCCGGATATCGCAGGGTTTGTCGCCTGGCTCTTATTCCTTGCCAGCGTCGTCGGAGCGCAGATCTACCGCTATGCGCGCATCTCCAGCCGGGTGGAGCGCCAGCAGACAAAGTGGGTGGTCTTTGGCGTGGCGGCGATGGGTGGGGGATTGGCGCTCGCCGCGCTGGCCGGATCGATGGTTCCCGCGCTCACGCAGCCCAATACTCCAGGGGACGCGATCATCGGAGTTGTGACGATGTTCTCCGCGCTCTGTCTGCCAGCCTCCATCGCCGTCGCCATGTTGCGCTACCGGCTCTGGGATATTGACATCCTCATCAATCGCACACTGGTCTATGGCGCCCTCACCACCTGTGTGATCGCGATCTACATCGTGGTGGTTGGCTACCTGGGCGCTCTTTTTCGCACCGGCGGCAATCTCGCCATCTCCCTCCTTGCGACCGGAGTCGTGGCGCTGCTCTTCCAACCCCTGCGCGGGTGGCTCCAGCGCGGCGTGAACCGGCTGCTCTACGGGCAGCGCGATGAGCCGTATCGTGTCGTCACGCGACTCAGCCAGCGTGTCGAGTCGTCGCTCGCGCATGAGACGATCTTGCCGACGATTGTCGAGACGGTGGCGCAGGCGCTGAAGCTCCCCTATGCGGCCATCACGCTGCGCGAGGGCGATGAACAGGTGATCGCCGCCATGTATGGGACATCTAACGGCGAAGCGCTCAGGCTCCCACTGATCTACCAGGCGGAACCGATCGGCGAACTGATCCTTTCTCCACGCGCGCCGGGCGATTCCTGGACGCCCGCCGACCTCAGGCTCCTGGATGAACTGGCGCGGCAGGCTGGGGTAGCGGCGCGCGCCGTGCGACTAACCGGCGATCTGCAGCGCTCGCGCGAGCGGCTGGTGCTGGCGCGCGAGGAGGAGCGGCGGCGCTTGCGGCGCGACCTGCACGATGGGCTGGGGCCGACCTTGGGGAACCTGACGCTACAACTGGATGCGGTGGATGACCTGATCGAGAGCGACGCCACCGCCGCGCATAAGCTGGTGCTGAAGGTCAAGCGCCAGACGAAGCTTGCCATCGGGGAGATACGACGCTTGGTGGACGACCTGCGTCCACCTGCTCTCGACGAATTGGGGCTGATCTCGGCGTTGCGCGAACAGGCGGCCCACTACAGTCAACTCGGCGCACTGCTGGTGGAGGTAGATGCGCCCGAATCCGTACCAGTCCTGCCAGCGGCGGTCGAGGTGGCGGCTTATCGCATCGCCGTCGAGGGACTGCGCAACGCCGCGCGGCATGCGCAGGCGCGCCGTTGTGTGATCCGGCTGCGGCTAGACGATGGGCTGACGGTGGAAATCGTGGACGATGGCAACGGTCTCCCGGCGCAGGCGCGCCTAGGTGTAGGCATTGACTCGATGCGCGAGCGCGCGGCGGAGCTAGGTGGAACGTGTCTCGTTGAGACAGCGCCGATGGGCGGCGTGCGGGTGTTCGCGCGTCTCCCGCTGCCGGCGCAATGAGACAGGGGAACATGATGGAGCCGATTCGCACACTGATCGCCGACGACCACCCGCTCTATCGGGACGGCCTGCGCACGATGCTGGAGCGCGCGCCGGAGACAGCGATCGTCGGTGAGGCGGCCTCGGGCGACGAGGCGATTACAATGGCCGATGCGCTCCAGCCCGATGTGGTGCTCATGGATGTGCAGATGCCCACAGTGAATGGCGTCGAGGCGACGCGGCGTATCGTGCAGGCTAGCCCACACATCGGCGTGCTGATGCTCACCATGTTCGCCGACGATGATTCGGTCTTTGCGGCGATGCGCGCCGGAGCGCGTGGATATCTGCTCAAAGGGGCTGAACGCGCCGAGGTGTTGCGCGCGATCCAGGTCGTCGCTAGCGGTGAGGCGATCTTCAGCCCGATGATCGCGCAGCGCCTGACACGCTACTTCTCGACGCTGGCGCTGGAGGCACAGCCCAAGGCCTTCCCTGAATTGACCGAGCGCGAGCGCGCTATCCTCGATCTGATCGCGCAGGGACGCGGCAACACCGAGATCGCCAACCGGCTGGTCCTCAGCCCGAAGACCGTGCGCAACCACGTCTCGAACATCCTCAGCAAGTTGCAAGTGGCCGACCGCGCGCAGGCGATCATTCAGGCGCGCCAGGCCGGGCTGGGATAGGCTCCCGGGGGTGGAGTCGAACCATCATAGGCTGATCCAAAATCAACCATCCTACCGATTAGATGACCCGGGATCATGAACCCGCCACTGATGTATGCGGCTTCGCGCGGTATCATACCATCTGTCGTATGGCGTGCTTCAGGCAGCCTGAGAACGCAAGGGCATGATAGGCTGAGGCCGTTCATTCTGCTGTCGCATCCGGTGTCGGCGTATGCGTGCGCGCTCTGATACGATAGCGTCCAGATTGGAACGAGCCTGCGGGAGGCGTCCAATGGAGACTCACGGCCTGACACAAGGCGTCAAGCGCATCGATCACGTGGCGATTGTCGTGCGCGATTTGGAGATTGCCTTGCGTTTCTATCGCGACACGCTGGGCGTCGCGCCGTCGCGCATCCTCGACTTCCCGCGCGAGGGTGTCAAGATCGCCTTCCTGCCGCTGGGTGGGCCGAACGGCAGTGAGATCGAACTGCTGGAGCCGACCGACCCCGCAAGCGGCGTCGCGCGCTTCCTGGAGAAACACGGCGGGGGGCTACACCATCTCTGCCTGGAGGTGGAAGACATCGACGCAGCGCTGGCGGAGTTGATGGCGGCGGGCGCAGCTGTGCTGGATACAACGCCACGACCCACCGCCGAGGGACGCGGGATATTCCTGCATCCCAAGGGCACAGGTGGTGTGCTGCTGGAGTTGGTCCAGCGCATGGAGAGCGAGACGAGTGGCGCGATGGACATCGAAAGCGGGCCGCCGTCCGTTTAACTGATGGGCGCTGGCAATGGAAATCGCGCCCATGGGCGCGACAGTCGGGCTGGCCGTTGAGACCGCGCCAGAGGGCATTCCGCCACGATGTCCACGCAGGCGGATATCACAGCGCGCGACGCCACTGTAACTCGCGCCAGCGGGTTTTGTGGCTGTGAGGCTCCAAGGCGCGAATTCATTCGCCGGCATTGCATACATCATGACCAAGGAGCGCGCGAGATGAAGACGACACGCGAGAAGCTCGAAGACTTACGCCGGCGCAAGGAGCAGGCGCTGCTCGGCGGCGGCAAGAAACGCATCGAGGCGCAGCACAAGAAGGGTAAGCTCACCGCGCGCGAGCGGCTTGACCTCCTGCTGGACACCGGCTCGTTTCAGGAACTGGACATGTTCGCCGAGCATCGTGCCGCTGACTTCGGGCTGGCCGAGCAGAAGATTCCCGGCGATGGCGTGGTGACGGGCTATGGCAAGGTAGATGGGCGGCTGGTCTACGTCTTCTCGCAGGACTTCACCGTTTTTGGTGGCTCCCTCTCCGAGGCGCATGCCGAGAAGATCTGCAAGGTGATGGACCTGGCGATGAAGAACGGCGCGCCGATCATCGGCTTGAATGACTCCGGCGGCGCGCGCATCCAGGAGGGCGTGGTCAGCCTGGGCGCCTACGCCGATATCTTCCTGCGCAATACGCTCGCCAGCGGCGTGATCCCGCAGATCTCGGCGATACTCGGGCCGTGCGCAGGTGGCGCGGTCTACTCGCCGGCCATCACCGACTTCATCTTTATGGTCGAGGGCACGAGCCACATGTTCGTGACCGGGCCGAACGTGCTCAAGACCGTCACGCACGAGGAGGTCAGCTTTGAGGACCTCGGCGGCGCGACGATCCACAACGCGACGAGCGGCGTCGCACATTTCGCTGCGCCCAACGAGGCCGAGTGCCTGCGCCAGGTGCGCACACTGCTCAGCTACCTGCCCTCGAATAACCTGGACGATCCGCCCGTCGAGATCAGCGCCGACCCATCCAGCCGCGCCGACGACGCGCTGGACACGATCATCCCCGATAATCCCAACCGCCCCTACGACATGACGGCGATCATCCGCTCCGTCGCGGATTCCGGAATCTTCTTCGAGGTGCAGCAGCAGTTCGCGCGCAACATCATCGTCGGCTTCGCGCGGCTGGCCGGGCGTCCCGTCGGCATCGTCGCGCAGAATCCGGGCGCGCTGGCGGGTGTGCTCGACATCAACTCGTCGGACAAGGGCGCGCGCTTCGTGCGCTTCTGCGATTGCTTCAACATCCCCATCGTGACGTTCGTGGACGTACCGGGCTTCCTGCCGGGAGTGGCGCAGGAGCACGGCGGGATCATCCGCCACGGCGCGAAGCTGCTCTACGCCTACTGCGAGGCGACCGTGCCCAAGGTGACGGTGATCACACGCAAGGCGTATGGTGGGGCGTACGACGTGATGAGCAGCAAGCACGTGCGCGGCGACATCAACTATGCCTGGCCGACAGCGGAGATCGCGGTGATGGGCGTGGATGGCGCGGTAAACATCATCTTCAAGGATGAGATCGACCGCGCGAAAGACCCCGAAGCGAAGCGCGCCGAACTGGTAGTGGAGTACCAGGACAAGTTCGCCAATCCCTACGTCGCGGCGGCGCGTGGCTATGTAGACGAGGTGATCGAGCCGCGGCACACGCGCGAGAAGCTGATCGTCGCGCTGGAGATGCTCAAGAACAAGCGCGACACGAATCCGCCGAAGAAGCACGGCAACATCCCGCTATGACCTTGGCACAATGGCCATTGGTAGAGGTATGTCATGCCACCGAAGACTGCTATTGACTATTTCGCCCTGGCTGCATTCCTGGCGCTAGCCGGGTCACCTGTCCTCTGGCTTTTCACGCGCCGATCGCTAGTGCGTGTTCATTTCCCGTGGCCGCCGTTTGCGCGCTGGCTTCCTCCATGGCCCACGGCAACCTGGGGATGGGCCTGTGTTGCCTGTGAATTGGCGGCTCTCGCCTTGCTCTTGCATGGTCTGCGCCTCGCCGTCGCGGCGCCCGCGCCGGTGATGGCGGCCTTGGCCTGGGTCGAGGTGATGAGTATCTGCTTTGCTGTGACGCTCGCGATTCTTGTCGCTCTGTTCGTTCCGAAGCGCTATGCGAGTTGAGATCGTCGGAAGATTATCGCGACGATTGCTTACGCCGCCGACGCAATGGGCGCGCCGGAAGCCTCGTGAGGCTGATCATCGATGAGAATATTTCACGGCTCGTCATTGAGCGCTTTCGCTCGGACGGCCATAATTCACTCTGGAGGCGCTTCTTGCCGTACGACCTCCTGACGCAACTTGGCGGCCATCTCCTGTTGCTGCGCGTCTGTCGGCGGGACTCTCTCCGGGCCCAGGTAGGCCTGTGACGTAATGTCGTGATAGGCGTGCATCGGGATGAGATGCACATGGATGTGCGGCACGTCGAAGCCGGCGATCACCACACCCACCTTCTTTGGATGTGTCACGACCGCGAGCACAGCCGCCAGACGCTTCACGCTCCGCATCAACGCGTCATAAGAGAATTCATCGAGTGTGAAAAAATCTGGCGCGTGCCGCTTAGGAATGACGAGGAGATGCCCAGGATTGATGGGACGTTGATCCAGAAACGCGAACATTTGCTTGTCTTCCTCAACTCGATAAACTGGCCCCTCTCCCCGAAGCAGTTGGCAGAAGGGGCAATCCTCGACTAGCGTTTGGCGCCTCCTCAATCACCCGCACCACCGCGATAGCGAAGAAATTATCGCCGTCGATCAATATATGTCAAAGCTCCTAAAAGCAGCGCGTATTCAGTGGCAAGGGGTCCGACATGGCTGTAGTCCTACGCTCATGTAAGCAAACCACTGGCGCGCGCCTCTTGGAAAAGGCGGAAGAAGTCGCCGGCGCCGACGATCTGATACTCTGGCGGGAGGTCGCGCGTGAGCGACACGATGTCGCTGGGTGTCAGGTTCCAGGCAAAGAGGCCCAGCGAGAGGAAGAGCGGGCGCTGGCCATCCCACAGGAACGCGGCGGAAACGACCGCGCGCGTGAAGTCCGCAGCATTGTTCACGCCCCAGGTGATTGCCTGCGCCAGTTCACCCTCCAGCAGAGTGACCTCGCTGTACGGCTCATAGTTCAGCAGGACACCCGCTGGAGCGAGATCTCTACTATATGCGCTGACGGTCGCAGATGAGAGCGCTTGTGACTCGCCCTGCCGCCGGTTCAGTATCCAGACCACCTCAATCCCAACGCGGCGCATAGACGTCGCGGACTGGCGCAGGAAGGCGGGCAACGCCTCGGCGGGCCAGATGTCGGGCGACATGTATCCTGCGCCGGATGGCCCCGCGACCAAGGTGTCGTTTGCCGAGCGCGTCCGTAGATAGTAGCCGAGCATTGTCGGCGTGATGTCCCAGGCGAGCGGGTTGACGCTCCAGTTGAGTGAAATCTGGCCACGCGTGGGATCGTCCCAGAGGCGGCGCAGGCGATGCTGCATGTACTGGAGGTTGTCGCCTTCGGTGAAGGTGAGCGTCAGGTAGATCTTGTTTTCAAGGCCGGGCAGGGAAGACGCTGGGACACTGGCGACCGTACGCCTGCGCGGCCTGGGCATGCCGGAGAAGACGGTCAGGTTGGCGCAAAAGTCCGCCGCGAGGGTATAGACACCACGCGCCGAGGCCAGTTCGACGCCCTGGAACTCGCCGGATACATCTTCGGGAAACCAGCCGAAGTATGGCGTGTTCGGCGCAGTGTCGGCCAGGATTGCCTCGACGAGCTGTCGCTCGTCGGGATCGCCGGGATTCAGCCAGAAGACCATCGCACGCGTGGCGACGGCGTAGTCCTGCAGCAGCCCGCCGTACGCCTCATTGCCATGCGTGGGTGGTATCCCGACCAGGAGCCGCTGGTTGGCGCGCGGCCAGAGCGCCTCGCGCTGCCAGGTGTATGCCTCAAGTTTGCTCGTGAAGCGTTCACGTAGATCGGCGACGATGGGCAGTGGATCAGGCAGCGCGCCGAGATGGTCGAGCAGGCGCGGGCCGGCGACGACGGTGTTTTCCAGACCCGCGAGCGTCAACGCGACGTTGATCGAATCCGGAACGACGGGATCGTAGACCACTACACCATGGAGTTCCGCTCGATAGCGCGCAAGCAGGTCCCAGGGATCGCTGGTCTCGTCCATGGGCAGATGTAACTCGTCGAGCCAGGTTCGCGCGCCTTCCTCGACATTCGTGATCAGGTAGATGCGTGGCTGCGTGCGGTTGATGATGCCCTGAAGCGTCGTGAGCAGCAGTTGTTCGTCGCCCGCGAGCGCTGTGATGTCGGCCACGTCGAGATGGCGCGGACGCGAAAAGCGCGTGACAACGGAAGCAGTGTTTGCCATGGCGCGCTAGGCGAGCGTTTCGTAGTGGCGCAGGTCCACTGGCCCCTGGAAAAAACCCGTGATGTGGCTGCGATACTCGGCGTAGAGCGGACTGCCGCGGAAGGCATGATGCAGCTCCAGCGACTCCCACTCGATCTGATACAGGAACACGTTCGGCTCTTCAACGCAACGGCGCAACGTGATGCCATGGCACGCAGGGGCGCGGCGGAAGAGCGCCATCGCCTGCGTGAGGCCGTCGCGCAGGTTGTCCTCTTTGCCGGGCTGCGCGGTGAAGCGCGCGATCTCAGTCACCATGCGAATGCTCCTTCTCCCTTGTGGCGTCCAACGGGCGGTAGAAGTCGATCACGATCTCCTCTGGCCCGGCGATCATCGCGGACTCCTAGTTCCAGTCCGTGCGGGTCAACTCCAGCAGGACACGTGCGCCACGGCTGCGCGTCGCCTTCAGCGCGACCGCGACATCGGGAACGCGAAAGTGCAGGATCACCCCGCGCGCTGTTTGAGTAGGAACCAGCGCCTCAGGACTGAGCATCAACTGGAACCCACCGGCGTCGAACTCGGCGAAGAGCTCGTCGCTGGCAATCAGCGCTAGGCCAAGCGTATCGCGGAAGAATGCTGTCGCGGAGGGTACGTCCCGTAGGATAACGTCGAGGCTATCCAGTCGCATAAGAACCTCCTCTTGGCTTCACCCAGGCGCGCCTTCGAGTGCCTGGTATGAACATGTCTCCCGGCCCTTGGAGGGCAAATTGTGTCTGCAAACCTACCCATGAGCAAAAGTAGTAGTGATCTCGGCGCCATGAAAGATGCTCTCGTTGCTCATTGGCCTCAAAGTGGTCAGCGATGGAATAAACCTCGCCATAGATAGCCAGCCAGCGTAGTATACGTTCCCGTGACCATGTCTCCATCTGCGATGGCAGGAACGGCAGTTGCTGGTAGAGATCAATCAAAATGAACTCGGCCATCTCTGTATCCATGGTGAGGAACTCATGTGACACTCCCCACGACTGAAGCCGAGGGGATTCTCGGTGTTAGGCCGAGCTACGTGCCGGGTGTCCGCCGGAACTACTGCGCGGCTGGCGGGGCCAGGGGCGCAGATACTTCACCTGCACAGGCAGGGAACGACCTGGGAGCATGGCGCCATGGACGCCAAGGGACAGGATATTGACGGCGCCTACCGCGTCCCGTGGGCCAGTGGCTTTACAACGCGGGCAGCGATAAATCCTGCGGTGTCTGCTCCGCTCCCCGCATACGGGACACGTCTGCGAGGAATAGGCTTCGTTGATAGCGATGGCTCCAGCCGTCTTGTAATCAAGCTGTTGGATAATCTTTCGCGTGCAAGCGGTGCTTACCTGCTGCGCTTGCACTCGACCAATGCGTTGGGCGGCGTCGTTGAACGGCTCACCGATGTAGCAGGTCGCGCCAGGAAATGCCTCAGCTACCTGCCGTGTCGCCTTATGGCACAGATCGCGGATACGTCGCTTCGCCTGATCCAGCATCCGGTATTTGCGGCGTTGCAGCCGCTTGTAGCGCCGCGAACCCTTTACCTTGCTTGCTTGGGCTTGCTGGAGACGAGCAAGCTGCTTATTACGGTATTGAATTGTCGCCTTGGCCGCGCGTCCGCTGACGAGGAGAACCTTGCGCCCATCGGTGGCGGCTATGAGCGTGTTCACGCCCAGGTCCACACCGATCACGGTCTCTTGGGGCCGCGTCTCGTCCGGTACTTCGCAGATGAGGCGCACGACTCCGTATGACAGGCGGACTTCCATGAGCCGTCCAGGGAAGGTAACGGCATCGGGGAGACGGATGCAGACTGTGCCGCT
>Ga0070706_100000363_pt1 | contig 54625 bp, 49 predicted proteins | sample KBSK5501metaG_FD_65476 | JGI IMG/M metagenome (GOLD analysis project Ga0070706, IMG submission 65476) | Corn, switchgrass and miscanthus rhizosphere microbial communities from Kellogg Biological Station, Michigan, USA - KBS K5-50-1 metaG | ecosystem: Host-associated > Plants > Roots >... | reverse complement strand
GGGGATGTCTGGACCTGCTGCATCCGTGCTGAATCGGTGGGAAACCTGCGCGAGCACGGTTACGATTTTCGGTCGGTGTGGACGACTGCCCATGCCGACGAGTTGCGCAGGAGTATCAAAGCCGGGGAATGCTATTGCCCACTGGCCAATGCATCCTACACCAACATGCTCTGCCATACCCCAACCCTGACTAATGTCGCACTTGATGTGGCCAAAGGCTCGGTGACTTCCGCGCTGTCGTCCCGTCATCACAGCACATCAGTCAAACTGCGGAGCTTGCCCGTCATCAATGCCGTTGACGAAGCTCGTCTCTCTGCTGGCCATACCACCAGACACACAGCTGATGCAGAAGTACAGATAAAAGTCTGATGTTTTATGAATCCCCAACCACTTTTCTCTCTCAATGTATTCTCTATTTCGTATCCATTCTATAACATAAACACTGTTGAGTTTGCTCAAATAGAGCAAACTGTTTATACTTTGTCCATGAGTATAAATCTACATGATATACATCATAAGGGACCTCCTGAAGGGAAAGAGTAATGGACACCCATGAAAACATTCCTGGGTCTACAGAGACCTCCGAGATCACGAAGCAGAACACAAAAGATACTTCTTCTTCGGTTAAGCAACAGGGGAGCAAGTCTCTGTCGCCTCGTATTGTAACATGGCTCTATCAGTGGTTTCAGGTAAACACTTTCTCTCCAGGCTTCCTGTCGGGTACCTGGTCTCAACCTATCTTTGGCTATCTCGCTGCATTTGTAGGTCAACTAGTAATTGTCATTGGGCTACTCGCACTCATTCATACCTATCCCTCCTTTGGTTTTCCCGAGGGCCCACTCATTCTGGTCATTCTGCTGGTGGCTCTTGGTTGGGGAGCAGGGCCAAGTATTGTTGCTCTGCTTATCGGGGCGGTCCTGCTTATTTTCCTTGTTTTTCCCCCTATCTTTTCGTTGAGCTTCGATCAATCAGCAGATGTGATTGAACTGTGTTTGTATCTAGCTGTTGGGCTGACGATCAGTATCCTCGCCAGCAATATTGAACGAGCTCGCCGCACATCTGAACGGTTACGCCTTCGACTTGATACGATTATCGATGCTATCCCTGATTCAATTGTGTTGTATGACCTGCAAGGTAGGCGCATCCAACAGAATCGGGTGGCGCGCGAGTTGAACCCCGTGGAAAACCCTCCTCTCTCCGTTAAAGAAATGCCGGGCAAACTTGCGATCCGTCGTCCAGGTGGTGATCCGTTCCCTTTTGAAGCGTTACCGATCGTCCGCGCCCTAAGAGGAGAGACCGTGGTCGGAGCAGAGTTGTTGTTTCGTGTTCCCCTTAGGCAGCAGGATCGCCTGGTTTCTATAAGCGCAGCGCCTTTACACGCTCCTTCCAGCAAGACGATTGAGGGCGCGGTCACTATCACCCATGATCTCTCAGAACGCAAGCGGATAGAGGATGCCCTGAGAGCGAGCGAGGAGCAAGAACATTTTCTTTCCGAGATCAACAAAGTTCTCAACTCCAGCCTGGACTACCAGAATACTCTTACCAGTATTGCCAAATTGGTCGTTCCGCAGCTTGCCGACTGGTTTTCTATTGACCTGGTAAATACTGAGGGGCAATTCGAATTAATCGAGGTCCATCATAAAGACCCAGAACTAGTCCAATGGGCTAGAGCACTGCGAGAGAAATATCTCATCGATCCAGGCGCGCCGACTGGCCCTCCCCTTGTTGTACGCACTGGCCAATCTGAACTCTATTCAGAAATTACCGATAAGATGCTTGAAGCCTCTGTCAGAAACGAAGAGGAATTGATCATCGCACGCCAGATTGGCCTCACTTCCTTGATGTATGTCCCACTGGTTGCCAGTGGGAGAACTATTGGGATTATCTCATTGGGATTATCACCAGTTGGAATGCTGGTGCTGAGAGAATGTATGGATACACTGCTGAGGAAGTTATGGGCAAGCCAATCACGCTACTTTTCCCTCCAGATCGCCAGGATGAATTTAAGACGATCATGGAGCAGATTAAAAAGGGCGAGCGGATTGACCATTATGAAACGTTGCGGATGAGAAAGGACGGTACGATCATAGCCGTTTCTGTCACCGTTTCACCAATTAATGATGCGACAGGCGATATTATTGGCGCTTCCGCTATTACGGGTGACATCAGCGAGCAAAAGCGACTGCAAACCGAGCTATGGAAGTCCAAGCAACAGCTTGAGGTGATTTTAGAAAACATTGCTGATGGAATCAGTGTGCAAGATGTGAATGGAAAAATAGTATTTATGAATGAGGCAGGAGCAAAACTCTGTGGATATGCTTCATCTGCCGAGTTACTTCAGGCGCCTGATTTTCAAACACAATCGGCGTATACTCTACAACGCTTTGAAATACTAGATGAGCAGGGAAATCCATTTCCTCTGAAAGAACTGCCTGGAACCCGTGCATTTCGCGGAGAGAAAACTCCCCAGGCCATTGTTCAATACTTCGATAAAGTGTCACAGTCACGACGATGGTCACTGGTGAAAGCACAACCTCTCGTAGATGAAAATGGATGGGTACAACTTGCGGTCACGATTTTTAGCGATATCACTGAATCCTATGAGGAACAGCAACGCAAAGACGAGTTCATCAGTATGGCAAGTCATGAACTCAAAACGCCTGTGACCAGTCTGAAAGGTTTTACGAATGTGCTCCAACGACGTCTAATACAACAAGGTGATGAACAAACACTGCATTATCTTGCTCGTATGGATTTTCAACTCAACAAACTTACAAAAATCATCAATGATTTGTTGGATGTTTCCAAGATGCAGGCGGGCAAACTTTCCTTTCAAAAAGAACCGTTCGTGTTGGATTCGCTTATCCAGGAAGCTGTGGAAGATGTGCAGGCAGCTACTCTTTCTCATCAGTTTCTCATAGAGGGAAGAACAAATGGACAGATTTCAGGAGATAAAGGCCGTCTTGAGCAAGTGTTCATCAATCTTTTAACCAACGCTGTTAAGTATTCTCCACAAGAGGACAAGGTGCTGGTAATGCTCTCACGAAACCAGGGAGAGGTCATTGTGAGTGTGAAGGATTTTGGTATCGGCATTGATGAATCCTATCATCAAAAGATTTTCGAGCGATTTTATCAAGTCACTGATCCAGAGGAAAAACGTTTCCTGGTCTAGGCATGGGCCTTTACATCTCAAAAGAAATCGTCGAGCGCCATCGTGGTCGAATGTGGGTGGAAAGTAGAAAAGGCGAAGGAGCAACGTTTTTTGTCGCTTTACCTCTCCTTCACGAAGAATAGTTCGGAGCGCCTTGGAACAAACGCGAAATAGAGTCAAAGAGATATCTATGCAGAACAAACAGAAAACACTCCTCGTAGTTGATGATGAACAAGACATTTTAGAGTTCCTAAAAGTCATCTTGGAGGAGGAAGGGTACACCGCCGTAACCACGGACAAGGGCGACTACCTGGAGAAGCTCAAGCATGGTGGACTTCCCGACCTCATCTTACTTGACATGTTGCTCTCAGGCAAGCACGGACGGGAGATTGTCAAATACCTCAAACGTCAAGAGAAGACCAGGCACATTCCTGTCATTATGTTCTCTGCTCATCCAAGTGCGAAAGAAAGTGCATTGCAAGCAGGAGCTGATGATTTCGTCTCAAAACCTTTTGAAATCGAACTTCTCTTGAACAAGATTGCACATTATCTCAGATGACTTAATTGGCAACTGGGCCTGATCGAACCAAAGAAGGAGAGAAAAATGACCGAATGTCCACAATGTGGAACCATGAACGACGACGACGTTAAAAATTGCAAGGGTTGCCGCATCAATATGTACTGGGCTTTCCAGCATTACGAGGAACTTGCCGCCCTGCGCCAGAACAATAAACTGCCGCCACGTCCTGAATCAGCCCCATTTCTGGTCGAAACTAGCAAAAAAATTGACGACGGTCCAACCGTTGACTGGCTTCACAAAACAATCAAAAAATTTGGCTTTAAGGGTGCTGGTAAAAAAGTAAGCACAATTTCCGAATGAACATCCTTTAACAAACGAACACTACCTGAGAACCATAAAACTGATCTCAGCTAGTGTTTGAATGTGAACGCTTTTCCCTTTTATCTCATAGCCCCGGCCAGAGGCGCAGTCTGGCTGGCTTGCGTAACGGCCACTTCATCCATTCCACCCATGTTAAACCACTCAGCCGCTAATGTAATACCAGTGCGTAGATCGACCTTTGGCTCGTATCCCAACTCACGTCGCGCCTTCTCCACGCTATGCCTGTTATCACTCCCAAACATCATTGCCCCGAGTTGCGTCACGACCGGCTTGGTCCGTGTCACACGAGCCACAACTTTTTCTGCCACAATACTACCATAGTAGATTGGCAAATAGGGGAGATGCCGTGTTGGCCGCACACCATCAACTGCATCAGCAATTGCGTTGAACATTTCGAGTTGAGTCAATGGTTGATCGTTGGTAATATTATAAACCTTGCCAGGCGCATTCTCATGATACGCCGCCAACAAGAAGCCCTGCACTACATCAGTTACATAGCAAAATGGCAGCGCATTGTCCCCGCGTCCAATAATCACGCCTTTGCCAGCTTTCATCTTCTGTGCTATGCGCCCAAAGTGCAGACGATCACCAGGGCCAAAGAAGGTTCCAGGGCGCAAGATCACCGTCTCAACCTCACTGTTGAGCATTCGCCGCCGTATCAAACGGTCGCCCTCGGCCTTGGTCAGACTATAAGGATCGGGATCGGGCCTTAGTGCATCGTTCTCAGTCAAAAATCGACCGTAACCGAGTCCATAGACTGTATGCGAACTGGTGTGTATATAGCGGCGTACCCCCACTTTCTGAGCCGCTTTATACAGGTTCTCAGAACCAGTCACATTGACCAGGCGATAATCGGCGAGCGGGCGCCATACCCCCATCATCCCTGCCAGGTGAAAAACTAGCTCTATATCTTTAACGGCAGGTCCCAACGTGCTTGCATCTGTAATATCTCCACGCACCACTTCCACACCCTGTTTTTCCAACTTAACTGCATTTTCTAATGGCAGTACCAGTGCGCGAATATCTTCTCCTCGCTGCTGCAACTCTTTAATCAGGTGTCCTCCCAACAGGCCTGTAGCGCCTGTAATCAGTACTTTCATGTATCGTCATCCCTCCCTGGACCATTATTAAATAGACTAAGTCCTTTGACACTCTTATGCGACGAGCAAAGCAATCTACCTTGATAGAATAAACATGAAATACTAGGCAAAACTGCTGAAGGGAATACAGAATCCTCTATGTTCCAGGTTCAAACTACGTGATACAATATGCAAAAAAGAGGGAGTAAAAAGATGGATCAAGAAAAAGAAGTATCGCATCAAGAAATAACACAGCTTAAACCCAAAATACCACCACTCCCACCCTGGCCCACTTCCAAACGTGGTCCAATGGTAACCGAACCACCGCCAGGACAAAAACGCGTGCCTCTACGTACAGATCAAGTCATTGAAATTGACTATGATCAGGAACTTGGAGTGCCAGCCGTCAGTCGCACCGAGGAGTAAAGAAAGGCATTACGAGTCGTGGCGTCGGTGGCGGGACTCGAACCCACGGCCTATTCTTTAGGAGAGAATTGCTCTATCCACTGAGCTACACCGACGTGCTACGCACATTGTACTACATCAGGTCAATGTACGGCTCTTTCTCTCAATGCCAGGTCATCGCTTCCAGTTCCGGAATATCTCGAGTAGTTCTTGTTTTGATTCAGGAAACAGCTGTTGCTCGGTTAGTTTACGCAACAGCATAATCGTTTGCTGTACCTGTTCCAGGTAGGCATCACAGCCTGGGCATTCCTCGATATGCTCCTCGAACTGTGCTCTCATCTCTGGTAGTAGGGCTTGCTCAAGATAATCGGTAACAAGTTCTACAACTTCCTGGCAGTTTAATTGATTCTGGTTCACGTTAGTCATGCTTAAGTTATTTTTCCTCGAAGTACCTCTCTAATGCGCGTCGCACCCGTGAACGTGCACGGTGCAACAGCACTCGCTGGTTTGCCTCAGAAACACCCAGTAAGGTACAAGCTTCATCTGAGGAACATCCTTCGATATCGCGCAGTGTAATCACATCACGCTGTCCGGCCGGCAACGTATCGATCGCTTCCTGAATACGTATCATTGTTTCTTGTGAAAGAATTCTCTCCTCGGGTATTTCGTCCCAACTACGAGGGAACGATACCCAGTGGCCTGGCCACTGTTGATCAGGCCCTCTAAATCGCTCAGACTCAACAGCAGGTTCTTGAATCTCAATGCTAAACTCTGGTAATGACGAAAACGGTATACTGCGCCCTTCGCGCCGCGCGCGCGTTTTGGCGCGATTGGTGAGTATGCGGAAAATCCAGGTCTTTAATGAGGATCTACCCTCAAAGCGATCAAGTCCCTGAAGTACACCCATCCAGGTCTCCTGGACTACTTCCTCCGCTACAGCCTGGGATGGTACGAATACCATAGCTAGACGAAGCATCGAGGTATGATACCGGTCAATAAGCGAGACAAATGCATTCTCATCGCTGCTTCGTAAAGCCTCGACCAGGCGCAAGTCTTCCGCAGACACCACGTCGCCAATCAGGTGAGAACCCGCAAATTGTTGTTGAATCGCTGCTCTACCCCCTGGTTGTTCAGGTTGGAATTTTCCTTCTTGCATGACCTCTACCCTCGAGCTAAAAGGCCGCTCTTTGGTTTAGTGTCCTCTCGTGGTTGTTGAGTTACCAACCGCAAGCAAGTATATCCCAGCCCTCAATAATCAGTCAAGTAGGGCCGATCCATCGGCCCTCTTCCCCCAACGACTTACCAACCCTACTGCTCAAACATCGTAAACAAATTATTCAATGATTCGGCGAGTGTTGGATGCGCGAACACGGCATCACGCAGCACTGTATAAGGCAATTTCCCCATCATCGCCATCTCTAGCATCGCCATGATCTCGCCACCCTCAATCCCAAGAACGGCACATCCCAGGATTTGTCCGCTCTCAGCATCAACAACGGCTTTCATAAAGCCTCGTGACTCATCTACTTCTAATGCTCGGTCTACATAATTCATCGGCATCTTTGCTACACGTATAGCACGACCTGATGCCCGCGCCTCAGACTCGCTCAATCCTACGCGTCCAAGTTGAGGGTCAATGAATACGGTATATGGCACCAGGCGATCATGTATACTTGCATTTCCATGCTCGAGCAAATTAGTGCGAATGATACGGAAATCGTCGTAGGAAATATGTGTAAATGCAGGTCCCCCTTTAATATCCCCTAGTGCATAAATACCTGGCACATTGGTTTCCAGCCTCTCATTCACCTGGATAAAACCACGTTTGTCAGTCCGCACCCCTGCTGCTTCTAAATTCAACCAATCGGTGTTGGGTACCCTCCCGGCTGCTAAAAGCAAATGCGATCCCGTCAGGGTTCGTTCACCTCCTGTTGTACGCACAGCCATCCCGATGCTTCCATTCGAGTTTTGGGCAACGTATAAGGCACTCGTTTCAAGCAATATTTCTAGGCCATCCTCGCGCAAGATGTTAGCAACCTCGTCTGCTATATCAGTATCTTCGCGTGACAGCAAATGCGCACTTCGCTGTATAATCGTCACCTTACTCCCGAAGCGTCGGAACATCTGCCCAAATTCCAACGCGACATAACTACCTCCAAATACCAACAGGTGCTCTGGCACGCTGTCCAATTCCATGATGGATGTCGAATCCAACGTCGGAACGTTCTCAAGACCAACTATAGGGGGCGTAGATGGTCGATCACCAGCATTGATGAAAATAGTGTTCGCGGTTAACATGCGTATTTCGCCAGTGTTGAGGCGAACCTCCACCACTTTCGGCTCGACAAAGCGAGCCTCACCCATCAAAAGATCAACGCCTTCTGTGCTCTCAATACGCCGCTGGCTGCCATTGCGAAAGCTCTCTACAATTTCGCGTTTACGTTTCCTCACCACTATCATATCTACTGACACTGGACCAGTCTCTACTCCGTAGTCTGCCGCTCTTCGCGCCAGATAAGCTACACGCGCGCTTGCGACCATGGTCTTGGTGGGCGTGCACCCCTCATTTATACAGGTACCGCCCACATGCACTCGCTCAATGATGGCCGCTTTCTGGCCAGCTTGCGCCAATGCTGTAGAAAGAGGTCCTCCTGCTTGACCGGCCCCGATTATGATTGCATCATATTCATTCATTGTTACTTCTCTCCCTTTTGTCGCTTTCCTATTCCTTGATTATCTTGTCCCGGCTGCTCCCGATTTGTTACACATTGATGTATTATATCTCTTCACTGGATCAATGTAATGAATCCACTGGAGTCGAAACAAACTGCAAAGTGTGCCGAAGAATTTTGCCGAAATGAGGACGTTCACCACATTTCCATAAGGAACCAGATTTGATATGATATATATGTAACCTCATGTTTGCTAACCTGATCTTTTTTAAGGAGTAAAACTAAATGCTGCTAGCTGGTGATATTGGTGGAACCAAGACAAACCTGGCTGTTTTCTCGTCCGAGACTGGGTGGCGTAAACCTTATGCAGAAGCAACATACCCTAGCGTAGATTATCCTAGCCTCGAGGCGCTTGTACAAGATTTTCTGTCGCAACACGATTTCTCAATTGATCGAGCAAGTTTTGGTGTTGCCGGACCTGTTGTAGCCGGAGATGCCACCATCACAAATTTACCGTGGATGATGGATGAGAATCAACTCCAACAAGCATTGCATATCCCAACAGTTCGCCTGATGAATGATTTGGACGCCATCGCTCACTCCATACCTTACCTGGAATCGCAGGACCTTCATACACTGAATGAGGGGAAGGCCATCTCCGGAGGCGCACTTGCCGTAATTGCCCCGGGCACTGGACTCGGTGAAGGGTTTCTGACATGGGATGGCTCACATTATCGGGCACATACCTCTGAGGGTGGCCATGCCGATTTCGCGCCTACCAACACATTTCAAGTTGAGCTGCTGCGCTATCTTCTGGCTCGCTTTTCACATGTGAGCTTCGAGCGTGTCTGTTCTGGTAAAGGCTTACCTAACATTTATGACTATCTCAAAGACTCTGGATATGCTGAAGAGCCGCACTGGCTGGCTGAGCAATTAGCTACCGCTCAGGATCGGTCGCCAATCATCGTCAACAATGCGCTTGACGATGACAATGCATGTGAACTAAGTGTAGCTACGCTCAACACTTTAGTTTCCATTCTGGCAGCCGAAGCTGGTAATCTTGCCCTCAAAGTCCTATCAACTGGTGGTGTCTACCTCGGCGGCGGTATTCCACCTCGTATCCTTCCATACCTGAAAGACAAGCGATTCATGCAATCGTTCACACATAAGGGGCGATTTACAGACATGCTTGCTCAAATGCCTGTGCATGTCATTCTCAATTCTAAAGTTGCGCTACTTGGAGCGGCCATTCATGGTTTTGAGAAGCAAGTTTCAGGCGACTGAGACGCTTCCAAAAAGCGGGATATGCACCATCCAGCCATACATTGACTCATAGAATGTGCCGCCTACTTTCGCGCATTGTGCCTGGGTCGTAATTGTGCCAGCTAAGCCGAACAACGAGTTGGCATCGAACAACGTTTGCACTCTGTCCCCTGCTGGTAAACAGAAATTCACGTGTAAATGCCATGGCGTTATGCTCAACGGAATACGTTGGTTTAACTGCTCTGCTGTGACATTCGCGGGTGCGCTATACATCACACCTACGAACTGGTAACCTTCGCCAACTTTCTTATAGAGTAAAGCAGATGGATGAGCAAGGTCAAACGTTGTTTGAGCCTCGGCAAAGCTCTGTATATTTGCAAAATGATAGATGTCTTGGGGAACATTGGGAGCAAAAATCTGATAGCCGTCTTGGAGCGCCAGGTGATAATCCTTATATTTGTCAAAACACACATGCGCATTTTGTACGATTGCATTCATGCGTGCGATATCTGCCGGAGTAATGGGCTGATAGGGGGTCATTTTCATGTGTGGCCCCATGTTCATATGTCGTGGATCAGCCTGTTGCGAAGAAGCGCTGGCAGTAGTACTCGAAGATATTGAAATAGTTGTTTGGCACGTTGGGGCTTTCGCCGCCGCTTGTGAAGAGCTGTGATTCTGGCTCTGATTGCTTCCACAGGCTACCAGTACGAGTATCAGCAAGAGCAATAGTGGCAAAAGCTTTATCCGCATAGCAATTCCTTCGCATCTAGTTGCTGCCCGGCTAGGCAGTCTCATATATCGCCAGAATCATTAAGTTCCGCTAAAGTATATCATACAATACTTCCTAAGCTAGCGGCAATGTAAATGAAATGCAGGTTCCCTTACCAGGCGTACTCTCGGCACGGATTGTTCCTCCATGAGCCGTAATAATCGCTTTTATGATGGCAAGACCCAGTCCACTGCCACCACTCATACCAGAACGAGCCCGATCACTACGGAAGAAGCGGTCGAATATATACGGAAGATCGCTTGCATCGATGCCTGTCCCCGTATCCCTGATCCACACAGTAAGCCATTTCGTTCTGCTATCCATAGGCACTTCCACATTCCCATAATGTAGTGGCGCCCCATCTGCTTTCGATTTGCCTGAGTATGTAGCGCGCACTCCTTGCAGCTGGCCTGAGTGCGAAGCACTAGCTGCGCTAGCAGCGTTGGCAAGCTGGTTATGTTCAGACGCTCCAGCGTCGTTGGTAAGGTGCGTAGATTCCAGCGGGTGCCAGGCTTGTGCGACCTTTGCTTGCGTGTACCGGGTGTGTGTCGCCTCTACTTGTTGATATTCCGTTCGCGTGTGCCAGGTTTGCAAATCCCTATCATTGATACTGGCTCCAATTGAAATGCTTCCGCCCGTAGGTGTATAACGCCTGGCGTTATCCAACAGGTTTAGCAAGACTTGCGTCATGCGATCGCTATCAGCAAGCACTGCCGGTGTTGTTGAAGCAATCTCATTATGTAAGGAGATGCCCACCTGCTCGCATTCTGGTCGAATCACTTCCAATACCTCATCGACCAGCGTTTGCAAATCCAGCGGTTCTTGATCGAGTTGTATCCTTCCAGATTCAAGTAATGTCATCTGCTGCATATCGCTCACCAGCCGGCGCAAACGCTGTACTTCGCGGCCTATCAGTTGCGCTGTCTCTAGCCGTGCTTGTGGATCGGTAATCACATCATCTGCGAGAGCTTCACTAAACCCTTGTATAGCCGTCAGAGGTGTGGCAAGATCATGAGCTATATTGGCGATCAAATCGCGCCGCATCTGGTCCTGGCGATGCAATTCAGTCACATCTGACTCGATTTTCTCCGCCATCGAGTTAAAGCTTGACGCCAATCTTCCAAGCTCATCCTTGCTTTTAGGCGTGGCTACTCGTTGATCGTAATTTCCCTCCCCCATCTGTTCAGCAGCAAGTGTGAGTGATGTTAAAGGTTTAGTTAATCGCCGTGCCAACCAGAGACTGAAAATAATCACAATGATTGCTATCACACTTCCCGTTATCAGTATAGCCTTGTCGACATTTGCCAGGAATTCGTAAGGAGAAAAGCCTGCTGGATACTGCACAGGTTCTGCCAAGAGCAATGCTCCGATCAACGCACCATTAGCCTGTCCCCCATCATGCAGCGGAACGCTGATGTATGATCCTGAAAACATGCTGCTGTCATTCGATGCGCCTTGTAGGTCCCCTGTTGCCTCCTGTCCCTGGAGCGCAAGTTGGAGTGCCTGTCTCAGAGCTGGTAAATCGCTCCCACTTACCCTGATAGTTGGTGGTAAAGGAGCGCTATGAACTTGCTGTGTTGTATCAACTACTATGAAAAGTTCCAGGCTGTATAATAAGTGAATCTGACCAACATTGTCCCAACTCTCACCTTTATCATGGTAGTCTTGTCCAATTTGCTGAGCATAGTACTCGGCACGCGCGCGGAGTTGATCGATTTGTGTCGAATAGAAATAGTTTTGCACTACCACTGAGACTACAACGATAAGGAGGAGCATGGCGCCGAGGGCGACGCCCAGGTAGCTCAGTACGAGTTTTGCTCGCAAGCTCAACGCTGGGCGAGAGGAACGTGTAACCACGAGCAAGGTTCCTTTCTTATACTTCCTCAGGATCAAATTTGTAGCCTAATCCCCAAACCGTTTTGATATAATGAGGAGTTCCAGGACCTCCGGCAACTTCTAACTTCTTGCGCAGTGTTCCTATATGAACATCAACTGTCCGCCCATCACCGAGGAAGGTATATCCCCAAATGTGTTCAAGCAGCGTCTCGCGGGTAAACACACGTCCTGGCGCTGAGGCAAGTGTAACGAGTAGATCAAATTCCTTTGCCGTCAGAGCCGCAATTTGTCCGTGAACTTCGACTCGTCTTGCAGGAATACTAATGCGCAGTCCGTCGAAGCGTATTTCTTCGACTATCTTCCCTGTGTTTCCGGTATTTATGCCTGCTGCTCCATTCGTAGTGATCTGGTTTCCATTGTACGAAGAGTAAGTAGTCTCTCCCTGGCGTACCGCGACAGCTTCCAATGGAGCATCTGCTTGCTCAGTATGCAGAACACTAACAGGTGAACTCCTGCGTAGAATAGCTTTGACGCGACTCACTACTTCACGTGGGCTAAACGGTTTGACCAGGTAATCATCTGCCCCCAATTCCAATCCTGCGATACGATCTTCTTCACCCTGGCGAGCTGTGAGCATAAGAATAGGAGTATTTGCCCAGGCACGTATCCGGCGGCATACTTCCATACCGTCCATTACTGGTAACATCAGATCGAGTATGACCAGGTCGGGTCGTTCACGTGCATGCAACTCCAGTCCTGCCACGCCATCACCGGCCGTTAATACCTGAAAATTAGCCTGCTCCAGATAAAGTCTGATGAGTTGTGCTATTGTTGCTTCATCTTCAATAATTAGTATCTTTTTCATTGATAGTATCTTCCTGATTTATTATCATCTTGTTTTGTATAATGCTACAACACGATTTACATTGAGGACAACCCTACTTATTTGGAGTGTAGAGAAAAGTCTGACACTCATCCTTTGAATCCTATCTAACTAAAGCATACAATTGAAAGATCAAATACACTTATGGAAAGTGTAAAATATCTGTACGAAGATTGCCCTTAGATACCCTTGATTTTATGTCTGGCAACCAATAAGTCTTTACAAATATTTTACACTTTTCTGCGGGTTTTCACACATGTGCAGGCTACACTATCAACAGACAAACGTAGTCACATAATATGCAAGAAAAACGTAATAGAGTTGGAGGCAACTTAAAATGCAAGATCCCTATGGAGACAATCAATCACCGGTGGCCTATGAGGCTCCCACGCTACCGGCAACACCAATTACGGCACCGCACCAGGCTCTGCCTGGACATATGCAAACGCCACCTGAAAATCCCAGGCGTTCTAATGGCGTACGTACAGGGGCCATTATGACTTTGTCATTCGTACTTCTGGTAGTTCTGGGTGTCGGCTTATTTGCCGGTTGGCAATTCGGCAGGACCAGTGCATCTACTGGTGGTGCAAGTACAAATGTATCAACATTACAGCCGGGCACCGGCCCGCAATCAACTGTTCCTGCCCTCACTGGCAACAATGAACAAGCCGTACGTGAGGCGGTGATTGCGAAAGTCCGTCCAGCTGTGGTAGAGGTAAATGTTACAACCCAGCAAGGTGGTGCAATTGGCTCCGGCGTCATTATCGATGGCCGTGGCTATATCGTCACAAATAATCACGTAGTGAATGGCGCACAAAGTATGACTGTTACACTGTATGATGGAACGAATATCCCAGCACATCTGGTAGGTACAGACCCCGCCGATGATCTCGCAGTCGTGAAAATTGCCCCGCCATCTAAAGGCCTGACCGTAGCAACTATCGGTGACTCATCCAAGTTACAGGTAGGCCAGGATGTGATGGCGATTGGAAACCCACTGGGCATCACTCAAACAGTAACGCATGGAATCATCAGTGCGCTTGGACGTAATGTCTCTGAAGGCCAGGGTGGGGCAACTATTCCTAACGCCATTCAGACCGATGCTGCAATCAATCCTGGTAACAGTGGTGGTGCATTAGTAGACCTGCAGGGTAACCTGGTCGGTATTCCTACCCTGACAGCGATTGACCCCGAATTTAATACACCGGCCAGTGGAGTTGGCTTCGCCATTCCTTCAAATCGAGTAGCAACCATCGTGCCTCAGATCATCGCTAATGGCAGTGTTACACATACTGGCCGAGCAGCCCTCGGTGTGAGTGTCGCGTCCGTTGATGCTAACCTGGCTGCGCAGGACAACCTGTCTGTTGATCATGGCGCGTATGTTGCCAGTGTAGTGCAAAATGGCGCGGCGGCTTCTGCAGGGTTGAAAGCTGGCGATGTGATCGTACAGATCAACAACACACAGGTGACCGATACTCAATCTCTCGGCGAAGCTCTGGCCAGCCATAATCCTGGTGATACAGTAGCCGTACATGTCTACCGTGGCAACCAGCAATTGACGATCGACGTCAAACTGGGTGAGTTACAGGCTGGAAATTAGGTCTGGTTCACTTACCTTAGTAAGTCCAAACTTAGCAGAAAATAAGAGGAAGCATCCCGAAAAATCGGGATGCTTCCTCTTTTTCTCTGAACATCTCTTGCACTCCAAAAAGTACTAGTTGCTTATATGCTCATGGTTTCAAGTATGATTTATTCGTCAAAACAATTGATTGATCATAACCATTTTAGTTGTGCACTGAAGGGTGCGCAGGGAAAAGAGAGAATCCATCATGAAAGTACTACCAGTGCAAAATTCTCTTAGTCCGCTCTCAGAAGTAGAGGTACGTCCTGATTTTGTTTCAAGTGAGCGATTGCGACGCAAGCAGATCGTAAACGGCATTCTCCTGGTAATCGTGATCTTTCAATTAGTTCAATTGCCTGGTGCAATGCTCATGCAAAGTTCTATAGCCTTAGGTACTGTCTTGCTGGGCCTGGCACTTTGTGGTGTGGCTGTAGTATTCAATCAGCTAGGGAGACTCACGGTAGTCAGTCTCCTACTCATTTTAGTAGTTGACCTGGGTTGCGGCCTTATGCTCTTGACCTCTCCCATGGGTCTGGGTCCAGCAGATTTGTCAGTTTTCGACTTGCTTATCATATCTGAACTTATCGCTGTCTCTCTCCTCCCGCCCGCAAGCGTCTTCGTCGTGGCGGCGAGTAATATCGTTTTCATTCTCGCCGTTATCGCATTCGTACCGCATACACCTGAGTTGAGCATGCTATTAAGCTCGAATATGGCCTACAATGCAGTAATTCAGCCGGTGATCTTGCAAGTTGTTGTAGCGGTGGTGACATATCTCTGGGTGCGTAGCGCACAACTTGCTATCGCACGAGCTGATCGTGCTGAAGAGATCGCCCAACTCCAGAGTCGCGAGGCCGAACTGCTGAGACGCGAAGCTGAGCGTTCACATCAGCTCGAACAGGGAAGCGAGCACCTCTTGCAGGTCCTGGTACGTGCTTCTAATGGTGATCTAACTGTGCGTGCAGCGCTGACCCAGGATAATGTGCTCTGGCGGGTCGGCAATGCGGTAAACCTGCTGTTGTCTCGACTACGCAGAGCAAATCTGGCCGAAAGTGAGAATCAGCAGTTGAGACAGACAAACGTCCGGTTGACACAGAAAGCATACGAGAGGAATGGGGCTCCACAGCAGACAACTCAAACTCAACCAAACCGGCCTCCCTCAACGCAACGATTGTTCAATCCATCCAGTAATCCGGGTAGGCGAAATTTCTAGCTGCAACTGCTTATAATAGGGAAGCTGGGGTAAGTCTCTCCCAAACCTTACTTATTCCTGCTTTCCATTTCTTCCAATTTCCTCACGGTTGGAGAAACTTCACTGTTTTTTATGGAATAAAATACGAAACTCTGATAAACTAACAAATATCGGCGCCAGACCCAATCAAACAGGAAAGTGATGGAGTGTGATGAATACTCTTCTCCTGCCTTTTTGTTTAATCGTCATTGGTAGTCTAGCCATTCAGTTTCTCTTTATGGCTCTCTACCAATGGCGAAAAACCAGGCAATACCGAATACAAGTCGTTGCCACAGTTAAGCAGATTCAGGTCTGGCTAGATGGCTGGTATGTTACTGCTGTATGGACAGATCTTTTAACAGATCGTAGTTATACCTTCCAAAGTCAACGTATCGATATCGATCTTAAGCAACGTGTGGGCGATAGTGTAATTGTAAATATTGATCCCAAAAACCCAGAGCACTATATGATGAAACTCTGACAAGTACGTACACTCCAAGACTGTGAAAACAACAGGAAGAAACCTGGCGTAATTCATCAGGAAGAATTGCCAGTCCTGCTTGAGTCATACGACCCTCACGCAGCAATCGAGCAACACGCTCACGGTTGGAATTAGACCATGGACTTTTCGGGCGGCGTGGTGTAAAACGCCCAGCATACGTCTCCTGGTCGATACCCTTGATCGCGCCATCAATCCAGCCAAAGCATAGCGCCTCTTCTACGGACTCCTCGTAACTAATACCCGGTTTTCCAGAGGTCTTCTTGTAATAAATCAGCCAGATTTCTTTGTAGTCGCGATGGTGCTTTTCCAACCATTCGCGCCACTCATGACGAGTAGTGACAAGCAGGGTCTCACCGATTTCCACTCGTGCCAAGCTCCTGATAATTATTACGAGATTTCAACCCTACTCTTCTTTTCTGCCCTCCGCAGACGCGTATGCCTGGTCGCTCTTGGCTGCCATAATAAAATCATTGCGATGCAGTCCCCCAATTTTATGCGTCCACCACGACACGGTCACTTTCCCCCATTCAGTCAGCAGCGCCGGGTGATGTCCCTCTTCCTCTGCCAGTTCGCCAATTTTATTGGTAAAAGCAAGCGCATGTACGAAATTATCAAACTGGAATACCTTCTCTAAATGCTTGATCCCATCAACTTCAATGATATTCCAATCAGGAACCTGTGGACGAAATTCGGCGATCTCTTCATCGGTGACCGTCGGCTCATCTTTGCGACAAGCTATGCATTTCATTTGTGTAAGTTGGTTCATTGTTCACTCTCCTGATGTCCTTACGGCAAAACACTTTGAGCTTCATCCATAGTATACATACTTTTCACCCCAAAACTGCAAACACGTGAACTTGATTTATAACATCAATCCATGTATCCTTGCTATAGAATTACAAGAAGCCGTCAAGAGTAGTTGATCAGAGTGTCGAATTACCACGTGAGTACATCAAGGAAACTGCCTATGCAAACGAAAGATTCTACTACTGAAACCACACTATCGTTGTTACAAGACCTGTTCGATTTTTATCATCCACGCGATTTTGCTGTTCGGTTATGGGATGGCACTGTCTGGCCTGCAGACGAAGGCCAACCCACTCACTTCACACTTGTCTTACAACACCCTGGTGCACTCCGTGCGATGTTTCTGCCACCTGGTGAACTGGCACTAGGAGAAGCCTATATCTATAACGATTATGATATCGAGGGTGGTTTCGAATACGTTTTTGGCCTGGCGGATCGCTTCCTCTCTCACCCATGGGGCAGCGAAGAGATGGCGCGGTTTGGCTCTCGCCTACTCAGTCTTCCCGATATCAGCCGTGCTGCTGCCGCCAACCGTGCTGCCGATCCAAAAATCCAGGGCGAGTTGCACACCCGCGAGACAGACCTCGAGTCAGCGGCCTACATCTACGATATGCCCAACAGCTTCTACCAGCTCTTCCTGGATCGCTCCATGCAATATAGCTGCGCCTACTTTACGCAGCCCGAAGACAGTATCGACACAGCCCAGGCACGTAAGATCGATTATGTATGTCACAAGCTGCGCCTGCTCCCTGGAGAGCGCGTTTTAGACATCGGCTGCGGCTGGGGAGGATTTCTCATTCACGCAGCCAAGCAGTATAAAGTTGAGGGACTGGGCGTCACCCTCAGTGTCAACCAGGTGAACTATGTCGGCCAGCGCTTCCGCGAAGAAGGCATTGATACGCGCTGTCGCGTTGAGCTTCGTGATTACCGCGATATAGCAGGTCAGGGAATTTACGATAAAATATATTCGGCTGGTATGGTCGAGCAGGTAGGTGAGACTCTGTTGCCTACGTACTTCAAGCAGGCGTGGGAGTTGCTGCGTCCAGGCGGAGTCTTCCTTGTTCACGGCATCGCTATTCACTCTCTGGCTCCGATCAAGCCCTCGCCAAGCTTCCTTCACCGCTATGTTTACCCGAATGGAGACATTGTTCCGATCGGCACGACCCTCAAAATTGCAGAGTCGTACGGCTTCGAAGTACGCGATGTGGAAAACCTAAGAGAGCATTATGTGCACACGCTGCGCGCCTGGGTACGCCGACTGGAAGAGAAGGCGGATGAAGCAAGGAAGCTTGTAGGTGATGTTATGTATCGCATCTGGCGCATCTCGAATGCAGCTTCCATGTACTACTTCACGATCGGCAACACGCAGCTCTATCAGACACTGCTTGTCAAAGCAGATCACGGAAAGAGTGGCTTGCCTCTAACTCGTGCTGACTGGTACGCATAAACAACTCATCTCCCCCTCGTACGTGCAAGTCGCTCTTTATAGCTTTGCACTACGAGGGATATGGAGTACTATACCAATCCTCCCTCGTCAACGGCATTTCGCTTCTCCCCCCATCCGGCTTCACCAACAAGGTCTGATGAATACTTATCCTCCCCAACCTAAACTGATGAATCGACGACGACATATACAACCGCCAGATTCGATAGGTTAACTCATCTGTAATCATCCTAACCTCCTCCATATGCTCCTCCAGCAAACGCACCCAATGCCGCAATGTATATATATAATGCTCCCGCAGACTCTCCACATCTCGCACCTCAAAACCGCTCATCTCAGCCGCACTTAACACCATATGCACAGGAAACAACTCTCCGCTAGGAAATACATAGCGATGAATAAACGATGGCTCCGGCGTAACAGGTGACAGCGTATGCTTCGAAATGGCATGATTCAGGAAAACACCTCCAGGACGCAACAACTGCCACGCCTGCTTGAAGTACGTAGACAGCATCGCCTCTCCTACTTGCTCGAACATGCCCACCGAAACCAGCTTATCGTATCTACCATAATCCTTCACCTCACGATAATCACAGATATCGATTCGGCATAGCTGCTCTAACCCTGCCTTCTTGATGCGCTCCTGCGCCAGCTTTGTCTGCTCATGGCTCAGGCTAATCCCCCGCACCTCTACCCCATAATGTTGCGCCGCATAGATCATAAACCCTCCCCAACCACAACCAATATCCATCACCCGCTCCCCTGGACGCAGCCGCAACTTCCGACAGAGATACTCAAGCTTGCGCTCCTGAGCAGTATCTATGCTATCCTCAGGTGTAGCAAAATAGGCACATGTATAAAGCATAGAGCGATCCAGGAAAAGCTTGTAGAAGTCGTTCGAACGATCATAATGGTACTCTGCAGCCTGCCGATCCGTCTTTTCAGTATGCAACAATCCTTGTATCTCTGCTGCATTAGGACTATCCGCCACTCTCTTCGTCCCTGGCAAACTGAGCAAACGTGCGGCATAGCTCAACAGCTCTGTTTTACTCCAACCCCCGTTGAGAAAATAGTCAGCAACGGCATACACCGACTCGATATCCCCCTCAATATCATAATCGTTATAAATATACGCCTCACCAAGTGTCAACTCACTCAGAGGCAAAAACATCTTGCGTAATGCCCCCGGATGCTGCAAAACAAGCGTAAAGCGTGTCGGTTGCCCCTCCTCCGCCTTCCACACTGTTCCATCCCACAGCCGAATCGCAAAATTACGTGGATGATAGGAACCAAACAAATCGTATAACAGGGACATCGTAGTGTGGACGGCGGGGTCGACTGTCTTCATCGGGACTTTTCCTCTCTCTAAGCCTACCTATATTGCTTAGACAAGCATACAATTGTTAATTGGGATTCTACGGTTCTGGCGGTCTCGCACATCAGAAGTGCACCATCTAGAACGACCATTCGTTTCAAACCTTATCGTGCTGTCGCATTTCGGATGCGTCAATGAGTGAATACTTTGAGTCCCTGTTATTTGGATGAGATCTAAGAGAAAAAAGTTTCAAATGGGATAGGCTGGTAGTCTATCTCAACAGCTCAGCCACAGCGTATTTTTTGAGGACTATTACAGTTTTATTTACCTATCTCATACGTTATAACAATATGATAGGCTGAAGGATTGACAATCTACCGATATCTGGCTATACTTACCTATAGCCACCTATACAAAGTGAGGATTGTATTTATGGTGATGTCACGTTTAAAGTACTATCGAATGGAGGCAGGACTATCGGTTGCACAACTTGCTCGACTCGCTCAAGTGGATGAAACAACGTGCAGACGAGCAGAAACAGGTAAACCCGTACAGGAACTCAAAGCATATGCAATTGCAAAGGCACTGAGTCAGGCATATGGACAAGAATTGAGTATCGAAGAGTTGGAAATTGTGATCTATTCGTAGATATTAACGTATTGACAAGATTGAAGAAACGCCTGGACGGGCATCCAGACGCTTCACCATTGACCCTATTTTCTCGCTACGTACTGTTTGCATTCCAAATTCCAGGCAGTACATAACACAACTTATCCTTTTACTGTAGTTACACAGGGCAGTTAAACATGCGTTTTTGCTACCAGGACAGGCTAAAGGTCTACTGGTAGTATGCCATGAATAGCCTCGCCTGTCAATTCTAGAGAGACAGCGACATTGAGAGAGCAAATAGCCCACCAATATACAAAAACAGGCAAACCGGTAACGCAGCGCAGAAGAGTCGTAACAAATCAAGATACCTACGATGAGGATTTGCCAACTTCACAACATCGAGTAGGCCACTCCGCGGACCTCCATCCAGAAGATACCGTCTATGATAGAAGTAAAATGCAACAGAGACACACTGGTGAGGATGAAGCCTTAAACGAAGGCGAGTATCACGACGTATGGCCTCCACGCATGCCCACAAGCAGTCGCCGTTATCAGAGCATCCCTGATGTTACTACCCGAAACGGAGTATCGCAGGTATACAGACAAGGCAACAAAACATTCGTCGTCCATGACGAGTTTCCTCCTGTCAGACAACGGCAATTGCCACAGCCCAACAACTATGCGGAAGAGCCCTTAAAGGCACACCCCAATCTCCATTGGCTTGTGTGGGTAGGTGTTGCTTTATTCGTCATGATTGTGGGATGGATAGGATTGTCGACACTTAGCAGTTTTATCCAAACCAAGCAAGACGATTGGACGTATGGGCAAACCAGGCACTTTACTCTTGACGCTGTCGTCGGTCACAAAGACTCCACTAGTAACCCTTCACACTTTATTGCAGAGAATGACAAAGGTGCTGTGTATGTCATAGAACTGCCTGGGGGAGACGCAAGTAAAGCGCATATCTACCAGATCACAGCAGTTCCTGGCAATAACGGAAATCCGCCTGTCAGATTGTCTTTCCAGGATCTGAACCGCGATGGGAAACTTGACATGCTCGTTCAAATCGGTGACGCAGGTAACTATATCACTGTCATATTGTTTAACAATGGCAGCCAGTTTGTTTCCAAGTTGTGAGTTTTCATTCAGCTCGCCAACGACGCTACTGGACTTGAAATGCGTGCTGTCAACGAAGCTAGCGCTTCTACCTACGGTCAGACAGCACGAAATGAGGTGTCTACACTTCGAGTCAGGCGAGCTGAAAGGAGTAGAATGTCCCGTATACACGCCTCCAACGCCACATGCGCGGCTAGTGCGGAGTTTACCCTGAGCAGTAGCGAAGGGCACTCAGGAGGCGTGAAGGGAGTGATCTGGAAAGGGAACAGGAACACATGCATGAAACTCTTGGAGAAGAGGTACAGCATATCTTAGCAACTATGGACGGAAAACATACCGAAGAGGAACAAACAATCCTATCAGAGAAAGAATCGGAGCCGGAAGAAATATACCATGTCTATCGTGTTCAAGGGGGAGTATATATCCTGAAAGAGGAGGAGGAAGATTCGGGGCCTACTCAGGTTATTGACAGCGTACCCGCAAAGCGTAGCCAAGATTATGTAACGGTATTTATTGTCCTCGTGTGTTGCCTACCCATGCTTGCCAGCATCACGTTTCAAATGTATCTTATTTTCAACCAGCCAACCGTTTCAGTTACGCTCATGCCGCGATCACAGGCAGTTACGCTTTCCGGCACGCTGCAACTAGGACGACTCCTTTCTTCATTAACGCTCTCCCAATCACAAACAACACCAACAACAGGCAAAGGCCACCAGGACGCAAAAGAAGCGCAAGGTACGATCACCTTTTATAACGGCTTATTTACCAGTCAAACAGTTGCAACGGGAACGATCTTAACAGGCTCAGATGGAGTACAAGTCATCACCGATCAAGTGGCAGATATACCAGCAGGAAACCCGCCGAGTTATGGACTAACAACCGTTTCAGCGCATACCCTGATATCCGGTGTAAAAGGAAATCTACCCGCCTACGACATCAACCAGGCCTGTTGTGCGGTTTCAGTTCTTGCCAAAAATACACAGCCATTTACCGGAGGACAGGACAAGCGTGATTTTCAGACAGTCGCAAAAAGTGATATTGGTAAAGCAGCATCACCTTTAAAAACTACCCTTGGTCAAAGCGTATCAGGCGCATTTCAAGGGCAACTGAAACCCAATGAGCAACTATCCATACTTCCTTGTACCCCCACCGTCATAAGCGATCACTTGCCAGGACAAGAAGCAGCAATAGTCAAAGTAACTGTATCAGAAACTTGTAGCGCAGTTGCCTATTCCAGTCAAGCAGTAACCGAGAAAGCAACAACGTTACTCTCTACCCAGGCACTTCAAAAATTAGGCACTGGTTACAGTCTCATTGGAGACGTGCAAGTGAGTATCAAAGAGGCAAACGTAACCCACACAACCACACCCCATGTGTTCGTCTCGTTCCATGCACAGGGAATATGGGTTTACGCTGTTAATAATGCCGAGCAGCAGCACATCAAGAACGTTATTGCAGGCAAAACTAAACAGGCAGCAATGCATTTCCTCAGGACAGTGCCGGGAATTGTGCAAGTATCAATGCAATGGAGCAATGATACCAGACTGCCAAAAGACTCCCGCAATATCCATCTTGCATTGATCTACGGCATATAACCTACCTTAAGCGAAGAAAAATGATTTTACCTTTACTTTGGTGCCATCCTTATCGCCCCATCCAAAAGGTGCTAACTACCTCACGGTTGATCTTGCGGCATTAAAAGAGATGACCCAGGCCCTGGCCGGTCTTTTTGCTCTCACACTTCGTGGAAATTCATCAGACAAGACTTGACAAGCAAATTACATTAGTGTATTATACCAATACGTTAATTAACTAACTGGTAAAATACGATGCTTCGACAAACAAACTTAGAATATAATGCCTCGATAGACCGGCTGAGCATGATCTTCATGGCGCTGGCAGACCCCACGCGCCGTCGAATACTTGAGATGCTGAGCAAGGGAGATGCCACGGTCAATGAACTGGCAAGACCATTTAGCGTAACTCTGCCTGCCATCTCTAAGCACCTGAAGGTGCTGGAACGTGCTGGCCTGATTTCGCGCGGGCGAAATGCGCAGTGGCGACCCTGCCGGCTAGAGGCGGAAGCGCTCAAGGAAGGAGCAGACTGGATGGATCAGTATCGCCAACTATGGGAGAAGAGCCTGAGCAATCTGGAGAGTTATGTACAAAAGCTACAAGCACAGGAAAGAACAGGGAAAGGAGACGAGCAGTGAGCATTGCCATAGAGCAAAGTGACACGGAGCTTACGTTCACCCAGGTTCTCGATGCGCCGCGCGAACTCTTGTTTAAAGTCTTCTCGGAATCCGAGCATGTGAAGCAGTGGTGGGGGCCGGAGGGCTGGATGATGCCGGTCTGCACTATCGACTTTCAGCCTGGCGGTACATGGCTTTACTGTATTCGTAACGCTGATGGCGAAGAACACTGGGCGAAGGCGGTCTACCGCGAAATAGTACTCCCGGAACGTATTGTGTTTACAGACAATATGGTGGATGCCGGGGGCAGTCCAATCGAGGGCTTACCGCCTAAACGTGTTACTGTGACGTTCGACGATGTTGCTGGGAAAACCAGGCTGAGGGTGCATGTCCAGCTCGAATCAGCCGCCGATCTCAAGAAGCTTGTGGATATGGGATTTGCGCGGCATTTCCCGGAGACACTCCAACACCTCGAGCAGATTTTAGATAGTGTAAAGTAAATAGTAAGCAAGTTTAACGAAGGAGAATATCATGGAAAAAGTCACTTCAAAAGACGGCACGCAGATCGCATATGACAGGCAGGGAACAGGGCCAGCACTTCTCCTGGTCGATGGCGCTCTCTGCTATCGCTCATTCGGCCCCATGCCGGGATTAGCTCAACTCCTCGCGCCGCACTTTACCGTCTATTACTACGACCGGCGCGGTCGCGGCGATAGCGGAGACACAAAGCTCTACGCAGTGGAACACGAGGTTGAAGATATCGAAGCGGTCATTGATGCGGCTGGCGGGTCGGCTTACATGTGCGGTTTATCCTCCGGTGCGGCTCTCGCTCTCGAAGCAGCCATCAAGCTAGACGGCAAAATCAAGAAGCTGGCAATGTATGAAGCGCCCTATGCTGCCGATGCCGAGGCGCAGCCAGCATGGAATGAATACGACAGCAAACTTGCAAAGCTTCTCGCAGAGGATCGCAGGGGCGATGCTGTGGTGCTGTTTATGACGGTGGTTGGGACCCCGTCTGAGATGATTGAAGGAATGCGCCAGGCCCCAGTATGGTCCATGTTTGAAGCCGTAGCGCCTACTCTGGCTTATGATGCTGCCGTTTTAGGCAAAGGCCATGCGGCTCCTGTTGAGCGAGCGGCGACCGTCACCATCCCGGCGCTCGTGATGAACGGCGGTGCGAGCTTCCCATTCATGTATGACATCGCGCAAGTCCTCAGCAAAGCCATGCCCAACGCGCAGCTTCGCACCCTAGAAGGTCAAAGACACGACGTGAATCTGGAAGTTTTCGCCCCCGTACTGGTGGAATTCTTCAAGTCCTGAGGGGTGACACTGACGCTGCACATCCCTGAAATTTACTAACATGATCTGAATGAGTCGCCAGCCAGTTTTGCAAGCTCAACAAACGATGAGGGAGAACCCGTCAGCATACTAGTGGCTCCCTCTCAAGGGCGTCAGTTACGCGGGCCTGAGCGCGGCATTAGAGGATGAGGCCGAAAAGCTGTATGTCAGCGCGGCTGCATGCGGATCCCGCCATCCAATCGAATCACCTCACCATTCAGCATCACATTCTCAATAATATGTTTTGCCAGCGCAGCATACTCGCTTGGTCGGCCCAGTCTTGGGGGGAACGGCACTTGCTGACCTAGCGAAATGCGAGCAGGTTCAGGTAAAGCACCCAATAGAGGTGTATCGAATATCCCGGGCGCAATCGTATTCACCCGAATACCAAAGCGTGCCAGTTCTCGTGCGATTGGCAGCGTCATACCCACGATACCGCCTTTCGAGGCCGAATACGCCGCCTGCCCAATTTGACCCTCGAAAGCCGCGACCGACGCTGTGTTAATGATTACGCCGCGTTCATCCTCTTCATTAGGCACATTCTCTGCCATCTCCGCAGCAGCCAGGCGTATAGCGTTAAATGTACCAATCAAGTTCACTTGAATTACTCTGCTGAAAGATCTCAGATCGTGAGGCCCATTCTTTCCTAACACCCTTTCGGCTATGCCTATACCAGCGCAGTTAACCAGCACATGCAAACCGCCAAAAGTCTCAACCCCCTCCCTCACAGCAGCCCGCATCGACTCTTCATCAGTTACGTCTGTCTTCACAAATAACGTTGAAAGGCCGGTGTGGCTGTGCTCTGTCGACAATGCTATTCCTGCATCGCTATTCAGATCGGCAATTACCACCTTAGCTCCTGCCTGTGTTAACAGCCTTACGCAGGCTTCTCCCAGCCCCGATGCTCCTCCCGTCACCAATGCACCCTTGTCCTGTAACTGCATAATTCTTTCCTTTCTATAATACTCTTCTTCACTATCCGCGTAGGATCGTGGAATGATATACTCACGCCACAGAGCATCAATCATATGCTACCTATTCTACAACAGCGAGCGCGAGATCATGATTATTTCTACCGCTAACAAACCCCACTGGCAAGATCGTCACCGGTATGTCTCCAACGGCCGCATGGCCTGGTATGGTGATCCTGGCAACGAGCAATACTGGTACGCATACTGGAAATCACGTCTCACCCCTGACTACTATGCTTCCGCCGAAGCAAATGACCTCACCTCTGATCAACTAGGCAAAGTGCTGCTATCAGCAATGTCTCCGCAAGGACTTCATCTCGAAGCAGGTTGTGGGGCAGGATATTGGGTAGCCGCCCTCCGACATCACGGATTGATGATCGAAGGAGTTGAATATTCCAGCGATCTCGTAGCACTTGTGCAGTCGGTCAATTCCCAACTACCGGTTCGGCAGGGAAATGCACTACATATTGATAGTCCTGACAAACATTACGACTCGTATCTCTCCATTGGCGTAGTAGAACACCGCGTCGAAGGCCCTGAACCATTTCTTTCCGAAGCCTATCGCGTGCTCAAACCCGGCGGAAAGATACTCATTTCCGTGCCCTACTTTGGGCCAATACGTGTGCTCAAAAGTTGCCTGTCAATGTATGAGCGTAAGCCCCCAGATCTCCCTTTTTTTCAGTATGGTTTTACTAGCAAAGAATTTACATACCACCTTCAAAATGCCGGATTCTCTATAGAAAAAGTTCAGGTTTTGTATCCCCATCGCTTACTACTCGAAGAAATACCTTTCTACCGGTGGTCCTTAAATCAGCCAGGGGGTCACCTTATCAAAAAATGGGCAGAATCACTGCTCTTGAATAGAGATGGGCATATGATATTGATGATTGGGAGTAAATTGCAGATTGCAGTATGATATTGTATAGTATACAGCAAATGCGGCCCTTAAGAGGATGTGCAATGCTGCTTCTACAGGATATCGCAGTCACTTATCACAACATAGTTCCGGCTGTGCAGGGCATCTCGCTTGAGGTACCCGACAAAGCAGTTGTAGCCTTGCTGGGTGCGAATGGAGCAGGCAAATCCACGACCTTGCGTGCTATTTCCGGCTTGCTGAGCTTCAACAAAGCCAGCCTTATACGCGGCTCTATCCTCTTTGATGGCGAGCGCATTGATCGCCTGAATACCACTCAAATTGTTCAACGTGGCATTGCCCAGGTTCTGGAGGGTCGACGACTCTTTGCTGACCTGACAGTTGATGAGAATCTGCGGGCAGGTGTGATCTCCTCACGTGATCATGTTGCAGCGCGACGCGCCTATGATCGAGTGATGGAACTATTTCCATTATTGCGTGAGCGCCGCAAGAGCGTCGCTGGTTATCTCTCGGGTGGCGAGCAGCAGATGCTCGCCATTGGCCGTGGATTGATGGTTAACCCCAAAATACTCTTGCTGGACGAACCTTCTCTCGGTCTGGCACCAGTCATGGTTCAACAGATTCGCTCCATTATTGCCGAAATCAACGCCAGTGGCACAGCCGTGCTACTGGTGGAGCAGAATGCACAGATGGCGCTCTCAATTGCCAACTATGGGTATGTACTGGAAACCGGCAAGGTTGCACTGGCAAAGCCTGCTGCAGACCTCTTGCAGGAAGAAAGCGTTCGCAAGTTTTACCTGGGGTTGCACGAAGGTGAAGAGCGCAGCATGGCTACGATCCGCCAACATCGGCCTCGGAGGAGCTGGTCTATATGAGTAATATACCTGCCAGGATGGGCGCACCTGATCAACGCACAAAAGCGCCTCCCCTGCTCTCAGTTGACGGGATCTCGGTACGTTTTGCTGGTGTCAAGGCACTAACGGACGTTTCATTCCATGTAATGCCCGGGGAGTTGTTCGCCGTGATTGGCCCCAATGGTGCAGGCAAAACGTCGTTCTTCAATGTACTCTCGCGTGTCTATCAGCCTGTAGCAGGCAAGGTGACTTTCGATGGACGTGACTTGCTGCAGCTAAAAACACCTCAAGTAGCACGCGCCGGCATTGCCCGTACATTCCAGAATCTGGGACAATTTCCCACCACGACTGTGCTGGATTACCTGCTACTGGGGCGGCACACACGTATGCACAGCGGCATCCTGCGCGGTGGAATCTATATCGGCATGACCCTCAATGAAGAGAAGAAGAACCGGGCTTATTGTTTACACTTACTCGATCTACTGGGCTTAAAACACTCAAGCAATTATCCGCTGGGAAGCCTGCCCTATGGTCTACAGAAGCGTGCCGATCTCGCCCGTGCGCTGGCATTAGAACCAAAGCTGCTGTTGCTGGATGAGCCAGTCGCAGGTATGAGCCTGGAGGAAACGGAGGACATCGCTTCTGTCATCCTGGACATCAAAGAGCAGTTGGGTGTCACCCAGGTCCTGGTCGAGCATGATATGGCGGTTGTAATGGGCATTGCTGATCGCATCCTGGTGCTTGATTTCGGAAGAGTTATCGCGCAGGGCGTTCCGGCTGAGATTCAGGCGAACCCCGATGTGATAAAAGCATACCTGGGTGATGAATTTGGAAGTGAAACCGTAGATTCTACAGAAACCATTTCAATTCCGACCGAAGATAGCCTCTAGACTTTCCTACTAATCAGGAGGGATCATGGCTTACTTTGTTCAACTTGTTTTTGCCGGGGTTGCATTAGGATGCATCTATGCACTCATTGGTCTCGGTTTTACCATTATCTTCAAAGCGAGCGAAGTCATTAACTTTGCCCAGGGTGAGTTGCTTCTAGTAGGAGCATACATCGTATCAGCCGGAGTGTTCGAGTGGCATTTAGCGTTCTTTCTGGCGCTGTTGTTGGGCATCCTCGTGACCGTGTTCATCGGTTTACTCTTTGAGCGACTTGTCCTGCGGCGCATGATTGGTCGCCCGGTGTTCTCCGTCCTTATGATTACTATTGGCCTGGGTATCGTGCTTCACACCCTCGTCATTGCGAAGTGGGGATCGAACCCTATCCCCGCCGCCACACCCTTTGAATTCACAAGTGGTTTCAATATTGGCGGCGTCCACTTTGGCGCCAACGAACTATGGACAATCATTGTCACAGTGTTGGTGTGCGCTGCGCTCTTTTACTTTTTTCGTTTCACGAAATATGGACTGGCAATGCGTGCCACGGCAATTGACCAGGAAGCTGCGCTATCAATTGGTATCAACATTCGCACTGTGTATGCGCTGGCCTGGGGCATCTCAGCCGCCATTGCAACGATTGGTGGTGTCTTTCTGTCCATTAATGCCATCGCGATTGATCCTACGCTTGGGAATATAGCACTCCTCGCCTTCCCGGCCATCATCCTGGGAGGGATCGATTCTGTGAGTGGAGCTGTCGTAGGTGGAATCATTATTGGCCTGGCTCAAGTAGTGACCGCTGGTTACGAAAGTCATTTCGCGAACATCCTGGGTGCAGGCTTTCATGAGATCACCCCGTACCTCATCATGATACTTATACTGCTTATACGGCCTTATGGCCTTTTCGGTACGCGAAAGGTGGAGCGTATATGAACGCTTCGGCAACAACCAGGAAAAGGTCAATTGATGCCCAGGCACAACCGCCTCGACTGTTTGGGAGCCTTTCGCGTTGGATTGTCTTGTGCCTTGCCCTGCTAGCGGTGGTCATTTTCTTCTCCGTAGCAACCGAAGACTGGCTAACAATCGTCAATTATACGTTAATCGCAGCTATTGCGTCGCTGGGACTGAATGTACTTTCTGGCTATACAGGCCAGGTTTCACTGGGTATGGCGTTTTTTATGGCTATCGGAGCCTATACCGCAGCTTTACTCGGCGGTACCCCACCAACATCTCCGCTTGACCCACTCGGTTTTGGCCTTTCATTTTTCATCTGGCTGCCAGCGGCTGGCATTGTGGCTGCCCTGTTGGGTGCTCTCATTGGCCCGACAGCTCTGCGCCTGAAAGGCTTTTACCTGGGCATTGTGACACTATCCCTGGTCTTTATAGGAAATTACATCTTTATAAACGCTCGCGGCCTGACGGGAGGTCCCCAGGGACGTACTTTCCCGGTACCAGCCATTGGTGCTTTCTCATTCGATCAACAAAACACTATCTTCGGCATTACGCTTACGTCGGGTCAGCAATTTTTCCTGCTGATCTTGCCTATCCTGGCTTTGTCGGCACTTTTTGTAGGCAACGTAATGCGCTCACGAGCAGGGAGGGCTTTCAAGGCCGTACGCGATAACGAGGTGGGGGCGACGATCATGGGGGTCAACCTCTTTGAGGCAAAGATGGGCGCGTTCATCCTGTCTTCGTTCCTGGCTGGCATCTCGGGTGCTCTTTTTGCCTCGTATAGCCGCTACGTCATACCTAATTACTGGAGCCTTGCACTCTCCATTCAATTCGTCGCAGCCATCATTGTGGGCGGCATTGCAAGTGTGTGGGGATCTATCTTGGGAGCTGCATTTGTGTTTGGGCTTCCGCTGGTAATTGATCAGTTCTCGTTACTGCCAACAGGTAGCAGTTCGGGTGGCTTGAATAGTGGTGATTTGAATGCCTTTATCTACGGTTTCCTGATAATTGTTTTCCTGCTTTTTGAGCCTGGAGGTGTTTTAGGAATAGTGCGCCGGAGCCAGGCGCTAGTGCGCAAGTTGAATATTCATGGGGGAGAAGGAGGTGAACCTGCCGAGATAACCGACCTGCCATCCATCGCCGGTGCTCGTTCCGACGTTGGGGACTCATCAGTCACAAAGGGTGAAGAGGCTTAACAATTTGCCAAAGACTGTCGTGGCAGGTTATACGCAGCAGAATTCAAATAGATGTAGCGCTATTTTGTTCTTAACCCAAGTGATCTAGAGTTATCACGGAGAGGTGAAACACATGTTCAACAAAAAGCTCTATTTTTCGTGCATACTCACCCTTACAGCGATTCTGATGGTGCTCTCCGGCTGCGCCAGTAATAGTTCAAGCACTTCCACGAGTAGTCTCAAAGCCGGTCCTGGTGTCGATGTAACGAACAAAACCATCACGCTTGGAATCCTGTCACCCTATTCCGGGCCGGTTGCAGACCCGATAGGCAAGCCGCTGGCACGTGGCGTTGAGGTCTACTTCGATTCTATCAATGCTAGCGGTGGTGTCGATGGATACAAGGTAAAATTCCTTGAAGAGGACACGCAGTACAACCCCCAGCTTGAGGTTCAGCTCTATAACCAGATTCACACTAAGGTAGCGATGATTGCTGATAGCCTTGGTACACCTACGACGTTCGCGATCAAAGACCTGGCCGCTGCCGATCATATGTTGATATCCGCTGCCACACTGTCCTCTGCTCTGGCACGTGAGAAGTATCTCGTTCTTGTAGGCACTCCCTACAGGCTGCAGGTCGAGAATGCTTTCGACTACGTCGTCAACAAGTTGGGCGTTCAGAATCCATCCGTTGGTATCATCTACCAGAACGATGAATACGGCCAGGATGGTTTGACGGGATATAAGGAAGCGGTCAACTTCTACCACCTGCACGATGTAGCCCAGGCAACTTATGCGGTAACTGATACAAATTACACCGCGCAGATTTCGCAGTTGAAGGCGGCTGGCGCGAAGTATGTCTTCATCACCGCCATTCCAACCGCCACAGCAGGTATCATTGTCACCGCTTATAAGCTGGGTTATAACCCGCAGTGGATTCTGCAAAGCCCGGCATTTGCGCAGGCATTGCTGGCTGTTCCTGGTCTGGGCGCATTGTTGAGCCATGACTGGATCGTGTCTCAGGGTGCAACCTGGGGTGATACCAGTCAGCCGGGCATGGCGCAGATGCTCAATGATGTAGCCAAATACGCCCCTGACCAGAAGCCGGATGGTTTCTTCCAGTTCGGTTACACGGAGTCAAAGATCACCTACGCTATTCTGAAAAAGGCCCTCGATAACAACGATATCACTCGTGACGGCCTCTTAACGGCATTCGAGTCACTGAAAAACGTTGACCTGGGTGGCCTGCTGCCGCCGGTAACCTACGGCTCCTCACCGAACGATCGCGTTCCGACCCGCGACTCGATTGTCTTTGTCATTGATCCCACGCAGCCAACGGGTGTCAAAGCCTTGAGTAGCGACTTTACGGGAGGTGCTGCAAAGCAATCCCAATTCTGAGGAAATCAATCCCCTGTATTGACATCCACTTATAAATAAAGGAGTGCAGAGGGCTGCAGCTATCTGCACTCCTTGTATCTCTGCTGACTGCACAATAGTACTTCTTTGCAGCTTGCCTGACCGTAGGTAGATGCGTAGCAGCGTTGGCAAGCTGAGTTGAAAGGTTACCACACATGCTGCGATGCAGAGATGTCTTTCAATGCATATGACAAATGTCATCCCCAAATCATGATTGTCTTCACTACCCCTTTCACTACCACGCCCGTATACTTGACCCAGAAAAGACGAGTGGATTTACTGAACAGGACTCTTAATGTTGTGCCGGTGAGTGTTGTCACCAATACTATCCAGAAAAAAGGAAGAGAAATCATATGAATACAACTATTGAATTCGAAACTCAGCAAACAAGAGAAGTCGAACGCAAAATCGTTATGGATGTGCAGAATATCACGAAAATCCTTCCCCTCGGTAAAGAGCAGATCGAGATTCTTAAGGGTATTAGCTTCCAGATTCTCGGTGGTGAGTTTATCTCCATCGTGGGGCCATCTGGCTCTGGCAAAAGCACCCTACTGGGAATTGTCGCTGGCCTGGACAATCCCACGACCGGCCAGGTGCTGATCGACAGCGTCGATATCACCCATATGACCGAAAGCCGACTTGCAGCCGTACGCAATAGCAAGATCGGTATGGTCTTCCAGTCATTTAACCTGATACCTACCCTGACTGCGCAAGAAAATGTTGAGATCCCATTGTATGTCGGCAAACATAAAGGTTCTCCCTCAGTACGAGCGCAGGAACTACTGACACTGGTCGGCCTCGCTCACCGGCTTAACCATCGTCCCAACCAACTCTCTGGCGGCGAGCAGCAACGAGTAGCCATCGCACGTGCCCTGGCAACTGATCCCGCCTTCGTCATTGCTGACGAGCCAACTGGCAACCTTGATGCCCGCAATGGGGAAAATGTGCTCAAGCTGATTGCGGAACTACGCGAACAAACCGGCAAGACCTTTATTATCGCCACTCACGACCCGGTCGTTGCCTCGCACGCGGACCGTGCTATCCGCATTGTTGATGGTAAGATCGCCGAACTCGATAGCTCTCACAGCGTGATTACGCAATAGCGCCCACGAAAGGGGAAGCAAACGATGAAAACTTCCATATACTTCAACTACACCTCGCGCGCGTTGCTCCGTGGTGGGCAGCGCACTATTCTGGCCATCTTCTGTGTGGCCGTGGGCGTGATGGCTGTGGTCTCCCTGCAACTGGTCGGCTTGATGCTACAACACTCGCTCACTGCCAATGTACGCGAGACCAATGGCGGTGATATATCGGTCACCACGCCAGGCGTGCCGCTCAATTCGAACGATATGACCTTTTTTGACCAACTCCAACGCGCTGGAACCATTACCAACTACACAGCCGTGATCAGTGCCACAGGTGGGCTAAACAGTACGGCCTCCTCGATCCAGTCCTTTAGCGTTGCGGCGATTGATCCTAACAAATACCCGCTGGTCTCCAGACCGGCGTTCGTTGCGCCGGTCGATGGCTCGGTTGCGCATCTGCTAACGAATGACCAGGTGATTGTCACGCAGAATTTCCTCGACCGTTATCAGAAACACCTGGGTGATACATTTAATCTATATATCAAGACCAATACAGGTTCAGGCCAGATGTTGTCTGTAAAGATCGCCGGGGTGGTTGCTAACTCGGGTATGTTTGCCCAGTCTGGCAATCTACTGGTCATCTCGACTCAGAACTACCTGGCCACAGCCCCTACTGGGTTAAACAGGTATAGTCTTATTGATATCACTGCGGCGGACCAGGCCCATAGCGACGCGGCAGTCAAGGCCATTATGGCACAGTTCCCGCTGGCTTCCACTCAGACGGTCGCGGACGTGTTGAAAAGCCAGCAGTCCTCGGTAGACCTGGCCAACAAATTCCTGGAGATTGCAGGCCTGCTCGCGCTTTTAATTGGCGGAGTTGGCATTGTCAATACGATGCAGGTCTTGCTCTCTCGTCGCAAGACCGAGATTGCCATGCTCAAGACGGCTGGATATCGACGCAGAGATCTCTACCTGCTCTTTGGTCTTGAGGCCGGTTTGCTCGGACTAATCGGCGGGATAATTGGAGCAGCAGCAGCGACAGGAGTGAGCTATATCGTTCGCGGTCTGATGGAGAACCTGGGCTTCAACATCCTCTTCGAGCTGAACTTCCAGGTTATTCTCAGCGGTGTGGCCATTGGCTTTGCAACCGCACTGATCTTTGGTCTGCTGCCGATTGCCCAGGCTGCCAACGTGCGCCCGCTGCATGTGATCCGTGAGTTTGAGTCCAGGAACGGCGGTGGGAGAGTCTTGACGTTGCTGCTGCTGCTCGTGCTCTCTGTCCTCTTCTGTCTGTTAGCAACGCTCATCCTCAACAGGGACCTTGTTTTAGGTATCGCAGCAACCTATGGAGCATTTGCCTTCTTGCTGGTGCTGAGTGCCTTCTTCAGCCTGCTCATCTTCGCCGTGAGCAAATTGCCTGTCCCTGAGCGCTTGCATCTTAAGTATGCCGGTCTGGTCCTGGTGGGAGTAGCTGTCTCAGTACTGGTGTATCAGGTATTGCCTGTGTTTGGCATCTTCTTACTGGCAGCTTCACTGCTGGGTGTAGTGGTTGTGCTGCTCCCGCGTGGTTGGAAAGCCAGCACCAGGATGGCCCTGCGCAACCTTGGTCGGCGACGTGCCCGCACCCTTACAACCATGTTGGCCCTGTTCATCGGTGTTTACGGTATCGGGCTGATTGTCGGTCTGGGCCACGATGTGCTGACTCAGACCAGCAGCGTGGTGAACCAGAACGCCCCCTATAATCTCGTTGCTACGGCATCAGGGAATGAGAGCAATGCACTGCAGGGGAGTTTGTCCACCATTTCAGGACTCACAAGTCATCGCGAAGACCTCTTTGTCTCGTCTGTTCCCAGGGCGATCGACGGTCGGCCCATCCAGCAAGTGCTCGGAAAAAATCTCCAGGGTGAAATTGGCGTACTGGGTGGGATTGAGGGCTACAATCTGGCACAAAACGTACCCTCGGTGAAAATTTCTGGAGGACGCAACCTGAACCCCGGTGATGCCAACTCCAATAACGTGCTCGTCAGTGCCATGATGACAAGTAGTGGCTGGTTTAATATGGGTCTCAAGCCTGGCTCTACCGTCACTCTGTCCAGTGCGGATGGCAAGCAGTCTCGGACGGTCACTGTTGTGGGCATCATCTCCATTCCTACCAGTTATGAGAACCTGGGCGACGTTCTGGCCCCGGCCTCGGTCGTGAACGCGCTCAGCACAGGGTCGAACGCTGGCACGACCGTTTTCTATATGAAAGTTCCTCCTGCACAGGTCAACCAGGCACTTGACACGCTTGGCCGGATCGCGCCACATGCCGCAGTTCAAAATCTGACGGATGGTGCAACAGCCTTCCTGCAGGAATTCAGTCGCCTCCTGAATATGCTGGTCGCAATTGCCTTGCTCTCTGTACTGGCAGGGGTGATTATTATCGCCAATGCCGTGGCTCTGGCGATGCTGGAGCGCAGGCGCGAGCTGGGCATCCTGAAGTCGGTTGGCTATACCAGCGGCACCGTGATGCGTGAGATCCTGCTTGAGAATGGCATCATCGGAGGAGTCAGCGCGTTTATCGCCATGCTGCTTGCCTCTAGCGCGGTTGCCATAGGTGGCAAGCAGTTCTTCCAGGCTTCCTTTAGCGTGGAGCCGCTGGTGGTCGTATGCCTGGTAGTTGGTCCAGTGATTCTCGCGATGCTCACGGCTGCTCTGGTCTCCTGGCGGGCCGTCCGCGTTCGTCCGTTAGAAGTCCTGAGATACGAATAACCAATGTAACCGCACAAAGCCGTGACCCAGTACAAGAAGTTTGTATGAACGTGTGAATTGCATCGACTTATCAAACCGATGCAATTCACATCAGATGAGACAGTTTCCACCGGAGATCGAGGATGGGATTCCAAGGCGTGTAGGGGCGGGAGTGGTGTGGAGAAGGGTAGGGACGCTTGCGTCGCCCTTGGTGGAATTGATGAGCCTAGCATGTTGGAAGAATATGCCGTTGCATTGTAGAATAGAGCAAAGCCAGGATCAGTAAATCATCCAAAACCTGCAAAAACAGGAGACGTTCGTGCGTTTTCCCATACCTTTGCAGAAGGCAAAGAGGGCCAGGCAATTGAAAAATATAAACATAAGCAATACAAATGAAGCACGCGAAGCCTCGACAGCCGAGGGCCGCAATCCCTATTTCTTATGGCTGTTCTGGGTGTTATGGCTGCCTTTCACCATTCCTGCCTTCGTCAGCCTCTTCCAGGCACATCTTCCACTGCCGCGTCTCATCGCTACTCTTGTTGGTGTCGTGCTCTTCTTCATTATCTACCTCTGGGCATCATGGCGCCGTGCACAACGCATTGTAGCCACGTCGTCGCTTCCAAGACCCACAGAAGCCTCTACGTGGTTGACGATCGCTGTCTTGACCGTGTTAAGTCTTGTGCTCGTGCTACTGGGGGGGAATGAATGGCAAGGGCTGTTCTTCTTTACCTGCGGCTATGTGGGAGGGAGCCTCTCAGTCCGTGGAACAATACTTACGGGCTTCGTGCTCACACTGCTTGCCGCGGTACTTGGTTGGCTCACTGGTTACGGTTTGCTCAATCTTATACAAGCAGTTGTTTTTATTCCTGCGATCATTCTGATTACAAGAGTTGTGATGTGGTCGATCACAACGAACTGGCAATTGCACGCCGCACGGGAAGAGATCGCTCGCCTGGCTGTGACAACGGAACGGCTGCGCATTGCGCGGGATCTGCATGATCTACTCGGCCATAACCTCTCTCTTATTGCGCTGAAAAGTGAGCTGGCCGGACGCTTGATGAGTGTGGCGCCAGAGAGGGCAGCCGCCGAGATCAGCGATGTCGAGAATGTAGCGCGGAAGACACTTCAGGAAGTTCGTGAAGCCGTCTCTGCTTATCGTCAACCCACACTCAAAAGCGAACTGCATGCCGCCCAGGAAATCTTAACTGCAGCCGGCATCTCCTACCGCTACGACGGCGATGAGAGCATAATAAATGCCTTACCAACTAATATAGAAGGGATTCTCTCCTGGACCGTACGCGAAGGGGTGACAAATGTCATCCGGCATAGTCGTGCTCATCAGTGTACCATCCGTGTGACGCGAGATGCTCATGAGATCAGTATCGAAGTCATCGACGATGGAGCAGGCACGTCCTCTATTAATAGCTCTGGCAATCAGGGAAATGGTCTGCGCGGGCTTGCTGAACGTGTTGAAACACTGGGTGGACGATACGAGGCATCTCCTTGCGTCGGCCGGGGCTTTCGTCTAGCTGTTTCAGTGCCACTGGCTCTGCAGGATAGCGCTGCAATAAGGCCCAACTCTATCACAGCTACACTCTCGCAGCAAGTATCAGTAGTTCCTCCAGCAGGCACCGATAGCATTAAAGAAAGGAGTGAGCAGGGATGATACGTGTGTTACTGGCCGAAGATCAGGCAATGGTACGAGGCGCACTCGCCGCCTTACTCACATTGGAAGGCGATATCGAGATTGTCGCCGAAGTTGGCAATGGAGATGATGTGGTGCCTACGGCGCTTGCCACCAGACCAGATGTTGCCTTGCTGGACATTGAGATGCCAGGATGTGATGGCATCACTGCCGCTGCCACACTTCACTCGCAATTGCCGTCTTGTCGCGTGCTCATCTTGACGACGTTTGGGCGCCCTGGCTATCTACGTAGAGCGATGGAGAGTGGCGTTGTAGGTTTTCTCCTCAAGGATGCTCCATCTGCCCAACTCGCAACAGCTATTCGACGGACCGTTGCTGGTGAGAGGGTAGTCGATCCCACTCTTGCCATGGCGGCGCTCAGTGAGGGCAACAATCCACTCACTGAACGGGAACGCGCGGTATTGACAGCCGCCACAGGTGGAGCCAGTATTGCCGAAATCGCTTCATCGCTCTTCCTCTCCGAAGGTACCGTGCGCAACTACCTTTCTGTAGCCATCCAGAAACTGGGTGCTCACAACCGCGTCGAGGCGGCCTACATCGCCGAGGAGAAAGGCTGGCTCTAATGTTCCCTGGCAGATGGACGAAATAGAAAAGAGCTTGAAAGGAAAAGGTTTACTCTCCGAAGGAGATGGCCGGACCTTATGAACATAACAGATGTGATACGATGGTGATGGAAAGGAAGAGAGCTATGGCTGTATTTCAGGTATCGTCAAGAAGTGTGCAGTTGGCTGCCCCACCCAGGAAGCGTACTCGATTCTTACCCTATCAGCAATATATCATTACGCGAGTCGTCGGTGCTTTACTCTATGCTAGCCTCCTCTTCGTCCTGTTTGCGATCCTCAGTCACGATATTGTCTTCTTCCTTATTCCTGTATTACTGAGCCTCACCACTGCGCAACCCCAGCGCTACAACATTAACAAGCTTCTCAATGGTACGCCGGTCTACCTCTTGCTCACGATCTGCCTGACGTTCATCTACTTCGGCGTCGTTATAGGAGGGGAACTGCTCACACATCAAAGCCCTGGTGATACTCATCTTGTTCTTGTTACGACCGCACTCGCCTGGGCGATCTTACTTGATCCTGTGCGTACGTATGTCCAGTCGATCATTGAGCGACGCTTCAACGTTCGAGATCGGGAGGCGAGTAAAGCTATCGAGGCGTTTACTGCAACGCTGCGCGAGGAGATTGATCTCAATCAACTGCGCGAACGCTTCCTTACGGTTATCCAGCGAACCATGCAGCCATACGCCGTCTCCTTATGGACACGCGCCTCCAATGCGCAGCAGGAGCGATCTGGCTCGAAGGAAGAGATCATGGTTGCCGATGATGATCCGCTCATTGCCTACGTGCTGAGCCATCCCGGGACGCAAGAGATTGACCGTCTGCAACTGGATTCGCCGGTCTTGCAGGATCTGAAGCTCCATGCGGCAGAAATTCTCCTGCCTTTAGCCAACCAGGGAGAACTGCTTGGCCTGCTCATCCTGGAGCCGCATCTGAAAGGAAAAGCCTATACCCACGAGGAGCGCACCATGCTCGATACGCTCGCCCCCCAGGTTGCACCGGCTCTGCGCGTGGCACAAATGGTGCTGGCGCAACAGGCGCAGGTGAGCGAACGCGAACGCATCGAGCAGGAATTGCGGACCGCTCGGGAGATTCAGCAAACCTTTTTGCCCAAAGATGTGCCTGCTCTCCCCGGGTGGCAGCTCGTGCCATACTACCAATCTGCACGCGAGGTCGGTGGCGATTTCTACGATTTCCTCCCGTTTGAAGACGGTCGACTGGGCCTTGTCATCGGTGATGTCACTGGTAAAGGTATCCCTGCAGCCCTGGTGATGACAGCCACCCGCACTATGCTTCGTACCGCAGCCCTGGGGACAGCTTCTCCATGCGAGGTATTCGCACGAGTCAACGAACTGCTCTATGCAGAAATCCCTCCCATGATGTTTGTCACCTGTTTCTATGCCATTCTCGATCCAACAAGTGGGCTCATGAGATATGCCAATGCAGGACATGACCTGCCGTATCGACGTCAGAAGGGTGGCGTCTCTGAACTCTGGGCAACAGGCATGCCTCTTGGAATGATGCCCGGTACCTGCTACGATGAGCATGAAGTCACCATCGCACCTGGAGAGAGCCTCCTCTTCTATACTGACGGCCTGGTGGAGGCCCATAACCCCGAGCATGAAATGTTCAGTTTTCCTCGTCTCAAAACCTTGCTCGAAGAGCATGCCGACGGGGCATCACTTATACGCCTCTTGCTCAGTGAACTCAAAAGCTTTACTGGCGAAGGGTGGGAGCAGGAAGACGATGTGACGATGGTAGCACTACAGAGAAAGCCTGACTGATGAGAGAACCAAATAACGCGCAAGGAACAGTGAAACAGCATAACCGTTTCACCAAACGCTGGCGAATCATCCTGACGATTTTGCTCATCATTGTTCTCCTGCTGGCTGGCCTGCTCTACAGCCAGCGTCATCAGCTCCATCAGCTCTTCCAGAGCTTGAGCGTCCCACCACCGCAACCTGTGCATATCACGCCGTTAACGCTCCCCTCGAGCACTGCCACACCAGGTCAGCTCACCAGCACCGATTGGACCATGTACCACCTGGATCCTGCTCGTACCGGGTTTGTCGCAGGCGTCCCTGCTCCTACTCGTCTGAAGAGTCTGTGGAAGCACCCACTCGACGGAGCCGTCTATGCGCAGCCACTGGTGGTCGGTGGGCAGGTGCTTGTGGCGACGGAAAACGATAGCCTCTACGCGCTTGATGCACGTACCGGGCAGGTGCACTGGCACACCTCTGTGGGAACCCCTGTGTCACAATCAGATTTGCCGTGTGGCAATATCGATCCTCTGGGCATCACGGGCACACCTGTCTACGATCCTCAGACGGGATTGGTCTTCGCTGTGGCAGAGATCCAGGGACCGGCCCACATTCTTGTCGGTGTTGATGTCAACACAGGAGACATCAAAGTGCGCCGCCTGGTAGATCCTCCCGGCATGAATCCACAGGTCCATCAGCAGCGTGCGGCCCTGGCCCTCTCTGGGGGTATCGTCTATATCGCCTTTGGTGGGCTGTACGGCGACTGTGGCGACTACCATGGCATGGTCGTCGCCTCGCGGACCGATGGTGCTGGAGCGTTGCTCACCTACCAGGTGCCAACGACGCGTGAGGGAGGCATCTGGGCGACCCCGGGACCCGTCATCGATGCTCAGGGGAACCTCTACGTCACCGTGGGCAACGGGGAAGCCACCCAGGGGGACTGGGATCACAGCGATTCGGTCTTACGGCTGTCCCCCACGCTACACCTGGAAGATGGCTTTGCCCCGCAGCGCTGGCAGAGCGATAATGCATCAGACGCCGATCTCGGCTCGATGGGACCTGTCCTGCTGCCCAATGGGTTGCTCTATGCCAACGGCAAGTCGGGCCAGGGCTACTTACTGCGTGCAGACCACCTGGGAGGAGTAGGTGGGCAACTCCAGACCCTCGCGCTGTGCAGTGCCTTTGGTGGAGCTGCGGTGAGTGGTCTGTCTCTCTTCATCCCGTGCGACGATGGGCTGCGGCAGCTCCAGCTCGAAGCAGGAGCGAAGCTCGTCCCTGGATGGCATGCTCCACAGCAAGTCACTGGCTCCCCAGTCATAGCAGGACAGACCATCTATAGCCTCGATCCTGCTGGTGGTGTGCTCTATGCCCTCGATGCCGCAACTGGGAATGTGCGTGCCACCCTCTCCGTCGGCACCACATCGCGCTTCGCAACGCCCGCGCTTTCCCAGCGAAGCATCTTGATCGGCACCTTGACGGGCATTGTCGCTGTGGGCATGACCTGAGAATCTGCCGGGGCAAACCCCTGGACATTCAATTCGAAATCTGTCATACTATATACCAATGCACCAGAAACGCAAAAGCAATGATGGGGAAAAGTAAGCGAGTAGGGAAACCGCAGAGAGAAAGGGTCACCGGCTGCAAGCCCTTTCGTAGAACCACAAGCCGAAGTTCACCCCAGAGCTGGCTGTTGAACGCGTAAACGTAACTTTCCAACGTGGGTAGACAGCCCCGGCTAGTCACCGTTACCTGACAAACCAAGTGGAACTCAGACATAAGCGTATGTTCCTCACCTCATCGTGAGCAATATCCCTCTATGCTGGTTCAAAATGGGTGGTACCACGGAGCTTGCTGGCAACTTCGTCCCTGTCGACGAACGTCTTGTCAGCTTTTTTGTTTTCAAAAAAGGAGTGCAGAGAACGAAGTCCTTTGCCGGAGTTCGAAGCATCCTGAACTCTACTTTCTTATCAGGAGTGCACAGGACGAAGTCCTTTGCCGGGGTGTGGGGTGTCCCCACTTATCCTTTTTTCTCGCCGCCGCAGGCGGCAAGAAAGGCCGAATTCACATGAATAATATAGTGCAACAAGATATATTGCATCAACTGCAACAGCTACAAAAGGATGCTCAAACCGCCCTGTCCCAAGCCAACACAGCAGAAGCAACCAGGGAATGGTATAGCGAATACCTGGGTCGTAAAGGTCGTCTGACCAGTATCTTACGTAACCTGGGTAGCCTCTCAACCGAAGAACGTCCCTTAGTAGGTAAAGTTGCTAACGAAGTCAAGACAGCCCTGGAAAATGCATTGCAAGAGCGTCAAGCTTCCATCGCTCAGGCCGAATTAGAGGCAGTTCGCCGCGCCGAAAGCGTCGACGTAACCCTCCCTGGTCGGCCGCAAAATTTGGGGAAGCTGCATATTACGACACGTACCCTGCGCGACATTTACGCCATCTTCATTGCTATGGGCTTCCAGATCTACGACAGTCCGGATGTTGAGACCGACGAATATAACTTCCAGTTGCTCAATATGCCTCCAGGACACCCGGCCAGGGATATGTGGGATACCTTTTATACTACCACGCCTGGCTTGATCCTACGAACGCATACCAGTCCTGGACAGATTCACGCTATGCGTGAATACGCGCCAGAGCCCATTCGTGTCATTCTCCCTGGTAAATGCTATCGCTACGAAGCAGTTGATGCCTCTCACGAATCCATGTTCTACCAGGTAGAAGGACTTGCCATAGGCAAACATATCACCTTCAGCGATCTAAAAGGCGTACTTATTAACTTCGCCAATCAAATGTACGGCGAGGGACGAAAGGCACGCTTTCGCAAAAGCTACTTCCCGTTCACTGAACCGAGCGTGGAAATGGATATCGATTGTGTACTATGCGGTGGCAAGGGTTGCCCAGTCTGCAAATACTCCGGCTGGCTGGAAATGCTCGGTGCAGGTATGGTACATCCTCGCGTACTGCAAAACGGAGGCTATGACCCAACAGAATTCAGCGGCTTCGCCTTCGGCATGGGCCCTGATCGCATCGCGTTACAGAAGTACGGCGTCGACGACATCCGCTACTTCTTCACAAACGACGCACGGCTCTTCGAACGTGTCTGATACTGAGAAATGTAGGGGCGACCCTCGCGGTCGCCCGGTTACTTGACATATCCGCGGTCGCCCGGTTACTTGACACATCCAGCGATACATTTGGAGAAAAAATAATGTTAGTTCCCCTCTCATGGTTAAAAGAATATGTAGATCTGAACTTGCCAACAAAGCAACTGGCTGAGCGGCTTACACTCGCAGGGCTTACAGTGGACGGCATTGAAAATGCGAGCGATTGGTGGGACGCAGAGCATATCTTGGTAGGTCAGATCATTGCCGTAAAAGCTCACCCCAATGCCGATAGATTAGTACTCGTCGATGTCGATTTCGGTGGCTCACAAACTGAGCAGGTTGTGACAGGTGCGCCCAACCTGCTCCAATACAAGGATCAGCAAATTTTGCCCCCTCTCAAGGTAGCATTCGCCCGTGCTGGCGCCGTCTTGATCGATGCCTACAGTGATGAGCAACCCCGACCCAAAAAGAAGCTCAAACCTACAAAGATTCGCGGCATCTCTTCAAACGGCATGGTCTGTTCTGAGCGAGAACTAGGTCTAAGTGAAGAGCACGAAGGAATTCTGATCCTGCCGGAAGATGCTCCGGTTGGTATGCCTTTACGGGACTATCTAGGTGATGAAGTGCTGGTGCTCGATCTGACGGTGGATATGGCCCGCTGCCTCAGCATGATCGGTGTGGCGCGAGAAGTGGCCGCTTTGACCACTGCCGCGTTACATCTTCCGCCCGATGAGCCGTCATCCAGCAATGGAAAGGTAGGTGCACCCCTTGTGGGTGCCCAGGATTACGTGGCCGTAGAGATCGACGACCCTGATCTGTGCAATCGCTACATCGGCATGATGATCAAAGACATGCATATCGGCGAGTCGCCCAAATGGATGCAAGATCGTTTGATGAAGGCGGGTATGCGCCCGATCAGTAACGTCGTTGATATTACCAACTACGTTATGCTCGAATGGGGTCAACCTTTGCATGCATTCGACTACGACCTGCTTGTCGAACGAGCCGAAAAAGCAGGTAGTTCCAAACCAACTATCATCGTTCGCCGCGCGAAACACGGTGAAAAGATGACCACACTCGACGGAGTTGAGCGAGAACTTGATGAATCGATGCTGCTGATCACCGATACTCTTGGCCCAATCGCTATCGCAGGTGTCATGGGAGGAGCCGATACGGAAGTCCATGACGGCACGCGCAACGTGCTCCTCGAAGCAGCCGCGTTCGATGGCATCAACAACCGGCGTACCTCTCAAAAGCTGAAATTGCACAACGAAGCAAGCCATCGCTTCACACGAGGAGTACCAGCGACCCTCAACGCCATTGCTGCCCGTCGTGCAGTCATTCTTATGCGCGACTATGCAGGTGGCCGCATCGTGCCAGGAATGGTCGACAACTATCCGGTTCCACAAGCGGAGAGCGTTGTCTATACAACCGAGAGCGACATGCATCGTATCCTTGGCATGGATGTCCAGCTACCTGAAATCGCAGCTGGGCTGCAACGTCTTGATTTCGTCACTGAGCCGGTCGCAGCACCTCCTGCTCCGCCCACCGGGTTAGGTGATGCCGTCTTCGGATTACACATGAAACCAGGTGAACAGCTTTTGCGTTGCATTACCCCCTGGCATCGACTGGATATTCACGTACCTGCCGACCTGGCCGAAGAGGTAGCTCGCATCATCGGATATGAGCATATTGATACAACGCTGATGGATGACGTGCTGCCGCCACAGCGCCGCAATCTTCAACATGAGACCGAAGAGCAGATTCGCGATATCCTGCTAGGCTGTGGCCTTCAGGAAACCATAAGCTACTCATTGACAACAGTAGAAAATCACGATAAATTCAATCGTGATCGTGGCAGTGCTGCCGAGCTGCATATTCCCTTTGTCACACTGGTCAATCCGCTTTCCGTCAAACGCAATGTCATGCGCCGCTCAATGCAGGTAAGCGCGCTGGAGAACCTGGCTTATAACTATCGCTACACGCAGCGTTACGCCATCTTCGAGATTGGCAGGGTGTATTGGCCAGAAAATGGTGATGGTATGCGTCCCCAGGAAGACCCACGTCTGTGCATCCTGTTAACGGGTTCTCGTCGTCCATCCAGTCTCTACCAGGACCCGGCAGGCGCAGAGAACTTCGACTTCTTCGACCTGAAAGGCATTATCGACACCATTTTGCAGCGATTGGGTTACACAGACAGTGACATCGAATATATCGCTGTGCCCGATAATCCTACCTACACCGCTACATGCGCTTGGATGAAGTTGCAAGGCACATCGCTTGGTATCCTTGGGGAGATTGACCCGCAGGTGCTTCTCGACTTCGAGATTCCTGCTGGCTCTCGGGTCTATACGGCTGAGATGCACATCAAACCGCTCATCAAGCCCAGTTGGCAATTGCAGCCCGTGGCTCCTATCAGCAACTACCCGCCAGTAGTTGAGGACCTTGCCTTCGTCGTCGCCGAAGAGGTCACCGCGGCGCAGGTACTCGATGCTATCCGCAAAGGGGGCGGCTCCCTGCTGACCAAAGTGGAACTCTTCGACATCTACCGTGGCCCGCAAATTCCACCCGGTCATAAATCGCTTGCCTACAAGCTCACCTACGAGAGCATCGAAAAGCCTCTCACTGAGAAGCAGGTAGTCGACATCCGCAACAGGATTATCAGACGAGTAGCCGAATCCGTAGGCGGCAAACTGCGCGAGTAACAACTTCGCAATGTAGCGACACTTGCGTTGCCCTGGCCGGGGGTATGCTTCATGAGAGTGCAGAGGGCGCAGCCCTTTGCCGGGTGACATGGCTCTTGAACAAGGTCCTTAATCGTTTTTGGCTTCATGGGAGTGCAGAGGGCGAAGCCCTTTGCCGGGGTTCGGGGTGTCCCCGAAAATCCATTTTTCCTTTTCTCGCCGCCGGAGACGGCGAGAAAAGGAAAAATGGATTGAGAGATCCCTACGACTATTTGGGAGATTAATTTTAAAAGATAGAGAGTCACACATGCAAAACCAGGAAGACATCGTCCTCAGTGACAACGAAATTCACATGCTCCATGCCCTCGCGGACAGAGCAAAAGAGACTGCCTTACCTGTCGAAAACCTCATCGAAGGCAGGCAACTCACCTACTCGCAAGGCCTCTCCGCCATAGGCTATCTCTGTGCAAAAGGCCTTGCCGAGTCTGTCGAAATAGGCACAGAACACAAGTGGGTACTCAGAAAACTTGGGCAAGAATACGAAGAAATTGGCTTACCTGAAAAGAGGCTCTGGGAGCACCTCATCGCAACAGGCTCGCTCACATTCCAGCAAGTCAACGAATTCCTTCCATCCTCAGAAGCCAAATTTACTATCGGCATGTACCTTGGCGCATTTCAGAAAGCTGGCCTGGTCACCTTCTCAAATGGCAAAATCACTCCACTGCAACAGGCTCTACCTGCGCCCATCGACAAGCTGCAGCACTATTTGACACACGTAAAAGAAACATCAGAGCGAGATCCGCAAAATCTAGCTGAAGAAGAAGCAAACAAACGTAAGCTGGTTGAAGATAAACCCATAATCTTACTGGGCTATCGCTTAACCAACCCTGGACAACAATACGCCAGCCAGTATACAGATGCCCATATACAGGCAATGGTAAGCAACGTCACGCACGAAATGCTGATCAGTGGTGAATGGCGCAACAAACAGTTCCGCCCATTGAGCGTCGTAGCTCCTCCGGAGATTCGCCTTGAATTGCAGCATCCCCTGCCACGCTTTCTGACCTACTTGCGGCATTCACTTGTAGCAGCGGGTTTTAACGAAGTAACCAGTCCCATTCTCGAAACGCAATTCTGGAATCTGAATGCCCTCTTCATGCAGAAATACCATCCTGTACGTAGCTCTAAGCACCTTTTGTCAATCGATGATATCACCTTGCCAGAAGACCCCGACGAAATTAAGTCCAGCACTCGAACTTTCCAGGAGCGTTTTAGCAGGGAATATCAGGGGAAAGGTAGCTCAGGCTCACGCGGCTGGGGCACATCGGATGGTTTTAGCAATGATAAAGTGGTGATTCGTAGTCACAGTACACCGGTAACAGTCAGACAACTGGCATATGCTGAGCAAAACCCCGTACGCCTGTTTGGATTTTCGCGCTGCTGTCGCGCGCGCCCTGAAAAGCCCGAATTTCTACAGATGGACGTGCTGGTTGCCGATGAAGGGCTGAATGTAACCACACTGATGGGCACAATTAAACATGTCTGTATGGCGATTTTCCCGCAAGCCGTAGATATTCAAGTCCAGGCTGCCTATTTCCCCTTTGCCGAAATCTCGGTCAATATCTGGGTAGTCTATGCTGACGGCGCTATCAACGAAGTAGGATCCAGCGGGTTGATGCGCCCGGAATCGGCAGCTATCCTGGATATTCGGAGCCAGGTCGCACTCATTGGCTTTAATGTGAGCACTCTCGCACGTATCTTGAGCAGTAATGCAAGCGCCATCAATCCCAACAATATCGGCTTCGAAGCATTTAATGAAACGGAGATTCCTCTACATGCCAAACGTTGATTTTGATCGTAGCATACTGAATAACCGGTTAGCACAGACCCTTAATGCGCCGGATTTTAAACATAGGCTACTAAGCGTAAAAGCATATCTTGATTACGAAGATGAACATATCGTACGGGTGAACTTTCTAGACACCCTTCGTCCCGAACTCTGGTGTATAGATGGACTGGTACGCCACCTCGAGCCTCTGCCAGGGCGGCGCTACGGTTTGCATCTTGTCGAAAGCCTTCCCAGGATTCCAGTACAGTTCAAGTCCTTGCCGCTAAATAGCTATGCCTGGGTGCTTTTCGTTCAGGTGAGCCACGATCAAGAGCCATTCGATGATGCTTATTTCTTAAAAAAAGTGCGAGATCAAATAGGCTTTGGCAAATACAGCAATATCGATATCACTATTCTCCCCGGTATGCAGCACACTATTTCAATCGAAACACCAACCGATGACGAAGATGAAGCTCCGATCCCCCGTAGGGGCCGATTTATCGCGCCCATCGCCGATGTATCGGCCCCCGCTGGATTTTCCGATATCCAGATGATAATGTCGCCTTTGATCTTAGAAAAAGGCATCAACACAGTTATCGTTATGGCGCTTGATCAGCGCATAGGCGCCTGGCTGTTCTTCACGCTCCTCTGTAATTATCTTGATCGCGGCTACAAGATCACTGGTTTTGCTTCTTCTCTGGATGCTCAGGACGAGAAAGAGATAAATGCAAAATGGAAGCCCTTTGTCATCAGTAACCAGCAAATTGTGAAGACACTTGGTTTTCAGCCTGACACGGATAGATTTCGTGCAGCGTTGGAAAGCATGCACTACCACATGCAGTATGATCAAAACGCGCAAATGTGGCACATCACACCACCCATCTTCCGTTTTGACATCATCCACTCTATCGATATTTTAGAGGATTATTTTGTTGCAACTTACTATGAAGAAGCTAGACCCTCACCCCTTATTTCTGCAAACGTTATCGGCTCGCAAACCAAACGCAGCGAGTTAGAAGACCGTTTGATAGACTACATGCAGGTATATGGCGCGCGGCAGACCATAGGGTTACTGCTCGACTCATACGAGAACCTGGTCGATCGTATGTGCCATGATGCGCCTGAGAGACTTATTCATCTCGTCAATGCTGTGAACAAGAACCGCGAATACGCCGTAGATAGCAGCCTGCCACCACTCCTGAGAAACGCTGTCCATCCTTCTGCGCCGTATCCTCCCACCACGATATATCTTTTCACCGAAACCTTGTTTCTGGATGAGCAGAGAGTTGCACACTCGCGCTGGAAAATGGGTATTTTGCTTATTGGAACCGATCACCCTTTTAATAATGCCCATACCCTACTGGATGCGCTCTGCTACCACCTGCATGTAGATTACGCGCTCAAGCGCAGCAGCAGCCCAGCGCTCATCCCAGGTCGACAGATGACAATTTCCGCCAGAGACACAACCATTGGACAATTCGGAGAAGTTCACCCCGAAGTCTTAACACGCTGGGAACTGTTCTACCCTGCTAGCTTCATCGAACTGGATCTAGACACCATTACCGAAATGTGGGCGGAGGAAAAAGCCTGATGACTGATTGGGGGTGCAGAGGGCGAAACTCTCTGCCAGGATATGGAATGTCGCCCAAATCCTTAGGAAGTGCAGAGAGCCGCAGCCCTCTGCCAGGGTTCGGGGTGTCGCCCAAATCCTTAGGGAGTGCAGAGGGCTACTGCCCTCTGCCGGGGTTCGGGGTGTCCCCGAAAACCTCTTTTTCTCTCTTTTCGCCGTCGCAGACGGCGAGTCCACGAAGAATTGCACTGTACTGGCATAATGGCCGTAGCCTGGGCCATACCGTCCGTTGCGCCTCACTCGGCCAGGCGCTCCTGAACCAGATGCCAAAGAGTATCGTGGTAGGCATTACAGGCGCATCCAAAGGCTTCGAACTACTGCCGCCCGAGATGGACCTTGTAAAAATTCCATCCTATTTAACCTATGACAATGCTGGCGGTGTGCGCACAATCCCGGTTCTCTCATTAGCAAAAGAGCAGTTTCAGCGTATCCGCGAAAACCTGATTTCCACATTCGTACGAGACTTCCAACCACACGCTCTGGTCGTTGACTTCCACCCCGAAGGAAAAAATGGAGAGTTGATCCCAACCGTTATCAACTCGCCGAACACCCATAAAGTGTTGGGCTTGCGAGGAATTCTGGGCAGCCCAGCAGAGACCAATCGCGACTTCTTTAATCCGCATCTTGTTGCTTTTATGCTAGATCATTTCTCCGCCGTCCATGTCTACATAGATGAACGGGTCTTCCGCCTGGAGGACTACTACACAATTCCAACCTCATTAAGCGACAGATTCAAATATACAGGCTATATCACACGTCCAACTCTATCTGCCACCGCAGAAGCGCGAGCGTTACTACAATTGGAACCGGACGCTCGAATCATTATCGTCAGTTTCGGTGGAGGACAGGGAACCGAACCAATCTGGCAATCAATTCTACGCGGCCTATCCAAAGTTCAAAGGCACTTCGACTATGCCTATCTCTCTGCCGGGCCATACCTCGAAGCCGGCGCATATGAGCGTCTGCGCGCGCAAGCCTCACTACATCCCAACTGGACCTGGACCAGGCTGCTAAATCCCTTGCCTGCCTGGATCAAAGCAAGCGACTTCTTCATCGGCTCAGGCGGCTACAACTCCCTGGCCGAAGTCATAGCCACAGGCGCAAACGCTTTAATTATCCCCCGCCAACTTAACGAGCGCGAGCAAGAGCTACATGCCACAAAATTAGCCAGCCTGAACATCCTTCGTATAGCCAATCTTGAAACAATCCTCAGCCAGGATTTAAACTTGTTGTTAGAAATGTGCCTTACAGAACCCTACTCCCAGGATCGAAATATAAAAATCTCTACCAATGGAGCAGAGAATAGTGCTCGGTTAATTGAATCAATAATCGCGTAGGGGCGGGTGCGGTGTAGAGTGGTGTGGGGGCGCTTGCGCCGCCCAATGTGGGGTAACATAAACCGTTGAGGTCGTTAATCCTGTAGGTGTAGGTGCAGGAGAAATGTGGATATGGTACCATCTTCATATGAGGCAATGCGTCATCGAATCTGAAAATATACACAAGCGGCGTGTTACCATCTACACGAATTTTGTAAAGTTGCATTGCGTGGGCGAGGACACATGATGCAACGAGTATCACATTTGAACATCGAAGGCCCCATGCAAAATTCCCACCACCTGCATATCGCATTCACCACCTGCGACAACATCTTCGATCCAGGCGGCGTAAGCACCTCCATCACCCGCATCGCCCGTGGTCTCTCCACCCACTACAACGCGCAGGTTGACATACTCATGCTCAACGAAGATCAACACGCTGAATTTAACCCGCACGGAAAAAACGGCATCATCCAACTGGACCAACGCATAGACAATATCACCATATTCAAAATTGCACCCTGGACTGGTGGCGCAAGCCAGGCGCAGCACCAGGTTGACATGCAATACGCCCTCTTAGAATTAACCTGGGAACGTCAATACGACCTCGTACAAGCCTTCTATGCCAGCATCACAGGTTTCCCAACAGTCTACGCCGCGCAAGAACTGAACATCCCATCAATCGTGAGCATTCGAGGCAATGATATCATACGCGATGTCTTCCAGAACGAGCGATTCCCATACCTCAAATGGGCATTGGAGAATGCTACCCAATTCACCGCCGTCAGCCAGGAAGGTTTGCATAGAGCACAAACCCTAAGCGCTCGTCCGAATAAAGGCAGAGTGATTCTCAACAGTATCCGACCGGAAGATTACTCCGAAGGAAAAGAAGACCTACAATTACCTCGTCCCATTGTAGGTTCGCTCGCAGTATTCAAAAATAAGAAAGGCTTAGAAGTGCTGCTCTGTGCATTCAGCATGCTCTTGCAGCACTATCCCTCTGCCCATTTACTGCTTGCCGGTTTCATCATTTCAGAAGAACAATACAGCTTCGATACCCTGGTGGCAAAATACAATCTGAATGACAGGATCACCATAACAGGCCCCATATCCAGACAGGACGTATTACGCTACCTGCGCAGTATGGACATTTTCGCATTCACCTCCCTGCACGACGGTTGCCCCAACACCGTCCTTGAAGCAATGCTCGCCGGCATACCCATCGTCGCCACCCGTGCCGGAGCCATCCCCGAGCTAATAGAAGATGGCAAACATGGCCTACTGGTTCAGCCCGGCTCAGCAACCGGGGTATATGAAGCAATGCTCAGAATGTTGGATAACAATACTGATAGTCAAGAATTTGGAAGGCAGGCACAGGAACGAGTATTGACCGAATTTGCCTCACAGAGAGAGTTAGAAGCGTACTGGGAAATCTACCAGGAGTGCCTGAGTAGTAAATAGTAAGCAAAAGGAAATGTAGGGGCGGCCCGATAAGCGCGAACTTAAGCACTTGAACAACTGAAGACCACTGCATCCAGGGAAGGAGCCGGCCCGAGGATCTCCAGGAGCAGGGCACGGATGAAACGTTCCTGGTGCTGACGTTTGCGGGAGCTCCCCCGCAAAAAGCGCTGTTGCTCAGGCAAGCAGGCGCGTAGCCGCTCGAGTGACCAATAGCCTTGCACCACCGCGCGCAGCGTTTGCAGACACACAGCGGTCAGCAGCCAGGAACTGACAGGTGGCTCCTGCCCCGACTCGGCAGAGGGACCCTCCTCGCCCGCCTGAGCACCGGGCTGGGCTGCTGGCGCTGGCTCGGCCTGCCAACAGGCAGCGGCCTCTGCCAGCCTCGCACGCGCCTGCTGGGCCTCTTGCTCGTGTAAGGCCCAGGCCACCAACAAAGCCAGGATGCTGGCTTCATTGGTCTCTGGCCGGATGCCTCGCAACTGGTTGAGGCGCAGCACCTGTTTCATGCGTTTATAGACGAGCTCGATCTGCCAGCGTGCGCGGTAGAGGGCCAGCACCTGCTCAGTCGACCAGGACCGCACAGGCAGGCTCGTAATCAAGAGCACCCAGCCTGCCAGGAAGAGCGTCTGCTCCTTGAGCTGGCGTTGCAGCTTGCTGGCTTTCTTGCGCTTGGCCTCGCGGGCACGTTCAGCCGCTTCGGGCGAGAGCGCACAGGCGATCAAACGCACCCAGATCGGGTCTGCTCGTGCCAGACAAAGCTGACCCGTCGACTGTGCTGGCCCTCTGGGACCTGCTTAAGCCAAGCCACGACATCCCAGGGCTGGCCGCTTTCATCCCGCACAGGAAAGGCACGCGGGTGGATGCGTACCAGCACGTCAGCCTGCTGGCAGAGCACCCAGACCACACAGTGCCGATAGCCATAGCCGGCATCAGCCACCGCGACATCGCCGGGCTGCAGCACAAAGCGTTCCAGGGCTTCGGCTCCATGCTGATCGGAGAGCGAGACTTGCACCAGCCGTCCCGCACGCAGGTCGTAGGCCGTGTGCAAGCGCCAATCATCACCTGTGCCCCCCGGTTCTTTGAGGCGAGTGGCATCGATGAGCAAGACCCGTCCAGGCCCCCGGCTGCCTACTGGTAAGTCGGGGAGGCTTGGCCCGGCCAGCAAGGCCCCCAGCAGCCAGAGCAGCCAGGCCAGCGAGCGGCGCAGGCGTTTGCGCCAGGCCGCCTCGGAGATCTTGCACAGGCCGATCAGGACCGCCCAGCAGCCCAGCTGACGAAAGGAGGGGGCACACAGCACATAGGCCAGTAAGGCCCGTAACAGGTCACTGGCCCGACGCACCTCGCGTTTGCGCACCCAGGCTCCCAGCTGCTCGGCTTGGGGCTCGTAGTCGCTGGGAAGCCGCTCGACCACGGCTTGCCAGTCGTGCTCAAGCAGGTGGGCGAGTTGCTCTGGCAGAGGCGGCGTTGTATGATGGGGTTGACGAGACATGTTCTCCTCCTGGTGGTAAGAGTGGTAAAAGACTGTGTGCTCTTACTTTACCATGAGCAGGCCTTGCTCGTCTCTTCTTGTCTTCAGTTGTTCAGGTACTTCTTAAGTTCGCGCTTATCGGGCACGCCGCGCGCGGCCGCCCGGCAAATTCGCTACCAGGAGTGCCTGAGTAGTAAATAGTAAGAAAAGGAAATGTAGGGGCGAGTATAGTTGGGTAGAGGCAGGGTGGGCATTTATGGTCGCCAGGTGTCCCTCGCAGCCGCCCTGATAATTCTTGGAAAACCCCTACTCCCCTTTATCAACACTCCAAAGCGTCAACGCTTTCTTCGGATTAGCCCTCGCTACCTCCTGCAACTCTGGTGGAAGAGAGCTTATAGGTATAGGCATACCGTTGAGGAACACATTTGAAAATGGGCTTTTGTCTAGTATCTCCTTCGTCGAAAACTCACTATCAAAGTAAAAGAGCTTAAACATATCGCGAATGGTTTTAGCCTTCTGCCCGGTCGTACTTTTCGAAGTGCCAAAATAGTTGCAAATGTCATCAGGAGAGGCATAAGGTTTAGAACTTTTATCAAAAAGAAAATTGATGCCGCCCAAGGCATAAACTACCGCAGCGGCCCAGATTTCTATCTTCCCTGACAGAAAAGGCACGACCCTTTTGCGTGACATCTTCCGTATAAGCTTCTCACAGAGAGCCTTATACTCCTCATTGAGATAGCTATCACAAAAACCGTTGGTCATTTCAATGAGTTTCTCAGTATATTCTTGTACAGTTGCTTTATCCTGTGTGCTCTTAACCATGAATCCCTCCAAAACACTTTACCTTGAAGCTTACCCAAATAATCCTATTGTCTCATAATACCACCTGGAAGACGAATTGGCATGTTACAACTGATGCAGATACTGCTGGCGAATTCATGAGAGAGGATAGACAAGAAAAAAGAGGTTAGTTAGGATAGAGTCCAGGAGAAGACCGGAGTTCACCTGAAAGGATGCATGCAGAAAGG
>Ga0070706_100000356_pt1 | contig 55144 bp, 46 predicted proteins | sample KBSK5501metaG_FD_65476 | JGI IMG/M metagenome (GOLD analysis project Ga0070706, IMG submission 65476) | Corn, switchgrass and miscanthus rhizosphere microbial communities from Kellogg Biological Station, Michigan, USA - KBS K5-50-1 metaG | ecosystem: Host-associated > Plants > Roots >... | reverse complement strand
AACCGCGACATGATTTATGTGGCCATTGGCATTTTGGGGGCGACGGTTATGCCACATAATCTGTATTTGCACTCCTCAATCGCGCAGACTCGCCATTATCCTCTGACAGTCCAAGGGAAGCGCGAAGCTATCTTCTTCGGAACAATTGATTCCACTGTGGCGCTTCTGTTTGCGCTCTTTATAAACGCTGCAATTCTTATTGTGGCCGGCGCGAGCTTCTATCAGAGCGGGCATCACGAGGTGGCAGAAATCCAGGACGCCTATAAGCTCCTGAGCCCTCTCCTCGGTGTCAGCGTAGCCAGCACACTCTTCGCAGTCGCTCTGCTAGCCTCCGGCCAGAATTCGACGCTCACGGGCACGCTGGCTGGCCAAGTCGTGATGGAGGGTTTTCTGCGCATACGCCTGCCTCCCGTCTTACGTCGGCTGATCACCCGGTTGCTGGCCATCATTCCGGCGGTGATCGTAACCGCGACCATGGGACAGAGCGGTACGGCTCAGCTGTTGATCCTCAGCCAAGTGATCCTGAGTATGCAGTTAAGCTTTGCGGTCATTCCTCTCGTCATGTTTACGAGTGATAAGTTGAAGATGGGCGAATTTGTCAATCCGCGCTGGATCAAGATTTGCGGTTGGTCTCTGGGCGTGATGATAGCGGCACTTAACGCTTTTCTCCTCTGGCAAACCTTTACAGGTTCGGGTGCATAAATAGGACAAAATGAACTCGGAACGCAAAAGCCGGCTTCAGGACCTTGGACAAGCTAAACAAGCAACCGAAACCCGGAAAGCTTATCTAGCCTGCATCTTGGAGTTGTGGGAGAAAAAGGGGTATGCGCGGGTGGTGGACGTTGCTAACTCTCTTTCAGTAGCAGAAGCAAGCGCATGCTCTATGATCAAGAGTTTAGCAAACATCGGGTATGTCAAGCGCGAAAGGTACCGAGGATTTACGCTGACCGAGAGTGGCCGAACCATGGCGCGCGAGATCCACGCCAGACGTCGGATACTAACGGCCTTTCTTCAATCGCTTGGCCTGCCAGAGAGTGTCGTTCTACACGACGCTCATGGCCTGGAACACCAACTCAGCAAGCGAACGCTTGAGCGCCTTAAACGCTTCGTTCAAAAAACTCGCGCAGATCAAAAACTCTCGTGAGTAGCTGATCTGGTTTTGCTCGCGCTGCTCCTCTTCGGCTCTGACTCTCGAGATCCGCGCTACGCCTTCTTTGCATTTGTATGCCGGCGGCTCGACTCGAAGTAACCGGAGCGCATTCGCAGTGACGATAAGCGTCGCGCCTGTGTCGGCGGCAATAGCGAACCAGAGGCTTGTGTATCCGAAGACGGCCAGCACGATAAAAATCAGCTTCACGGCGATAGAGAAGGCGATGTTAAACTGGATCACACGCAAGGTGCGGCGCCCAAGGTGAATGGCTTTGGCGACTTCACTCAAGTCGTCTTTCATCAATGCAATGTCGGCGGTCTCAATGGCGGTGTCGGCTCTGGCTGCGCCCATGGCGATGCCGATGGTCGCGGCGGCCATCGCTGGCGCGTCGTTCACGCCATCGCCGATCATGCCTACTTGGTTGTGCTCGACCAGCAATTTGCGGATGCGCTCGATTTTCTGATCAGGCAATAGATCGCCATGCGCTTCGTCGATGTCGGCTTCTCGCGCAATGGCGTCGACGGTGCGCTGGTTATCACCGCTGAGCATTACGACCTTTTGAACTCCAGTGGCGTGCAGACTGCGGATCGCATCAGGCGCGTTGGGTCACATCGTGTCGCCGACTGCAATAATACCGAGCACTTCGCCAGCGCAATCCGCATGCGGCTTGTGGCCGACGACCACGACCGATTGGCCCTGCTCTTCAATGCCGGCCAGAATTTTCTCAATTTCCTCGGAACAGACCACCAGCTCGTGCGCGAAACGGTGATTGCCGACAAAGTAATGATGGCCGACGACCTCGCCTTCCGCGCCGCAGCCGGTGCGAGCCTGATAGTTTTCGCTTCGCGGAAAATCGATGCCGCGCTCCTCGGCATATTTCACCACAGCCTGCGGCCTCAGATGAGGGCACGCCACGCCTACCATCCTTTCAGGATGGATCGCCTAAAAACGAAACAAACCAGGGGTTCTCCCGCCTGCGGCGTGGATCGCCCCTGGCTGTGATTTGTTGTCGCTTTGCGACAAAGCCAAAAACCGAAATCGAAGCCCGAAAACGAGAAACTGAAAACTGAAAACCGAAAACCGATAACCGTCGCGCTGCAGGCGCGATGAATGCGTCCGGCGGGGGTCGAACCCACAACCTCTGGCTCCGGAGGCCAACGCTCTATCCAATTGAGCTACGGACGCGAAAAAATCAGAAAGGATCGTAGTGCGCGTTGCTGGAGGCGTCAAATAGAGAGGGACTGCTGGCTAAAGCGGAGCTTGATCGTGCAGCCGTCGAATGTGCGCATACGCGATCAGGTCTACGTACCCCACGTCGTCCTCAATTGCTAACACCCGTTTGAATGCAGTAGCGTGATCGTTTGTTCCGATGGCGCGCTGAACGTCTTCGGCGACGTCGACTACGAACGGAGTAAATGGGACTGCCTTCAAAAGCTTCAAAATCTGCTCTCGCATACGGTCTCGCCATTAATGTTCGCGGAAGCCCTGAATTTTCAATAGGCGCATTCTTTTGGTTCTTCTGGTTGCCTTGCACCTGCATTAGTTTTTAGAGAACCTGAAGCCTTCGTCTTCAAAGTGTTCTTGATGTTGTTCTTGCAATTGGTCTTGCTGGTTTTCGCCAAATATGCCCAGCGCTTGTTGCAACATGTCTTCCACCATATCTTCAACGCTCGAGAACAAGTGTTTTTGAGCAAGCGATGAGCGATCGAGAACAACCGGTCGCGCAGTTTCAATCTCGATCGCGAAAAACCACAAATCGGAATCTCCAACGAAAAGATAGCGTCGTGCTGTTTCAGGTGTATCAGACCACGTGACGCTGTTTTCGGCGATGAGTCCAGGGCCGCTCTCGAATTCCTCGCCGCGAAATTCCGCATCGACGCCATAAAGGGTGACTCCGTTTTCCACAAAGCCGTCTACCTGGCGAAGCACCTCCTGTACAGAAACGGGAAGAGCAATGCCAAGCTCCTGCTCAGCGGCCTCTCGCAGCTTGGCTAGACTTGCTTCATCAGCGCCAGGAAGCAATGGATGCCGGCCTTGTAAGGCTTCTTCGTGAAGCCGTTGTTCGACCTCTTGCTTTTCTCGCTCTGAAAGACTTCGATAATAATCGGATCCGCGCAAATCCTGGACGAAAAGATCGCTAAGGTCTTGCAGATACTGTTCGTTGAGTGCCATGGCTCTGTTGCTCCTTTTTGGTCTTTGTTCGAGAGGCCTTCGTTTTATTGGTCTTCTTAGCAGTTCGTTTGTGAGCCTGCTTAATAGACTCTTCAGTTTTCAGGTTTGATTCAAGGATCGGTAAACTCTTCTTCGGTTGATGATCTGGCGGCAGCGGGACACCGTTTACATAGGCGCCAGGCGGAAGGAATTGCTTGGCAAATTTCGCTGCTTTTTCCGCGAGAATAGAGCGCACCTCCTGGTTCACTTCAGATTCCCGGTTACTCGTCTTGTACAAATCACCGAACATTTGGGTGATTTCATGGAACTCCTTTGGAACGGAGTAGGAGCGGTGCTTTACCGCTTTCGAAAATTCCAGGACGCGTTTCTCCCAAACCTCCGGTAGCGGTGGAGCTCCGAGCTCATGCAGCGTCTTGCGCAATTCTTCCGCGGTGCGAAATCCGCGACTGGTCGGTGGATAGAAAGGGAAGAGCGGTCGCACGACATAAAGAGGAAAATTCTTCGACGGAGCATTGTGCGTTTGCGGATGGAGCAAGAGGCTATGCCAGAAATGATGCGGGTTTTGCGATTGATCACGCCCGCGACGAGTCGTTTGGACCACTGCAAAGTTGTTGGGATGATTGATGAACGGCGCGTTGTCGCCCAGATTAACGCTGCGCGGAATGATGTGATGACAATTGTACGACTTGCGAGCGCTGCGCACCGGCAGGTCGGCTGTGTGGTGCGTACGCGTGATTTCGACTGGCAGCCGTCCTTGTTCCATCATTTCGACCCCTTCACGTCCAACGGCCAGCAACGCGAATGTTCTCCCTAAAGGGTGGGCAATGAGCGCTTTGAGGTAGTCGGCGCGCACCGACTCATATTCCTGAGTCACCTTCTTGTACGCATCACTATCGCGATCGATGGTCGCCGCGTCGATCTTATCCAAGACGATCCCTGGAAGCTCAGAACAATTTCCGACAATCGACGGATCGATCGCGATCTGTTCAAGGTTCTTGAACATTTCATCGACGGCTTTGATCATTTCTGGGGAGGGCGGAGTCTGCGTGCCTGATCTGCTCATAACAGGATTTAATAGAGGTATTATATATACTAGTATATAACGCGCAACAGAAATGTTCTTATAATCAGCGCTGGGTTGCTGGTCGCGCAACGCGATGGTTGTCGGTTATCGATTTTCAGTTATCGATTTCTCGTTTTCGGGCTTCGGTTTGGCCTTGAATCACTCATCGCCGGCGGGTTTGGCCTGTCGCAACGCGACAACAAATCACAGCCAGAGGTGATCCCGCCGTGTAGCGGCGGGTGAAGACCTGGTACCCGGATCCACGCGAGTCGGCCCTGATATTAGTCTCGCAGTTATTCACAAGCTCGCTCCGCCTCGCTGTACAGGGCCGCTTCGCTTGCTTATGAATAACTGCGAGACTGATATCAGGGCCTCAGACGACGGCAAGCCAGGCCTCTACCATCCTTTCAGGATGGATCGCCTAAAGCGAAAAAAAACAGGGGTTCTCCCGCCTGCGGCGTGGATCACCCCTGGCTGCGATTTATTGTCGCGTTGCGACAAAGGCCAAACCGAAAACCGAAAACTAAAAACCGATAACCGACAACCGTCGCGGTGTGTGACCTGAACCCACGACACAAAATCACTCCTAAGGAGCTTCAATCACATCGACCATCTCGTGTGCGGTGGCCTGGATCGAGGCGGAGTCCTCTTTGGTCAAAGGTTCCTGGGGAGAAAGTTTTTGCCGGATCGCGGTCAGCCCTTGAACGATGCTTATCATCCAGGGCGTTGCTTTCAAAGAAGGCGATAGATCGGCAAGACGCGTCAGATAGTAATCCATCAGATCGAGCTGACGTAACTTTGCCGCCCGGTCCGGCGTGAAGGTCGTGGTCACACTCGCCGCCGCGATCTCTAGGCCACGAATCCAGCCACCCAGACTGAGGAGATGCGCAATCTCTTCGTCGCGCAGGTCTAACATCGCCAGTTCGACATCCTTTTGCGTAACAATCAGTTCTTTGCGCAGTTCGCGCCATTTTGATTGTCTTGCAAGATCTAACAACTGCTTGCTATGGCGGGTTACCCGCTGTTCGACGCCTAATCCTTTCGCCCGCCGAAGCAACTCGCGCCCGAGAGGTTCGATTGCCTTCGAGTCTTCTGCCGAAACAGCGAGGAACCCGTCTCCGATCAAAACCCCAAAGCTCAGGGCGAATTTCACCCGATTATTGATTCGGAGGGTTTGGGGTGTCCTGGACAATTGCTGGAAAGGAATAGGCTTGAGCGAATCCAGAGTCTGAAACAGACTCTCGATAGACGGAGCCGTGTATTGATTAACCCCGAGCTCCTCGCGAAAGTGTGGATCTTTCGAAAGATCCTGGTCTTGGTCGCCAGTCGCTGCGAATACGAGAGCCGTTGGTCTCATGAAGAATGAGAAAACCAGAAACAACCAGAAACGTTTTTTCAATAAATCCATGGGGAGAAATCGCTGTTGTCGGAGCGCCGATCCAAAGCTCTGGTCAAGGATTTCCACTTGACCACGCTGGGCAAACGCGCAACATGACGCGGGATTGTCTGACCTTAACCCTTTGATAATCACACACTAACATGCCTGGAGATGTCGGGACGTTAATTTGGACGATCTGCTACTTTGTTGTCGTTATTGGGCTCTCCGCCTACGGCATCCACCGCTATTGTATCATCTATCTCTATTTTAAAAACCGGCATCGTCGGCCGGTGCCGCCGAAGGAGTTTTCCTTGCTCCCTTTAGTCACAATCCAGCTTCCGATCTATAACGAAATTTACGTTGTAGAGCGTCTACTAACGGCGGTTGGCCGCATCGATTATCCGAGAGACAAATTGGAGATTCAGGTTCTGGACGATTCGACCGACGACACGGTTGAGCTCGCTGAGCGAGAAGTGAAGAAACTGCGGGCCGAAGGATTTGATGCGGTGATTCTCAGGCGAGAGGATCGCGTTGGTTTCAAGGCTGGAGCGCTCGATTACGGATTGCGTCACGCGAAGGGCGAATTCTTCTTCATCTTCGATGCCGATTTTGTTCCTCCGCCGGACATTCTGCGAAAAACGATTCATCATTTTACCGACCCAAAAGTGGGAATGATTCAGACGCGGTGGGGTCACATCAACCGTTCCTACTCCTGGCTGACTCGCGCTCAGGCCGTCTTGTTAGATGGCCATCTGGTTCTGGAGCAGACAGCTCGAAGCCGAAGCGGACGGTTCTTCAACTTCAATGGAACTGCCGGTCTATGGAGAAAGCGATGCATTGAGGAGGCCGGCGGCTGGCAACATGATACGTTGACCGAGGATCTGGATCTTAGTTATCGGGCGCAATTGCGTGGTTGGAAATTTGTTTTTGTCGGCGACGTGGTGACGCCGGCCGAATTGCCGGTCGACATCGACGGCGTCAGAACACAGCAGCACCGCTGGACAAAGGGCTCGATTCAAACCTGTAAAAAAGTGTTGCCCTGGATCTGGAAGAGTAAGCTCCCATTGTTCATCAAGGTTGAAGCAACTGCGCATCTCAGCTCCAATTACGCATACCTGCTTTTGGTTTTTCTTTGTGTTCTGTTGCATCCGTCGTCTGGCAGCAAGGCAGCTTCCGATGCTACTGGTGGACTCATCCGTACGCTCATGGTAGATATCCCAATTTTTGTGGCTACTACAGTCTCAGTTGCAGTCTTCTACCTTTGCGCGCAACGGGAGCTCTACCCGCGGCAGTGGAGACGCGAAGTTTGGTTTTTTCCCTTTGTGCTCTCCCTAAGCATCGGATTGTCGATTAACAATGCGCGCGGAGTGCTGGAAGCGATATTCAATCGCAGGTCCGACTTTTGCCGAACGCCAAAGTATGGTGTTGTGCAGCGCCACCAAGCGTGGAGTAAGAACCGGTACGCAGCGATCCAATCGGTCGTACCGATTATTGAGCTGCTCTTCGCCATCTATTTTACTTACTTCGCATTTCGTGCTTTCCAAAACCAAGAATTTCTGACACTACCATTTCTGATGTTGTTCCAAGTCGGCTTTGGGTACGTTGCGTTTAGCTCGCTCTTGGGGCGGCTGGCGCGCGGGCCAATAGCTGGACGAGAGATTTCAGCTGCCTAACCAGATGGATAACCGGCTATTTGCAGTCGCCATACTACTTTTTGCATCCGCCTTACTGACTGAGGCCCAAAATCCCGCTCCGGCCTCCACCTCCGCTCCCGCTCCTGCTCCTGCTCCCGCACAAAGCCCGGCTCCGACCATTTCAGCCGTTGTTGCACCGACTGTTCAGCCACAAACTAAGATCGTGGTGAGTATACCGGAACAGAAGCTTGGCGTTCTGGTTAATAATAGAGTCTATCGCACTTACAAGGTTTCAACCTCTCGCTTTGGCGAAGGGGATAGCCGTGGGAGCTGGCAAACGCCGATGGGGCATTTGCTCGTCGCCAATAAAATTGGTGCGGCCGCCCCGCTGGGCGCTGTCTTTCGTCGCAGGCACCTCTCCGGAGAAGTTCTTTCTCCAAATGCTCCAGGTCGTGACCCGATCGTGAGCCGGATCATTTGGCTGCGCGGCCTAGAGGGGCAGAACAGAAACGCTTACAACCGTTGCATCTATATCCACGGCACGCCTCAGGAAGAGCTGCTCGGCAAAAAGGCGAGTTATGGATGTATCCGAATGCGGTCGAGCGATGTGATTGAGCTATTTGGGTGGACACCAGTCGGGACGGAAGTCGCGATTGTCGACAAGCCGGTCAATCGGGTCGCAAAAGAGCTGGCTCGCGAACAACGTGCGTTGGTTGCGAGGAATATCGCGGTTCTCGATCCGGCACGGAATGCCGCCGTTGCGCCTACGAATAAGGGCGGAGTCCTCCGTTAGCCCGTTGCCGCGCACCGTCTGAAGCGCGCTTTTCAGCGCGCCGCGTTGGGTTAATGAAAATCCTAGGGCTTCGCTACGCTCCACCCTAGGATTCGCCACCCCCAATGACGGCGCACTGAAGGTGCGCCTGAGGGGCGTTCTTGCGCGCTGCAAACGCCTTCGCGCTTGTCAAAAACTCATTTAAGATCACTGTCTTCTTAACAACGTTGCGCTGACCGAATTTTTCTTGGAGGAGCCGCTTTTTTTCTTGATGTCTCCACAAGATCTAGTGTTTACTCCAAAACGCTTGTGCTATATACTGTGGTCATCCTCAGGAAATCACAGGTTAAGCACAAGTTGAGCACAGGATATTAGCAGCAAGAAACGAGCTTATTGACAAGTTATTGGCCAGCAGAGCCAGATTTCGGAAAGAGGCCCCCAAATGATTAAACTAAAGACAGGTGTCTGGACCAGTGATTTGAGAGTTCATCGGCGATCTCGTTCCCGAAAGAAGAAGGGTGGATTGAAATTTCCAAGATATTTCAGTGAGAAAGATGTGTCTCCATTTGATGAAGTGGAGTGGGAGAACCGGACCGCAGAAATCACGGACGATAGCGGGAAGACTATTTTTCGGCAAGAAGACGTCGAGGTGCCGAAATCTTGGAGTGCTCTGTCGACCAAGATCGCTGTTTCGAAATACTTCTACGGTGATATCGCCCATGGGACCGACCCGTATCATGGCGGGCGCGAAAGGTCGGTGCGTCAACTGATCCACCGGGTGACCAGAACGATTGCCGATTGGGGATTAAAGGACGGCTATTTTGCGGACCAGGAGTCTGCTGACAGCTTTTATAACGAGCTTGCCTGGCTGTGCCTGAATCAGCACGGAGCCTTTAATAGCCCGGTCTGGTTCAACGTTGGTCTCTACCAGGAGTACGGCATCGGCAAAGGATGCGGACAAGGAAACTATTTTTACAATCCAGCGACCGGGCAGGCCGAACGCGCGCCTACCCAGTATGAATATCCGCAAGCATCGGCATGTTTTATCCAAGCTGTCGACGATACGATGGAAGACATCATGCGGTTGGCGACCAGTGAGGCGATGTTGTTCAAGTACGGAAGCGGTACAGGCTCGGATCTTTCAACGCTACGAAGCACCCGTGAAAAATTGAGCGGTGGCGGGCGCCCGAGCGGACCACTTTCATTCCTGAAAGTCTACGACCAAGTGGCAAACGTCGTGAAGAGCGGGGGCAAAACGCGGCGCGCGGCCAAAATGAATACGCTGAAAGACTGGCACCCGGATATTGAGGAGTTCATCGAAGCAAAGGCGAAGGAAGAAAAAAAGGCGTGGGCATTGATCGAACAAGGGTACGACGGCAGCTACAACGGGGACGCCTATGGTTCGATCATGTACCAGAACGAAAACCTTTCTGTTCGGGTCAGTGACGAATTCATGCACGCCGCCGTTGAGGGTAAAGAATGGCATACCCGGATGGTGGTAAGCGGTAAACCTTGCGAAAAGAAGGACGCGCGCGCACTACTCCGAAAGATCGCTGAAGGGACGCATATCTGCGGCGATCCCGGGATGCAGTTCGATTCGACGATCCACAAGTGGCACACCTGCAAAGGAACGGCCCGTCAAAATTCGACTAATCCCTGCTCAGAATATCTGTTTCTGGATAACACGGCCTGCAACCTGGCGTCGTTGAATCTGATGAAGTTCCGGCGGGCCGATGGGATTTTCGACGTCGAAAAGTTCAAAGCGGCGGTGCGAATATTTATCACTGCACAAGAGATCATTGTGGATAACGCAAGTTATCCGACCAAAGAAATCACCGAGAACAGTCACGTTTTCAGAACATTGGGTCTCGGGTATGCCAACCTGGGCGCTTTAGTCATGAGCTATGGGCACGGCTACGATTCGGATGAAGCGCGTGCGTTGGCGGGGTCGATTACAGCGTTAATGACAGGTGAGGCGTACGCGCAAAGCGCTCGGATCGCGGCAGAGATGGATGCGTTTTCGGGTTATCGAGATGCGCGGGCGAGCGGGTTCGAAAAGCCGCTGGCTAAGGACAACGTTCAACCGATGCAGGAAGTTATTCAGCTGCATCGGCAGCACTGTGACCAGATCCAGGACTCGATCGAATTCGGTTACCTGAAACAGCAAGCGATCGAGTCCTGGGACAGCGCGATCGCATTAGGAAAGAAAGAGGGCTACCGAAACGCTCAGGTGACAGTACTCGCGCCAACCGGAACGATTGGGTTTTTGATGGATTGCGATACCACGGGGATTGAACCGGATATAGCGCTGGTGAAGTACAAGCTTCTTGCCGGTGGCGGGATGCTGAAGATCGTCAACCAGACCGTCAAGCCGGCGTTGGAAAAGCTGGGGTATTCGGACGAAGCCATCCAGAAGATCCTGGCTCATATCAACGAGCACGACACAATTGAAGATGTCGCGGTTCCAGAAACCGGGACAGTGATCAAAAGCGGATTGAATCCAGAACATCTGGCGGTGTTCGATTGTGCATTCAAGCCGTTCAAGGGAAAACGCAGCCTCCATTATATGGGGCACCTGCGGATGATGGCAGCCTGTCAGCCGTTTCTCAGCGGCGCGATTTCAAAGACGGTCAATCTTCCCGAAGCCGCCAGCATCGAGGAAATCATGAATACCTACATCGAGGGCTGGCGCTTGGGTCTGAAAGCTATTGCAATCTATCGCGACGGTTCGAAACGGTCGGCTCCGCTTAACACCAAGAAGACGAAAGATATGGGTGCGACAGAAGCGACCAGCGAGGCGGATCGAATCGCCGGTTTACAGGAGGAACTCGAATCATTACGGACAAAAGCCGGACAACCTTCTCGAAAAAGGATGCCGGGCACTCGAGTATCGATCACCCACAAGTTCGAGATCGCCGGGCACGAAGGCTACATCACAGTCGGACTCTACGAAAACGGAGAGCCGGGTGAACTTTTCATCCAGATGGCAAAAGAGGGCAGTACGATTGGCGGACTGATGGACACGGTGGCGACCCTGACGTCGATCTCGTTGCAGTACGGAGTACCGCTGGAAAGCCTGGTTAAGAAATTTGCTTACCAGCGATTCGAGCCGAGCGGATTCACCAAGAATCCGGATATCCGAAATGCGACCAGCATCACCGATTATGTCTTCCGGTGGCTCGGATGCCAGTTCATCAAAGGCTACAAAGAAGCTACCGCACCTAGCCGATCGCAGCCTGATCTCCCAATGAAAGAGATCGCTGACATTGAAAAGAAAGCGACGAATCGACCGGTTGCGGAGCTGCCTCGCACAGCCGAAAAAGAAATTATTGATGTCATCACGAGCCGCTCGAATTCGGAGGGAACTCCAAAACCGATAAGCAACGGCCAGCCCAGAACTCACGCAGATCGAGTTCGCGAAGCGTTGGGTAACATGTACATGGACGTTTCCTGCGCGAATTGCGGGAGCACAAAAGTAATTAGAGCCGGTGCCTGCGGCGTTTGCACCGAGTGCGGTACGTCGCAGGGTTGCAGCTAGCCTGAGGAACGCCGACAACGCCGTCAGCGCAATTGCGCGTTTAGATTGGTTAACCGCGGGTTTAGTCGGGCAGGAGCCCGAACCCTACCCGTCATCCGCGTAGGTAGGGTTCGGGCTCCTGCCCGACCTGAATCCGCGACTTGCCATTCAACCAGGCGCTCCATCATTCCCCGCCATTTCCGCCACCATTTGAGGAAACTGGCATCTCGCGCAATCGGTCGTGTCGGCGAGACAAAAATCTTCAAAGATCTGGAGCAATCCTTGTTGCTGATAGAGGAACTGTGCATGATCTCTTGCGCGGTCGGGATCGCCAAACAGCCGGCGTCCGACGATTGCTAGTCGTTTGTTACCGAGCTGAGCCCGAAGCTTTTTATAGGCGACCCAATGCGAGCGGTCGGCCGAAAGCAGCGCAGGGTAGATGACGTTTGCCAGGATCTCATTGATGCGCGGCTCTCCGATCAATCGAACCGGGCGTGTGGTTGTAACAGAATCCAACGTGTAATGTTGGTCCCAGAACGCATGCGATAGTTCTTCAAACCAGCGACACACCCTGTCGAAATTCGGCGGCAACAGCCTGAATTCTTTCCAGCAGGACGCGATTCGCGCTAATGCGCCAAGACGGCGATGGGGATGGTTTGCCGGCCGAGTCATACCAAACCTCCAGATGTCCGTTGGAAGCTTCAAATTCGCGAACTGGCTTCGAAACCGCCACCAATGCTGCCAGAGAGAACCCCAGTATTCTCGAGTGTCTGCGGCGGTGTTGTCCTGGTGCCTGTTTTCGAGAAACCCCGCGAGTCCAAAAAGGATTGCTTCGGCGGCGGGTTCCAGATCCCGCAAAGTCCTTAGTTTGGCACGCTGCGCAAGAAGCAGAAATGGTACTTTGTTGAGCTTGTAACCAAGAGCAATCGCAATTGCCTGGAACAAAGCCTCGTCAATTCCATGGACCAACGCCGAACGCCGGAACTGTTGGGCTTTTCGGTCGAGCCGGATGCCTGCCGCTGTCTCGATCAAACTGTCGATTTTTTCGGAGGACACTGTGCGGAGCGGAGCGCAGCAGCGGCCAGGATGGGCGATTGTTGTCTGGAATCGTTGCGGAAGGTGATCCAGTTCTTTCTGCAGGTGGACTTGCGTTACGTTTCGGTTGTCGGCCGTGCGTGTAAAATGATCCGGGCCGGCTCGGTGTAAAAAGAGGTGGAGTATGACTCGATCAAAAGAATGATTCTGTGAGTGACCGTGACGTTCCCAGTCAGCCACGTGCATATCGAGCTCGATGTCTCCTTCTTGAGTCTCGACGCCGCCTATCCTAATGACAGCGTGAACAAAATCTGGCCCTGACTCCCGATTCCAAAATCCGAATTGTACGATCTCGACGGTTGATCCATTCGTAGACTGGAAAGCTGTGCCGAACGCGCCAGCATACCATAGCGCTTGCCATTGCAGCTCAGTCCATTTGGCTGGCAGATCTTCTGCATCTTCATGAATGACAGGGGATGGTTGGCTGCAATAGCGGTGATAGAGAGAAAAGTTAGGCAAGATAATCTCGCTTTGCATCCGCACATCATAACTATAACATAAAACGTATGCAAGTTTAGATATATTGTGCAATACCGATTAAGCCGACTGGCGTCGACCTGGAAGGTCAATCCGCCAACGATAGCTCGGCAGATGCTACTGTAGATAACTCTTCAAAATCTCTTGCTGCTCGGTTGCCTTGAACGTATCCAGCGCCTTGTGGATTAGCTCGGCAAGCCGGTCGGTTCGTCCCAGGCTTTGCAGGATTTCAGCTTGATCCAACACGCAGCGGAATTTGTCCGGTTCGCGACCGTAAGCTTTCTTCGCTGTTTCGAGGGTTGTGAGAGCGGTGGTTTCGTCGTGCTCGCGAGCTTGAACCAGTCCGAGCACTTCGAGAGCTGTAGGGAAATGGCTTCCCAGCTCTGTGAGGTCACGAACAAGCGCCGCTTGATCGTGGCGGTCCTTGCGAAACAGTGCGCGAAGTGTTTCCCAGGGATTTGCCGATTGCTCCGATTCAGCCCTGCTCGGGAAGGGCCGATACAGCGGATCTCCTACAATGGTGGTCATCCACGATACGCAAGGAAGCGATGCATAAGCGCTTTCTGCGAACGTCATTCCGGTAAGCAGACGATCGTGGAAAACATCAAGAGCTGGCGTCAGCTCAAGGAAAGGTTCATATACATTTCCAAGCGTCGCGGCCGCGCCGTGCCGGATCAGCGGCCCTACCCAGTTACTTTCGGGCTTGCGTAAAGTCGCTCCACTCAACGAGTGAATATGGACCGCAATTGCTCCGGGACGAAACCTGACGTTCTTATCGAGAAACATTCCGGCCGGCTTGTCGGAGTACCAACCGAAATAGAGAATTGCATCGGTCATTGGGTAACCAGCCGGAAATAGCGCGTCATGCCTGTCGAGAATCGCAGGACGCCCGGCTTGAAAAGACTTATCGACGATATGAAACAGCCAATCATCAGCCAGCTTATGGGCCTGATCGCGAACGCCGCGGGCATCAACGTAGGTCCAGCCCCAAAGACCTGTACGCTCTGCAGTGATCGAGTCATCAATCATTTGCCTTACATCAGCAACGTCGGGTCCGTCTAAACGTGCCACAAACATGAGCCGTGGATCAGTCTCTGAGGCGGACTTGAAGCTACGGTAATAAGGATTATTGAACGGACCGGAGATCTGGCGCCGAAAAAATCCGAAGGTTGCGAGTTCCGAGTCCACTGCCTTTTCATTAGAAAGTCCGACGCGGGATGTTGGATCTGGGCGATTGCCTTCGTATACTGCTTTGAACCGGATCTTCAATGGAACACCGCGGATCAAGGCCACAAAACGAATACGATTAAAGTCGACGTTCTGTTGGCCATCGCCTCCGGTCGAAAGAGTCCACCACTGGTTTTTTGAAAAAGTCTTCCGCAACGGTTCGACAATGGTCCTGTCGTAGTCGTCGCGTTCGATATCTTCGATATTCGGACAATCCAGCCCGACGACTTGGTCTTTCGGAATTGCCCGCTTGGACGCATAATACTCAGCAAGAGAGCGCGACCCTGGAAAACTGGAATTGTAGACGATGATCGTCGCTTTGGAGAGGGCCTCATCTCCATAGCTGGTCAGGCAGCCCAAAAAGAGAGCCAACGCAAGCCGAGGCAAGCCCATAAAAAGACGCAAATCCGGACCCGAAACTCGGAACCCGAAACTCGGACCTCGGAACCAATTCCTCATTCCCACGTTAGCCGTAGGCCATCATACGCGACATAGACGTCTTCCGGCAGCTCTTTCTGGGTTTCGACGTGAGCGAAATCGTGGCTTAGGTGTGTAACAAAGGCGCGCTTTGGTTGAAGGTCCGCGATCAATTCAAGACCTTCAGCAAGACTCATGTGAGTCGGATGTGCTCTACGGCACGGAGTGCCGATGATCAAGGTATCGACGCCGTGAAGCAGGTTCAATCCGTCGGGCGAGACAGACTTACAATCACTCAGATAAGCCGCGAGAGACCGGCCTTGCTGACGGAAAAGGAATCCGAAAACGTGGGCAGTTCCATGTTCTACCTGAATTGGAGAAATCTCTGTATTACCGAAGCGGAAGGGCCCCTCGATTAAATGCGGTTCAGGATTTACATAGCCTGGGAGCCTCGCCTCGCCGCTGAACGCGTAGTGAAAAACGCGGCGTAAGGTTTCCGTGGTTTGGCGCGAGGCATAAATCGGGATCGGCTTATGCACGGAAGAAAACCGCCGGAGATCGTCAAAACCCATGATGTGATCAGCGTGCGAGTGGGTATAGAGGACCGCGTCGACTCTGGAGATATTTTCCCGCAGGGCTTGGATTCGAAATTCGGCGCCGGTATCTACGATCCAACAGACATCCTCGGTCTGAATGTAAACGGATGATCGCATCCGGTTGTCGCGCGGATCCTTCGATCTGCAGACTGGGCAATCGCAGCGAATCGAAGGAACGCCCATCGATGTGCCGGTGCCGAGGAAAGTGATCGCAAGCATGGTTTTTTGCGCGTCGTTGTGCGAGCAGCTAGGCGTTGAAAAAAGGCCGCCGCACCTTTACATAATCGCTCTGTGCCCGCAACGCTTCGATCGCTTCGAATCCGAAATCTTGCTCTAGTTGAATCCCTGGATTGGGAGCTGTTCTCCGGGTTTAACGTAGTGACGGGCGAAACCGGAACTGGCAAGTCTGTTATCCTTGGCGCTCTGCAACTTGTGCTAGGCGAACGCGCGGAGAAATCGCTGATTCGCGCCGGCGCAGAACAATGCTCGGTAGAAGCATTGTTCGAATTGACTGATGTCGCGGAGATAAATCAGCAACTGGAAGAGCAGGGGATAGAGCCGTGCGAAGATGGCCAGCTTTTGCTAAAGCGAATCTTTTCGCTAGCCGGAACAAACCGCCAGTTCGTGAACGGGTCGCAAACGACGTTGGCCGTTTTAAAGCAGATCGGGGACGGTCTGGTGGATTTGCATGGCCCGCATGATCATCAATCGCTTCTTTCTACCGACCAACAGCTCAAGTTAGTGGACGCGTTTGGCGAGAATGCGGGGTTGGTCGGAGCATATCAGAAGAATTTCGTTGAGCTGAGGCGGCTGGAAGTGAGGCGGCAAGAACTTCAGCAAGAAACGTCGAAAGAAAATCTCGATCTCTGGCGGCATCAGCTCAATGAACTGAAAGCAGCCAACCTGCAAGCGGGCGAACTGCAGGAGCTGGAAGCCAGGTACAAGGTTGCTTCGAACTCAAAGAAGTTGATTGAGACTACAGAGACGGTTTTGCAGCAGCTCTCGGAAGGGGAGAGCTCAGTATTAACCCAGCTTGGCGACGTCGCGAGACACTTGAAAGAGTTGCAGCGGCTGGACGAATCAACTTCTGAATTCTTGCACAGTCAGGAAACCGCCATGGTCGAGCTTGAAGAGTTAGCGAGATCCCTGGCGGCCTACCAGGGCCGAGTTGATATCGACCCTGAGGCGCTCCAACAACTGGAGGAACGGCTGAACCTGATTCAATCGTTGCAGCGGAAATATCATACCGACGAGAGTGGATTGATTGCATTGGCGGGCGAGTTGACGAGCCGTTTGGAAACGGTTGATCGCCGGGAAGAGCTAGCGAGAGATTTGGAAGCCGAGATCGCGCAGTCTGCGGCCGCGCTAAAACAAATCGGTGAAAAGCTGACTCAGTCGAGATTAAAGGCGAGTTCGAAACTCGGAGCTAACGTCCGAAAACATCTGAAAGATTTGGGATTCAATCAGGCGCATTTTGAGATTGTTACTCAGCGCACGAATGAACCGACAAACCATGGTTTCGAAACGGTAGAGTTTCTCTTTGCCCCGAATCCGGGTGAACCTCCGAGAGCTCTGCGCGCGATTGCTTCCAGCGGCGAAATATCCAGGGTCATGCTGGCCATTAAAACAGCATTGGCGCACCAGGACCTGATTGGTCTTCTGGTTTTCGACGAAATCGATGCGAACGTTGGTGGAGAGATTGCCCATTCGGTTGGAGCGAAGATGCGATCCCTGGGTGAGAACCGCCAAGTCTTGGTGATCACGCACATGCCTCAGGTAGCTGCAGCGGCCAGCAAACATTTCTTTGTAACAAAAGCAATTTCCCAAGGCAGGACGCGAACGATTCTGAGCGAGGTGTCTGGGCAAGATCGCGTAAATGAACTGGCACGGATGCTGGGCGGGAAGAGCGAGTCGGCGATGGCGCATGCGAGAGCGTTGCTCGGACGGGGGTAAGTCTCCTTCAGATTGCCGGCGAAGGTCGATCTGGAAGATCAATCCGCCAATGGCGGATGAATCCGGAGGATTCGGCCGAAGCTTCCAGCTTCACCGTGGGTTGAGCTTCCTAGCTCGACCGTCCAGCGCGTGACTGCAACCTAATTAAGCTCCTTAAGCTGACGCGCATGCGCCATGGGACTCGGGCACACGCCAGCTTCGGCCCGAACCAGATCTCAGTACACGCCAAAAAATTGAAACACCGCGTCGCGCCCACCTAACACCCAGACAATTGATCCTAGCGCGAGGAACGGTCCGAAAGGAACTTTTGAAGACCATTCTCGACGTCGAGCCGCCGCGACGCCCAGCCCGTATACAGAGCCGAAGACCGAGGCGGCGGCGATGGTGAACAGCACTCCCTGCCACCCGGTGAACGCACCGATCGCGGCGATAAGTTTCACGTCGCCAAGTCCCATCGCTTCGCGGGGCAGGATGATCGATTCCGCGTGTCCTGTCAGATTAGTCACTTCTTCCAACGGCAGCGTCAAACGAGGTGTCGTCAGACGATCATAAAAAAATGTGAAAACGCAGTCCTTGTAGAGCTTGCCGTTCAGCGTCGCGTCTTCTACCCGAACGACAATTTTATCTCGTTTACGCGAAAGGTATTCTTGCCATTGGAACGACTCTTCGTTGATGACGATTTGCGCATCGTTTTCGGACAGGATCTCGAAACGAAACGGAGCCGATCCGATCATTTGAATCCGATGTCTGCCAAACGCCAGTCTGCCCAGAACACCAATCAGTAACAGAAGCGCTGCACCACTGAGGCAACCGACGACGGATTGTGTCACAGCGCCAAGTCGGGAAACGGTGTGGTGCAGCCCCGGCGTGATAAGGCTGAGCACGATCCCAGCAACGATGCCGCTCTTGCTCACGACATCTGGAATCACGAGAAATTCCAAGTCGACAAACGTCGCAATGATCAAAAGCGAAAAAAAAATCCAAAGCGAAAGAAATGTGGGAAAAGGAACGATTGCGGCACAAACAGCGTAGAGGACAGCTGTAAGGAGCTCTACGACAGGATACCGAAAGCTTATAGGTTGCCCACATTGCGAGCATCGGCCGCGCAACAAGAACCAGCCAAAAACCGGAACGTTTTCGTACCAGGGAATTTGGCGCAGGCAATTTGGGCAGAAAGAACGTGACGGGTTAACCAGAGAAATATTTCTCGGAATCCGATAGATACAGACGTTGAGAAAAGAGCCGAGGGATGCTCCCAGGAGCAGACCGATCAGAACGCTGCTCATAGATCGGGCTCGATCAATTCACACAACAAATGAATGATCACCTTGTGCGCTTCCTGAATTCTTGTGGTGACCGAATGGCGCACTAACAAGTCGATTGTTGCTAACCCACGGCAGGAGCCACCATCGCGTCCAAGGAGCGCGATAGACTTCAATCCCGCTTCGTTAGCAGTCTCCAGAGCGTGTTGGACATTCCTCGATTGGCCGCTCGTGGTAATCGCAATCAACAGATCACCCTTTTTACCGAAAGCTTTCACTTGCCGGGCGAATACCTCTTCGAACCCATAGTCGTTTGCGGTGGCGGTCAATAGCCCCCCATCAGCGGCCAGGCAGATCGCAGGATATGGTTTCCGGTCGGCAACCAGGCGGCAGGCCAGCTCGGTCGCAAAATGGGCACTGTCCGACGCGCTGCCACCGTTGCCGCAGATCAGCACCTTTTGTCCGGAGAGAAGCGTTTCTCGGAGAAGATTGGCAGCAGCCTTAATGGGCTCCTCCATCTCAGACAACGCACTGATAGTCGCAACCGCATCGTTCAACCTCTCCTGGATTGACATACGAAACGCAGCCTGTTCGTGAGTTTGAACGAATTCAAGTTGGAAAAACAGACACCAGAACCTACCATGTGGCTACTATGCGTTACCTGGCACTTTTCTTTAGCATACTCGTTTTGGCCGGCTGCGAATCAACGAACGATGCGTACGTCCCGGGCCGAATTCCGCGGGAGACCGCAGTGGCGATTGCCCAGAGAGCGTGTCCGCAATTTCCGTATCCGCTTTCCAAAGTTGCTCGAGCCTCCTGGCGGCCTGAGCATGGGTATTGGGCAATCGATCTAAAGGATGAGGACGAGGAATGGGGCAAGTTCTATCTGGTTGACGCCAAAGGTAGAATCGTTGGCAAGGGCCGAATTCACGGAGATCAGTACTTCTAGAGGACGTCTACGTTACCTCGGTTTCGTCAAGCAAACTCCGACGGAAACGAACCAGGCGATACCGTCGCTTCCCGCCCGGTGAGAATCGGCAGCTGCGCTGCCCTCTACTATTCTAGTCCGTTAGTAGTTAGTCCTTTAGTAGTATTGCGAAAGCTTGCAGGTAGGGCAGGTTTGCGTCCAGATGCGCCTGCCCCCGATACTTCAGCGAACAAAGTCTCGGCTTCAGGAGACCGATCGAACAGCTATTCTGGTCGGGATCTTATCGATTCTGCTTTGGCTGGGGCAAGCGTTTCATGTCGAGGTCGGCAAAGGTGGCGAGTCCCGAAACGCTGCTCCCGTCCATCAACGTTAGAATCGCGACCTGGAACGGGGCGCCGCGCTGGGCGCGGAAATAGCGCCCTCAAAATGGGTAGAATCCGGGTGGCGGCGGAACCACCACGCGGCCCCGATAATAGAAGCGCGGATCGTTGTAGTACCGATCGTAGTAACGCTGATCCGGGTAGTACCTTCGATCGTACCGGTTAGAAACCTGATATTGTCGTTCTCTTGGCGCTGAGCCAAATACGGTCACCGGTGCACCAACCGATACGGCACGGAAAAAAGCAACGGCGTATTGCTCCGGCATTCGCACACAACCGTGAGAGGCCGGATAACCCGGAAGATAACCCGCGTGCAGGCCGATTCCCGGCGCGAACTGCATAAAGTAGTGCATCGGAGCATTTAGGAACCGGGTCCCGGCCGGCGTAGGCATATCGACATCCGCGTCGGCGACGACGGTGCGGCCATAGCGGTCAACGATACGCCCATAGATGCTAGAGACATGGCTTATATCCTTATCACTGATTCGGAAAGAGCCGGTTGGTGTGGCGTGTCGCGGCCGTCCGGAACAGATGGGAGATTCCATCACTACCCGTCCGTCATACAGCAAATAAGCCTTTTGAAAGGTGAGATCGAGTTCGACGGCGTACTGGGCAAACGCCGTTGACACCGATTGAAGAGCAGCAAAGGCGGCTAACAACCAAAGCTTCATACCGCGACAAACAGTCTTGCTCTACCTAACGTGTGGAGAGCCGTTCAGGTTGCGGGAAAATGAACCTGAAAAAGCTCTTTTGCAAGGTCCTGAGTTTGAACAAAATGATGTCCACACCGTATTTTTGCTTACGATCCTCGGACATTGTGTTACTTCTGGCGTAGAATTTTATTAGGACGTGAGCAATTGCCCCGGAATCGATGAGTAAACGATTAAAACAAAAGAAGCGGTCCGCGTTCCATTCATCCGATCGCGCCCGCCCTGCAAGAATCAGCTCTTACGGGATCGACGGCAAGAACCTCAGCCTTGATCGTATCGCCGACTTCGGTCAGACCGATTCGAAAATTACTCTTTCCAAAGAAGCATTAGTTCGCGTTAAAGAATCTCGCAGGTTGGTAGAAAAGCTCGCCGCCCGGAATCAACCTTTGTATGGAATCAATACCGGATTCGGTGTCTTGGCGCGGCAGCGAGTTCCGGCGGAGGACCTGGAAAAGCTCCAGGAAAATCTGATTTTGAGTCACGCGGTTGGTGTCGGTGACCCGGTACCGGTGGAGATCGTTCGTCTCATGCTGTTATTGAAGGCCAACGGTCTGGCGGTTGGCTTATCTGGCGCCCGCCCGACGGTCATCGATTTTCTGCTTCGGTTTTACAACGAAAAAATCACGCCTGTCGTTTACACGAAGGGTTCATTGGGGGCTTCTGGTGATCTCGCGCCTCTGGCGCACTTGACGCTCGCTTTGCTCGGCTTTGGCGACGTTGTTTCAAACGGGGAAAAGGAGTCGGCGGCAAAAGCGTTGGAGCGGTTAGGACTCGAGCCGTTGCGGCTGAAGGCTAAGGAAGGTCTTGCGCTGATCAACGGTACTCAGTTTATGGCGGCCTATGCGGTGCATTGTCTGCTTAGGATCCAACGGCTTATTGTGACTGCAGACCTTGCAGCGGCGATGACCTTGGAATCGATCCGTGGCAGTGCGGCGCCGTTTGACCGGCGAATTGCTCAAGCGCGGCCCCATAGAGGTCAAAGCGCTGTTGCGGCTCGTATGCGGCAACTTTTGCAAGGGTCCGAAATCCTTCCTTCGCATATTAATTGTCAGAAGGTCCAGGACCCTTATTCGATTCGCTGCGTTCCGCAGGTGCACGGCGCTGTGCAAGACGCCTTCGAGCACGCCCGCCTAGTGACGGAGACTGAGATCAATTCTGCTACCGACAATCCTCTGGTGTTTCCCGAAGGGGACATTGTTAGCGGCGGTAATTTTCACGGCGAGCCGATCGCATTTGTTCTGGATTACTTAGCGATGGCAGTTGCCGAGCTTGCCTCGATCTCTGAGCGCCGACTCTATCTTTTGTTGGGAGGCGACACGCTGGGTGACATCAAGCTACCGAAACTACTCATGCACGATACTGGGCTGAATTCGGGTTTCATGCTGCCGCAGTACACCGCTGCCGCCCTCGTTTCTGAAAACAAAGTGTTTGCCCACCCGGCTTCAGTAGACTCAATACCAAGCTCGCTTGGCCAGGAAGACCATGTATCGATGGGTGCGACAAGCGCGACGAAGTTACTGGAAGTGGTCAAGAACAGCGAAACCGTTCTAGCGATTGAAATGATGAGCGCGGCGCAGGCGCTCGATTTCATCCATCCATTGAAAGCCGGTCGCGGAGTTGAAGCTGCGCACGCCGAGCTTAGGAAACGGATTTCATTTGCGGAGTCCGATCGTCTGTTCCATCACGATATTCAGACGGCGCTGGAATTGGTGCGATCGGGCGTATTGATTCGGGCCGCTGAGTCGGGCGTCGGAGTGTTAGTGTTAGAAAACTGAAGGCTATGACTACATCGACTGTTGTGCGCGCGCCTCGTGGACCGAAGATCACCTGTCAGAGCTGGCAACAGGAGGGCGCGCTTCGATGCCTGATGAATAATCTGGATCCAGAGGTGGCGGAACGCCCAGAGGATCTCATTGTATATGGCGGACGCGGGAAAGCCGCTCGCAACTGGGACGCCTATCATTCGATTGTGAGAGAACTGCAGACTCTCAAGAACGATGAGACGTTACTGGTCCAATCCGGAAAACCGGTCGCGGTCTTTCGCACGCACGACGAAGCGCCACGCGTTTTGCTGGCGAACTCGAATCTGGTAGGGGCATGGTCCAACTGGGAGACGTTCGATGCCCTGGAGCAAGCAGGATTGACGATGTATGGCCAGATGACCGCCGGTAGTTGGATCTACATCGGTTCACAGGGAATTGTGCAGGGGACATTTGAGACGTTCGCGGCGGTGGCAGATCGGAATTTTGGCGGCGACCTTAGCGGGAAACTCGTCGTTACCGGTGGCCTGGGCGGCATGGGCGGCGCGCAGCCTCTTGCTGTAACTTTGAACGGTGCAGTCTGTCTCGGAGTAGAAGTCGATCCGCAGCGTATTCAGCGCAGAGTAGACAGCGGATTCTGCGACCGGATTTCTCATGATCTCGATGAGGCACTTTCCTGGTGCCAGAAGGCGGCTGAGGAAAAGAAGCCCTTATCGGTTGGCCTGGTAGGTAATTGTGCGGAAATACTGCCGGAGCTTGCCCGGCGCGGTGTAAAGATTGATACGATAACCGATCAAACCAGCGCCCATGATCCGCTCGTCGGATATATCCCGTGTGGATTATCTTTGCCCGATGCTGATGCCCTTCGCCGAAGCGATCCAAAGGAATACGTCAGGCGTTCGCTGGAATCTATGGCGATCCACGTCGGCGCGATGCTCGAAATTCAACGGAGCGGAGCCGTCGCTTTTGACTACGGCAACAACATCCGAAAAAACGCATTTGATGCCGGTTGCAAAGACGCTTTTCGGATCCCAGGCTTTGTGCCCGAGTACATCCGGCCTCTGTTTTGCGAAGGAAAAGGCCCGTTTCGTTGGGTTGCTTTGTCCGGTAATCCTCGGGATATCCAAAAGACCGATGAACTGGCTTTGAATCTGTTTCCGGATGACCTTACGCTGAACCGTTGGTTTCGATTGGCGCGTCAGAAAATCCAGTTCCAGGGTCTCCCCGCGCGGATCTGCTGGCTAGGCTACGGCAATCGCGCCAAGATGGGTTTAGCGATAAACCGAATGGTAAAACGGGGCGAGCTTGATGGGCCGATTGCGATTGGACGAGATCACTTGGATACCGGTTCAGTTGCATCGCCGTTCCGGGAAACCGAAGCGATGAAGGATGGATCAGATGCGATCGCAGATTGGCCGATCTTGAATGCGCTGCTGAACACCGCTAGCGGCGCAAGCTGGGTTTCGGTTCATCACGGTGGCGGCGTCGGAATAGGTTACTCGCTGCATGCCGGCCAGGTAACAGTTGCCGATGGCACCGACGCCGCAGCGCGCCGCTTGGAGCGAGTTCTTACCAACGACCCAGGTATCGGTGTAGCGCGACACGTAGATGCCGGCTACGAACTCGCAGCCGATACTGCCCGCACCAAAGGAATCCGCATCCCTGGCATGTCATAGGTCCCATCGACCCATAGGTCCCATCCGTCCCATTCTCCCATTCTCCCATTCCTATTCCTAGTCCGGCTCGATCCGAATCGTAACTTCCGTTTGATTTTGGCCAGCCGGTTTCAAATCGATCGTCGCTTTCTTCTTGTCTCCTTCAAAAGTCATTGAGCCGCCGTCTGCGTCGATCTTGGACTGAGCGACCGGGATGCCGATCTGTTGTTGGTAGAACTCCACTACAGTGGACAGGTCGGAGTTCAAAATGAAATGCACAGGCTCGGCAGAAATCTTCTGTTCCGCAGTAGCGCCAGCGCTCGGTGCCTTTTGTTCCACCTGAATCCCATTGATTTCGAACGAAGGCCCGATTTGCGGGGCGGCTTTCAGGGCCAAATCGACCGCGTTGCGAGCTCCTTGGAGGTGAACTGTCGTTGCAGCTCCTGCCACTGGAATGTGAGTCTCTTTACCCTCGGAAAAATTCAAAACAAACGAGTTTGCCGAATCGCCCTCTCGCTTTCCCAAAAGCTCAAACGCTTTTTCCCCGCTCTTTCCCGAGACTCTTGCCGACGAATCGGTGACGAGATAATCGGGTCGCATTCCGATTGCGACTAACTGTTTTCGGCTGGGACTCCCGCATAAGAGATGGGATGAAGCACGACAGTTCCGGCTGCCGGCGCGCTTGCGCGGACCGTAGCTAGTTGTGGCTGCCCTGGCGATCTATACTCCTTAACGCTCACATATTCGCCGTACCGGATCTGGACTGATGCGATGAGCCGTTCTTCGAGCGATTGGAGACATAGGAGATCAAATACTGTCCGGAAAGTTGTTCCGCGATCTTCGCGTACAAGGCCTTCAGGTCGGCAGCCTGCGGAGCAAGAAAATAGAGCGCTCCAGTCCCTTGAGCAATACTTGCGAGCAGAGCTTCGTCGATTTCGTTTCCGACCCCGATTGCGTAGAGAGGGACGTTCACATCGCGAGCCAATCGCAAAACATCGTCGATTGAGTGTTTGCTAAGCTGCTTTCCTCTACCGTCGTCGTCGACACCGTCGCTCAAGAGAACGACCGCCTTCCGCCCAGGACGCGTTTTCATCACATCAACCGACTCCCAGAGGGCATCGTAGAGTGCTGTGTCGCCGTGGGCCCGGATGGAGTCAATTGCGCGACGTGCACTCTCGCGATTGGTGGACATCGGTGTCAGCGGTCTTACCTGCCGCGAAAACGTAATCACTTCGGTGCTGTCGCTTGAGCCCAGGTTAGACAAGAATGCTGTGGCTGCGGCTTTGGTCTCTTTCATTCGTGGCTTCATCGAGCTACTGCTATCAATCAGGACAATGATCGAAAGCGGAGGCAATTTCTGTTCCACGTTCAGAGGGGCTTGATCGGCCCCGTCCTCTTGAACCTTGAAGTCGCCTGCTGTCAGACCTTTTAGCGGTGCGCCGTTTTTCAACACCGTCGCAAAGAGCTGGACCGTCGGAAATCGGTTCCAGGTTGACTTCGTTAATAACGACCTGGCTGCCAGCCGCATTTTGCTGGCCGGTGACAGATCGCTCCTGCGGAGCGTCCTCGGCGAAGCTGGAAGCAATAGTAGCTAAAGCGAGAAAGGTCAGAACGACCAATAGGTTTTTTACTACCATTCGTACGATTATAATGAGCGGGGAATTGAGCGCGAGTGCAAGTTGGGGGTACCTGAGGGCTCTTTGTCCGCGCGCGTTTTTAACTCGCACTCGCACCCACACTCACACTCATTTGACTGTGCAGAATGCCAAGGCTACTATCGGCTTTCTCTGAGGCCAACGTAGCTTAGAGGTAGAGCAGCCGATTCGTAATCGGCAGGTCACGGGTTCGACTCCCGTCGTTGGCTCCATTTTTTTATCGCGTGAACATTCTTCAGATTCTGATCCTCGGACTTGTACAGGGAGCAGCCGAATTGCTTCCAGTCTCAAGCTCAGCGCATGTGATCATAGCTGAGAAATTGATGGGCCTCGATCCGTCCAGCCCGGAGATGACTTTCTTGTTAGTCATGCTCCACACCGGCACGATGTTCGCCGTCATTGCCTATTTTTGGAAAGCCTGGAGTAAGCACTATTTTTCGCGGGTAGAACGATTCCGCGACATCGCGGTGAGAGTCGTGATTGCGACAGCCATTACCGGCATAATAGGGCTCGGTTTGCAGTTTGTGATCGAGAAGATTTTCCTGAAGAACGCAGAAAAAGCGGAAGTGGAACAACTGTTTTCCCAGCTACCGCTTATCGGAGCGGCCCTGCTCGCTGCCGGGATTCTAATTATTTATGCCGGTATCCGCCGCGATAACCGGCCAGGAACCCATGACGTCAGGACCGCAGACGCCTGGTGGATTGGACTTATTCAGGGACTCTGCCTTCCGTTTCGAGGGTTTTCACGGTCGGGGGCAACGATCTCGCTTAGCATGCTGTTGGGCGTCGAGAAGATTCGTGCGGAAGAGTTTAGTTTCGCGTTAGCTGTTGTGCTGACGCCCGCGGTTATCGCTAAAGAATGGCTTCGGCTCCTGAAAGCGCACTCAGACGTGACACAACCGTCCCATCTTGTGCATCTTGCGGTCCCGGGCCTGTTCGGGATGCTCTGCAGCTTCGCCGCCGGACTCGTTGCGCTCTGGTTGCTCTCCAGCTCGTTAGAGCAGGGGCGATGGAAGTTTTTCGGTTACTATTGCGTCCTCTTTGCGCTTGTTGTGTTTGGTTTGGCGTTCGCTGGATTCTAGTGGCGCGAAGTGACTTTCGAACGCGTACAGTTCGCGTGCGTCGTTCTAAACCGAGGACTTTTCGCCATCACACCCCTCCAAAAATCCTCGAAAAGCACGGTCGTTTCCTTTTTCCCTGGACACGCCCGTTACCGGATCGTACATGACGCAGCGATGGATCGAGACGATGACTACAGCGCGAAGGAGGGAACGGAAGTCGGCGCGCTCCATCAACATGTCGACCAGTTGTTGCGCGTGCTGGAACGGCTCCGGCACGAGATCGACGAGCGTGTCAGGGTTCGCGAGATGCTGATCGAGGAAATTAATATCTTGCGACGTTACAAAGCTGAGTTGTTGGCCGAGAGTTGCTCGGCTGCAGCGAACCAGTCCGATGTGCGTTCAGAAGAGAGTTTGCCGCTGTTGTTCCAAACGATCGTTTGTCCAGTCTCGAACGAATGGGACTCTTACCTGCTCGAGAGTGAGCTGCTTACGGAAGGGCCGCTGGACGCAACAAAGGTCTCACGTCTGGTGTCCACCCTTCCGGGGCTGGACGGATGTTTGATTGTGAAAAATCAGGGGAGTGTGTTGGCATCGAATCTGCCGGAAAAGCTTCATCACTTTCTAAAGATTCCGAATCGAGCTTATAGCCTGCTGTTCAGCCTGCTGCCTGGACAAACTGATCAGCATCTGCAGCCCGACCGCAGGATCGCGACATTCAATCTTGGGCAAGGCTGTCTGACAGCGGTACAGGTAAATCATATGTTCCTGTTTGCCAGCCACGCTCAACCGGAGTTGAGGCCAGGAATTTCTGAGAAGCTTCTCGCGGTCACGAGCGAGTTATCGAAAATGTATCCGGCGTAATTGGGACGGTTTCGGCGGGCGTGGGATCTTAGATGTTCGGGATGCCACTCGGCGCCCGATGGGCTGCGGGCGCTGGGAGCTCTCTGCAGCCCTATCAGGGCTGACGCGTGGGGGCTCGGAATCCAGGGGTTCGCTGCGCTCACCCCTGGCTGAGCTCTGTCGTCGCTTCGCGACAAACATCCGATTGTAGCCCGGCAGATCACCACCAGACTTGAGCGTAGATTATCTATGAATTGCAGCTTGGCAAAGCTTCGGTTTTGTCCCGAATGGGACGACAAATCTCAGCCAGGGGTGAGCGCAGCGAACCCCTGGTAGCTCGCGTTCAACGCGATCCAGCCTGAAAGGCTGGCAGAGTCGGACAAAGCTCTATAGCGCCGCCCTACAACTTACCGGTTACTTTCCTCCAAGAACGCTTCCACCCCGCTGCGAATCGACGGAAAGAGATTCGATTCTACTATTTCTTTTACCAGCCCGGTTCGATCGAGAATAGCAAGCGCCTGGCGACGGACTCTACAAAGCTTAAGACCAATCCCGAGTTGTCCGAGGTGGTTCCGAACCTCCTCAAGCGCATCAGCGCCGGTGAGGTCGATGATGGCCGTGGTTTCCAGGTCGAGCAGGACACAGCGAATCTGTTCTTTCGATCCGCTCAGCAAACCCAGGAGACGCGCCTTGAAATAGTCAGCGTTGAAGAAAAGGAGCGGCGCATCGTATCGATAAATCAAGAGCCCGGGAATTGTCGTCGCGTCAGGATGCTTGGAGATGTCGTTGTAACCATCAAGGCCGGGGACCTTTCCGATCACCGCGTCGTTTGGCCGAGAAATTTGACTGAGCAAATGCAGAAGAGCCAGCAACACAGCCAAAACGATTCCCTGGAGGATACCAAATGAGAGGGCGCTGAGTGTCGTCACCACTGATAGCCAGAACTCCGTTTTGCTGATCCCGTAGTAGCGGCGCAGCGAACCGACATCGAGCAGACGGATAGCGGATACTACCAGAACCGCACCCAGTGCTGCTTGTGGAATAAATCCAAGAGGCACAGTGCCAAACACCAGAATCGCCGCAATCACGCTCGCGGCAACGAGATTGGTTAATTGGGTCTTGCCACCAACTGATATTGCAATGGCGGTTTGCGACGTGGAACTGCTAACCATAAATCCGCGCGAGAGCGCAGTGGCCAGATCGGCCACGCCCAAGGCAAATAAATCCTGATTCGCATTCGCTTCGTAGCGCCCCTGTTTTGCAAACGTTCTACCGGCAATAATCAGATTGCAGTAGCTGACGAGCAGAATGCCAAGGGCCCCTGGAATGATCATTTCCCATTCCCGCGGTTTGAGGTTCGGCATCAATGGCGGTGCAAAGCCCGACGGGAGCGCACCTAGCAGAGAGATTCCCCTGGCTTCGAAATGAAAAAGAAACGCAGCGCCGGCTGCTCCGACTACTGCGATAAGAATGGACGGCAAGCGCGGCGCGATCCTTTTCACGAGTAACAAAAAAACGACTAGCGACATCCCAACAATCGTGGTCGGAAGATGTAGGCGCGGCATTTTCTGCAACGTTTCCCACAGCATCGGCCAGAATCTGGACGAGTGGAGCTTGAGCCCAAAAATTCTGTTCAGTTGGCTCAACATGATGTTTAGAGCAACCCCGTTGAGAAAACCTGTAAGAATCGGCTCGGACAGGAAGTCGGCGATGAAGCCAAGACGCATGAACCTGCCGATAAAGCAGGCGATCGCCGCGACAATAGCGACTGCAACCGATAGCTCGATGTAGCGTTGGTCCCCCGGGGTTGCTAGCGGCGCGAGGGTCGCAGCAAGCATCGCGCAGGTCGCTGAATCGGGACCTACCATCAGCTGGCGAGATGATCCAAAAAAAGCGTAGGCGACCAGCGGCAGAATGCAGGTGTAAAGACCAGTTACGGGCGGCAAACCGGCAAGCTGCGCATACGCTACGGCAGTAGGGATTTGAACTGCAGCTGCAGACAGCCCGGCCGTAATATCATTCCCGAGCCATCGTCGATCATACGTTGCGATGGTCTGAAATAGAGGAATCCAACGCGACGCCTTCGAATCAAAATTCGCCATGAGCGTAGCTCCGCTCCTACCGATCGTCGGATCGAATTGGCGCAAGGTCAGGTTCCGTTTTCGCCAAGGTCGCAAATTCGCGGTCTAGCTCGATCGCCTGCGTCAGCCTGGTCCGCGCTTCCTCCAGTTCGCCAAGCTGGGACGCGTAGCAGGCAAGATTGAAATGAATAGCTGCACAATTCGCAAATTTCTCGACAGCGTTTTGTAGAACTTGGCGGGCCAAGGTCAGGCCCCTTGCGCGTCGCATCGCGTAAGCCAAAGCGATCACCCAATTTGACTCGTCCGGTTCAAGTTCTGTGAGACGCTGCGCGACAGCCAGGGCCTCCGCCCATTTATGCCAGTGCTGATACAGCTCTAGCCAGCTCGCCAGCACCACGGTTGTCTCTCTGATCTCGATCGGTAGCGATTCCAGCTCTTCCACCGCCTCCTGGTATAACCCGAGCTCAGAAAGTCCACTGGCGGCTAACAATTGTCTTTGTGCTTGAGGATCAAGAGGAACGTCTTGCACTTTCTAGATCCAAGAGCCGTCGGCCAGGACTGCATTTTTCGGGATAACTACAACTCCGTCTCGGATATAGTAATTCTCGCTGTCGACGTTCGGCGCCTTGCCATCCGGCGTGATCACAACGTTTTCGCCGATTCGCGCATTTTTATCGATAATCGCCCGGTCAACGACTGAATTTCTTCCAATGCCAATCGGCGGAACATTACGATCCGTCCGTTCAGCCAGTTCTTCATAGAAATCAGCACCCATAATCACCGAATTACGAATTGTGGCTCCGCTTTCAATGATGCTGCGGACACCGATAATCGCTCGATCAATGTGTGCGTCAGAAATGATGCATCCATCCGCGATAATCGCGTGCCGGAGTGTCGCGGCGTTGATTTTGCTGGCAGGCAGAAATCGTGGATGCGTGTATATCGGCGCCAGCCGATCGAAAAAATTGTAGGGAGGTAGCGTGTCCGTTAAGGCGAGGTTCGCTTCAAAAAACGCGCGAATAGTCCCGATGTCTTCCCAGTATCCTTTGAAGATATACACCATCACTTTGTACTGGTTGAGAGCGCCCGGGATGATGTGTTTGCCGAAATCATCCTGGTCTCCGGCGAGGCACTTGATGAGTACGTCGCGGTTGAAAACGTAGATGCCCATCGAACCTTGGAAAAGGTCGGAATCCGCCGGCAAATCCAAGGTTTTGAGAAGTTGTGGCGGAATCTTAAGCTCATCGAGCAATTTGGGAACCTTCGGTTTCTCCTCGAAACGAACGATCCTGCGATCGGCGTCGCTGTGCATAATACCAAAGGCCGACGCCGCGGTACGATCTACCGGGGTCGTGGCCAACGTAATATCAGCGCCGCTTTCAACGTGCTGTTGCATGAGGACCGAATAGTCCATCCGGTAGAGTTGGTCGCCGCTGAGTATCAGGTAATACTCGTATGGATCCTCGAGAAAATATCGGAGGTTTTGCCGAACTGCATCGGCGGTCCCCTGGTACCAGCGCGCGCCTTCCGTGGTCTGTTGAGCGGCCAATATCTCGACGAAGTTTCGTGAGAAGTTATCAAACTTGTAGCTGGCGTTGATATGACGATGCAACGACATGCTGTTGAACTGGGTCAAGACGTAGACCTGGCGAAAGCCGGAGTTCAGACAATTGCTGATCGGAATGTCGACCAGGCGATATTTTCCTGCTAAAGGGACCGCCGGTTTTGCCCGATCTTTGGTTAAAGGGAAGAGGCGCGTACCCGCACCGCCCCCCATTACGATAGCGAGGGTCTTGTTTTGGAGAGAGATTGCGTCCATAATCCGCGAGGGATGGCGAGTTGAAGCGCATCCATTGTGCTAGGGGTTAAAAAGTTTGTCACGTTGGTTTTTTTCTATGTGTGGAGTCATCGGATATGTCGGCAGGGCTGAGGCAACACCAATTCTGGTCGACGGACTGCGTCGCTTAGAATATCGGGGCTACGATTCAGCAGGTGTGGCAATTTTCGGAAATGGCGGAGGACTCGAAATCCGCAAGTGTGCAGGCAGGATCGCCGATTTGGCGCAAGTGATACAGAGAAAACCGATCACCGGCAGCGCCGGGATTGGGCACACCCGGTGGGCGACCCATGGGGGTGTGACCGATCAAAACGCTCATCCTCACCTGGATCAGAGCGGCAAACTTGCACTTATCCACAATGGTGTGATTGAAAATTTCCAGCAACTTCGAGAACAGCTTCTAAGCCAGGGACACAAGTTCCGTTCCGAAACGGATACCGAAATTTTGGCGCATCTGATCGGCCATGTTTTCGACAACATGCCTGGTCCTCGAAACAAAAAGACATTTTCCGACGCCTTTCAGAATGCGCTGCGGCAAGTCGTGGGAACGTACGGATTGGCAGTATTTCATTCGGATGTTCCGGACGTGATACTAGGTGCGAGACGCGGTAGCCCGTTGATTCTCGGAATTGGCAAGCAGCAGCATTTTATCGTCAGCGATGTCAGCGCCATTGTCGCCCATACACGCGAAGTAGTTTACCTTGATGATTACGACGTGGTGGCGATCGAACGCGATCAGTTCGACATCACATCCCTTGCCGGCACCGGTGCGTCGTTTCAAGTCAGCAAGGTCGAGTATTCCGCCGAGGAAGCCGATAAGGGTGCTTTTCCGCACTACATGCTGAAGGAGATCTTTGATCAGCCGGAGGCGATTCGCGATGCGATGCGAGGGCGGTTGTCTGAAGGTGAGTCCACGGCAAAACTTGGCGGCCTGAACATGACGGCGCGCGAGCTGCGGGAAGTCGATCGGATTGTTCTGACTGCGTGCGGCACCGCCCTTCATGCAGCCAAAGTCGGCGAATATTTGATAGAGAACCTCGCGCACGTCCCTGTAGAGGTGGAGTTCGCGAGCGAGTTTCGGTATCGAAACATGCCGATGGACAAAAATACCCTGGTCTTCACGGTCAGTCAGAGCGGTGAAACCATCGATACGCTAGCCGCTTTGCGTGAGAGTCAACAAAAGGGACATCGAACCCTCGGGATTTGCAACAACGTGGGTAGCACGATTGCTCGCGAAAGCGATGGCGGCGTTTACATGCACGCGGGACCGGAGATTGGTGTTGCCGCGACCAAGACTTTTACGTCCCAAATAACAATTTTGTGTCTGTTGGCGCTACTGATGGGGCGTATCCGGCACATGTCGTCGGCCCAAGGGATCGAAGTTATTTCCGCTCTCGAAAAACTGCCTGACCAGGCCCGGCAGGTTCTGGAGCAGTCCGAGAGAATTGCAACGCTGGCGGAAAAATACGCGGAGGCCAGCGGATTTTTGTTCCTTGGTCGACAATACAACTATCCAACAGCGCTCGAGGGGGCGTTGAAACTGAAAGAGATCACTTACAAGTTTGCCGAGGGGCATCCAAGCGCAGAACTGAAACACGGGATCATTGCATTGATTGGCCCGCAAGTACCAACGGTGATTGTCGCTCCCGATGATGCCGTGTACGAGAAAAACATAAATAATCTGGAACAGGTCAAAGCGCGCAGAGGACCGGTTATCGCGATTGCGACCGAAGGGAATCGGCAAATCGCAAAGCTTGCGAACGAGGTTATCTTCATTCCTAAGTGCCCAGATTACCTTTCGCCTATCCTTTCAGTAATTCCTCTTCAGTTGTTTGCCTACCACCTCGCAGTAAAGCTTGGTTGCGACGTCGATAAGCCGCGCAATCTGGCCAAAAGTGTGACCGTGGAATAGGCCCATCGTCGGTAGGGTCACGCTTCAGCGCGACCTCGTGCACCTGCCACACGCACGATGCTGCCGACGGGGAAGATTGCTTTGTGGTTTGAGGCTGCGAATCCGGGCTTTTAGCTGGCATCTTCCTGGATAAACATGTATCTGGGATGCAGAGATTGAGATTGATTTTCTATTTCGCGATTGCTTTAGCGATCGCTGGAGCCACAGTTCACGCACAGCAGAATTCTCCATCTCCGGCGGCGAGTGCTTCCCCCTCCGCAAGCGCATCTCCTGCAAAGTCAGCGGTGGCCGCCGCCCCAATGCCGATTCCGCTCGGCGAGGCTGCCTGGGAGTCCGAGGCGGTTCTCGGCACTCTTCACGAAATGGTTTCGCATTCGGATCCGGCGGTCGCGGCAGTGAATCGGCGATTACCTGCCTTCTCTTATGGGCTGAGCTCGCGATTGATCGAGAGCTCGCAAATGTTGACGGCAAGGCCGCCGCTTGAGCAGTTGAGCTATCTCGAATCGCTCTGGCTGGATTCGACACGAACTCTCTCGGAATGGGATCAGAATCTGGTACGGAGCGCAACGGAGTCAGAGAACAATCTGCAAGAGCTCACCCGGCTCGAGACTGTTTGGGCTGCTACTCTCAAATCGGCTGAGGATGCCCATGCGCCAGAAGAAATGATTCGGCGAATCGGATCTGTGCTGGAAGCGATAAGGAGCAGCCGGAACCAAGTCGCGGGCCGGTTGAAACAGATTTTGACCACCCAGGACCAAGTCGCTGGACAAAACGCCAGAGTTGCTGCCGCACTACTGGAAGTCCGTCGTGCGCGAGAACAGGTGTTAGCCCGAGTATTCATGAGGGATGGCGAACCGATCTGGAACGGCGAAGTCAGTTCAGCAATGAGCTCGGATCTGATGCAAAAGAGCCACGATTCCTTTGAGAATCAGATCGCGATGCTGGTGGCTTATGCATCACAAGAGCATGGGAGGTTTTTCTGTCACGCCGGGCTTGTGGTTGTTCTTATTTTTGCTTTTCGCTGGGCACGTCAGCGAACTCAGGAATGGGCGAAGGAGGATCCCAGCCTTCAGCGCGAGGCACTGGTATTTGCCAATCCGTTGGCGACGGCGGTCGTCGTTTCTATCCTGTTCGACGGTCTGATTTATCCCGAAGCGCCTCGAATGTTACACGCGATACTGGGCGCGGTGGCATTAGTTCCGGCTCTTTTGATCTTGCGGCGTTTAATCGCGCCCACTTTCATTCCGATTCTGAATGCGCTTGTCGTATTCTATTTTCTTGACCAGTTTCGGGCGGTAGCGGCTTCGCTCTCCCAGCTGCCGCGTTGGGTTTTCATGGCGGAGTTGATCGGCAGTATCGCGTTTCTGGTCTGGCTATTAGGGCAGTATCTCCGGCGAACCGAGAATATCCGATTTCGCGCGTTCAAAAGAGCGGCAGCAAGTGTGGCCCTGCTACTGTTTGTAGTTGCGCTTGGCGCAAACATCCTGGGCTATGTCGGCTTATCATACATGATCGGCAATGGCGTTCTGCGAAGCGCCTATTTCGCAATGTTTCTCGCTGCGGTGGCAAGAATCGTGGACGGCGTTACCCTCATCGCGCTTAAAATTCGTCCACTCTGTCTGCTACAGATAGTCAAGCGGCATGGGCAATTGCTTCATCGCCGGACAAGCTGGATCATACGATTCGCTGCGACAATCGCGTGGCTCTCGGTGACGCTCCGGTATTCCGTGCTGTCTGGGGCGGTCAGTCGAGCAATTGGTGCGATCGTCTCTGCGGCGATTGTTATAGGCTCGGTCAGATTTTCATTCGGTAACTTGCTCGCTTTCGGCCTGACCCTCTGGGCCGCGTTTCTCATTTCTCGATTTGTGCGATTCCTCCTGGACGAAGACATCTATCAGAGATTCCACCTGGCGCGTGGCCTTCCTTACGCAATCTCGACAGTGCTTAATTATCTGATTCTTCTCGTTGGATTTTTTTTGGCGCTGGCCGCTCTCGGAGTCGATATGACGAGATTCACTATCCTGGCGGGCGCATTCAGTGTTGGGATCGGATTCGGACTGCAAAATGTCATCAATAACTTCGTTTCGGGTCTGATTCTTCTATTTGAACGTCCGATCAAGGTTGGAGATATCGTCCAGATCGATACATCGACCGGCGTCGTTCAGCGGATCGGAGTTCGAGCAAGTATTATTCGGACTCCCGACGGCGCGGAGATCATCGTTCCAAACGGCAATCTTATTTCGAACAACGTCACCAACTGGACCTTCTCCGATCGGCGACGCGCCATCCAGATACCGGTGACCGCGACCCGGGACGCGGATCCCGCGAAGGTTATCGATCTCGTCAAGAAGCTAGTGGCTTCGAACGAGAAGGTCTCCACACAACCAGCGCCCCAGGTTTATTTTTCCAATGTGACAGGCGGCGTTTTGAACTTCGAGTTACGAGCCTGGACAGACCAGTATGAGGATTGGGGCAAGATCCGCAGCGATCTTGCGCTCGCGATTAATGCCGCTCTGGTCAAAGAGAATCTTGTAGCTTAGGAGCCTAAGCGGGCTTAGTCTTCAACGCGTTCACTTCCGCCGAAGCGATATAGGCATCGAGGGTTTCGCCTCCTCCCTGAATAAACTCGCTGCTCTTTTTTTTCACCTGGACGCTGATCTGTTCAAAACCGGCTTCGGAAAGCCAACTCTCTATCTTCTGTGCCGATACAGTCCCAGCCACGCAGCCCGTGTAGGCAGCTACATCATTTTTTAGCGCTTCGGGTAAGGGCGCCAGAGAAACCATGTCCGATACAGCAAACCGCCCGCCTGGCTTGAGGACTCGATAGGCCTCCTGGTAAACCCGCAACTTGTTCGGAGAAAGGTTGATCACGCAGTTGGATATGACCACATCCGCCGTGTTGTCAGCTACCGGAAGATTCTCAATTTCCCCGAGACGAAACTCGACGTTCTCGTAGCCCCCTTTCACCGCATTCTTCCTTGCTTTGGAGAGCATCTCCGGAGTCATATCCACGCCGATCACTTTGCCGGCCGGCCCGACGCCTTTAGCGGCAAGAAAACAATCGATCCCGCCACCGCTTCCGAGGTCAACAACGGTTTCGCCGAGTTGCAGTTTTGCCAGGTTGACCGGTGTCCCGCAACCAAGCCCCATTTCCGCGTCCTGTGGAACGGACGCCAGTTCTTCCCTCGAATAGCCGATCTGCTCCGACACGCTGCAGCTGCAGGACGTGTCGCTCGCGCAGCAATTGCTCTCTCCCTTCGCAATGCCAGCATAATGCTCTCTAACTTGGTCTTTGATATCTAAGTCAGTGTTGCTCATAACCGCTCTCTCAAGAGGTAGTAGACTAATCTAAATTTTGTTTAGCTGTCGGATCCTGCGCCGATCTCTTTCACAGCGGCCTCAAGCCGAAGTCGATCGATTTTCCCGAACGGCAGGTTCGACAGCAGATCAATCCGGCGATAAATCTGTTGCGAGATTCTCCAGAAGTAATTGAAGATCTCTTTGTCTGAGCCGTGAAAGTCGGCCGGGTCCGGGAGTGACCAATGCGCGACGATCGGTTGCCCCGGCCAGAAGGGACACTGTTCTTTGGCGTTGTCACAGACTGTAATAACGAAGTCGAATGTTACGTCCTTGTACTCGTCCCAAGACTTGGAGCGAGCATCGGAAGCGTCAATTTTGTAAATCTCTCGAAGAGCCCGAATCGTATACGGGTTAACTGTGGGGCGTGGATTGGCGCCCGCGCTGTACGGCTCGAATTTTCCCTGGCCGAGTTTCCGTGCGAAGTACTCACAGAAGATGCTTCTCGCGCTGTTTCCTGTGCAAAGGAACAGGATTTTGAAGGGACGATGAGCGTTCATGGTGAAACGGAATTCGAAAATTTGGCTGTTTTGCCATTTGAAGAAGAGGTAACGCAAGTGGACGGCCGGCAATTCTGAAGGACTGTCTTCAGCCGAGAGAGGTCCGCCCGAAAAGTCCGATTTGATTTCGCGCACTGGGCTAGTGCTTCGAGATTGACCGTTAATTCCGGAGGAGCGGGCGAAACGATTCGGTAAATTTTCCAGGTCTGAACGCGATCGAATGTCACGATGCCGGCATTTCGCAGGTAAGCGAGATGTTGAGAAACGTTTACCTGTGGCAGACCAAGGACATCCTGGATGTGACAGACGCAGATCGGTTGCTGCAGAAGGAGATTCAGGATGCGCAGGCGGGTGTAATCGGAGAACGATCTGTAGATGTCAGTGAGATCCATGGTCACCCGGTAATATAACGATTCGCTTATATAAGTCAACGGCTATGTACCGGTCAATTTCGCGCAGGAGCGCGAACCCTGCCAATTGCGTAATGGTTACCCGTCGTGGGTAGGGTCCGCGCTCCGCGCGACCTGGATCCACGATTCGCGATCGATCGCCTTGGCTAACCCGTCGATCTGTTCTTCGCTATGCGCTGAAGACACCGTCACTCGCAATCGCGCTGAGCCACGTTTAACGGTTGGATACCGGATAGCGGGCGCAAAATAGCCGGACTCGAGGATCGCAGCTGCCATAGCAACGGCCTTTGATTCCTCTCCGACCATGATTGGTACGATAGGGCTGGATGGTTCTTCTACCGTCCGATGCGGCCCGGGCAGAACCTGCCAGAGGTATCGGATATTCTTCCATAACCGTTCCCGCAGACCATCTCCTTCCGAGGACTGAATCAGATCCACTGCCGCCGAAGCGGTCGCTGCAACGGCGGGAGGCGGTGCTGTCGAATAGATGAAACTGCGGGCGCGGTTGATGAGGAGATCGATCAAAGACCGGGAGCCGCAAATAAAACCTCCACTCACCCCGATTGCTTTGCTCAGGGTCCCCATTTGAATCTCGACTCGATCACTTAGACGAAGCTGATGAATCAGTCCTTCTCCCTGTTTGCCGAAAATGCCGGTGGCGTGCGCTTCATCGACAAACAGCATTGCTCCGAAACGATCTTTCAGATCGACGATAGCGGACAGCGCTCCCAGGTCGCCATCCATAGAAAATACTGATTCGGTGAGAATCAGTATTGTTCGATCGGGATACTCTTGTTTGGCCCAGACAAGGTGGTCCCGCAGCTTTGTTAAGTCGTTGTGCGGGTAGACTCGAATCGTTGCGCCAGACAACTTTGCAGCGTCGATCAAGCAGGCGTGCGAAAGCTTATCGAGAATAATGACGTCGCCTGATGTCACCACGCTTGGAATAGTACCGAGCGCGGCAGCGTAGCCGCTGCTGAAAGTGAGCGCCGCCTCCGTAGTTTTGAGAAGCGAGAGCTGCTCTTCCAAACGAGCGTGTAACGCGGTCGATCCCGTAATGAGCCGAGAGGCTCCAGTTCCAACTCCGAAACGATCGATAGCCTGCTTTGCCGCCTCTCGCAGCGCTTGATGTTGGGAAAGGCCCAGGTAATCGTTTGAAGCGAAATTTACGAGCGTCCGGTCTTCGATTCGAATGAGTGTACCTTCGGTCTCATCGAGTGTTCGCAACTGTCGGCGCAGCGATTTCCGGCTAAGGGCAGACAAAATGTTTTCAGCGGAAAACATGGAGTCCAAACAATGTCATAAGCCCTGCGCGTTTGCCAGAGTTGTGCGTACCATGCCGTCTTGCGCTGACATTGAGCTTCCAGCTCGCCATTTTTACGGCGATTTCTTTTTGAATTTCAGCTCAAGCTCGGGGTCGGGCTTGGCACCCAGATCCAAGGCTCGGTAATAATGACGGCGCGCCAGCTCGGTTGCAGGCGGCTTTTCCTCCAGGCAGAGCACGGCCAGATTGAAATGTGCCTCAGCATTCCCTTCATCCAACTCGAGCGCTTTGCGCATTTCGTCTTCTGCTCCACTTAGCCATCCTTTTTTGCGGATCAGGACGCCGAGATAAAGGTGGGCTTTCGCGTCTTTCGGATCGAGATAAACCGCTTGGCTTAGCGCCGCCATTCCTGCATCCAACGCATCTTTTTGATAACTGATAATTCCAAGGGTCAACCAGGCTTGCTCCGCCGTTGGATCCAGGCGGACCGCTTTCTTGAGCTCGTCTTCAGCGCGGTCAGTCTGGCCAAGCCGGAAATCGGTGGAGCCGAGATTAACCCAACCGAATGGATGTGTTGGAGCAAGCTGAACGACTTTCTCAAACTGCTCGCGCGCTTCCTGGAACTGGTCTTGGCGAAAGAAAGAGATGCCCTTAGAAGCAGCGTCCTGGGCTTCTGCTGAAAGAGGAGGTGGTGTTTCTTGAGCCGGTGCTTGTTGAGCTATTCCTGTTGTGAAAAATAGGAACAACACTGCGATCGCGACGAGCGGATTATTTGGAGGGGCGTCGCTTGCAACGCCCAACGAGGCAGCATGAAACGATTCCTCGGCAGCCTTCACCCTCTACCTAGCTCCCGCGCTCGTTCAGCGGCGGCGCGGACTGCCGACATAATGGTATAGCGCATGCCGCGAGCCTCCAGCTCTTCTAGGCCTGCCATCGTTGTGCCGCCGGGACTCGCGACCATCGCTCGTAATTCTGCCGGATGAAGCTTCGTTTTCTGCACCATTTGGGCAGAGCCGAGCACTGTCTGGACTGCCAGTTCACTCGCGATCTCACGCGGCAAGCCCATCATGACGCCGCCATCGATGAGCGCTTCTATAAACATAAAAACGTAAGCAGGACCGCTACCACTGAGACCTGTTACAGCATCAAGCGTCGCTTCACGGACACGAAAGACCAGCCCGACTGAACCGAAGACGCAATCTGCAATTGCCGCATCATCCGGGGTGGCGTGGTCGCCCAGCGCGTAGCAGGTAGCCCCGGTCATTACCAGAGATGGTGTGTTGGGCATCGCTCGAATAACGCGGGTCCGATGGCCGCCGGCCTCCTGTAGACCTTGAAGCGTGACTCCCGCGGCAACCGAGATCAGCAATTTGCCGTCGAGAGAGGGGCGAACCTCCCGGAGCAGTTGGAGCGAATCGGCCGGCTTCGTGCCAAGTACGATAACGTCTGCCTGTTCCGCCAGCTCTGCCGGCGAACGCGCCAGCTTCAGATTGTATTGTTCAACTTCTGCTTGAATCGTCTCCGGATGACGATTAACGACGAGAATCTGATCCGGTTTGCAGGCGCTCGCTTGCAGCATCCCGCGGACGAGGGCGGAAGCCATTTTGCCGAATCCTAGAAAACCAAAGGTCACGCTCGTTCACTAACTGTTTCAGCGAAAATCTGCAACTTCCGAGCGGATCGACGTGTCTTTGTTAGTGGAAAGAGAGGTGGGGTGGCAAGCGCGACCTCGTGCGCGTGGCTGCAGACGTAGCGTGTTTATCCTAATTGTTACCAATTCGAAACATTGTTATTCACACTGCATTATGAATTGCACTTGCCTTTGCTGAGAACGTTAACCATAGTCGGGGCTCAGCTTTGTTCAGCTTTAAGGATCCCCGGCTCAAGGAGTCTCGCATGCATCAACCGATTGCGACGGCGCCCGCTGTAAGAAGGAAGCGCAAAAAATGGAAACGCTGGGTGCTACTGGCAGTGGGACTTTTAATCGTGGTTGCAATCGTTCTGGCCGCCAGGCAAGGGCCAAAACCTGTTTCCATAACGACTGGGAAAGCAGCGATTCGCGACTTAACCCAGCTCGTTTCGGCGACCGGAAAAATTCGACCGAAAGTCGAGGTTAAGATTTCGCCCGAGGTCGCAGGCGAGATCATCGAAATGCCGGTGGTTGTAGGGCAAAAGGTCAAAAAAGGTGATCTCCTGATCAAGATCAAGCCGGATAACTATATCGCGGCGGTGAAGCAAACAGAGGCCGCGCTCAGCGCCGCCGAGGCTGCCAGCCTTCAAATCAACGCGCAGAAGCTCAACAACGAACTCGATCTTCGGCGCGCTCGCGATCTTTACGCGAAAAGACTGATGTCTGAATCCGATTACAAGGCGGCAGAAACGAAGTCGCAAGTTTCGGCTGCTTCGTACGAGGCGTCGATACATCAAATCGATGTCGCGAAGAGTAACCTCGATTCCAATAAAGATCTTTTGGCGAAATGCCAAATTTTTGCTCCGATTGATGGCGCGATCAGTGTGCTGAGCAGCGAGATTGGCGAGCGGGTGGTTGCGACTGGCAGCTTCGCCGGAACCGAGGTGATGCGTGTGGCGGATCTCGGAACGATGGAGGCCCGTGTCGATGTCAACGAAAACGATGTGGTAAACGTGGAAGTAGGCGAGCCCGTTCGAATTCGAGTCGATGCTTACAGCGGCAAAGATTTAAAAGGAACGGTGCGGCAGATTGCCAGTACCGCGACGGTAAAAAGCGAGGGAACCCAGCAGGAAGTAACAAATTTCGAAGTACGTATCACTGTAGACAACCCGGATGTAGAGTTGCGCCCTGGAATGAGTGCGAGCGTGGATATTGAGACCCAAACTGTCAAACACGTGCTTTCTGCGCCGATCCAGTCGGTAACAATTCGCAGCAAAGAAGGTGGCAAGACCGCGGAGCAGCTTAAAGAGAGCCGCCAGCGTGACATGGGTATTAGCGAGACCGAAGCTGATAAGCAGGTGCGCCGGGAATTGCAGCGTGTCGTTTTCGTCAAGGAAGGTCAAAAGGTCCGGATGGTCCCGGTAACAACCGGGATTGCGGATAACAATTACGTAGAGATCCGTTCCGGATTGAAAGAGGGAGACGAAATTGTATCGGGGTCATACACGGCGATCAGCAAAGAGCTGAAAGATGGAGCGCAGGTAAAAATAGAGAAACCGAAGAGCGATCAGAAGCCGTAGACCGGGAATGCAAGAGGCCGCGCGAATGTCTGGCAAAAGAGTCTCTCGTCCCAAAGGAAACTTGGTGATCCGAATCGAGCGGATCACCAAAGACTATGAAATGGGGCATACGCTGATCCGCGCGTTGAAAGGGGTCGATTTGCGGATCCACCGGAACGAGTACCTGGCGATTATGGGGCCTTCTGGCAGCGGCAAATCGACTTTGATGAACATGATCGGGTGTCTCGATACCCCGACAACCGGCCATTACGAATTCAACGGGAAAGATGTAGCGGCCATGGACGACGACGAACTGGCCGCCATTCGAAATCGAGAGATCGGTTTTGTGTTTCAAACATTTAATCTGCTGCCTCGTTCGACCAGCTTACGAAACGTTGAGCTGCCCCTGATTTACGCCGGCGTGCCTTTGGATGAACGACAGGAGAGAGCCGAACAGACCCTGCAATCGGTCGGGTTAGGGGACCGGCTCTTTCATAAGCCGACCGAGTTGTCAGGCGGCCAGCGTCAGCGTGTCGCGATTGCCCGCGCGCTCGTGACCCGCCCGTCGATTATATTAGCGGACGAACCGACTGGAAATCTCGATTCGCGAACGGGTGAAGAGATCATGGCTTTGTTCGAAAACCTCTATGCACAAGGGAACACGATCGTCCTAGTGACACACGAAGGGGAGATTGCTCGCCACGCCAGAAGAGTGATCCGGCTACGCGACGGGCTTATTGAGAGCGATTACGAAGTGGAGAACTCAGAACTCAAGATTCAGAACCCGGAATTGCCTGAGTCCTGAGTCTCGGGAGCTGAGTGTTGGATTTTATGTTTCGACGATTCTCGTTTGAGCTGGTCGAAAGCTTCCGAATTGCGGCGCAGCAAATCGGGGCTAACCGGACTCGCTCTCTGCTCACTGCCTTAGGGGTTATCATCGGAATCATAGCCGTCACCCTAATGGGCACCGCTGTTCGCGGTATCGACATCGGCTTTGAGCATAGCATGGGAGGTTTCGGTGACGACGTATTGTATGTCGAGCAATTCCCGTGGGACACGGGCGACGATTACGGACTGTTTAAGGGCAGGCCGGATATCAAGTTGGTCTATGCGAATCAGCTGAACCAATACGTCGAGCGCAATCCCAGTTCGTTGCTGCAGCTGGCGGTTCCGGCGCCAGCAACAATCGAGATGGCTACTTACGGCAAGCGAGAGGTTTCAAACATCTACCTGACCGGCACCACCAATGAATATTCCCTGCTTGCTTCCACCGACTGTGAAAAGGGTCGTTTTCTAAACGAACCGGAGAGCCGCGGAGGCAGAAACGTGTGTGTAATCGGGCTCGATGTCGCCGATGGATTATTTACCAATGAAGATCCGATCGGCAAAATCATTAAGATTCGCGATCAGGAATACCAGGTAGTTGGTGTGTTTGCCAGGCAGGGGTCGTTCCTCGGCCTTTTCAGTTGGGACTCGCAGATTGTGATTCCCTTGAACTCCTACATCAAGTTCTTCAAATCGAATCAGGAGAACGCCTCAATCCGGGTGAAAATAAAAGACAAGACCCGCGCAGAGGAAGCAAAAGAAGAGCTTCGAGGAGTTATGCGGAGAATTCGCGGCCTATTACCAGAACAAGCGGATAACTTTACCATCAACGAGCAAAAATTGCTTCGCGCAACAATCGAGCCGATCAAAGCGGGCTTGGCAATCGCGGGTTTGTTTGTCACCGGCCTCGCGTTATTCGTCGGCGCGATTGGCATCATGAACATTACCTTTGTGAGTGTGAAAGAGCGGACTCGAGAAATCGGAACGCGGAAAGCTCTGGGCGCCCGACGGCGGACGATTCTGTTACAGTTTCTAATTGAGGCCGTTTCAATCTGTCTGGTTGGCGGTTCCGCTGGACTGATCATTGCGTTTGGATTGTTCAATCTGATTGCGTCCGCGTTCCCGAAATTCCCGATGCAGTTTTCTCCAGTGCTTATTCTAGTGGCCATGGTGATCTCGGTTATTACGGGAATCATTTCCGGGTTTGCTCCCGCTTGGCAGGCGTCGCGTCTGAACCCGGTCGAAGCTTTGCGATACGAATAACAATGTTAATCCTCGAAATCATTCGGATGGCGTGGAGCTCGTTGGGAGCGAACAAACTCCGCTCCGCCTTGACGATTTCCGGAATCTCGATCGGGATCTTTTCGGTGATCGGTGTAATGACTGCAATCTCGGCCTTACAGGCTTCGATTGAGGGTGGCCTTACCTTTCTGGGATCCAACACCTTTCAGTTTTCCAAGTACCGGGCCGGGATCCAGTTTGGCGGCGATCCGAAGTATCGGAATCGTCGCAATCTTACTTACCGCAACTATCAAGATCTGGTTCGATTGATCGGGGCTCGCGTGGAAACAATTTGTCCGAAAGTGTGGGATGACAAGACCCAAGCGGTTTTCGAAAATCGCAAGACCAATCCGAACATCCAGCTCTGCGGCACCAACCAAGGGTTTGTCAGCGTCAACCGGTTCAGTATCGATGAGGGCCGCAATCTGTCGCGAGAAGATGTGGAGCTTTCACGAAGCGTCTGCGTGATTGGCAAACAGATCGCGCAACGACTCTTTCCGCAGAAAGGAGCAATTGGCCAGGTAATCAAACTGAATGGCAAAAACTATGAAGTGATCGGGACGTTGGAGGGAAAGGGATCACTGTTCGGCGGGAGCGACGATAAAGTCGTATTGATACCCATTACGAAGTTTTTTGAGAACTACGGGTCGAAGGAGCGATCGCTCAACGTGGCGGTCGAGGCGAAGAACCAAATGGTATACGATCGCACGCTCGGCATGGCGACCGGTGCTTTTCGCTCGGCGCGGGGGCTGCGTCCGGAGGAGCCTGACGACTTTGCGACCTATGCCAATGATTCTCTGGCCGGTGCTTTCCGCAGTATCGCAGGAACGGTTCGAATTGGAGCTTTCGTTATCAGCACGATCGCTCTCATCGCTGCCGGAGTCGGCGTTATGAACATTATGCTGGTAAGTGTCACCGAGCGCACCAAAGAAATTGGTATACGCAAATCGCTAGGCGCCCGTCAGCGTGATATCCGGCTTCAATTTCTGCTGGAGGCACTATTCTTATCATTGATTGGAGCGGTTGCCGGCATCGTTTTAGGAGTGATGGCTGGAGACGCTTTGGCCATGTGGCTCAACGCGGCAGTCGTCTTTCCCTGGGGTTGGGCTGCGATCGGCGTACTTGCCTGTTCTGCAGTCGGCATCACATTCGGTCTTTATCCTGCACATAAAGCCGCCTCCCTCGATCCGATCGAGGCGCTGAGGTATGAATGAGTGTGTAGGGCGGCAGGCCCTGCCGCCAGCAGATGTCGCAATCGATTCACGCAGAACAATTGCGCGCTAGGTAATGCTACGACAGCGGCGACGGAGCGCCGCCCTCCAATGCGGCTTACGCTGGGTCCAGGTCGCGCAGGAGCGCGAACCCTACCAATCACGTGGCTGCATCGCGGGTAGAGTCCGCGCTCTTGCGCGCGATCGGTAGGGTTCGCGCTCCCGCGCGACCTGGACCCAGCGCTTCGCTTGCTACTGCAACATCCCCATGAGCTCACCGCGGCTTCGCGGAAGTCGCCCGAACGCCTCCAAGATCCTCTCAGCAGCCGATTCACGGGAGCCTTGCAGCCCTATGTATTTGCAGAGCTCGGATTCGAAGAATGTGATGGTTTTTGCATTAGGTGCCGACGAATCCAGGTAGCCAAAAGCTCGCAGCAGCAAACTGTAGATCTCTGTGACAGGATGGTCGGGCTCTGTCACCTCTTCGATCAGCTCAACAAAATACGAGGCCACTGCAGTATTCACATAGTTCTGCCGGATCCTATCGAACGTCTGCAAGATGGATACTTCTCGCAACGTGTGAATCTCCGATTTTCGCGCGAGAGACAAAAGCAGGTCGCAATTGAAAAACAAGTCCAGCTTGCCAAGGAACGGGCTTTTCGGACGCAGAGCGCCTTTTGCCATCGTCTTGATTTTGCCTCGGGCGTCCGTGAACCACGTGATGATCAGGCTCGTATCCGAGAACCGGATCCTCCGAAGCAAGACGCCGTGCATACGAGTGTGGGTCGAGTGTGAGTGTGAGTGCGAGTGTGAGTTCAGACAAGCACATAGAAGGCAGCCCACTGCCTACCCCCAGTCTCATGTCTGACCAGATTCAATCGTTTCTATGCTTCTCGCACTCGCACTGACACTCGCACTCTATCTGGGCGGCGGTATTGAGAGTGCTCGGCCGTGAACGGCAAGCCCGGCTTCTTTCAGAGCCTCGCTCATGGTCGGATGCGCATGTACTGTCCTTCCAAGGTCTTCGGCGCTTCCGCCAAACTCCATGATCGAGACCGCTTCTGCGATCAGCTCAGATGCCCCAAAACCAACGATCTGTGCGCCAAGCAATCGATCGGTCTTTGGGTCTGCGAGAACTTTGGCAAAACCCTGGCTTTGATCGTTCGCCAGCGCCCTTCCATTAGCGACGAAGGGGAACTTACCTGCTTGCACGGCGATCTTCTTTTGTTTAGCGATCTCTTCGGTAAGCCCGACTCCAGCAACTTCTGGATTCGTGTAAACCACGTTCGGGATAGCGTCATAGTTCACGTGGCCTGCCTTCCCGGCGATTCGCTCGACGCAGGCAACGCCTTCGTCTTCGCCTTTGTGTGCCAGCATTAGGCCATCGATGATATCCCCGATTGCGTAAATCCCAGGGACGTTGGTTCGGTAAAATTCATCGACAGCAACCCCTCCACGTTCCGTGAGCTGCAGTCCGAGGTCTTTAGCGATCGCTCCTTCCAGGTATGGCCGGCGTCCGACCGATACCAGCACCTTGTCGCCCGTGATTTCCGATTTCCCTTTCGCCTTGCTGGTCGCCTCGACTTTCGCTTTGCCGTTCTCAACCGAGACCGCTGTCACCTGCGTATCGACATGGAAAACCATGCCCTGCGCCTCCAGCGCTTTTTGCAGAACTTGCGTGACGTCCGGGTCATAGAAGGCGGCGATCCGAGGCAGGAATTCAAAAAATGTGACTTTTGATCCAAGCCTCGACCAGACAGAGCCAAGCTCGAGACCGATCGCTCCTGCGCCGATAACCACCAGTTCGGCCGGTACCTCATCGAAGCTTAACGCTTCATCGCTTGTTACCACCGTTTTTCTATCGATCGCAATGTTTGGCAACTCAGAGGAGACACTGCCGGTCGCCAAAATGATATGTTTGGCTTGCAACTCTTCCGCAGTGCCGTCTGGCTTGGTTAATGCGAGTTTCCCCGGCGCAACTACCTGCCCCGTTCCACGCAGGCGGGCGATCTTGTTCTTTTTCATCAGGAATTCGAGTCCCTGCGTTAGCTGCCGGACGACGTCCTGCTTGCGCTTCATCATCTGGCCGATGTCGCAGTCGACTTTGTCGACCTTGATTCCATGCCGGCCGGCTTGGTGGCGGAGAAAGTGGACATGCTCCGAGGAGACCAGAAGCGCCTTGCTCGGAATGCAGCCAATGTTAAGACAGGTCCCGCCAAGGACCTCTCGGTTGTCGATAATCGCGGTGTTCAAACCTAGCTGGGCAGCTCGAATAGCGCCGGTGTATCCGGCCGGACCGCCACCGAGGACAACAAGATCGTAAGATGCCATGGCGGTACGGTTGACCGGGAACCAGGGCGTATCAAGCCAGGATCGGCGCCATTTCGCTCGAACAACCTGAGCTTGCGGAATCAGGCGGATGCGCAAATGATATGCCTTGCTTGTGGCATCGGAGCGTGGGTTCCTGCTATCCCACAAGGAAGAGCGATTCATGCAGACCATTTTGATTGTTGACCCGGAGACAGATTTCTTAGAATGGGCCCAAGGCCAGCTTGAAACTCCAACCACCCGGGTGTTGACCGCGACCGCCGCTGATGCCGCTTATAGGATCTATACGGGCGAGGGTCCCGATCTCCTTATTTCTGAGACGCATCTGATGCCCTTCAGCGGGCTTGAGCTCCTGGCTCGAGTCAGACAAGTCGACCCGAATGCCATCGTAATTCTGATGAGTGCGTTTGGCACTACGCAGTCGGTGATCGAATCTATGAAGCTGGGCGCGTTCGATTATCTGCGGAAAGAGTCGCTGCCGTTCAATCTGAAACCGGTCGTCGATGCCGCGTTGACCGCGCAGACCGAAATGCGGTCGGCCACAGCCTTCAAACCGCAACTGACCGTCGAACAGTATCAGGACAATCTGGTCGGACAGTCCCAGCCGATGCAGCAGGTGTTCAAGATGGTAGGGCGTGTGTCGCACAGTGACGCCCCGGTGATGATTACTGGCGAAAGTGGCTCCGGAAAAGAGCTGGTGGCCAGGGCAATCCATCACTACAGCAATCGCAGCGACAAGCCGTTTATCGCAATCAATTGCGCGGCGATCCCTGAAAATCTTTTGGAGAGCGAGCTATTTGGTCACGAAAGAGGCGCATTCACCGGCGCAGCGGCCCAGAGAATCGGTCGCTTCGAGCAGAGCGACGGCGGAACCCTTTTCCTAGACGAGATTGGTGACATGCCGTTGGCCGTGCAGGGCAAGATTTTGCGGGTCCTGCAAGAGGGCGAGTTCTCCCGTCTCGGCGCGAATGTGACGATTAAGAGCGACGTTCGAGTGATCGCCGCCACAAATAAGAGCCTGGAAACAGAAGTCGCCAAGAAACAGTTTCGTGAAGACTTGTTCTATCGGCTGAACGTTGTCCGCATTCATTTACCGCCTCTTCGGCAAAGGAAGGAGGACATTCGTCTCCTTACGGAATATTTCTTGAAACGAATCGCTACGCAGAAGCATCTGCCGCAACTGAAGCTCTCCGAGGAAGCACTCAAACTAATGCAGAACTACTCCTGGCCCGGGAATGTTCGGGAGCTGGAAAACACGATTCAGAGAGCCTGCGTGCTCGCAGCCGGCGATGTCTTGCTCCCCAAAGACATCCCGTTAGGAAAGTTGGAGCGGCATCCGGACGAGGAAACAGAGGTCTTCGTCGGTCCCCCGAAGAAGCCGACGCTTGAAGTCGCGGTCGAGACCCTTCTGGATGCTGCAGCCGCTGACCATTCGCTTCAGTTGTTGCCCTGGCTGGAACGGCAATTCACCCTGTTCGCGATGAGGAGGACCAAAGGAAACCAGGTCAAGGCGGCCGCCCTCCTTGGTATGACGCGTGCCACGCTCCGGAAACGAATCGAGCGTTACGGGATCACAAAGGAAATGAACTTCGAGTAGCGCGGGGAAGCTCTAGGGCGGCAGCCGCCTCTGCCGCCAGGAGCTGCGGCATCCCGAGTATTGGCGGCAGAGGCCTGCCGCCCTACAGCTTCCCAGCAGGAATGAATTTTGCATTTGATAATGCAAAATTGCGGCTAATTCGATCAATGCGTCTTTCAGACATCGTCCGTTCCGTTCAGACGTCGGCCTCTTTCCAGGAGCTTCTTGGCCGGGAAGGCAGCGTTGCGTTTGAACATGTCTGCGAGGGTGCTCAAGCCTTCGTTGTTGGCTGCATCGTTCAGCATCACTCGTCCAGATCTTGCTGGATCGTTTGCCGGGATGTCAGGCAGCAGGAATCGATCTTTAACGGGCTTCTTAATTGGGAGATTGATGCGTCCTTTTTTCCGCAGCTGGAGCTGCCGGCAATCGAGGGAGCGGTCCCTGATCCGGAGATCGTCGCTGAACGATTGGATGTGCTTCGTAAGATTGCGGAAAACAAGCGCACGGTTCTCGTGCTCACGCTGGAATCACTCGACGACATCGTCCCAGCGCCAGACCAACTCCGACGGGATATTGTACCTCTGCGTAAAGGGGCGCAGCTCGATCGCGATGCGCTGCTGGAAAGGCTTGCCGGCGGTGGCTATGATCGCGTTTCCCAAGTAACAGCGCGCGGACAATATGCGGTTCGAGGCGGTATCCTGGACGTTTTTTCCTGGCACCATGTTTTGCCAACGCGAATAGAGTTCTTCAGCGAAGAAATCGACTCGCTCCGGGAATTCGATCTGGATGACCAACGTTCGGTTCAGACTGTCGATCGTGCTGAAATCTTGATCGGCGGCCTGGAGGAAAATCAGGTCTCTTTACGCCATTACCTGAGTAAAGGGAGCTTCGTCGTTGATGTCGATGCCGGCGCCCCTGACCCGAAATTTGTGGTTACGGCCGGCGCCGGCGCTGCCGATGCCATCGAAGACTATGCCGGAGCATTTTTCGAAACGGGATTTCAAGATTTCGAGGCCGGCGATTTTCTGGTTCAGGAAACGAAACGTGAAGCCGCGTTGAATCAGGTCCGAACTTGGATCGAAGAAAGCTGGCGGCTTATCGCCCTGTGCCACAACGAAGGGGAGATTGAACGGCTGCGAGATGTGCTCGGAGATAATGACGTCGATACTGACAGGTTAGAGTTTCTGGTCGGTACTCTGAACCATGGTTTTATCTATCCGGCGGGGAAGCTTGCGCTCTTGTGTGACGCGGAAATCTTCGGGAGATATCAAGTACCCAGCGCACGCCGGTTAGCCCTTCGGAGAGGCAGGCTGAAAGCGGGCCGCGCCCCGATCGATTTTTCCGAGATTGCCGATGGTGATGTGGTCGTCCACGTGGAGCATGGGATCGCTCACTACCGTGGGATTCAAAAACTCCAGCATGATGGGGTCGAGCAGGAAACTGTCGTGCTCGAGTTCGCAAATGACGCACGCCTCTTTGTGCCGTTCGAACAAGCATTTCTCGTTTCGCGATACGTCGGCCTCGGGAAACGTTTTCCTCCTTTAAGCGTTCTTGGAGATGGCCGGTGGAGCCGAGCAAAAAAGGCGGCCGAGAACGCGGTTTTCGATTATGCGGCGAGACTGCTAAAGGTGCAGGCGGAACGGAACACAGCTACAGGATTTACCTATCCGGCAGACTCACGCTGGCAGCGCGAATTCGAAGGGTCTTTTCTGTACAAGGAAACCGTCGATCAAGCCCGAGCAATTCTCGAGACAAAAACTGATATGGAATCGCAACAGCCAATGGATCGCTTGATTTGCGGTGATGTTGGCTACGGCAAGACGGAGGTCGCAATCCGGGCCGCTTTTAAGGCTGTCATGAGCGGCAAGCAGGTTGCGGTGCTCGTCCCGACGACCGTTCTTGCGCAGCAACATCACAATACTTTTCGCGAGCGCATGTCGGACTATCCGGTCCGGGTAGAAATGCTAAGCCGATTCCTGTCGCAGCGTGAGCAGAAAGAAATTTTGCAAGGCCTTCGAACTGGATCGGTCGACATTGTAATTGGAACACACCGGCTGATTTCTCCGGACATCGAGTTTAAGGATGTCGGGCTGGTAGTGATCGACGAGGAACAGCGGTTCGGTGTTAAACACAAGGAACGGTTCAAAGAACAGTTTAAACTGATCGACATCTTGACGCTGTCCGCTACGCCGATTCCGCGAACACTTTATCTCTCATTGGTGGGCGCGAAAGATATGTCAATCATCGAAACACCGCCGCCCAATCGGTTACCGGTTGAGACGGTGATTTGCGGCTACGATGAACGAATCATCCGGGATGCGATTCAACGTGAACTGAAGCGAAACGGACAGGTGTATTTCTTGCACAACCGTGTGCAAACGATTGAACGGGTGGCTGAACGAATTCGTGTTCTTTGTCCGGGGGCTCGGATTGAAATCGGGCATGGTCAGATGGATGAAACCGAGCTGGAAGAAGTCATGCAGCGATTCGTTTCCGGCAAGGTCGATGTTCTCATTTCGACGACGATCATAGAGAGCGGTCTCGATATCCCGAATGCGAATACAATTATCATCGATCGGGCCGACCGATTTGGTTTGGCAGATCTGTACCAGCTCAGAGGGCGGGTGGGGCGCGCTCAGCACAAGGCGTATGCTTATTTGCTGTTGCCGCGCGATATGATGACGGTGGGCGCCGCGCGTAGGCGTATCAATGCCATTAAACAATATTCCGGATTGGGAGCGGGATTCAAAATTGCGATGCGCGACCTGGAGATCAGAGGTGCGGGTAATATTTTAGGGACGGCCCAAAGCGGTCATATCGTCAATATCGGGTTCGATCTCTATTGCCAGCTGTTGCAACAAGCTATCGAAGCGTTGAAAGGAAAACGTCAGGCAGCTCGGCCGAGCGTGCCGATTCGGCTGGATTTTGTTTCGACCAATGAGGCTGAATACTCGAGTTTCGCTGACTCGACCGTGCCGGCGTTCATTCCGTCAGACTACATCAGCCAGCCACAGCTCAGAATTCAGGCCTACAAGAAATTGGCCGAGATCGATTCCAAAGAGGCGCTAAAGAAACTTGCCCAGGAGTGGAAAGACCGGTTTGGGGCTTTTCCTGACGCAGTTCGAAACCTCATTACACTTAATGAGATCAAGCTGGCGTCGATAACTAAGAAGGTAACATCAGTGGAGGTGAAAGATCAGAAAGTGATGCTGGTTCGAGGGGGCGATTACTTGCTGGTCGGAGACCGGTTTCCCCGCTTGACTTCACCAAACCCTGAAAATAAGCTTGCCAACTTGTTGTCCCTTCTGGAGAGACTTTCCTAAGAATGTTCATACGTTTGAAGTTGTTGTTGAGCTTGGTGTTGATTGGAACTTTTGTTGCTCCCGCCCTCCGCGCCGCGGATGCACAAGTCATTGACGGTATTGCTGCCGTCGTCAATGGCGATGTCATCACGTTTTCGCAGGTGCAGGAAGTTTCTGGCCCTCGAGAGAAAACACTGCGCGAGCAGTTCAGCGGTCAAGAGCTTATCGATAAGATCAAGGAAGCGCGCCTCGCCGCCTTAGGCGATCTGATCGATCGCCAGTTGATCTTACAGGAGTTCCGCAAAAAAGAATATCATATCCCCGATTACGCTATTGAGCAGGAGATCGGCGGAATCATCAAAGACGAATTTCAAGGGGATCGCCAAGCTTTTATTCGCACGCTTAACGCGCAAGGATACACGCTGAATCGGTTTCGCGAGATTCAGCGTGATCGAATCACGGTTGGTGCGATGAGGCAGAACAACGTGAAAGGGAACTTCGCTCCGACTCCGCAAGAGGTTGAGGCATATTACCAGACGAATCGGCAGGAATTCGCTACTCCTGAGCAGGTGAAGTTGCGGATGATCGTTCTCAATGCGGATCCGCTGGACGCGACTTCATCAGATAACACCAAGAAAATGGCGGAAGAAATTCGTCAAAAAGTCAAAGACGGTGGGGATTTTGCCACGATGGCGAAGACCTACTCGATGGATGGGACAGCAGAATCGGGAGGCGACTGGGGTTGGGTTGATCGCAAGACACTGAATCAAGAATTGACTAACGTCGCATTCAGTTTGTCGCCCGGCCAGGTAAGCAACACGGTTCAGATCGGTGATTCTTATTATCTTCTTTACTGCGAATCGAAGAAGACTTCGAATTTCATTCCGCTAACTGAAGTCCGGGACGGAATCGAAAAGAAACTCGAACAAGCGCAACGTCAGAAAGCCACCCAACGCTGGATCGATACCCTGCGCGAAAAGGCGTTTATAAAGATCTATTGATCCTCCATTCCGAGGATCAATAGAGGAGCCAGGAGCCAGGAGTCAGGATTCAGGAGGGAGGCTGGTTGCGCTCGATGCCTTTGATGTATGTCTCCAGGAGACGGCTGACTTCCTCGAGGCCTGTCCTGACGTTGGTCGGGTCGATATACTTAAGGTCTCGAGCGAGGATGCGGTAATAGCGGCTTTCTTCCAGCGAGCCCTGAGCTACGTTCAACAGCCGGACTTTAACCTTGGCACCGCGCTTCTTGTATCCTTCGGCAATATTGGCGGGGATCGAGGTTGCCGCGCGTCGCATTTGGGCCGTCAAGGCAAACAACTCGCTCTTTGGAAAAGCCTGCGTATGTTCATAAATGCTGAGTACATATTGATGGGCTTTTTGCTAAACAACAAGATCTTCGAACGTTCGTGTCTTCATCTGTTGGAGTAAAATTGAAAATCTAGATGTTGTCGATATTGACCTCCCGGCTCCTGACTCCTCCATGAAGAAGTACCTCAAAGTCTTCGACATCGGTCTCCAGAACACTTTCGTCTATCGTTGGAACTTTTTGATTCGGTCGTTGTTCGGGTTGTTTCCGCTCTTGGGAACTGTCTTTATCTGGGGTGCGATCTTTGAGGCCAAGGGAGGTGGGATCAATAATTTCGATTACGCCGCAATGGTCTTCTATTTCCTGCTGGTTATGCTTCTGGATAATCTCGTTACACCGACAGATGACGAATGGCAGGTAGCGTCAGATATCCGAGACGGTTTGATGAACGCTTTTCTGGTCAAGCCAATGAACTACCTTGTCTACCGGCTTGCGCTCTTTTTGAGCAATCGGCTGCTATACACTTTCGTGACGTTGCCGGTCATGGTCGGTGTGTTTATCGTATTCCGGCAATATCTCGTTTGGCCTAGCTCTCCGGAAACCTGGTTGCTGACATGCATCAGTGTTGTTCTAGCGGCGCTGCTTCAGTTCTTCATCGCTTATTCCATTGCGATGTTGGCGTTTTGGATGCTGGAAATCTCGACCGTCGTTTTCATTCTCTATTCTTTTGAGTACTTCCTCAGCGGCCATATGTTTCCGCTCGCTTTCATGCCGGGACCGGTTCAGGCTGTGCTCAGGTTGCTACCATTTCCTTACGAGTTGTATTTCCCAATCGCTATTTTCATGGGGCAGGTGCGTGGCACGGAGATTTGGCAAGGCCTCGCGATCCAGGGTTGTTGGGTGATCTTGTGTTGGTGGGGAACGACGATGCTATGGCGCTCTGGATTGCGGCGCTACCAGGCGGTTGGGGGCTAAAAGAGTCGCAAAGCGACGATCGATTTCAGCCAGGGGTTCGCTCCGCTCACCTCTGGCTTTCATTTGTTGTCGCCTTGCGACAAGCGAA
>Ga0070706_100000352_pt1 | contig 55375 bp, 41 predicted proteins | sample KBSK5501metaG_FD_65476 | JGI IMG/M metagenome (GOLD analysis project Ga0070706, IMG submission 65476) | Corn, switchgrass and miscanthus rhizosphere microbial communities from Kellogg Biological Station, Michigan, USA - KBS K5-50-1 metaG | ecosystem: Host-associated > Plants > Roots >... | reverse complement strand
CAGCTTCAATTCTCTGCTGTGAACTCTTCCGCTCATCGGTTTTCTCCTTCGGTATCTTCTTTATACCAGTCTACCATATTTTTGACTCGATGGGCGGTCTGGTCACTTGGGTTCACTCCAGGAAATACCCACAAAGGGACACCGTGGAGCCAGATTAGCACAGGGTTGTCAGAGGATGAAGCAGCAGAGCAAGGTGACGCTTTTTTAGTGCTGCGAAACAAAACCCGTTTGCGTATCATTCATCTGTTGAGGAAGCATGGCGGCATCCTCTGTGTGTCTGAAATCGCGGATGTACTTGACGTAAACCCATCAGTCATTTCAAGCCACCTGGCAATATTGCGTACGGTAGGACTCGTGCAACTGGAAAAATACCACGCATACGTTTACTACACGCTCAAACCTGGTGCAATGGAGCAGTATAAGGAGTATCTCGATAGCTTGACTGAGTAACCCATTTCCTGCTTCACACTCCTGGTGTCCATCTCTGATCTTTCCGTTTGCCTGGTCATACATTTGACCAGGCATTCTTTTTTCTTCTTTACGCCGGACACCATAGATTCCGCAACAAATCTGATATAATCCGACCCATGACTGAGTACAAATTTACCTCTTCTACAGAACCTCCCATCTCTTCTCATTCAGAAGTCCAAGGCGAAAAGAGAGGCGTAAAAAGCAACTAGAGGGAGTGTTCCAGAGGCGACGGGAAATATATAAACGGCACCTCAAGAAATTGCAGTGAGCCAAAAGGTAGCATTCTAAAAACCCCGCACAAATTATGTTATACTGCCGCACCTGAAATTTCTCCGATACACATAGACTACCTCAGACTTGACAGGTCGGTAATTTTGTGTAATAATTTCGAGAAATGTTACACTTTGTGTAACTCAATATCTTATTGTTACGGAGTATTCACATGCAGCAAACAAACCATTCAGAACTGCGTCATCGCATCCTCTCTTCTTTAAAACTCAAACCAGCAGACTCAGTAACCTCTTTAGCCCAAAGGTTAGAAGTGTTACGACCATCTGTAAGCCGTGCTGTAAAGTTGTTACAAGAAGCAGGTTTCGTCACCCGATCAGGAAGGAGAATTACCCTAAGCTCATCTGGACAAGAGGAGCTACGAAGATTAGACGAGACCCTTTCAGCTAGGGTAGTGAAAGACGCACAGTTAGTAACTCGCACCTTCGGTCAGGCATTTGATGCAGCCAAACAATTTGATGCTCTTACCAGGAATATAGGGGCAGTGGTGAGTGCTCCGGGGTTACGTGCAATGGAGGGGTTAGCCAGCCTTCCTGCTTTGCGAATGGTTGAGGCAATTAATAATAGTGCCGTCATGCAAATGGTTGAGGCGGTAAAGAGTAGTCCAGTCCTACAACTTACTGAGGCACTCAAAAATAATCCTATCTTACAAGCAGCAGAAGCCTTCAAAGCTACTGCTCTTATCCAGACAACTAACCTAGATTTGCTCAAAGGTTGGTCAGTGGAGATTCCAAGTCCTATCAGTCACTTGATCTCAGATAACAATTTGGTTCTGGGTACCATGTTATCAGACCTTGAAGCTTTCGCTAATATAGGAACAATAGCTGACCAGGTTCTGGGTAGACTCGTAAATCAAACTGTCTGGACTACAAAAGCTTACGATGAGTACTTTTTACATGCAGTTAAGAGTATCGGTATAATGCCCAGCCTGGATGATTTAAAATTATCGGTATCCCTGCCTACACAATCAGTAGCTTCTTTGGTTGGTACCACAAGAAGTATTGTTGAGTCTGAGATTGGAATACCTGGAGAAGTAGCAACCATCAGATTAGGCGAAGTCAGACCACCGATCTACCCCAGGCGATACCAAGTAGCCACATCCAGATTGGAAATCTACCTAGAACCATTAGGGCGGCGTTTTGTAAACAAATGGGAAGGAGCATGGCAAACATTTCACTCAGAAAGCAAGGATCGCCATAGTCAGGCTACGCATTCAGGAAGAGAACTTTTAATGCAGGTCCTTGAATTTCTTGCGCCAGACAATGTATTCACTAAGGAGGACCTCGCAGTGCATAACGTAAAAGAGCCTACCAGGAAAATGCGGATTGAGTATATCTTAAAAGGTAATCACCGCTCAACTGTGGAGCTAATAAATAATATGGCTAAAACGCTGGATAGCATGTATCACGTTTTGGTTGGTGAGACTCACAGACGTGACGATGAAAATCATCTCGATGATACCATTGCCGGTATGCTCGGGGCGCTAGAAGACCTGCTAATCATGCTTCTGAGCATGTGTAAGACCGAGAGTTGAACTTTACAAATCAAGGGTACCGCCGAGAATTTCCGGCGATACCCTTTGTTAGAGCATAGTCCTAACTTTTGCCTCGTACCCCATTGTAGCTACAACCTCTACTCTTGAGTATCAATTCTGTGTTATACTGCCTTGAAATGTTTTATAGATAGGGAGGGAGCAAAACATTGTCACCACGTCCGATCACGGAAAACACCCTGTTTTACGGTGATAACTTGCCAATACTTCGTGAACACATCCCAAGCGAAAGCGTTGATCTTATCTATCTCGACCCACCATTTAATTCAAGTCGCAACTACAACGTACTGTTTAGAGATGAAAGCGGTACAGAGAGCGAAGCGCAGATCACCGCATTTGAAGACACTTGGCACTGGAATATCGGGGCAGAGCAAACATTTAACGGACTAATAACAGAAGCACCTGACCACATAGCAAAGATGATAGAGGCACTTCGTGAATTTATCGGCACAAACCAAATGATGGCCTACCTGGTGATGATGGCTATCCGGTTAGTAGAGTTACACCGCGCACTCAAGCCCACTGGTAGTCTGTACCTACATTGCGACTCAACTGCATCACACTACCTCAAGGTCATATTGGATACAATCTTTGACCCCCGTAATTTTCGGAACGAAATCTTGTGGAAAAGAACATCTGCTCATAACGATCCTAAGCGTTACGGACGAAACACCGACACAATCCTCTACTACTCTAAAGGTGGTGATCCCACGTGGAACTCAATAAGAGTCGCCTACTCGCAAGAATACGTTGCAAGCCATTATTCCCAACATGACGATCGCGGGAATTACACGACTCGTGATCTAACGGCACCTGACCACGGTGGATTGTCTCAAGGGTTGAGATACCAATGGAAAGGCGTTTCTTCTCCCAGAGGTAGGACGTGGACATGTGTCATCGAGAAGATGGAGGAATACGACCGTGCGGGGCTTATCTCATATTCAAGAGATGGAATGCCTAGGTTAAAGCGTTATCTTGAGGATATGCCCGGAGTTTCATTGCAGACACTTTGGGATGACATACCGCCTATCAACTCCCAAGCAGCGGAACGCCTCGGCTACCCCACCCAAAAACCCCTAGCCCTTTTAGAGCGAATCATCCTTGCCAGTAGCAATCCTGGCGACGTGGTGTGTGATCCATTTTGTGGTTGCGGCAGCGCAATTGTAGCCTCGCAGAAGCTAGACAGGAAGTGGATCGGCATTGATATCACCCACCTGAGTATTGCCCTACTTAAATACCGCCTCGAAGATATGTTCCCAGGGACAAAATATAAGGTAGTCGGAGAACCGATTGACATAAAAGCGGCAAAGCAACTCGCACTTGACGACCGCTACCAATTCCAGTGGTGGGCACTTTCTCTAATCCGCGCCAGGCCACTTGGCGGGGAGGCAGGTTCAAGAGAAGGTAAGAAAGGCAGCGACAAAGGCATTGACGGTGTTATTGCATTTGTTGATGATAATACAGGCAAAGCTAAACGGGTACTCGTGCAGGTGAAATCAGGCCATGTCAACTCAAGTCACATCCGTGATCTTATTGGTACTGTGCAGCGTGAACAAGCGGCTATCGGAGTTTATATCACCCTTGAGGAACCATCACGCGATATGATAACAGAAGCTCTAAAAGCAGGCTTTTATCACTCACAGGGATGGAACAAAGACTACTCGCGAATACAGATACTAACCATTGACGAGCTGCTCCACAACATAGAGGTAAAAATGCCTCCACAATTTGGTACATTCAAACAAGCGCATAAAGTACAACACCCAGGAGCCGCGCAGCAAGAGCTAGGTTTATCTACGGGGTAATTTTCACTCATGAAACGTTCTAAAGTAGAAATGGTGCATAGTAAATATTAACACGGTAGGAAAGATTACATGAAGTTGTTTGATGACATAGTACGTACCACAACAAGGAAGAAAAACTTCTCAGAACCTGATTATTCTTACTTGAATGAGTCGGCACGTCTCCAACAAGAACGCATTCGCACTCTTCTTGAGCAGTGGTTTGCTGACTTTGCAAGAATGAGCCAAACTGACCCTTTAACAAAATACCAGGATAAGTTACGAAATATCTGTGCTGAATTTCGCTCGGAAGATACAAGAAAACATTGGGCAGCATTCTTCGAGATATATTGTCATGAACTCCTCAGCACTCAAGGGTATATAGTTGAAGTGGAGCCAACGAGAGGCATGACAAAGGGAAAACCTATTGACTTTTTAATGTATAGAGAAGAAATCCCACTCTTCTATCTTGAAGCAACTATAAGCATCGGGGATAAAGCAAAAGATAAAAGTCTTGTTTGGCTGGATAATCTGTGTGACTCTTTGGACAAACTTGACTCATCCAATTTCCGCCTCGAACTAAACGCCATCAATATTCCCCTCAAATCTTCAAAAACACCGTCTACAAAAACTTTGCTTGAATATGTAGAAAAACAGCTTGCAGAACGTGATCCTGATGAAGTGTTTTCCCAAATGAAGGAGCAAGGACTTCCTTCTCTACTCCTTAGCGATTTTGATGAGGGTGAGTTTAAAATCGAGATTTATTTGCGGCCCGTATCTCCAGAACGCCGACAAACTACTACAGAAGGAATACTATCCCCGATTGCATATCCCGCCGAATGGTCTTATGATAGCGAACTCAGACCCTTGTTCAATACTCTAGAAGATAAAAGGCCATCCAAGTATGGAGAACTTGATCTTCCCTATATCATCGCCGTTAATGCGGTCAACACAATGTCCCCTCGAAATGTCAGCGATACACTTATCAATCAGAGGTATTTTAAAAAACACCCTAAGGTAAGTGCAATTCTCATGGCAAACGAGCTTATACCCAGCGCCATTCCAAGAAACACTCCCGTTCTTTGGCATAATCCATTTGCAACCTACCCCTTAGACCGTGATGCATTGCCTCTTTCTCAACGGATATGGGATAGACAAACATCGCAGTGGAGTTTCATAGAAGGCAAAACAGGAGCGGAAATTTTTTATCTCGATGAGAAATGGCCTGACGAACAACCAATCACTTCTAATTAAAGGGTACTAACAAGATTCGCCCATAAATATACTCTAAGGATGAAAAAAGTACGAAAAGCTACTTCATAAAAACAGGCATACATGGTAGGCTGTACTGACGGAAGCGAACGGTTACTATCATATTGACTACCCCTCGTATTGAGGCAGAATAGGAACTGAAATAGGATTTATTGTGTATTCTTTATGTTTTATGACAGCCTCTCGTACTAAAGAAACCTTTTCTAGTGAGTGATTCAAATATTCCAACAATGTGTTGTCTGTGCTGTTCTCAAGGGCTTCGATACTTGCCTGCCCTGCCTGGATCAATCTTTGATAATCTCCTCTTGTGAGAGCATTTCCTGTTTGTGCAGCAAGATCAACTACTATCGCCGGGATACCAAATTCAAGGCGTATCAAGAGCTTTCGTACGCGCTCCGTAAGATCAAGGTCAGGATGCAAGATCTCTGCGATACTTGCGATGGTGGGTAATACGTCGCAAATACGTGACCGCAAACTACGTATTGGGCCAGCAGCGCCGTCCAAGCTCCCACCAAATTGTGTCAATGTCGTTTCTATCTCTGCTAGAGGCCTGTCTGTTATCCAAAGAAGAGAAGCAACCGTCTTTTTTGCTCGCAATGTAGATTGTAGTGAGTCTGTTATGGCATTATGCAGTGAATACAAGACGTGACGAGGAATGTTCTGACGTTGCAGTTCACTTGCCCACAGTTGGGGTTCTTTCTGAGTGCTTTTCTTATTCAGAGGGAAAAGGATTTTATCAAGCTCCACAGTCAATTGTGACACACAAAGTAGGGTGGGATCAGTGATTTCTGCGCTCGTTATAGGAGATAAGGCGTCTACTATCCGAATGACAGATTCGACTTCCAGTCCGCTTTGCCCTGCAAGCCAACCTATCTTTGTGAGTTTGAAAATGCCATTGCTAGACTCTTCAACAAGCTGATGATGCTTTAATTGAGTCAGCATAGCTAAAGTATGTTGTCGGTCCCATGTCCATTGCTGGGAAGTTCTTCTTTCCTGAAATGCCCCAAAACTCTCTTCAAGAAAATCGGCAATGTCACCACTGGTCATACCTTGTCTCGCGGATTGATGAGAGGCAACGAGCGCCCGAAGAATCAGTGATCGAATATCGGTTGCGTCTGCAAGAAAACGAGAATGCAGATTTTCTGATTTGCCCATCACATAGCGATTCCAAACGTAGTGTTCTTCTTGTGGAGTAGGAGCGATTCCAAATGATGTTCCTTCTTTGGCATACCCTAAGCGCTTTGGCATACCCTAAGCGGCCAGCACGCCCTACGATATTCTTGTACTCAGCAATTGAGTAGGGTTTATTTCCTGGGTGTTCCAACCCTGCTATAACGACAGCATCAGCAGGCGTATTTATCCCCATAGCTAGAGTAGTTGTTGCTGCAATGACTCGTAGTTGTGTGTTTTTCTCTCGAAAAGACTCTTCAATGATTTTCCGTTCTTCAGGATCTAAATCAGAAATATGAAAAGCAACGCCTCCGGCCAGCGCATCACGAAGCGAGTTGGATGATTTAGAAAGATCACCTATAGGCAGTGAGTCCAATGCCGATTGAACTGGCGGCAGACCAAGTTCTCTTGCAAGATAGAGGGCACACGAGCGTGCTTTACCTCTTGTATCCCGAAACACAATGACTTGTTTTCCTTCTGCAACCAGCTTCTGCACTAACGGGATGACCCAGTCCTGAGAAGTACCTTTATAATATTGCGGTTGAATGTAAGAAGGTGTTATCTTTTCTTCTAGTGAAGCATTGAGATAACGGAACGATCCGTCTGCCTTCAGCACCCCTTCATTGAGTGGGACAGGTCTTTCATCTTTCCTCAACAGCCTAGCACCCAGCCAACGCTCAAATCCATTGGTATCTCCGATGACAGCCGATAAAGCAATAAGTTGTGGCACAGCGCCTTGCTTTCTTCGCATAAGCAAGAGAGTTAGCAAGAACTCAAGATTTACTCCTCGTGTTTCGTCAGCAATCATTTGCACTTCATCGACAACAACCGTGCCGACTTGTTCTAAGATGTGAGGCGTCCCTAATGCTAGTGCTGAAAATTTTTCATAGGTCATCAAACAAATGTCGTATTGACCTCGCATAAGCGCAGGAATATCATCGCTATGATCACCTGTAGCACGAATAACCTTCAATCCGAAAGGAGCATAGGTATTCGTAAAGTGCTTATGTTTATCATTGACCAGCGCCTTGAGCGGGAGCAGAAAGAATGCCCGCCTGCGATTGATTACTCCTTGCAACGCTGCTAACTCACCAACCAGGGTTTTACCCGATGACGTTGGTGCGGAAACGACTACATGTTCATCGTTCAATAGTCCGTATTCGTTGATTGCGTCAGTCTGAAGTTGATTAAGTGATGGGATTGATCCGGCCCATGCAGCCAATAAAGCAGGAGGAAACCCATACGCTGAAAGACTTTGAATATCTAAAGTGACTTGCTGTTTTACTCTATCGGGGAATGCAGCTTTATATAATGCGCCAGCTTGGAAAATCGGCCAGGTTAGTTCTCCAATTATGCGTCCAGACATCGTTGGAGTTTGCACATGTCCATATCTAGACGCTGAATCTTTCACGCTCTTTATGACCCAACTTAGCAGCTTATATATGTCAATTTTCCCAGCATCGCGGACTTCCTCTGCGCCTTGGAGTGCTTGGATTAGATAATAGGTGAGGAGACCATGACCAAGCTGTTGATTCTCCAATGCTTCTTCAGTACCAAGTGAGGCAGTGAACACGAGCCGGGTTTCTCCTGAAAGTTCTTTGATAAGACCATCTGTAGATCGAAGAGCTTTGGGTTTTGTTTCCGCGTGCAGCACTTTCGCGCCCATTCCTCCAGAGAAACAACAGTCAAGAATGCATACTAAGCGTTTTGCTGGGATACAGGAGAACCACTCGGTAAGAGTTGCTAAAGGAATAGACGTATTTTCTAAATCATCCACATCTGCATCATGCGTTACGATCTCGTGAGTATCACTTCCATGTCCTGAGAAGAAGATCACAACAACATCATCTGGACTACATGTTGCCAACTCTTTAAAGTGCTTTTCAATTTCGGAGCGGGTCGCAGCCTGATCTGTCAAGATGACTGCTTGTCCTCCAAGTGTATCAGTAAATAGAGCATGCAAAGCAACAGCATCACGTTTTGCACAACTCAACCACGTAGCATGCGGCGATTGATAGCGGTCAATGCCGATAAAAATACCTCTAAACATTCTGATCCTATTATAGAATTTACTTATTTCATATCAAGAGTAAAAAAGAGAGACAGGTTTTTAACCCATAATTTGATATACTGTAAGACAATACAGTTCACATTCAATCTACAGGGTAATTGAACTTACTGTGATTATGTCGCAATAGTAGTCTGGGGCACTTGCTTCCCTACCTAACATCCGCGCCAGGCAGAATTGTTATACAACATTTACACTGGGCTAGAAAGTATTTGCAATAGAAACAGGACAGAAGGATTATCGCCTCGTTCGTCTCTATCATCTCCATTTTTAGCGATAGTTTGGCCTCTATTTAGCAGAATCAAACCATGAGAGTTATGCAATTGTTCCGATATACTCCCCAGGAAAAGCCTTGGTTCGAATAAAGTCATGTTAAGCGAGATGGTATGTCTTCTCTAAGGTAACTGGACAGAGCCATTCGCAGCCCTAACCCCCAGTATCTCAGTCAGAGTTAGGGCTGTGTTTTTTTAAGTGAGATTTACCTAGAGTTGGGCCAATGCGTCTTTATCTTTCTGATACTTCTGCTTCAGGCTCTCAAAAACTGCCTGCACGTCACCTGCTAGAGCTTGATTAAACTGTTCAAGTTCTGGCGTGGCATCCAGTAGCCGCTTTTGTAGGAAAGCAATGGCGTTCTCTTTTTCCACCTTGATTTTTTGCACATCCTTATCCAGCTTATCCCACGTCCAGGCTATAAAGTACATGTACTGACTGTCAAAGGAAAACTGAGGCGTACTCAGGTCAGAGCCAACACGAGGGATATACTGAAGGAACTCTATTTGGCCTTTATACGGAAATCCGAAGGTGACGATCCAAGCCTTTCTAAGAATATGCTCTCCCACAAAATTGGAGCTAGGCTTTTCCTCATATGCCTCACTCTTATTGATGTTTCCAAAATCAAACTCAGGGAGTTTGATGCTGAACCTGCCTGTCACCGAGTCGATATATGCGCCCTCGTCAGACTGCCTATCAAGTATCCCGCGTATTTCCTGGTCGAGTGCGGTCCTCATATCACGGCTTCGTCTCTGTAGAGCCTCCTGCATAGTAACAGAGTGTCCACTCAACGGATAATCAAACTTGAATTCACGTGTAAACAACGTTTTCTCCTAAATGTTGGTGTGTCGCATTTAACGCACCAGTTCGACGATAAGTCTTTCTCATTGTAAAGCAGGTAAGCGTCAAAGCAGCACACGCAAACGGGAAGCCAGCCTTCTCCCCTTGCGTGTACCGTTCCGCGCTAGAAGTTTATTACTTCATTGCCCGATAAAGCCCAATAAGCGCCAGGACAACACCGAGAGCGGCAAGCAAAACGCTTGCATCTTTTTTTGACATTTTGAGTCTCCTCCTCTCGTTAAAGTCACATCCCGTACAGGTGTGCTAGTAATATAACGAGGGAACATGGTAGTAGTATCATCGTGTTCCAGAATGGCTAGTTATGTTGCGTCTTATACCACTATAGGACTTATATCAAATTGTTGGGCTTAGGTTCGTATAAGGTGACATTATATGAATCTCCCTCTTGACTTTCCTGCTCAAACTATGAAATTATTGGTTCAATATAATACACCTTTTCTAATGTTATACGAACCATCTTTTCCGACAAAGTTGCATTGACCAAAAAATCATTTTGAAGCATATTTGCAACAGGAGGAACAAAAATTATGACAACTGCCAGCAACTACTTTGAAGAAACACTAAAGCAATTTATCCGATACCTCGACGGACGAAATACCAGCGCCAACACCAGGACTGCATATACAACAGACGTGAGACAGTTTATCGCCTGGCTTTCGGAAACAGACATTTCCGTTTCAGTCCCCCAGGATGTGACACGACCCCACATCAGCGAATACCTCTCTCACCTCTCGGATTTAGGTAGAACAGGTGTAACACGCGCCAGGAAGTTAGCGGCCATCCAGGAGTATTTCAAATTCCTCGTATCAAACGGACAACTTGAGAAGTCCCCTGCTCTAAATGTCGCGATCCCAAGGCGTGAGAAAAAATCACGCACCTACCTCAGACCTGATGAATACACAAGGATGCTTAGTAGTGCAGGTTCAAACGCTCGTGACTATGCGATCTTGCAGCTATTCTTGCAGACTGGCATACGTGTCTCAGAATTGGCAGGGACGAGACTAAATGACGTTGATCTAGAGCACAAAAACCTAAAAGTCACAGGAAAGGGTAACAAGGAACGCGCGATCCCACTTGAGAAACAGGGCATCCAAGCCCTGAAAAATTATTTGGCACAACGCCCCCAGGCGCTCGATTCTCACATATTCCTCAACTACGAAGGACACGCCATCTCAACGAGGGGCATTATGAAAATCGTTGAGAAGTATGTCAAATTGGCGGGGATCACCAAGAAGGTATCCTGTCACAGTTTGCGACACACGTTCGCGACGTATAAGGCGACGCAGGGAATCAACGCCTTTGTTTTGCAGGAATGGCTAGGCCACGAGCACATAGCCACGACGCAGCTTTACGTCCACATGGGACAGATCAACGCACATAAGCTGATGGAGAATACAGGCTTACGAATGGAATAGTACACAAATATATATAATAATATGAACAGAAACTTACTTCACTACTGTTTCACCAGAGCGCCGAAACGACTGCGAAAAGCCAGGCTTAATAATATTGCTATTGTTCCGGCCATCCTACTTTTCCAGAGTGGCAAAGTTAAGGATGCTGCGAACAGACTCCCCACAGGTAGCGTACTCCTATGCCATCCAACACAAGAGAAACAGCGCAGAACGCTTGCAAATGTCGCTATCTACTTCAGAAACCACGGGATGCATGTGACAACCATCTCGGTCAGCCAATTTTAGCCACCCACAACACAGACCACATCACGAAAACCTCCTTTTGTGTAACTTGCCATCAAGGTTGGGTCTCCCCACGGGATGCGCAACGAGATTGCTCCAAGAAGGCGATGTTGTGTGAATCGTCTTCACAAGCCGTTTCGAACCTAACTGTAAATTTTAGAACAGACATTCTAGCTGGTCACTACACAATCCACCCAATGAGTCAGTACAATCTTCAGCTTTACATCTCTATCTTAAGGGTAAACTCCTATAGAATCTAGTGCTAATACGCCTTCCTTTAAGGTAACCCGAATAATATGATTCTTCCTCTCTAAGCCATTTTTTTGAAAAACAGATTGTTGCAACTGAATAGGAGAACTTGGAATCTCCTTTTTTCCCTCAGGGTTGCCATCTAAATATATGTCAACCACTCCTCGTTCATTTGGTAGAGATCCGACAAAACAGTTGATGCCAGTACCTGTAAAACGATACTCAAAGTACTCATTCTCTACTTTAGTAGCAGTTACATCTCCTTGATAATATATATTGTTTGAAAATGATTCGTGCTGCCAATTCTTACTATAATTGTTATAATTGATGCTCTCGTCTGTGTCATTTATCAATATCATAAACGCAACATTTTGGTAAGTTGGTGATGAAAATGATGTATTACTAGTTCCAAGGGATTGTAGAAAGCTATTTAATAAGATCTGTACAGTTCTTAAAAATACTAAGTCAGCCCCAGGTCTCACAAAACTAAGCTTTAGAAGCCCTCCAATTATCTCTTCTAAATATTTCCACGTATTGGTGCTTGCCTCACCTACTGCTGAACTGGTTTCTTCTAATGTAGGTTCGAGTTCATATTCTTTTAGTGCTTTTGAGGCCTTCCTTTCCGATGTTTTCTTTCTGCTCTCGATATATTGAGGATAAAAGTATGCGAAAATTGCAAACACGATAGAAGTAGTAACAGCAAGCAAGGGTATAATAGTTTCGATATTCATTTACTATCCCTCCAGTACTTTACTCCATAGGCCTAATGTCAACGATAAGACAAAAAACAGTATTGAATACTGAATAATCTTATCTGCCGGTATATTCAAAGGAAGACAAATCTTTGAAGCATCAGCAGCATAGTGGTCATGACAATTAGCTAGTGCAATGAAGCTTGATAATTCTATACATGCAAAAACTCCTATAAACCCGATAGCAATCATAAGCCCATTTTTTAATAGCTGAGGAGCCCTTTGATTTAAGTTTAACTCACCTAATGTTTCTCCTAGAATAGCAATAGAAATAGCTATTAGTTCTCCATTTTTGAAAATTTCTACCCATGTGGGAGTTTGACCGTGTGTATCAATGTAAACAACAAGAATTGCAAGTGGTATTAATGCTATTAAGAGAGTAAATATGGACCAGTTTGTTATCTTTCTCCTTTTACTAGGATGAGAAGGCGATGACCCTTGTGCTGTTGGTTGTAACTGTGGAGGAGCGGGCGGCAATGGGATTGGCTTGATAGTATCATTTTGCGTCTGTGGATCATGAGCCATAAACAATCTCCTTTAGACTGGCAGTTGAAAATCTGCATGTTATTATATCACTTTCTATTGTAACTCATGGTTCGGTCAAATGGGGGTTGTCGTGGTAAACTAGAAAAAAACAACGCTAAGAGGCTATTTCGATGTCAGTAGTAAACATCTGTTTTCTCGGTTTGTCAGCTTCTAAACGCTCGAAAATTCCCCATTACTATCGGAAGGTCAATGACACTAAGAACTCTCCCCCTACTTCTCTTCCCTCTCTTGTTTGCCTGTTTGTCTTCTGAGCTTAAAATCTTGCAGATTTGCGGAGCTTATACGGTAATCTGGACGGATGCCACCGACATTAAGAGCGATCAATTCACCTTTTTGTATCCATCGTCTCACAGTCTTTTCATCTACCCGTAACTGATCCGCCACCTCTTTTACAGTGAACATCTTTTCTTCGTCTTGTGACATCAACAAACTCCCGTCGCGGCGTTTAGCACCATTATAGGATACTTGTCTCATACGGTCAATTTATGTCCTGAATAAGGATATTCTGTCCTTATTAAAGAAATAGACAACCTAAAAGGTTGATTTAATCCTATAGAGTCGTGTATAATTCTCTTTAGACCGAATAATAGGAAGTGGAGAGTAATAAAAATTGACTCTGCCGTGTGGAAGACGACAGAGCCATATAAGTGAGAACCGCCAACCGTTATCAGCGTTTTCTTGTTCTCAATAGCCATTAAGTCTGTTGAGAACGCCTTGTGTCAAGAAAGGCTTTGCAGATGCAGCAGACTTTATGGGATGAAAAAGCACCCCAAAGACGGCGAAAAAGAAAAGTAAATCCACATCCACCTACTATCTCCTACTCAATAACAGGCTTGAATGATTGCCAGATCATCGGCCACACCCTCAGCTTTTGGGATTTGGCGGGTTGCACGACCTGTATTGATTGCGGAGTCAAAGTATTTTGTCCAGGTTGCACGCCAAAGCATCCCACTTGTGAGAACGCAATCCCCGTATTATGCCCTCGACACGAAGAAAGCGAGGTGAGGCCGTGAGACAGCAAACCGCTCATGAGTACGCACAGTCAAAAGACGGTCAACATCTTATTCAACGCAGAACTATAGCGCCCGTCGGACAAGGAACATACTACAGAGAACCGCCAGCAAACCCGCATCGGGTAGGGCATTACGCAGGGTTTCATCCTGAAGATCAACCATATATCACAGATGAAGATGTCGAAACCTTTCTACCAGCGCGACTAACACCAAGAAGTGCCATTCGCTACCGTCCAACAATTCAGCAACAATCGCATAGGCCGCGTATGCACTGGCTTGTTTGGGTAGGAGTGGCAATGTTTATTATGATATTTGGTTGGATTGCACTTACCGCTTTAGGTTCATGGTGGCAAACAACACTTGATGATTGGCACTACGGACGCCCCAGGACATTTCAGATAGATCAAAATGTCGGTCATTTCAACTTCACAAGCCACTTTGTCGCCCTTAATCTCAACGGGAAAATTGAGGTCATTGAGACGCAGCCTCAAAACCCCAATCAACAACAATCAACTCACATGTATATTGCAGCGACCCTTGCTACAGACCAGAATTTACAACCTGTCACGTTACAGTTTGAAGATCTAAACGGAGACGGCAAGCCGGATATGCTTGTGTTTGTCGGGAACACGTTGCAAGTACCTCTTTACAACAACGGCACGAGCTTTCAGAGCCAACCTCCAAACCACTAAGAGATTTTAATGCAGGAAACATCATCCAATACAAATGAAGTAAACCAGGAGCAGAAGGGCGGCCAGTTCAGCAAACCTCCAATTGTGGAGAGCACTATAGCGGAAAGTGAAGTTACCAGCACAGAAGCGCTTGAAGAGCCGGATATCTCAAAACATCCAACTATTCCCTTAGCGCCACTCCCCAACCCGAAACGGTATTTTCGCGTGAACTGGTGGAGTATTGTCGCTCTTTTTTTACTTCTCATCCTGGCAGGTGAACACACGATCCCCTTTCTCTACCCTGTTATTGACGCATATTTTCATCCAAAGGCGACAGTCACGCTTTTCCCGGCACAGAAACGGATGAGCCAAAACTATTCCTATCTTGTGGTAACAGGAACAGCGGACCGGAGCAAAAACCAGATACCGTCCCGCCTTATTTCATTCACCACACCAACCAAAATCGAGACGATCAACACAACGGGCATCGGGTACACGCCAGCAATACAGGCAAAGGGAGCGATCACCTTTTACAACGAAGCTCCCTACAATCAAACGATTTACGCGGGAACTGTCATAACTGCCAGAGACGGAATACAGATTGTGACAGACCAAACCGTCACCATCGCGGCGGGAAACGGTGAAGCAAACGGAAACGCCCAAGCTCAAGCGCATACCATCCAAGCAGGAACACACGCGAATATCCCGCCTCTGGCGATCAATGCGTTGTGCTGTCTTAATGGCATTCTTGCAAAGAATCTGAGTCCCTTTACGGGTGGCCTTGACTCACAACCCTATCGAATGCTCAGTCAAGCCGATCTCAAGCGCGAAGCGACACACCTTGCGGGAACATTGTCACCTGATGCGAAAGTTGGCATACAAAACCAGATGCGAGACTTTGAGCAGAACTTAGTGCCGGTTCAATGCAGCGTGCATACCACGTCTAATCCAAAAGTCGGAGTGAAAGCTACAACGGCGAGCATTTCCGTGTCCGAAACGTGCAGCGCCCAGGTCTATGATTATTCCGAAGTAGCATATCTTACCAGATCAGCATTTTTGAAAGACGCACAGAGCCAGGCAGGTAATAATTTTGTCCAAAGCGGCAGCCTTACCATTGCCAGGCGGAAAACAACATTACTCGACAGAATACATGTCACCTATGAGCTTTCAGTTTCTGCAACAGGAACGTTGATCTTTCACCTCACTGCCCCACAAGTTCAAACCTTGAAAAAGAGTATTACGGGCAAGTCCACTGCACAGGCACAACAGGAACTCTTAGAGCTTTCAGGAGTGGCGGGAGTGTATATCAAACTAGCCCATCAAAGCGACATATCGTTACCGACCAATCCAGATCAAATTCAGATGAATGTTAGTTCGTAGCGCGTTGGTACTATATTTTCACAGAAGGATAGACATTTGTTCAAGTTATCGGGTATGCTTGTAGGTAACAAAAAAATAAAGCGGGTGTATTGCTGTTTGCAGCAGCCAACACACCCTCCCGTCCGTAAGCCCTCTACGGAGCGATTGCCTATATTTTACCATACTATAGGGCGATGTGGTAGGCTTACTAGTTTGCAGAAAGTGAGCCTTCCACAACAATGCAACAGATTACCTCAACACCACCTGATCGTGTGCTTCAACCAAGCAGTACCCACACCACACCCAGCTTTCTGTCTCAAGAAGCCTCTGAGCATGAGCAGCTACTTAGATTCTTCATAGGTCTTCGGCTTTTAGGCGAGAAGAGACAACAGCGATTTCTAGCGTACATAGCAACACTTCTTAAAGAAGCGCCAAGCGGAAAAGAGGGTGAGTGAGCAATGCCTTTCAAGATTATTCACACTGACGAACCACGCAGCATATTTCACAGCAATGTGCAATTAGACAAGAGCCGCGACACCGCGATCCTCATTAGACAGTCGCGCAAAGGCTCACACGTCGCGCACTACGAGTCACGGCTTTTGCAGGAGAGTTTAATTCCCTTTGTCATAGCAGCGCGGGAAGAAAGCGATCTTGAGCATATCAGAATATTTGACGAGGGCAGCGGGGTCAGTGGTACTAAAGGCCCGGATAAACGTAAAAAGGTCAGACTGCTATTTGAAGATATTTTCAATAACCTCATTGGTGATTTAGTGCTTGCAAGGGCAGATCGGCTATTCCGTGACAAACATTTCGCCAATGTCTCAACTTTTACCCAACTCGCTGAGAAAATGGGAATAAAAGTGATTGTCCCAACTCCCCAGGGGGTGATTGTCTATGACATGCGAAACACGAAAGACCTGATGAGGTTTCAGCAAGATATGCAAGCAAGCTACGCCTATGTGGATAATCAAATCTCGTACATGAACCGCGCAAGAGACAACAAAGTATTAAGAGGATTATTCGGCGGCGGCTGTCTGCCTCTTCCCTACGTGTTACAGCGTGACATGCCAAAAGAGGTACAGGTACCCGTTATTTACCTGCCCTGGTTGGAGCCAGCGATAGACCTTTTTCAAAAGTTTACTGATTTTAATTTTGAAACGGGGCGGTTAGCACACTACGTTGAAGACAAGCCCTATCTCTTCCATTTTATGCCTCCCTTGGATTTAGAAATTTACAAGCCTGCAACGAACTTGCGAAAGGTAGAAGGGGGATATACCATCTCTACCCCTAAGTCACTGGCTCTCTACTTGAGCAATTTAACGCTAGCTGGCTTTGCGCATGGGGGGAGAGATGAGGAAGGCAACACGCTTCTTATTGAAGACGCTTGGGAAGCAGTTATTCCAATGGATTTCCTGGAACCATGTTACGCAGCCATCACAGGACACTTTCTTGACGGCACGCCTTTTATCCAACCCGGGAGCAAGCGAAACTACCGGCACGAAATCTATGATATTGACGGGGCGCTTCATGGGTTACTTATTAGCGATAATGGCGCTGTAAGCGCCTTTGCAAATGTACAGGTTGGGCATTCTATCTATGCATGTTTGAAGGGCGGGTATCTAGGCAAGACTACCAACACTGGTTTAGGACGTATAGGTAAAGCCTGGACGCTTCGGTGTTCAGAGTTAGACCGGATTATCGTTGACCGCCTCATCGAACTTGCCGAATACGATCATGGCCTAGTTGAGCGAATTAGGGAGTATTTTTCGACCATTGGGAAAGAAGGCGAAGGGACGATTGCAGTTTTAGATACGGCCATACAGAACACAAGCGCAACGCTCAAAAGCATAAGTAGTGCCATTATGCTGTTGGTCGCGCCTGAAAACGACAACGAGGAGAAAAAGGAACTCAAACCCGATGATCCTCTTGTCAAGTCACACCGGGAACTCTCCGCGACCTTGCACAATCTTGAAAAACAAAGGAAAGAAGCTGCTGTCGCGGGAAAAGAAGACCCCTCTGCCAGCATTAAGAATTTTTATCACATCCTCTCTCATCTGCGGCATGAATTTTTCAGCAAATCCCCGCAGACTAGAAAAGACATTATCAGAAAGTTGATTGAAGAGGTGAGGGTCAACGTCATTTCACCGCACTTGTATACGCTCAATATCACATGGATCAGCCCGGTATCATGCGGGCGTGAAGATGTCGCTCTTTTCTGGCGAAGCGATCCAATCAACGATGAGAACTTGTCCGAGTGGACAGAAGACGAGGAAACCGCGCTTCGCTGCCTCTACCCTAACAGCCCTCAAATTGAACTCATGAAAGCCCTGCCGTATAAAACCCCAGGCATGATAAAAAGGCGCTCAAGCCAGCTAGGAATTAAGCGCGACAGGTATCATATTCTTGAAGATCAGGTTGAGACGATGGAGCGTTTTTATTGGACGGTTTGTTACGCTGACCTTCAAGTCGCCGCAGCGTTTACGCAAACGCTTGAGGAACGTTCTTACTTATGGGGAGAAATAAACAAGATGGCTGAGAATACCAAACGAGGGCAACTGACAGCGAGTTGGTTCTTACCAGTGGACGCGGTTTCATTTGAACGCGCCCTTTGCGTGACCGATGTGAATAATGATAGAGCGTCTCCAGGATATCCTTGACCTCCATCACTGGCCGCGCCCCATCCTGAATCAGCTTATTCACTCCCGCGCTTTTATTTGAAAGGATGCTACCGGGAATTCCAAAGACTTCACGCCCCTGTTTTAATGCGAAGCTTGCCGTTATCAATGCCCCACTTTTTAGTGGAGCTTCTGCAATCAGCACGCCAAGTGAGAGTCCAGAAATAATGCGGTTGCGAGCTGGAAAGTTTCCACCATCGGGTTGAACGCCGAGCGGATATTCAGTAATGAGCACACCCTGTCCCGACTCGACCATGCGGCGTGCAAGGCCGCGATTCTTCGGTGGGTAAATGATGTCCAAACCACAGGCCAGGACCCCAATGGTGCGCCCTCCGGCATCTAGTGCTGCAGTGTGTGCAATTGTATCGATACCCAGTGCCAAACCGCTCACTACCGTAACCTGGCCCCTCGCCAGTTCAGTTACGATGCGTTCTGTTACTTGCCGTCCATAGGTGGTCGAATTGCGTGTCCCAACCACAGCCAGGGCAAATTGATCGGCCTCCGTGAGTTTGCCATAGGTATAGAGCACCGGTGGGGCATCATCGATTTCTCGTAAGAGCGGTGGATAGTTCTTATCTTTCCACGTAATCACCCTGATTCGAAGTTGCTCAAGTTTTTCAAGCTCGCGCTGAGGTGTACTGGTCGTACGCAGCTTGACCACATTTTCAATGGATTTCTGTGTCAGACCTGCCTGTGCCAGTTCTTTACTATCGGCTCTCCATGCTGCTTCCAGATCATTGTGATAGTACTCGAGTAGTGATTTGAAGCTAACAGGCCCAATGCCGGAAACCCGGTTGAACGTAATCCAATAGGCCAGTTCATCCAACGACATGGCGTCAGAAGGATAATAATGGGAGGGTGCATCAAACACTTCCATCTCGATCGTCCTTACTTCTATTTACAATAGCTTCATCAGGCTTTCTGGTGTGTGTTTCAGCTTGCGTACCGTGATTATTCCTGCGGAGCCTGCTCTCCAGGTGGTTTTAACGGATACTCCGATTCTTGATAGGGCGATACAGGCTGCGCTGATGGTTGAGTATACATCGATGTCTGCATATAGGTTGATGGATCAGGATATTGGTAAGTGAAAGCCTGATTTCCCTGCTGCAAATTTGCTGGAACAGGAACATTAGTCTTCTCTTTGAGCGCTTTATTGTGTCTTACACTATACATTACAAGTACAATCAGGCTGATGAGTGAAACGAGCACAAGGAAGATACCGAATCCAATCAATAGCCAGAAAGTTGTGTAGTTTGTGCTGACCTTCTGTGCTTGTTTGACCTGAATTACCGGCTGTGGCGTCGGGGTGACTTCATTGGTAGTAAGTACCGCCGGTTGGCCCTGGGAGAGACGCCATTGATTCTCCAGATGTAGCTGATCTACTCCCAATGCCTGTTTCAAATCCTGGTCAAAAGTAGTCAGGGTCTTATTCATTAACTTGATGAGTTGTACCATTCTGGGTTTACCGAAGGTATGATACATGTAATTCAGTAGATAATAGCTCTGCGCATAGGCCAGGTAGGCTTGATCTGCATTGGCAGGAAAATTATCAGAAATCTGGCTCAATCGAAGCAAGGATTGTTGTGCGAGTGCTTTTTGCCAGCGCGCTTGCAGCTCGCCTTCACGAAATGTCTGATTATATTCGGCCAGACCCTCATCAAACCATGTAGGAGCAGTGATCCCCTGCCCTATAAGTTGGTGAAAGACAAGATGCGTCAACTCATGTGGCATATCTCGCACCAGTGTATCGTCTGTGGTATAGACAACGACGATCGAAGCTTCATGCAGTGCTGGCAATGCCTCACCTCCTACCCACTCATAAGAGCCAGGCGGGAGCGATCCATGGAAGTCCTGGTCAGTTGAGTATATCCACAAGTTTATTGGTTGGATCAGCCCGCCGCCAAGATTATCGCTAATACTCTGGATACTGGCATTTGCCTTTACTAGTACGAATTGTCCAAAATCCTGTGGGCGATCATACCAGTTGACCTGTAACATACCTTGTGTCAGATGTAGCCAGTTAAAACGAGTATCAATCGTCGCGAATGTTTGCTGGGTATCTGTGAGCATAATTCCCGCACTATCCCAAAATTCCCAGAAGTAAGACACCTGCACTCCCGGCGGAATGAAATGACTACCTTTTGTATCTTCGCGCCAGGAAACAGAAATAGCATTCCCCGGCTTGTTTAGCGGTACTGTATGTGTTTCTGGCGCTCCGCCTGCGCTAAAAGTAAGAACAATGCTTGCTCTGTTGATCGTACTAGCTGCGTCATGCGCACTTGCGTTAAGATCAATATAGTCAGGAAAGTGTTCAGAGTATGATCGAGAAGTGACTATTATCGGGTTGTTAGATAAGGCTAGACCATGTACAACCCCTTGAGAGATAATAGGCGAAAGAAAAAACGTAAAGAGAATGAGCGCAATCAAAAGAGATATATAAAAGCGACGCAAGAGCATCGAATAGCTCCTCTCAACCTGGATATATTTGAATTTCAAATATCTTTTTATATCGTATAATAGAGGCTTTAGACATTGCCCATATTGTACATGATATGTATACTTCTGTACATATTTGCGTACCTTTGGATTCTTCCATAACACCGATCGATGTCTCTGTCATTGTCTTCCCATGGCCTGAATTGGTACTTCTGTTAATTCACTACTACTTATTCGTTCCCATACGTAGATCATTTAACCTGATTCCATCAAGCCATATCGTTCTTTACAGATAGACGAATGAAAGCAAAGTTATTAGGGATAGAATACAAAATTAGGAAAATCAATGAGTAATAACTATTGGTACCAACAACCCGAAAACAAGAATGGCAACCACCACAACGAATCTCCTCGTTCGGGTAGTCTGATACGTAATTACTCCGACCAAACAATGCAAGCGCCTCCTCAATACTCTCCTCATATGGGTCAAACACCACAAGGAGCGCCCCAATACTCACCGCTGCCGCCGCTATACCAGCCTGAACAGCAGGAATGGCATGCACCACAAGTATGGCCCACACCCTCATTCTTAGGAAACGCTGTGCAAACAGTACGACGGTGGACAGGAAAGATGACAGCAGCTCGAGGTGGTAACGTTGATCAAGGTCCACTGGTGCTTTATCGACCCTCTTCACCACCTACAGTCCTACCTCCCAGAAAACCCTGGAAGCGTTCGCACTCGGTGCGTGTGGCTATGATGATGCGCCATCGCCGTGAACGATTGAAGCAATCTCGCCCAACCGGTCAACGAATCACGATTATCGCGTTGACTATTTTCTCGCTCTTACTTGTCATCGCTCTCTCTTCCGGTGCTGCCTCGGGCTATGCCTATTACAATAGCCAGTTACCACGCCTGCAGGGACTTGCAAATCAGCAAATTGAGCAGTCTACACGAATTTATGATCGCAACGGTCAACTTCTCTATACAGCATACGATAATAAAACAGGACGGGGCATTCCTGTTACTTACAATTACATACCCGCAGTGATGCAGGATGCAATGATTGCTGCCGAGGATCACTCCTTCTGGGATAATTCAGGCATAGATCCCCAGGGTATTCTTCGTGCTGTTACTGAGTATTCATCTTCTGGATCAGTACGGAGCGGCGGAAGTACTATTACCCAGCAGGTTATCAAAAATCTCACGCACAATACTCAGCTTTCATTGCAACGCAAGCTCCCAGAAGCAGCCCTCGCAATTGGGCTTACCCAACAGTATCCCAAATGGAAGATCCTGGAGATGTACTTCAATATCTCCCCTTTTGGTGCGCAAGAACTTGGAATCGATGCTGCTGCTGAGGATTATTTTGGGCTCAAGCCTAAATGTGACCAAAATTTTAAGTGCATTCCTGCTATTGCTTTTCTTGATCACAATCATAAGGGCAAGCCTAATCCACTTCTTGCCCTGGCTCGTGCCTCGCTCCTTGCGGGTATGCCTCAAAATCCGGTCAGCTTTGATCCAACTTTAGGTAAAGAGCATGTAAAGCTTGCTCTTGTTCGCCAGGATTATGTGTTGCAGCAGATGATGGCTCTCAATATGCATATCAATACCGCTCTTGGTGATCAGACCTTTGATAATGGCCCAATTACTCCTGAGATTATCCAACAGGTAGAATCCATGACGGCGAAGATGACGTTCAACGGTTTTCGCTATTTCAAAAATGCCCCACATTTCGTAGACTGGGTCAGCGGCCAGTTGGAGATCGCTCTAGGCAATGGAGACGAGAGTTTAGGAGTTCACTTGTTCCTGTCAGGCGGATTCAATATCCGTACGACGATAGACGCCAGGTTGGAAAACTATGTCGAGAATAATGTACGACATCACCTCCGCGATCAGGAATATCAAATTTTTGTAGGTGACTATGGGCCGCTCAATACAGTGCATAATGTCAATGATTCTGCAGTTGTTGTTATGGATGCCAAGACAGGCGAGGTGTTGGCGATGGATGGCAGCGCCGAGTACAATAATGCCAATCCTACGATTTCAGGCAATGTAAATATGGCGCTTGCTCCTCGTCAACCAGGTTCATCCTTCAAACCAATCGTCTATGCGACGGCTTTTCAGATGGGTTGGTATCCTGGTATTGTCTTACCAGACAGAAAGACCTACTTCCCCAATAATAGTCCTGTGGGTGGAGATATTAATACGACAACCTATCATCCCACTGATTACGGCGGAGGATACCACAATCTCAATTCCAATATTGTGCTTGACATCGCCAATTCGTTTAATATTCCTGCGATTAAGGCTCTGGAGTATGCCGGCTTCGAAAATGTGCTCAATACGGCGCGCCGCTTCGGTATTACTGATATAGATCAGGATGTCGCTGTCTATAATAGAATCCACCATAGCCATATTAACGTGCAGCAAAATTCAGGTCCCTCTTTTGGACTTGGTACGGCTGGTATCTCCTTGCTTCAAATGGTTGGAGCCTACCAGGTCTTTGCTAATCAGGGCACGCGAATCCCTCCACAGAGCATCCTGGACATTTGGGATAATTATGGACAAAACCTGTATCACTATAATCCTAAGCATACGCCGACTTCCCAGGTCATCAGCCCACAAATCGCGTTCTTGATGTCTTCGATCCTATCGAATAATCCGGCTAGAGCTATCGAGTTCTCAGGTGATCCTGTACTTACTATGCAAGACTGGGATGGACGTCCGGTGGCAGCCAAAACTGGTACCACCGACAACTTCCAGGATAACTGGACGATTGGCTATACACCGGATGTCGTGGTTGGAGTCTGGTCAGGTAACGCTAATGGCGATTATATGCATAATGTTGTTGGTATTACTGGCGCTGCGCCTATCTGGCATGATGTAATCGAGTATGCAAGCGGCAGATGTAAACCCAATTGTGATTTCAGTTATCCACCAGATGCTTTTGTGGCTCCACCTCATATCATCCAGCAAACTATCAACACTGTCAATGGACTGGCAGGTAGCGGTTATACTACCTATATGCTTGATTCAGATGTACCACAGCAGAGTGGCTTGACAACAAACAACGGAAATGGCTATGGAACGTCGACACCGACACCGACTCCAGGCTAAAATAACCTCTTATTACAAAGGCTACCAGGAAGCCACAGGTATTACGTTGTTAGCGTCGGCTCCCCTATCTCTTGCTGTTCCTCTGCCGCCTCTACACCATCTTTTCGACGATGCCAGTGAAATTCCTCTTGACAATCCCACATTGAGAGTGCTATCCTGTATTTGCAGTCTCAAGTGGAGACTGCTAGCAATCATCATTGACAAACGAAGTATCATACGAACAGAGCACTATGTTCTGAGGATGTATCAGTAGATGATACCACTGAGCCAGCGCAAACAGCAAATACTGCGTGCGCTTGTTGAAGAATATATTCACAGCGCAACACCTGTTGCTTCCGAAACTCTGGTGCGCAAATATGCTATGAACTTCAGTTCCGCAACCGTTCGTCACGAACTGGCCGGACTGGAAGAGGCACATTTAATTTATCAGCCTCATACCTCTGCTGGGCGAGTACCTACCGACCTGGGGTATCGCTTCTTTGTAGAGTATCTCATGGAAGAGTCAGCGCTCTCACTCGACGAACAGCGTCTAATTCGCCACCAGTTCTACCAGGTACAGGATCAACTAGATCAATGGGTACGACTGACGGCTTCTGTTATGGCGCGATTGCTCCATAGTGCGGCAGTAATGACTCCTCCGCGTGCAGATGTAGGCCGACTAAAACACTTTGAGGTTCTCTCAGTAACAGATCTCTCTGCGCACCTGGTACTGGTGTTGGAGGATGGCACAATCAAGCAGCAGCGATTACTATTGGAAACTCCCATCGATCAGGAAGAGCTAAGTGTATCGTCAGCGCGTTTGAATAAACTCTTGCAGGGTAAAAATGCGAAGCAGGTGGAAGCTCTCCTTGAACAGGACGATTTTTCGATAATAGAGCATTTGATCTGTACCACCATCCTTCGCATCCTGGAGCAACACGGTGACCCCCTGGGTGATGTTTTTTATCGCGAAGGCGTGGTAAATATACTCGAACAGCCAGAGTATAGTCGTATGGGACCGGAAGAAGAGCGTAGTGAGCGTGTGCGTAAGGTGATGGAGGTCCTGGAACAAAATCGGTTCCTGCCGGCACTTGCATCTCACTTACGCGAAATCGATGGTGTCCAGGTGCTCATTGGCGGTGAGAACCAATGGGATGACATGAAAGATGTTAGCCTGGTAGTGGCGCGATATGGCCATGAAGGCAAAATCGGCGGGTTACTGGGTGTGATTGGCCCGACACGCATGCAATACGGGCGTGCCATCGCTGTAGTGCGCTATATGACACAGGTAATGAATGAACTACTTGCTGAAGTATACGGATTCGAAGAGTAGGGTCGGGTATCCGCCTCTACACAAACGACTAAATAAATTTTCAAAATAGGAGGCAATTGTGCCAAAGGTTATTGGAATCGATCTGGGAACGACTAATTCTTGTGTCGCTGTCATGGAAGGCGGAGAGCCTGTCGTCATTCCTAATGCGGAAGGAGCGCGCACCACACCCTCGATTGTAGCTATGAACAAAAGTGGTGAGCGACTCGTTGGTGAAGTAGCGAAACGTCAGGCTGTTACCAATCCTGAAAATACGGTCTACTCTATTAAGCGTTTTATGGGCCGTAAATACGATGATCCCGAAGTGGATCGTGACAGGCGCCTGGTGCCCTATAAGGTTATCAGGGCCGGTAATAGTGATGCCTGGGTTGAGGTTCAAGGCAAACAATATAGTCCGCCAGAGATCTCTGCTATGATCTTGCAGAAACTAAAAACCGATGCCGAAGCTTATCTTGGTGAGCGTGTGACTCAGGCTGTGATTACTGTCCCGGCTTACTTTAACGACGCGCAACGCCAGGCAACAAAGGATGCAGGCAAGATCGCCGGGCTGGAAGTACTGCGTATCATTAACGAGCCAACTGCTGCATCTCTAGCTTATGGACTGGATAAGAAAAAAGACGAACGTATCGGCGTCTATGATCTTGGTGGCGGTACTTTCGACATTTCTATTCTTGAATTAGGAGATGGTGTCTTTGAAGTCAAGAGTACCAATGGTGACACCCACCTTGGCGGCGACGACTACGATCAGCGCATTATCAACTGGCTCGCCGATGAGTTCCGTCGCGAAAGTGGCATCGACTTGCGGCAGGATCGCATGGCGTTGCAACGCTTGAAAGAGGCGGCTGAGAAGGCCAAGAAAGAACTTTCCAGCTCGCTGCAGACGGAGATCAATCTGCCCTTTATTACGGCAGATGCCAGCGGTCCCAAACACCTGAACATGACGCTCACTCGTTCGAAGCTTGAGCAATTGGTCGAGGACTTGATTGAGAAATCGCGCGGCCCTGTCATGAAGGCACTGGCAGACTCCAGCATCCGCCCTGGCGACATCAACGAGGTGGTACTCGTTGGTGGTCAGACCCGTATGCCAGCCGTCCAGACCCTGGTCCGGCGTATCTTCGATCGCGATCCGCATCGCGGTGTGAATCCGGACGAAGTGGTAGCTGTTGGCGCTGCTATTCAGGCCGGTGTCTTGACTGGTGATGTAAAAGACGTGCTCTTGCTCGACGTTACTCCGCTCTCACTGGGTATCGAGACCCTGGGTGGAGTCTCTACACGTCTGATTGAGCGCAACACCACCATCCCAACCCAAAAAAGCCAGGTCTTCTCTACTGCTAGCGATAGCCAGCCAAGTGTCGAGATCAATGTGTTGCAAGGTGAGCGTGAGTTTGCTAAGGACAATCGTTCCCTGGGTAGTTTTATACTCGATGGTATTCCACCTGCGCCACGAGGCATTCCTCAGATCGAGGTGACATTCGATATCGACGCTAACGGCATCGTAAACGTGCAAGCGCGAGATAAGGGTACCGGACGCGAACAGAAAATTACCATTGTGGCTTCAAGCGGCCTCTCGAAGGATCAGATCAATAATATGGTGCGTGATGCAGAGGCACACGCAGCCGAGGATAAGCGCCGCAAGGAAGAAGTTGAAGAGCGTAACCTTGCTGATAGCGCTGCCTATCGCGCGGAAAAGAGCATTACTGAATTGGGTGATAAGCTCACTTCAGAACAAAAGGGCGAATTGGAGACTAAAATTGCCGATATTCGCGCAGCGCTCTCGACCGATGATGTAGAGCGCATTAAATCGGCTCGTGAGTCTTTAGAGCAATCTTTCCATAAGATCAGCGAGGCGATTTATAGCCAGGCTGGTGCTGGTGCCTCCAGCGGACCTGGCGCAGACTTTGGTGGTACAACGCAGGAAACTCCACCCGAACAGGGTGGTCCCAACGATGATACCATCGAAGGTGAATATAAAGAAATGTAGAGTTTATGAAAATCATATTCTTACCCCAACGAGGTAAGAATATGATTTTCATAAACTCTCCCCTCCATGGCTAAACACTTGCATGGAACTGATAAAAAAAGTAGTATTACAGAATATACAATAAACCAGAACTGCATTTAGGAAGCGCAAATCAGACTGCATCCGGTTAATGTCGGTAGGTAAAGGACCAGTTTATGGCCAGCAATAAACGAGATTATTATGAGACACTTGGCGTATCGCGCAGCGCGAGCGATGACGAACTGAAAAAAGCATTTCGTCGCCTGGCCAAGCAATATCACCCTGACGCTAACAAAGAACAAGGAGCGGAAGCTCGCTTTATTGAGATCAATGAAGCATACGAGGTGCTGAGCGATCCTCAGAAACGTGCTGCCTACGATCGCTACGGGCATGCAGGAGTTGGTAATGGCTCTGGCGCTGGCTTTGGTGACTTTGCGGGATTTAGCTCAATTAATGATCTCTTCGAAACATTCTTTGCCGGGGCTACGGGTACGCAGCGCCGTACGGGAACACAGCGAGGCGCAGATCTACGCTACGATCTTACTATCACCTTTGAGGAAGCTGTCTTTGGTTGCCAGAAAGAAATCGAGCTACCTCGATGGGAGACCTGCCCTAACTGCAAGGGTAATGGTGCGCAGCCCGGCACTTCAACCACTCGTTGTTCCTCCTGCCAGGGAACAGGCGAAATTCGCCGCGTTCAGCAGTCCATCTTTGGGCAATTCGTCAATGTCACAATGTGTGAACGCTGTCGTGGTGAAGGTCGTGTGATTACTACTCCTTGTGAAAAATGTCGTGGACAAGGCCGCGTACGTAACAACCGCCGTGTAGTCGTTAATATTCCTGCTGGTGTGGACGACGGCATTAATGTACGTGTCACCGGAGAAGGCGAGGTAAGCTCTCGTGGTGGTACGCCTGGCAATTTGTACGTCATATTGACAGTCAAGCCCCACCCGTTCTTTAAGCGTTCGGGCAACGATATTCTTTATGAAATGCCTATCAGCTTTACACAGGCTGCCCTTGGAGACGAGGTTGAGGTTCCTACTGTTGATGGCAAGACAACGATGCTCAAGATTCCCGCTGGCACGCAAAGTAATCGTTCATTCCGCCTCAAAAGCATGGGCGTACCAGTTGTGCATAGCAGCGCTCGGGGCGATCAGCATGTGATTGTTAAAGTGGTCACCCCGACCAATCTGACGTCAGAACAAAAACGCTTACTCGAAGAGTTTGCTCGTCTCGAACGTGAACAGACCGAGCAAAATGATAAGAATATATTCCGTAACCTCTTTGAGAAAACTAAAGACGTTTTCCAATAAAATTGTGGCAGCTTTATGCGTTGTCAAACAAGTTGATGGGCCTGTGTGTGGCAACTCCACGCGCAGGTCTTTCGACTACCTCTGCACTCTCCCCAAATTCTGCAACAACGGGTAAGTGATCGCTTGCCTCGTCACCCCGTAATCCATTCCCTTCTGTAACTACACAGCACGCTGAAAGACGTTCAGCAAGTTCCGTACTGGCAAAAATGTAATCAATGCGGCCTGCAGGAGCGGCTGCCGGACAGGTAAATCCCGGGTCATTCGGATTCTTAGATCGAAAACAATCGACATAGCCAGCTTTGCGTAGTGTGCTGATGCTACCGCGAGGAGCATAGAGGGAACCAGCCCAGTCAAAAAGAGCGCACAGCATCTTGTTGCGCGGAATTACTCGCAGAAGAGGATCGAGAAAGCGAAAAGGTCCTGGCACGACGAAGTCCAGGTTTGGGTGTCCATTAACAGTATGAGGATTTTGTTGACGCCGGAGATCCATTGTTACTAGATAGCTCAGCAGCGCGCTTGCTTTCAAGCGATCACCTGGGGCAATCGCATTAAAATCACCCATCAACAGGTGCGGCGTTCCTCGCTTTGACGCCATGATGCGTAAGATTTCTTGTACCTCACGACGTCGAATGCTATCACCGCCTCTTCCTTGATTGAAAGCGGCAACCAGGTGCGTTAAGAACACTGTGAGCTTACACCCATCTTCCTCCTCTAAACGTACCTCTAAGAGAGAGTGTGTGAGTCTATCAGAATGCGTATGGACATGTGTCTCTACAATTGGCCAGCGGCTGAGTAGTGCAGTTTGCCAATCATCTCCTTGTGTATAGCTTCCGCTCCACCGATATTGCATACCGAGTCTATCCGCCATCTCCTCGACAGCTTGATGACTGTTGGCTTCGACCAGGCCAACGATATCGGGATGAGCAGAACTAATGATTTTCGTTAGCTGGTCAACACGACGTTTCCCACCTACCAATATATTATAGGAAAGTATACGAGTCATATATGGGCATCCTTCTGTTCAGTTGTTCTACTACAACTATAGCAGACACAAGGGAAGCCATAAAAGATCTCAGCTTACTCTCCAGGGCAATCGCATCTCCAATCCTTGGATACTATACGGGGTTATTAGATGATAATAGGAATAGGGCGGGAGGGAATCGAACCCTCATGGGTTGCCCCCGGGGATTTTAAGTCCCTCAAGAGCATCAATCGGCTCTACAGGACGCTCCATGTTTCTAACGGAATGGCGGAATTGTTCGGCGGAGTCTCCAAATTTTCGCCATTCATCTCGCTACCTGTCCGATAATTTTACGAACCTTTCCAATATCGGACACCTTTTAAGGAGCATTACTAGCTTTGAAACGTAAAACATGCACAAAATATAGTATATCGGACAGAATATCGGACAAATTATCGGACATGGCGATAAAAGCCTGTTTGAAGTTGCTTATTCCTGCTACAATGATGTCGTTCCAAGGTAATAGGTGTTCTTCTGCGGAGGTTGCTATGGCAAGGTTACATGAAGTAGTGCTTAGACGTTTGATTAAGGATGGCGAGACGACGACAGTCGAGTTTAAAGTAGCGACTCCAAGGCCCGTAGAGATGGCCGAGAGATTGTGTGGAATGGCCAATGCTCAGGGTGGGATGATTATTATTGGGATTGAGGATGTAGAGCGTAAAGTAGTCGGAGTGCCTGATGAGCGCATGGCGATGACAAAGGATGTGATTTTAAGAGCTGCCCGCCAGATTATGAAGCCTGCGCTGGTGCTCGATCCCCCTGAGCCTGAAATTTATGAGATCGACGGAAAGCAGTTAGTAGTTGCTTCAGTGCCTCCCAATAATGGGTCGGTCTATCAAGCTGGTGGGGTTTTTTGGGTAAGACGTAGTACGCATACCGTGCCATTAAGCGCATCTGAAGTAATCGAAATGGCAAATGACCGTAACCTTGTCCATTGGGAATTGTTGCCAGCTCGTAAGGCAGCAATGGAGGATATTGATATAGAGAAAGTAGAGGCGTATTTACGACAGCGTTCGACGAGAGGTCGGCAAGCTGGGCGCTTCGAGAATAGAGAGCAAGTATTGATCGGTATGGAGTGTGCGGTGGTCCTTGACAATGGAAAAGTAGTTCCTACGAACGCAGGCGTATTGTTTTTTGGCCGTGAGCCGCAAATGCATATAATGCAGAGTGAGGTAGATTGTGTTTTGTTCCGTGGCGCAATGGGTGCGAGCCGATATACTGATAAAAAGGTTATTACGGGAACGGTACAGGAATTAATAGATGGCGCGGAGACCTTTCTTCGGAGCTACATGCCAGTTGAGGGAAAAGTTGAGGGATGGAAGAGGATTGATATACCTGAGTATCCCATTGAGGCACTACGCGAGGCGCTTGTAAACGCGGTCGTGCATCGGGATTATAGTCGGTATGGAGAAAGTATACGAGTGTTTTATTACGCCGATCGTATAGAAATACATAGTCCAGGTGTGCTTCTTCCAGGGGTCACAGTTGAACAGATGGAAAAGGGTGAGGTGCAATCTAGGCTGCGCAACCCTGTGTTAGCGAATTTGCTGAGGGACGTTCCGGGTTATATGGAGCGGATTGGAAGTGGCATTCGATTCATGTTAGATGAGACAAGGCGTATGGGGCTTTCTGCCCCTCAGTTTCGGGAAATGAATGAGTTTATCGTTACTTTTCGTAGCGCTCGTATTTCGCCTATCCCACGGCCACAAGTAAGTAAAACGTTGTGGGATGAGGATGAGCAATTGTCTGCTTTACCCACTTCAACTGAGGAGCTTTCTGATAAGGAGCAGAGGCTAGAAAAAGCGCTAGTGTACGTTCAGGAACATGGTTTCATCACTAACAATTTATACAGAGATATAACTGGCGTAACAGAGAAGAGAGCTTTTCGCGATTTAGAGTTACTAGTAGAGCGTGGAAGTTTAAAACGGGTAGGTTCAAAACGAGGACGGCGGTACGAATTGCCATAGGATCGCAGCAACCCCTAACCCCCCACAGGCCGCGAAAAGGTGTCTGGAAGCCAGGGGAGATTACCATCCCCTGGCTTAGAGCCGTTTTTGGCAACCGGGGGACTCTACCAAAAATGCCCAAAAAACGGGTCCCCTGACCTGTCGTTTCATCATCGGGAACCCTGTGAAGTGGCTTCTGGGCTGGCTTGTTGAGAGGGAGTAGGGCGGGAGGGAATCGAACCCTCATGGGTTGCCCCCGGGGATTTTAAGTCCCCTGCGTCTACCATTTCGCCACCGCCCCAGGCTGGTAGTGTTGCTATGTGTGCATGATATTAACATGCAATAGCTCATTCGTCAATCATTACTCCATACCCTTGGCCCTGCCATCCATATTCACGATGCTTTCTCGCCTAGTGCTGTAAAAGGCATCATAAGACCACGGAAATCCTCCTGCAACATTTCGAGGAGCATTTGATTATAGAGGCGATCCAGTTCTTCCTGGGTGGCTACTCCCATACGGATAATAAACGGCTGGAACAATTTAAAGACAACGGATGCATCACGTCGAAAACCCTCGTATGCTACTGTTCCAAAAGAGAAGTCGATCACGTGCGAGACAAGTTTGATGTTAACACATCCTACATCGCGCAACAGGTTTCCCAAAATTGGCAAAATGCCCGTAAATCGCCCTGTCTGAGAATAGCCTCCCTGAATCTGGATGGCTTTTATAACCATGGAGTTCAGGGTCTCTAGCGCGGGACTGGTGCTGAAGTACCACCATTCACTTTCAGTCAGACGAATGAACCCTCCAGGGCGAGTAATCCTTGAAAGCTCCCGCACAAACTGCGGCCAGGATGCTGCCGGGAGAAAATTGACGAAACGTACATTGCTAAGGTCAAAGGAGCTATCTGGAAAATCCAATGGCTTCATCAGGTTCATCACATGAAAACTGGCGTTGTCCAAACCTTGCACTCGCGCCTGCGCATTGGCATAGTCGATCATCGCCTGGCTTACGTCGAACCCAACCACTTCGATATCCGGATGTATGAAAGCTATCTCCAGTGCCCACCCTCCTGGGCCACAGGCACCATCGAGTACCCGGTGGATCCCGGAGAAGTCGTTTGAACGCTCGGGGAAAAGGCCGCCCATACCTTTGGTGACCAGGCGGTCTTGATCGATCAAGCGCGCCATTTCTGCGCCGCTCTCAGGATCACTAATATAGATGTTGCCACTTTTTGGAGGGTCAACTGGTGTTGTCATTGATATCTCCTTTTGCAAGCTGTATTGAAATTTCTTGCTTACTTTCCTCAGGATGTAGCAGTCGTAACAGTTCTTCTTCAAACTGTTGCCAGACCAATTGCTCAGCCTCAAAGATGGTGAGTGACTGTTGGTTTTTTTGTGCGTGAATCATAGTCTCATTGAGGCGCGATCGGAATCCAGACAAATACGATCTCTGTACTTCTTGAAAAGGCACTAGAGCGAGCTCTATGTTCCTTACATCGTAAAATTCCTCTGGCTCAAATGCCAATGCGGTCAAATCTGCGTAGCTCTCAACAAGTGTCTGGCGTAAAGGGAGAAAGTAGTTGGGCTGTGTGCTGGAGACAAGGAGGCAGCCTGCAATGTTCCCTTCAAGCATGATCGGAGCGGCAGCAGCGCTTACTTCCCAAAGTCCATGATAACCGGGAGCAAGGTTCTGACTCTCTGAGAGGTCCTGGTTAACGACTGGACGACCTAAAGTAACAGAGTAGCCAGCCAGAGACTCTGCACCCAAGAGAATTGCCTGCTGGTCCAACTTGCCTTCCCAGGGTGGTGTTCCTCGTCCTACACTCTCGCGCAAGCTGCGAATCTTCCCTTCACTAGAAGGAGGCATGCATCGTACTATAATGATTGCCAGGCCTATACGCTGGGGGTCGAGTTGTTCAAGCGCTAGTTGCAAGATCAGATCGCAGAGTGATGAGAAGCGGAGCACTTTGGGGATAGTTGCGCGAGTACGTAGGACACGCATATAGAACTCGCTTGGGATCTTATACAGCAAGTCCTCTGTCAATGAAGCTTCCATCCCGGTGGCTGTGAACCTTTCAAAATCATCTCCAAGTAGCTCGAGAAATGCTTTACGATGCTGTGGAAGGGCCTTTAGCAGTAGTTGGAGGCTCCGTGGACGTGGACTCGCCTCGTTGTTCACCCAACGTGTCAAGGTAACAGGATTTATGCCTAGCTCATTGGTAAGCCTCCGCCGCTCTTGCGGGTCTTGAATGATTCTTCCTAGCAAGTCACGCCAGGTTGGTGATTCTTGCATATCCTAACCTTGCTACGGCAATAAGGTGTTCAGCACGTTCTGATTCTGGGTTAAGTGTACAAATTCTTCTTCTAACTGTTGCCAGATTAACTGTTCTGCCTCGGAGATGGTCACTGGTGGTTGTCTTGTTGACCCGTCTTCCATTGCTTTAGAGATTCTCTGTCTGATGGTGAGAAAATATTGCTCTTGTACATTAAACTCTGGCATGATAGCTAATTGAATATCACTCGGTTCATAAAATTCTTCTGATTCGAATGCTAGTACCATCAATTCTGCATAATTCTGGATAAGCGCTTCTCGGTATGATAAAAAATATTTTGGTTGTGAACTCGAGACAATCAGACAACCCGCGAAACGTCCCTCTCGCATTATAGGACACACTGCTGCGCTTTGTTCCCAATCTAGCCATCTTGCAGGATAGAACGTCAGGTTCTCAGATCTATCCTGAATGCTGAGTAAATGTGCATTAGACAGAGCATAGCCGGCCAGTGACTCTATCCCAAGGTATGCTACTTCGTGTTTCATAGTATCTTTCCAGGGGTGTGTTCCACGCTCTACATGCTCGCGTAGGCTACGTACTTTCTTTCCCTCCCTTGGAATGACACATTGTGCCACGCTTACCGTCATGCCTAGCTGGTTAGGGTCCAGTTGCCTGAGTGCTTCCTGCAAAATAAGATTGCTGACCAACCAGAATCGCTGTCGTTTAGGCGTGGTTATATATGTGTGCAATATACTTGAATAGGTCCCGGACGGAATCTCAATCGACGTATCTTCAGTGAACTCTTGATTTATTACACTGGTAAACTCTGGAAACTCTTCAGCTATTGATTCTTGCAATTTCTGGCGATTGGTGGGAGGGACTACCTGGAGAAGTTGATTGAGGTTTTGGGGGCGAGGATTCGTATCGTTATGTGCCCAACGTACCAGCGTGGCAGGGTTTATTCCTAACTCATTAGCGATCCGGTTTCGCTCTTGTGGGTCATGAATAAGCTGTCCTAGCAGGATACGCCAGGCAGGTAGCTCTTGCATTTTTTCATTCACTCTGTTCTTGAAATAGCGCATCTAAATGTTCGCACTGCTAATAATACCAGCTAATACCCGCAAGGTCAACGATTTCGGGTAACCAATACCCTTAGATTATTACACTTATAAGTTACACGTTTAACCAATCATGTAAACATTCTTCCCAATCATATTGACGCCGAGCGTGTTCTGCGCCATAATACGAGTCGTTGATAAGAAAAGAATCGTTCACTTGCCAAAGTACATCAAACAAGTTGAGTTGATATGAGCAACGAATCCGAAGGTAACGCTCTGCCGCCAGAACAAGTTTTACGAGGAGTATTTGAGGTAATCGTCGTCGGTGCAGGTCACGCAGGTTGCGAAGCCGCACTGGCTTGTGCCCGCATGGGGCGTAAAACGCTCTTATTGACGATGAATCTTGATAGCATTGCGCTTATGCCTTGTAATCCCTCTATGGGAGGTCCTGCGAAGGGTCACTTAATCAAAGAAATAGATGCCCTTGGTGGAGAAGTTGGGCGCAATACTGACCGTACTTTTATTCAGATCCGACTACTAAATACAAGTAAAGGTCCAGCGGTGCAAGCCCTCCGCGCCCAATGCGATAAACAGGCTTATCGTCTTGCGATGAAATATGTCCTGGAAGGCCAGCCAAATCTGGAATTGAAACAGGCAACTATTGCCAGACTCCTTAGTCGTATAGGAGACGATGGTCGCCCTATTGTTACAGGCGTCGTGACGACTAATGGCTGGCAATATGAGGCCGGCGCAATCATCTTAACCACTGGGACATTTATTAATGGACGCCTTGTTGTAGGTGAGAAGACCCAGCCTGGAGGTCGTGCCGGCGAAGGTCCTGCCCTGGGAATCTCAGACTCGCTGGGTGCATTAGGACTCGAAGTGCGCCGTTTTAAGACAGGCACACCACCGCGTATTGATGCCCGCGCTATCGATTTTAGCAAAACAGAACCACAACCTGGCAGCCGTTTACCCCTCTTCTTTTCTCAGGACACATCAGCTCGAGAGGATGTGCAACTTCCCGGCGGTCGTCCCAATCCCATCTATCCAGTTACCGACGAAGACCTTAAGGGGTGGCGGCCACAGTTACCTTGCTACCTGGTGCACACTACAGCACGAACTCACCAGATTATTCGTGACAACCTGCACCGATCTCCACTTTATACTGGTATCATAGAGGGTATAGGTCCACGTTATTGTCCCTCTATTGAGGATAAAATTGTACGCTTCGCCGATAAGAGCAGGCATCAAATCTTCTTAGAACCCGAAGGTTGGCGCACAGGTGAAGTGTATGTTCAGGGAATGAATACCAGTCTTCCAGAAGATGTGCAACTTGCTATGTTACGCAGTATCCCTGCACTTGAACGTGTTGAAATGATGCGTGTTGGATACGCAGTCGAATACGACTATGTACCACCTGAGCAATTATCTCCAACATTGCAGACAAAAGCCGTATGCGGGCTTTTTCTCGCCGGTCAAATCAATGGCACTTCTGGCTACGAAGAGGCTGCTGCCCAGGGTATTATTGCTGGTATCAATGCGGCGCTGCATGTTCGTAGTGAGGCCCCATTCGTACTTGGTCGCCACGAAGCATATATAGGTGTGATGATTGATGACTTGGTCACTCGTCCTATGAGTGAACCTTATCGCCTGCATACCTCACGTGCTGAGTATCGTCTGCTCTTACGCCCCGAAAGCGCTGATTTGCGCTTGAGCGATTATGCCTATAAATACGGACTTATCGATGGTGCACGTTATTTCCAGGTAGTACACAAGCGTGAAAGTATTCAGCGCGCACTTACCCAACTTGATACGCTGGTATTTACTTCATCACGTACAACAGAGGCATTCGTGCAAGAAATTGGACTTGCTCCTCTTGGACAGATGCTTTCAGCGCGTGAACTGTTGCGCCGCACATCGGTTACCTATCGCCAGGTTACCCAATTGGCACAATACGTGTTCGGTACCAGGGGAAATACAATCGACTATAGTAGGGGCGATCCTGGTGGTCGCCCTGAAAACCCTGGTGGTCGTCCCGATGACTCTGAACACGTCCTTCCAGAGCTCAATGCATCTATTGCGGAAGAGGTAGAGTTACAGATCAAATACGAAAGTTACGTGCGCAAGCAGGAACAATTTGTCCATCGTACCAGGCGTATGGAGGAACACCAAATACCCGAAACCATAGACTATAACGCAGTGCAACATCTACGTACCCAGGCTCGCCAGAAACTCATACGAACACGCCCTCGCACTGTTGGACAGGCATCACGAGTGGAGGGGGTAACACCAGCAGATATCGCTATCTTAATGGTCTACCTGGAGAAGCAACGCCTGGCACACATTTCTACTTGACACTTCATGAATAAATGTGTACTATACGCAAGCGAAAATCTTTTGTCCATTCATTTCAATTTAAAATAGAATTTGAGCACATGTGATCCCTCGTAATCATTCTTTTGGGATAGTTTTAGGTCAGAGCGACATCTTGTAGTTGCTTAGGGGAAAGACAGTGTATATCCTTGTTGTAGATGATGATCAGTTTGCAAATTCGCTCGTACAGTTTGTCCTCAGTAAGGAAGGATATGAAGTTGAAGCAACAGACAATCCTCCCGGCGCGCTGCAAATGATCCAGAAACGAGAGCCAGATCTGCTTATCATTGATGTGATGATGCCTTACATCAATGGGTTCGAGTTTGCTACCAGGTTACGAAAAGAGGAATATGATATCCCAATTATCTTTATGACTGCGCAAGATGCAATTGAGTCGAAATTACAGGGCTTCAATATTGGTGCGGATGACTATATTTGCAAACCCTTTAATCACCAGGAATTAGTTGCGCGCGTGCAAGCTGTCATACGTCGTGTCAAACACACTGCTAAGTTTGGAAATAATAGTATTCGCAGTGGTCAGTTTGAACTCTTTCCTGGGGAACTCAAAATTGTAATATCAGGCAATGTATCTGTTACACTCACACCTACCGAGATGCAAGTCTTGCGAATGCTTATGTGTTCTGCAGGTCAGGTGGTAGATCGTGATCAGTTACTTTCGGAAGTTTGGAACGACAGCGAAAACAATAGTAACATTGTAGATGTCTACATACGGCGTCTCCGATTAAAGTTAGAAGAAGATGCAGACAAGCCATTGCATATCATCTCGGTACGCGGTATAGGCTATAAATTTTTAGGAAAATAGTAGTGAATAATCATTGGTACCTGGAAGCCTTATTTACCGACACACCAAGTGTGGTCCTGTCTGTCGATGAACACTTTCATATATTTGATCTCAATCCTGCTGCTGTCGCTATCTTGGGCCTCTCACCTGAACAGGCAATTGGACAGCATTGTAGCCACGTGATGCAGTGTAGAAACATGAATAGAACACTACTATGTGGCACGTCTACCTGTCCAGTAACACGTGTAATGCAGCAAAAACAACCAATTGCTCAGGAAGAATTGATCTTAGGACAGGTTGCAGATGGTCCAGGTGAGTTCGCTTGCAGCATTATACCTATCGAGCATGAGCAGAGTACATATGTGATCTTTGATGCTCGTGATATATCTGGAATAAAAATGGCCAATCGTGTGCGGGCAAATTTTGTTTCTATGGTTTCGCATGAACTTCGTACCCCACTTAACTCTGTTCATGGCTTTGTTGATTTACTCTTACATGGCTATATGGGTGAATTAAATGAAGAGCAACATAAATATCTTGGCTATGTTCAGGAAGGTGTGCAACAGCTTGTTTCCACTGTTGAGGATATCCTCTTTATGACACGCTCAGATTCTGGTCAATTTGAGATGAAAAGGGAAGAGGTCGATTTCGAGTTGCTGTCAAATCAAGTTGTCAATAGTCTTCAACCGCAAGCTCTCAAAGCACATATAACGATTAACGAAGATATTCCTGTTCCCACCCCTATACTTTGTGTAGATCCCCAGCGTATGAAGCAAGTTCTAAACAATCTAGTCACGAATGCCATCAAATTCACACCACCAGATGGAACTGTAACCATTCGTGTTCGACCATACAACGAGGGATTTGTCATGATCTCCGTCTCAGATACCGGGTATGGTATTCCGGTTGAAGATCGACCACATATTTTCGAACGTTTTTACCAATCCAACCATGCTCAGCAATCAAAGATGGGCGGTTACGGACTTGGCTTATCCATCGCAAAATTAATTATCGAGCAGCACGGTGGCGAAATCAATTTTGAGAGTGTCATCAATGGAGGCACGACATTCTACTTCACTGCTCCCGTCTTTACATGATCCCGTTATTGCCACAAAGTCTCTTGCTCTATCTCTACTTGCTTGCGTTCGCTCCACGCATTATCCTTCGATAATTTATCAGCAAGGCGAGTTGGCTCAGGTAAACGGTATCCTCTAGCACAAGCAAGCACATAGCGTAGACTCGTTTCCAGGCTTATGCGATGACCCAACGAAATAATCATCGGTTTAACTCGCGCCCGTGTGCGCAGGACTGCACCAATCACTTCTCTATCCGCTTCCAGGGGAACCCATGAACCCACTTCCTCGCTTAATGGTCCGTGATGTCCTGTCAAAATGGACTTGGCGCATCCAATAGTTGGCAAATCCAGCCATAGCCCCAGATGAGAAGCAATTCCCAACCGGCGGGGGTGTGCAATACCCTGGCCATCAACCATCACCAATTCTGGTTGTTGTTTCAAGAGATCAAATGCGCCCAGAATACATGGTATTTCACGAAATGAGAGCAATCCAGGGATGTAAGGCATTCGCACAGGCTCCTCGAAAACATGCTGTTCTACGATCTCCAACGCTGGATAGGAGAGCAGCACCACAGCAGCTCGTGCCATACCATTTACCTCATTGATCGCCATATCAACTCCGGTTATATGCCGAACTTCATCCAGCCTATCCTCACGTACCACGCGCTTCGACAACTCCCGCTGTAATGCTTTTGCCTCTTCCTGCTCGAGGCTCCATTCATGTAATGGTTTCGTTCTCATAGTCTCATTCTCGTGCTTCTATTACCGCGCTTCCGCAATAAAAATTATGCGAGGGCTGTCATGCTCAAAGGGATCTAGCCCATAATCTCCATACACATCGAGGATTCTAAAGCCCGCCTCTTCCAACAACAATTCTACCTCGTTTCTCTCAAAGAGATAGATATGCGTTGTGGTGACCGTTCGCTGTACTGCTTCGCCTTGCTTGTGCTCATCGTAGAAGTGTGTAAGTTCGAGCATATGTTTCGTTAGCGATGAAGCGGGACTGACAAAGTGTGACAGTAAAGTGCCATCGTCTCGTTTCCATGTCCCCTGGTGCAGCATCTGACCGCTTAATTGCTCCATGTAACGTACATCTGCATTACTGATGTCCAGGATGAACCGGCCTCCAGGGGTCAACTGGTCGCGTACCACCGCGAGTGTTTGCCGTTGCTCCTGGCGTGTATAAACATGCCCAAATGAACCAAGCGCAATAAAAGCCAGCCGGAACTTTTGCCCAAGGTGCAATCTACTCATGTTTTCCTGCACCAACGTGCATTGTCCTGCTACCCCTGCCTGCTCTAGAGCATGCTGTGCCAGGTTCAGCATACTTGCAGAACTATCTACACCCGTCAATTCATATCCTGCACGCGCCAGGGGAACCAACAGTCGCCCACTGCCGCATGCAAGTTCAAGCAGAGGACTACCGCACAACTCAGCAAAATTTATGTACAGGTTTAGATCTTCTTCGAAGTGAGCGTGTTCTATCTCATAGAAAGGTGCAATCAGGTCGTAATCAGTCATCTATTAAATGTTATCATACGCTGTAATTTTCCAGGAGCCATTCACCTGTTGCAACTGGAGATGAACATCATACGAAGGAGCATTAGCGCGAGTGACAGATACGGTTACATTCGTCGTATTGGAGTTCGTTGTAACATTTGTAACATTATAGTTGGTAACCTTACCTTTTACTGTATCAAGTGCCTGGGCAGCTAACGTGTACACCTGCTGAGTGAGTGGCTGGCCATTTGAAGCAGTCAAGTTCTGGTCGATATATGAGGAGTAGGCGGTTGCGTAATCCTGTTTCTCAATAGCGTTGTAGTATTGATTAACTGTATATGTTGGTCCCGCAACTGATCTAATAATGCCAACAAGGGGACCGACTCCGGCTACAAAGAGGATTCCGCACAAAGCGCAACTCAGTACAATCAATCCTCCGATAACCCCTAGCACAATCCAGAGACCACGTCTTGACCGTCTGGGCTCCTGTGGTGGCATATAACCCGGGGCTGGCTGGGCGCCGTATGCAGGTGCTACATACTGTGTTGGAGCGTAATCCTGAGGAGGTTGCCCGTAAGGTGGCTGTTGAGGTTGTACAGGCTGTCCATAGTACGGTGGAGGTTGCTGTCCCCATTGTGGTTGTTCATAAGGCGGTTGAGGTTGCCCGTAAGGTGGCTGCTGAGGCTGTCCCGGTTGTCCATAAGGTGATTGAGGCTGTTGCCCCGGATCTGGCTGCTGAGGCTGGTTTGGATCATAAGACATGGATAATTCCTCCTGTCATATATGTAATCATTTCTAATTGATACATTCTAAGCAATATGCTATACCATACTACAGGTGTGAAAGCAAACCGTCAAGTTTCAATTCGGGAGAAAATCATTAGAATACACTGGCGCTATGCAATGTTTAGAATTTTATGCGCAATTGTTTTCGTGAAATGTGTATGTTCGTCTCATTTAGATACGCGAACTGGGTAATATTACCGGCTTAGTTTCTATAGATGCAGATGTTATAATACAGTCTGTGATCTCGCAAAGAGGTGAACAGCAAAACCTGTAATCACTTGTCAGACTGATCGGTGACTGCAATAGTACATGCAGTCCAGGTCTACTTCAGAAGGTAGCTTAGGTCATGGCAGTGCTCTTTAGTAAGCCAGTAGTCTGCCCGATACTGATTGACCGCGTTGATGAACTCGCAGCCCTCCAGTCGCTGATTGATCAGGCGAACAGTGGAAGTGGGCAAGTCGCCTTGCTATCCGGTGAAGCAGGCGTTGGCAAATCGCGCTTGGTAGCTGAGACAAAAGCCTATGCTGCCGCACAGGACTTTCTCTTGGTCCAGGGGAGCTGCTTCCAGCCTGACATCTCCTCTCCATACGCTCCCTTGCTTGATCTCTTGCGATCTTCAGCCACCAAGCAGTTAGCAGCAGTAGCCTCTGATTTGGCCGCTTTTGCTCGTGAATTGCATCAAATAGTGCCAGATATCGTATCCTTGCCACCCGGTCAATCTCCCCTGGCCTCATCTGATCCCGAACAGGAGAAACGCCGCCTCTTTACAGCGCTTGCGCAATTCTTTACAGGTCAAGCCGCCAGACAACCAGTGTTGCTGATCATTGAAGATATCCACTGGAGTGATGATACCAGCCTGGAATTCCTCCTCTACCTGTCACGGCGCTGTGCTGCTCAGCCCCTCCTCTTGCTCATGACCTACCGTAGCGACGAACTGCGCCCCAACTTGAGACATTTTCTGGCACAACTGGACCGCGAACGCCTGGCCCAGGAAATCTTACTCCCGCGCTTCACGCGAGACGAGGTAGATGAGATGCTGCGTGCTATCTTCGCGCTTCCCCGTTCGGCACGCTTAGAACTTCCTGATATCATCTATCCTCTTACGGAGGGCAATCCCTTTTTCGTCGAGGAGATGCTCAAGTCACTTGTTGCAGTAGGAGATATTTTTTACACAGATGGTCGCTGGGTCCGCAAGCCGCTAGTCGAGGTGCACATCCCGCGCAGCGTGAAGAATGCTGTGCAGCAGCGTACTGATCGCTTGAGTGGAGATACCAGGCACGTGTTGCTCCTTGCAGCAGTGGCCGGGCGGCGCTTCGATTTTGCCCTCCTGCAGCAGTTGACCCAATATGATGAGTCCAAATTACTCTTCTTGATAAAGGAGTTGATCGCAAACCAACTGGTGGTCGAAGAGTCAGAGGAGCGGTTTGCTTTCCGGCATGCCCTGACACGGCAAGCCGTATATGCCGATCTGCTGGTACGCGAGCGTAAGGCACTGCACCGCAGCATTGCCGAAACGATGGAGCACCTCTATGCATCGTCACTGGATGCCCACCTGGCGGACCTGACCTATCATTTTTATGAAGCAGGCGCATGGGAGCAAGCCCTGGAGTATGGGCAACGTGCCGGGGAAGCAGCCCAAGCGATGTACGCCTCGCGTGCCGCCATCGAGCAGTTTACTCGCGCCCTGGATGCAACCATTCACCTGGGAAGAAGTGCATCTCCTAAGATATACCAGGCTCGTGGGCAGTCCTATGAAATCCTTGGAGAATTTGAACACGCACATAGCGACTATGAGCAAGCTCTGGAGATAGCCCGCTCTGTCCCTGATCCTCATGCTGAGTGGCAGAGTCTCATTGCGCTTGGCTTTCTCTGGGTGCAGCGCGATTACATCCAGGCAGGTACCTGTTTTCAGCAGGCACTTGAACTGGCCCGTCACATGGACGATCCGCTCACTCTGGCCCACAGCCTTAATCGTCTTGGGAACTGGCACGTGAATATCGAACAGCCCTACGAAGCCCTGCGTTACCACCAGGAGGCACTCGCGCTGTTTCAGCAAGCTCATGATTCACATGGGGTCGCCGAAACCTACGACCTGCTGGGCATGACAGCTACTCTCGGAGGTGATCTGCTGCAAGGAACTGCCTATTATCAGCAGGCCATCGTGCTCTTCGAGGAACTAGACAACCGTCAAGGGTTAGCCTCTAGCCTGGCGACATTGATGGTTCTAGGCGAAGGTGGAGGGTATGAAATCGAGACGATGGTTCCCGCCACGACCAGTTTCGCCGAGTCCCTCCACTTTGGAGAACTGGCTCTCCAGACCGCACGCGACATTGGTCAGCGCTCTGCCGAAGCCTACGCACTCCTTGCCCTGGCACAATACCTTGGTCCACACGGTGAGTACATGCGGGCGTTGGAGGTGACACAAGAGGGTCTCGCGCTTGCAGAGCAGATCGAGCATCACGAGTGGATGACCTTTGGGTATTGGATAGTAGGAGTGCTCTATCTCGATCTATTCGACCTTCCAGAGGCGCAACAACACCTCGAACAGGCGCTTGCACTGGCCCACGAAGTCGGTTCGTGGAACTGGATTCGCATCGTCTCAGGATTTCTTGCTCCTACGTATCTTCTTCAACAAGACCTCACGAAGGCCGCATCAATCCTCCCTGCCGCGCTTGAACCAGATGCTGCCATGCAGACTATCGGGCAACGGCTCGTCTGGGCTGCACGCGCCGAACTCGCCCTGGCTCGCAGTGATCCTGACCTCGCGCTGGACATCACCAATCGGCTGATCGCTTCTGCTGCCAACCTGTCTGACGAGCGTGTCATCCCCAGACTTTGGAAACTGCATGGTGAGGCCCTGGCGGCGCTTCATCGCACAGCAGACGCCGAAACAATGCTGCGAGCCGCGCAAGAAGCTGCGCATGCACAGGGGTTGCGACCATGGCTCTGGCGCATAGCTGTCTCCCTGGGCAATCTCTATAGAGCCTCACGCCGACAGGAAGAAGCCGGACAAGCATTTGCCATCGCACGGACCATCATCGAGGAACTCGCTGCTCCCATCCGCGACGAGAACCTTCGAGCGAAGTTCATGTCACCGGCTCTGCTACTTTTACCTCGCCCTCATCCACTCACACCACGTCGTGCCACCAGGCTGGCCTTTGGTGGCTTAACCGAACGCGAACGCGAGGTCGCCATCCTGCTTGCAGAGGGCAAATCGAATCGGGAGATCGCGGAACGGTTGGTGGTTGGCATTCGGACCGTCGAGGTTCATGTGAGCAGCATCTTATCCAAGTTAGGCTTTACCTCGCGTGCGCAAATTGCAGTCTGGGCTCATGAAAAGGGCCTGGCGAACACGAGGAACTAGGGCTCGTTCGGAGGAGATCGTAGACGGCTGAGCGTCTTGTCCGCCTATCGCTCTCCACTCCCCAGTTATTAGTATGTTCTCTCCTGAAAACCTCTCCCGATGCTTCATAGAAATTTCCATGCTATCCCCTACATCTCTTTGCAAATCTACGTGTTTTTTGCGCAAAAAACTTCGGTTTTCCCCAATGGAAAATCACCCTTTTTCGGGCATACTTCTGGTGACGGTTGGGAACAGAACAATGACAACCGCACAGGAAAACAGCATGCAAGCTAAAAAAGGAGAAAAGACATGACAACGCAACAGACTATCGATCAGACGAAGGCCGATGCATTTGTGGGCAAGGTGCTGGCTGACACCGCCGGCCTGGCTGTGACAGTGATGTCGAGCATCGGTGACCGTCTCGGCCTCTTCAAAAACCTGGCCGAGCTGGGACCGGCCACGAGTGAAGAACTGGCAAAGCGCGCGCACGTCAACGAACGCTATGCCCTCGAGTGGCTAAGCGCAATGGCCAGCGCTGGCTATTTAGAGTATGACCCGGCAAATCGTCGCTTCACGCTCCCACCCGAGCACGTTCCTGTGCTTGCCCAGGAAGGAGGCCCTGTCTTCTTCGGTGGGGTACAGGAGGAAATGGTCGGATTGGCAGGACCGATCAACCAGCTGATGCAGGCCTTCCGCAGCGGTGATGGCGTCCCAATGGAGGCATACGACCCTAGCACCTGGGAAGGCGTGTCACGCTTTACCAGTGGCTGGTTTGAGAATCTGCTGGTGCCGGTGTGGCTGGCAGCCATGCCAGAGGTGCAGGCCAAACTGGAACGTGGGGCGCTGGTGGCCGATGTAGGCTGTGGGCAGGGCAAGGCGCTGATCAAGCTGGCCCAGACCTACACCCAGTCGCGCTACGTTGGGTATGACAATTTCGCTCCATTCATCCAGCAAGCCACGGCCAACGCCCAGGCCGCAGGCGTGGCCGATCGTGTGCGCTTCGAGCACCGGGACGTGTCAGAGGGACTGCCTGAGCAGTACGACGTGATCACCACCTTTGATGTTGTGCATGATGCGGTCAATCCACGCGGGCTGCTCCGAGCGATCCGCAATGCACTGCGACCTGGCGGGCGCTATGTGTGCTTGGAAATCAACAGTTCCGACAAGCTGGAGGAGAACATCGGGCTGCTCGGTGCGTTCTTCTACAGTTGCAGCGTGCTCTACTGCATGACGACCTCACTTGCCGGTCATGGCGAAGGGCTGGGCACCGCCGGGCTACCGGAGTCAAAAATGCGCGAACTGTGCGCGGAAGCCGGGTTCAGCCTGGTACGGCGGGTCCCGATGGAGAATCCTTTCAACATCCTTTATGAGATCACGCCATAGCACAGGACAGAGCCGTTCTGGCACGAGACAAGGAAGAGGATGATCTCTTGCTGGACCGCGCGAAGTGGCCGGGACCAGGTATGCTTTGGAGGACGTGGAAGCCTTGCCAGCTCTCGTCATGCGCATCGGCGGAGAGGTTGCTGAGGTCTTCAACGCACAAGTTAAAATGCGTAATTTTACCGATACTATCGTTCATACCCTCGGGTAATCTATAATTATCAAACACTTCGAAAAGAAGAAGTAACAAAAAGAAGAGGAGACAACCATGTACGGAACAATCGCACGTTTTCGCGTTAAACCAGGTATGGAAAGCCAGTTAAGACAAATCTTCAAGGAGCAAATGCGACAGTTTGAAGCTGGGCAGATACCTGGGTTTGTAGCAAGCTATGGCTATAGCATGGATGCGGACCCGAAGGAATACTATCTCGCGGTAGTATTCGCCAGCAAAGAGGCGTATTGGGCGAACGCGCAGAGCGCTGAACAAGACACTCGCTATCGCCAGTGGCTGCCACTGCTCGAAGATGAACCTGAATGGCATGATGGTGAAATCGTCGATGTCTATGCCCTGCAGCAGCCAGGTCAGAGTTGAAAGAGGACTGTGCGTGCTTTCAGCAAAATATGCAAGGTCGAGTTATATAACTGAATCCTGATGCCTGTTGGCAGGGGATGGCAACGGATCCTCGAGAGCATGACTGGAGCAACTATGGCCAACATACTGAAATTGATGTGTATTCTGGCTCATCCCGATGATGAATCGCTGGGCAACGGTGGCATAATCGCGAAATATGCCGCCGAGGGAGTCGAAACGTATCTTGTAACCGCAACCCGGGGTGAACGCGGCTGGTTCGACGACGAGAACGAATATCCAGGCTTGGAAGCCCTGGGCAAGATACGTGAGGCTGAGTTGCTTGCAGCCGCCAGCGTGCTTGGGATCCGTCAGGTCGATTTCCTGGATTACATTGATGGTGACCTGGACCAGGCTCATCCAGCAGAGGTGATCGCGAAGATCGTGAGGCATGTGCGACGTGTGAAACCCGATCTGGTTGTGACGTTTGGTCCCGATGGAGCCTATGGGCATCCCGATCACATTGCCATTTGCCAGTTCACCACCGCTGCTCTTGTTGATGCGGCTAATCCCACCTCACCATTCAATCGCGATCTGGCTACCCACGCCGTCTCGAAGCTGTATTACATGGCTCCAACGCAGCAATTGGGAGTCGCCTATCAAGCCGTTTTTGGTGATGTGGTTATGCATGTCGATGGCATCGAGCGACGGGGCACCGGCTGGCCCGATTGGTCTATCACCACTCGAATCGATACGAAAGACTACAGCCAGACCGTGTGGGAAGCGATCTTGTGCCACAAGTCACAACTGGTTATTTATCGGCAGCTAGAGCATGCATCAAAGGAACACCAGAAAGATTTGTGGGATTCTCAAACGTACTACAGAGCCTTCAGCCTGGTGAATGGCGGACGAAGCGTTGAGCATGATCTGTTTGAAGGACTGCGGTAGGTCTATTGGGAAGGAGACAACACGAAATGGGAAAAAGTGATGATCTCAGGTATCGTATTGCGCCACTGGAGATGACCCCCAGTGAATTTCGCAAGGTGGGATACCAGTTGGTAGAGCGCATTGCCGAATTTCTTTGCACACTGCCTGATCGACCTGTGATTCCCAATGAGTCACCAAAAGTTATTCGTGAAGTGCTTGGCACTGGTTCCTTTCCAGAGCACGGCCTCGAGGCGAAAATCCTTTTGGAGGAAGCCGCCAATCTTTTATTCGAACACTCCACTTTCAATGGTCATCCTCGCTTCATGGCATTGATCTCCTCGTCTGCCGCGCCCATCGGAGCGCTTGGTGATCTGCTGGCTGCATCTGTGAATCCCAACGTTGGTGGCTGGATTGGCGGGCCTATAGCCACTGAAATCGAAGCGCAGACCATCCGCTGGATTGCCGAGATGATTGGCTACCCGACCAATTGTGGTGGCATACTGGTCAGTGGTGGCAACATGGGTAATTTTGTGGGCTTTCTCGCGGCCCGCAAAGCCAAAGCCACCTGGGATGTGCGCACAACTGGTTTGAGAGGGCCAGAAAACCGCCAACTGCGCGTCTATACCTCGAGCGAGACACATACCTGGATTCACAAGGCGACTGACATGTTTGGTTTGGGCACAGATGCCATTCGTTGGATTCCCATCGATCAACACCAGCGAATGGACACCACTGGCTTACGCAACCAGATTCGACAAGATATCGAGGCCGGTGATCTACCTTTTCTCGTGATCGGGGCAGCAGGCACTGTGAGTACGGGCGCGGTCGATCCTCTTCCGGAAATTGCTGCCATCTGTCGTGAGTATGACCTGTGGTTCCACGTCGATGGGGCCTATGGAGGGTTTGCTTCTGTGCTCCTCGACGACAGCAAGGGTATGGTTCCAGGAGATCTTAAGGGAATGAGCGAAGCCGATTCGGTTGCTGTGGATCCACACAAGTGGCTATATGCACCTCTCGAGGCTGGATGCGCGTTGGTGCGGAACCCTGAAGCGCTACATGATGCCTTCAGCTATCATCCACCGTACTATCACTTTGTTGATCAGGCAGAACCAACCATTGATTACTATGAGTATGGGCCGCAGAACTCGCGTGGCTTCCGTGCTTTGAAAGTCTGGCTGGCTTTGCGTCAGGTTGGACGAGCAGGATACGTGGAGATGATTTCCGACGATATCCAGCTCTCCCAGGATCTGTACCGGCTGGTAGATGTCCAGCCTGAACTGCAAGCCTTCACTCAGGCACTCAGTATTACGACGTTCCGTTACGTTCCCCTCGATCTCACACCTGGCTCGGAAAGCGTCGAGGCGTACCTCAACCATTTGAACACTGAGGTGTTGAATTGGTTGCAGATGAGTGGCGAAGTGCTTGTCTCGAACGCTGTCGTAGGAGGAACGTTCTTGCTTCGCGCCTGTATTGTCAACTTCCGTACTTCACTGGAAGATATTGAAGCCGTAGCAGGCATTGTGATCCGTATCGGTAGAGAGGTGGATGCTGCCAAACGACCTGCAGAACTAAAAAGTAAATGAAGGATGATCAAAAGATTACAGAGAGAAGTACAAGCTCATTCGGAGAATCGTCAGCAAAGTCGCTTAAGATCTGATCCCATTGCCTGCGGTGCTACTGGCAGTTATCCTTCGTCCAGAACGAGTGCCGCTCGGGCGAACCGCTGCACCACGGGTACAACCTCTTCAATGCTGCGTGTGCGACCGGCGAGAATATCGAAGCACTCGAAGCTGATCAGTGTGTAGAGGACGTTGATCGTCTCGTCAAATGCCTCAGAGGTCGGTCGACCGTACTTCTCGACGAACCGCTGGCAAATGACACGCAGGCCATGCCTTCGCCGTTCGTCACGTGACCTCTTTCGAAGTCACTGTAAGGGATCAACATGTGAGGAGAATTTCCTGGGCAAAACTTTGCAGTATTTGAAGATCTTTTTGTCTCCGATGAGAATTACAAGCCATGCTTACAGACGTGCTATACTGAACAGGAGGAAATGCCAGAATGGAGTAGATTAGGTACCTCTTGGACGGTCAATCTTGATTTGGCAGTTAGAAATGTAGTGGCGCTCCTTGCGGGCGCCAGGTTCCACCTACCTACTACGAGAAGGAGAGTTGCCATGCGGGCTCTTGTCTTTCGCAACAATGTACTGACGCTCGAGAAGAACTACCGGCGACCCGAGCTGCAACCAGGCGAAGCCCTGATACGTGTCTTGCAGGCCGGTATTTGCAACACCGACCTTGAAATCATTCGTGGATATATGCATTTTCAGGGTGTCCTGGGTCATGAATTTGTAGGCATCGTTGAATCTGTTCATGAAGGTCCTGGTGCGACTTCTCCAACGTATCTGATTGGGAAGCGTGTCGTTGGTGAAATCAACGCCGCATGTCACCGCCCGGATTGCTTCTACTGCCAGCAAAACATGCCAACCCATTGCCCGAACCGCAGCACACTGGGTATTCTCAACCGTGATGGAGCGCTCTCTGAATATCTGACTTTACCAACTGCGAACCTCCACCTTGTGCCTGACAATATCAGCGATGAAGAAGCTGTTTTTGTCGAACCCTTAGCCGCTAACTTTGAGATGTTAGAACAGATACACCTCAGGCCTACGGATAGCGTGGTCATCCTTGGTGATGGGAAAATGGGCCAACTGGCAGCGCAAGTATTTACGTTGGTTGGGTGTGAAGTGATAATGGTGGGGAAACACGTGGAAAAATTGGCACTGGCAGAAAAGCATAACGTGCGCACCTATGTTCTCGATGATACTGCAAGTTTCGAATTAGAGAACAGGCGACGTGTGGATCTGGTGGTGGAATGCACGGGCTCGGCGCTAGGCTTGGGTCTGGCGCTGCGTATTGTTCGTCCATGTGGGACAGTCATCCTAAAAAGCACAGTAGCCGACCAAAGCATATTAAACCTGGCCTCTATCGTAATCGACGAGATTCGCGTGCAAGGTTCGCGCTGTGGCCCCTTTGCTCCCGCTATTCGAGCACTTAGCCAACGAATGGTTGATGTTCGTCCGCTGATTAGTGCTCGGTACAGCCTGGATGATGGGGTAGCTGCGTTTGAGCATGCTGCCAAACCTGGAGTGTTGAAAGTACTAGTGCGAGTATAGCCGTTCTATCTCGCTGGTGATTGTTTCACTATTGATGAACGGAGACATTCCACGGGCCAGACTCACCGGTTGGCTGTCTTTGCTGGTTAAGGGCCTCGAAGGTTCCCACTATATCTCCACCTATTTTGATGTCCCCTTCAAACGAAAGGATCGATGAACCCGCCTGCACAATAAATTGCAAGTGTCCCTTTGGAGTGACAGTCCCTTCGAATGGACCAACCATACCGAGACCTTTGAAGGAACCGGAGATGCTTCCACCGTTTTGGTGAATTTGTGTGAGGAACATATTCGTTTTTTCGTGATTCATAAGGTCTAAAACAGTACCTGCATACGAAGCAACAATTTCTGGATACGCAGGGACTCCTGGAGTAAGGGTGGAAAGAGGCGTCGCCGTTGTTTGAGAAGTGGAGGGTATAAGAGTACGCGTGACTCCCTGCTCAGTAGAAAGAGTACTGCTATGTCGCAAGGCAATCGGCAAGAGAATAGTTCCTATGGCTACAGCAAGAATGATTGAAAGGAAAATAGGCAAGAATGCCTTTTGTTTTCTCGATTTAGGAGCATGAGCCTGCTGTTGCAGTGTTGGAGGTGCAGTTGTCAATCGTTTAAGTTGTTGTTTAGGAACAACCTGATGTTGAGCTGGAGCTAATGATTTGAGACGAGGTGTATCCACTTCCTGCTTTGAAGTAAGGCTGGTCAATTCCTGCCAGAACTCCTCTACTGTATTGAAGCGATCATCACTGCTGATTCTCATCGCCTTCTCAATAGCCATTGCATCAGCCCATGGTACAGATGGGGCGATAAGGTGTACAGGTACGAGAGGATCGATTCCTTTACTACCTGTGACTCGAGTAATTGCATCGATAGGTATGCTACCAGTTAACAAAGTGTAGAGCGTTGCTCCAAGAGCGTAAATATCTGTACGAGGATTGGTACCGCCTCCATACTGCTCTGGTGCTGCATATCCAGGTGAGCCATGACGAATAATAGTTGTGGTGTTATCTTCGATGTACTCCTTAGCGAGGCCAAAATCAACTAGAACAGCCTCACCACCTTTTGTTGAAACGATGATGTTTGAAGGTTTGATATCTCTATGCACAATCGGCGGATTTTGACCATGTAGATAGATCAGCCCATCGACGATAGGTTGCATTATGGCCAGAACCAGGGGTAACGAAAAACACCGTTCTGGTTGCTCTCCGAGCAAGGTATCCAGGTTTCGTCCCTCGATGTAATCCATGAGCATATAGACTCGTTTGAGTTTTTCATATTCAAACACCTTATAGACATGGGGCAATGCACTGTGATTGAGTCTCTTGAGCACCTCTGCTTCAAAGATGAAGCGTTCGCGTTCGCGCTTATTCGGATCAACTACCTCTTTGAGAGCAAACAGGCGCTCCTTAACGTGCCGGTCCCTGACCAGGTAGACAGCGCCAAATCCCCCTTTACCAAGGAGGCTTTCTATGACATAGCGTTCTCCATCAGGATGTTGGATTATGGCTCCAACGGGGAGCGTCATCTGTTCTTGTAGCACGCCGTACCTCGTACACCTGTGAATTTATCTCTTCATTATAGATTGAGCTTTCTAGTCGAAACCTGCTTCATAATACTAAATCTTTTGAAAAAAGTCAATTATGATAGATCTTCGCATGTCACTTTGTAGCAACTCGTTTTACTGTGGGGAAATTTAGGTAATCAGCACCTTCTGCTTTCGTAAACCTAACAACATTACAATAGAAATGAACAAACTATAGTTACTTTATTGCACATAATTCGTTTTTAATTATCAGAATGTTATATATTATATGTGCGATTAAAAAGTATATTTGTTTGATGGAAGGAGATGCAATAGTGAAGATGAAACGTACTTTAGCTTTTCAAGCAAGTCGTTTGTTCCTGGGACTCGGTTTCATTGGTATCATTGTTTTAACTGCTCTCTTTGGTACGCAGAGGTATTCCGCCTTAGCTCAAAGCCCCCCCTCTTATGTGCGTGTTATTCATGCTTCTCCCTTTGTAGGAACCGCTGATGTCTTTGTGGACGGCACGAAGTTGCTGAGTAGTTTCCAATTCGGGGCAGTTACCGACTACGTAGCGGTCCCCCCAGGACCCCACAAAGTGCAAATCGCCCTGGTCGGAAAAGGCATTGGCGCATCGGTCATTTCGGAAACGTTGGCTGTCAGTCCTGGTGTTGTCTACACGGTTGCCGCGACAGGTGCGACACCATCGAGCCTGTCGCTGCACGTTTTTGTTGACAGTAACCTTTTGACCCCCGGCACCGCCCAACTACGGGTGTATCAGCTCTCCCCTGATGCAGGTTCCGTTAGTGTGGATACTGGAGGGAAATCATTGGTAAGTGGAATAGGCTACCTGAGTGCCAGTAACTACCTGGCAATTCCTGCAGGCTCGTATAACATAGGTATGGACTCACCTAATAATGCTTCCCTTCATGTTTCAGCAACGCTAAAGGCTAATACCGTGACAAGTGTCTTCGCTGTCGGGCTTTTCCACGGCTCCCCGAACGTTCAGCTCGTTACCACGCAGGTTCAAGGTCTCCCTGGCGTGCCAAACACCGGAAGCGATCCAAATGCGCTCTCGCAGGAAGATAATGTGCAACCGCTCGCTTCGTGGGCCTGGCTTGTAGGATGTATGTCGCTCTTGCTCATTGGTAGTGGTATCTTCATACGCCGCCTGCTAGCTAAGCAGCTGTGAGGAATTTTGCAAACAGCGTCATAAGCCCCCTGGCCCTTCCAGGCAGGGGATAGAAGGGACACTCAGGACAATAGACAGCATGAACGTATCTATTGTCCTGTGCTATACTTCTCTCATGCAGTATCAACAGAAAACCCACAATACTATAGCGTATTTCTGCCATTTTCATGTGGTGTTTTGTCCCAAGTATCGACATAAGGTATTCGTCTCACCCATAGACGAACGGCTGAATGAAAATGGCGTGTACTTGCCAATTGGGGCAAGTGCCAAAAGTGGTTTAACCAAGAGCATCCTTGATGCAGGTTGGGCAAGCTTTTTATGCATACTTTCCGCCTGAGAATGTGCCTATTTGCCATAATTGTGGTACTGGCATTATCTGCGTGCAACTCAGTCTCGACTTCTGAAGAGCTGGAGACACGCATCTCACATTCACAGAACGCCAATAGCCTGCCGACAGTTCTTCCGATAAGGAAGACGGATGCGGCATCAAATCCGGTACGCCTGATCATCCCAGTTATAGCAATCAATGCTCCTGTTGAATGGGTAGGTACTCAGTCGAATGCGGATTTGGCGACGCCGACGCAAAATCCATGGGAGGATGTTGGCTGGTACAAACTGGGTCCACATCCGGGTGAACGAGGAAGTGCGGTAATTGATGGACACCTGGATCGTCCAGGGGGATTTCCAGCAGTATTTTGGCGTTTACGCGATTTGCAAGTTGGTGATAAAGTGCTGGTGGTGAATACCTCTGGGAAAACATTGCGCTTCCAGGTGACACGTATTGCGCTCTATACGCCACAGGAGGCACCTATTCAGGATATTTTCGGTAATTGGGGAGGAACCTATCTCAATTTAATCACCTGCGCGGGAGATTGGATTCCAAATCAACATCAGACAAACTTGCGACTGGTGGTCTATACATCTTTAGCTAAAATGTAAAAAATAGACAAGCGAACAGCAGAGCCACGAGACGCTCTGCTGTTCGCTTGTCTATTTACTTATCCTTCTCTCCACCTGTCATCGCTGCCTGAGCAGCGGCCAACCGCGCCACCGGCACCCTGAACGGCGAGCAGCTCACATAATCCAGGCCAATCTCATTACAGAACGCGATGCTCTCAGGATCGCCACCATGCTCGCCACAGATCCCCACTTCAAGGTCCGGGTTCGCTTTGCGTCCTTTCTCAACTGCCATGCGGACCAGTTGCCCAACCCCGTCACGATCCAGTGTTTGGAATGGATTAGCCGGGAGGATTTTCACCCTCTCCTTCGCTCCAGGTTCCACCAATCCATCGACGTACTTCAGCAGGAACTTGCCTTCGGCATCGTCACGGCTAATACCAAAGGTCGTCTGTGTCAGGTCATTCGTGCCAAAACTAAAGAATTCAGCTACCGTCGCGATCTGATCGGCTGTTAGCGCAGCCCTTGGTAATTCAATCATCGTGCCGAATTTATATTCAACTGCAGAACCAACCTCTGATGTGATCTCCTGTGCCACGGCCTCAAGCTGTCTCCGAACTTCCTTCAACTCATTCACGTGCCCGACCAGCGGAATCATGATCTCCGGGACGACCTT
>Ga0070706_100000348_pt1 | contig 55783 bp, 44 predicted proteins | sample KBSK5501metaG_FD_65476 | JGI IMG/M metagenome (GOLD analysis project Ga0070706, IMG submission 65476) | Corn, switchgrass and miscanthus rhizosphere microbial communities from Kellogg Biological Station, Michigan, USA - KBS K5-50-1 metaG | ecosystem: Host-associated > Plants > Roots >... | reverse complement strand
GCCGCATCGTGCACACCTACCACGGGTTTCCCTTTCACGAGTTCCAGGCGCCCGCGCGCCGGGCCGCGTACGTGGCGGTGGAGCGCCGGCTCGGCAGGATCACAGACCTGGCCCTGGCCGTGGGCGGCGGGGTCGCGATGGAGGCGGTGCGGCGCGGCCTGATCGCGCCGGACCGGATCAGGACCATCGGCGTGGCGGTGGATCAGCCGTGTCCCCTGGCCGCCGACCCGGTGGCGCGCCGGCGGGCCCGGCGGGCACTCGGCCTGCCGCAGGACGCGACCGTGGTGGGCGCGGTCGGCCGGCTGGCCTACCAGAAGGCGCCGGAGGACTTTCTCGCCGCCCTGCGCGCGCTGCGCCGCCCGGGCGTGGTCGGCGTGTGGGTGGGCGGGGGCGAGCTGGCGGGCCGGGTGGCCCGGCTGGCCGCGGCGCAGCCGCAGGCGCCGGTGCTGCTCACCGGGGAGCGCGACGACGTGCCCGCGCTGCTGCCCGCGTTCGACGTGTTCATCCTCGCCAGCCGTTACGAGGGCCTGCCGACGGCGGTGGTGGAGGCCATGCTGTGCGGCGTGCCGGTCGTCGCCACGGCGGTCAACGCGGTCGGCGACGTGGTGCTGCCCGGTGAGACCGGCCTGCTGGTCCCGCCGCGCCGCCCGGACCTGCTGGCCGGGGCGGTCCGCGCGCTGCTCGACTCGCCCGCCGACGCGGCCCGGATGGCCGCGGCGGCACGGGCCCGGCTGGGCACCCGGTACACCGTGCCGGCCCTGCGGGACGCCTTGGCGGCCGCCTACGCCACCCCTGGGACCATTGACACGGATGGTACTCGTTTGGTCGCCTGAGGTAATATCCATAACAAAGGCGCAGGTGGCGGGGGTTCCACGGAGCGCCTTGTTGTCACGCTGCAACCGCGGCCCGGACACCGGATGGGGGAAGCCGATGGGGTCGCCGCTGGAACGGCGCCGGAGCGAGGGACGGCGGGTGTCGGACAACCGGGACGTGCGCGCCCTGCGCGGGCTGCTGCACGATCTCGGGCACGAGGTGACGACGCTGTCGTACCTGGTCGAAGCGGTCCGCGGGGATACGTCCCTGCCGGCCGACTCGGGCTACCGGCTCGAACTGCTGTCGCTGGAAATGTCGCGGATGAGCGACCTGATCCGGCACGGGCTGCACGGTGAGCTGCCCGGCGAGGCCGGCCCGGTCAACGTGCGGGATCTGGCCGCCCAGCTCACCGAGCTGGCCCAGCTCGCCTACGAGGCGGACGTGACGCTGCTGCCGGGGCCCGCGGCCGTGGTCAGCGTCAGCCCGGTGCTGCTGTGGCGGGTGCTGTCCAACGTGGTGGAGAACGCCGCCCGCGCGGCGGGCCGCACCGGGACGGTCACCGTGGCGATCCGCCAGGCCGGCACCACGGTCATCGACGTGACCGACGACGGGCCCGGCTTCGGCGCGGGGCCGCCGGGGGCTGCGTCCCTCGGCATGGAGGTCGTCACCTCGCTGCTGGAGTCCTGCGGCGGGGCGCTGGCGGTCCAGGAGCCCCCGCAGGGCGGCACCACCGTGCTGGTGGCCTTGCCCGCGGAGCTCACCTCCCCCGCGGCCGGGGCGCAGGCGGGATCCCGGTGACCAGCCTGGTGGTGGGCGATGACCACGTGGTGTTCCTCGACGCCCTCGCCTCGGTCCTGGCCCAGCAGGACTACGCCATTACGATCGCCGGCACGGTGCCGGAGACCGTGGCGGCGGTCGCCGCGGGCCGGCCGGACCTGTGCCTGATCGACCGCCACTTCGCCGGGGTGGACAGCGTGGCGGCGATCGGGGAGATGCTCGCGTCCAGCCCGGACACCAAGGTGCTGGTGCTCAGCGCGGACCCGGACACCGAAGGCATCCTCGCGGCGCTGAACGCCGGCGCGTCCGGGTACCTGCACAAGACCCGCGGCGTGACCGCGCTCACCGCCGCGATCACCCGGGTGCTGCGCGGCGAGGTCGTGGTCGACGTGCCGCGCGGCGGCGGCCGGCCCAAGCCGGCCGGGCACGGCGATGCGCTGCGGCTTGCCTCGCACCTGACCGACCGGGAGCGCGAGTGCCTTGCGCTGCTGGTGGAGGGCCTGGACACCGCCGCCATGGCGCGCAAGCTGAGCGTGTCCCGCACCACCGTCCGCACGCACGTGCAGTCGGTGCTCACCAAGCTGGGGGTGCACTCGCGGCTCGAGGCCGCCTCGTTCGCCGTCCGCTACCGGCTGCTCGACGGGCGCGCCGGGCGGTCCCGCGCCTGACCCCCCGCCGGGGCGGCCGGTTGCCCCGCCGCGGCGGGGCGCGCCGCCCGGGCGGTGCGGCGGCGCCGGGCCAGCCACCGCACCACCGCGGCGGCGAGGGCCAGCAGTACCGCCAGCAGCGCCAGCCTGGCGATGGTGATCTGGGCGGCCTGCGAGGGCGCCGGGCCGAAGCGGTAGCCGTCGGTGACCAGCGTGCCGGTGGCGAACGCCGACAGGCCGAAGCTCAGCCCGGAGAAGCCGGCCGGGACCGGCGGTGTCCGCCAGTCCGCGTGGGCCCATCGCGCCGAGGGCGGGAAGTACGGTCCAGAGGTCCAGTACAGCCAGCGGCCCGCCGCGTTCCGGCAGTAGACGGAGAACTGGGTCGTGACCGTCGCCTTGTACCAGGCGCTGAGCTGGTAGGAGTGGCCCGGCCGCACGGGCAGGGCGCACTGGCCGAGGTCGAAGAGCTGCAGGAACTCGGCGCCGCCGCCGCGGTAGCCGGTCACGGTCAGCCGCTCCGCGAAACGCCCGGTGCGGGCGTCACGGACGCGCTGCCAGCGCGCCCTGTTCCGCCCGTAGCCGCCCTCCATCCAGCAGAACGGGGCGCCGGAGCGGTCCGGGGTCGCCATGTCCAGGTTGACCGCGGCCTTCGCCCCGGCCTTGGCCATTGACGCGTTCACCACGCCGTGCGGGCGCGCGACCGGCACCGTGACGGCCGGCCGCACCGGCCCGCCGAGCACCCGGTGCACGGTCCCCACGGTTATGCCGTTTGCCCGCTCCGCGGCCAGCCACCGCACGAAGGCCGTGAACGTGGCGTCGCGGATGGACAGCACCCCGCAGGAGGACGGGCACACATGGTGAAACACCAGCGGCAGCCAGCCGCCACCGGCGCGCTGCACCCGCAGCACCGCTTGCTCCAGGTCCGCGAGCGTCGTCCCGGAATCGACCTGGCCCGGCGTGCGGACCGCGAACGGGTCCGCGGGCGGCACGGTCTCCGCCGGCGCGCATCCCGGGCAGCCCGGGCCGGCCAGCCCGGCGGCGATCCGGGCCGCGTCGAAGCCGCAGTCCACTGCGATGGCCTCCACCTGCCGGTTCGCGGCACCGTCCGGGTAGGCGAACGAGGTGACGCGGAACCCCCAGCGGGTGAGGATGTCCCGGCTCACGCAGGCCTGGCGCCGGGCCTCGGCCGCGGTCGTGTCGACCAGGTCGAGGTGGGAGACCGTGTGGGCGCCGATCTCGTCGCCGTACGCGGCGAGCCGGTGCAACTCCGGCAGGGACATGTAGTTCGGGGCACCGACCGCGCCGGTGATGACGAAGAAGGTCCCGGCAACGCCGTAGCGGTGCATCGCCTGGCCGGCCGCGAACTGGCCGGCGGTCCCATCGTCGAAGGTGAGGGAGATCACCGTTGGACGGTGCGCGCGGCCGGGGGCCTGAGCCTGGGTGCCCGTAACCTGGGCGCCCTGGGCGGGCGCCGGGAGCCAGGCCAGCACCGCCAGCAGCAATGCGGCGATGGTGCCGAAGGCGGCCCGGGCGGGCGGTGGCGCCGTGCGGCCGCGGCGGCCGGCCCGGTGCTGCCCGCGCATGATCGTCACGTCCTCCCTCCGCACGCCGGGGTGTGGCCCAGGTCACGACGGTAACGCCGCTCCCCCGGCGCGGGCTCCTCCGGCCGGGGGAGCGGCGTTACGCGGTTCGCACGACCCGGGGCCGGCGGTGGCCGTGGCCTCAGGGCAGCGGGCGGGCACGGCGCCGCCGCGGGGGGCGGCCTTGCCCGGAATGACCGGGCATGCGAACCTGCTGCAGTGGCTCCCAACCCGGCAACCGCCCCGCCTGACCGGGCCTCGCGCGACCGGCCCTTGCGCGGCGAGCCGGTCGCCCGCGACGTCTTCACCGGCCTCCCCGGCCGCTATGACCGGCTCGCCTACCTGCTGTCGCTCGGCCAGGACCGGCGCTGGCGGCGGGCGGTCGTCGGCCACACCGCCGCGGCGGCGCCCCGGCTGGTGCTCGACGTGGCGACCGGCCCGGCCGGGATCGCGCTTTCGGTCGCCGCCGCGACCGGGGCGGACGTGGTGGGCGTGGACCTCAACGAGCCCATGTTGCGGGCCGGGCTGCCGCGGATCCGCCGGCCGCTGCCGGCCGGGCGGGTCCGGGTCGCCGCGGGCCGGGCCGACCAGCTCCCGTTCGCCGACGCGACGTTCGACGCGGTCACGTTCTCCTACCTGCTCCGCTACGTGGACGACCCGGCGGCGACGGTCGCCGAGATGGCCCGCTGCCTGCGCCCCGGCGGCACGCTCGCGTGCCTGGAGTTCCACGTTCCGCCGCGGCCGGCCCGGCGGGCCGCCTGGTGGTGCTACACCCGGCTGGCGCTGCCCGTGCTCGGCGGCCTCACCGGCGGCGCCGCCTGGTACCGGGTGGGCAGGTTCCTCGGCCCGAGCATCTCCGCGCACTACCGGCGGCACCCGCTGGCCTGGCACGTGGCCGCGTGGCAGGCGGCGGGGCTGACCGGGATCGGGACCGAGCTGATGAGCCTGGGCGGCGGGCTGGTCATGTGGGGGCGCAAGGGACCCGCCTCATGACGGCATCCGGGGAACGGTCGGCCTTCTACGCGGTCGGCCGGGGCACCGGCGGGCTCGGGGACTGGGTGACGCTGCTGCACCCGCCCTACACCCTGTGGCATCTGTCCTACGTGGCGATCGGCGCCGCGGTCATGCCGCACCTGTCGCTGTACCGGCTGGCCGGGACCCTGGTCGCGTTCTTCCTCGCGGTCGGCATCGGCGCGCACGCGCTGGACGAACTGCACGGCCGGCCGCTGGGCACCGGCATCGGCACCGGGGTGCTCACGGCCACCGCGGTGGCGGCGATCACCGCGGCGATGGTGCTCGGCCTGGTCGACGGGGGCTGGCGGCTGCTGCCGTTCGTGATCGCCGGGGGCCTGCTGGTGTACGGGTACAACCTGGAACTGTTCGGCGGCCTGCTGCACAGCGACCTTTGGTTCGCGGTGGCGTGGGGCGCGTTCCCCGTCCTGGTGGGCGCCTACGCGCAGCACTGGACGCTGTCGGTGGCCGCGGGGGTGGCAGCGGTGGCCGCCTTCTTCCTGTCCCTGGGCCAGCGCACGCTGAGCACGCCCGCCCGGATGCTGCGCCGGCGGGTCAGCGGGGTGGCGGTGCGGCTGACGTTCACCGACGGAACGGAGACCGAGCTTGGCCGCGCCGACCTGCTCGCGCCCATCGAGCGGTCGCTGCGCTACTTCGTGTGCGCGACCAGCGCCGTCGCGCTGGCCATGGTGCTGGCCCGGTGAGCGCCTTTGATGCCGTGGTGATCGGCGCCGGCCCCGCGGGCAGCGTCGCGGCGCTGGTGCTGGCCCGCGGCGGCGCCCGGGTCGCGCTGGCCGACAAGGCGGCCTTCCCCAGGGACAAGGCCTGCGGCGACCTGATCGGGCCCCGCGGCGTGCAGGTGCTGGCGGACCTCGGGCTGACGGTGCCGGACGCCGGCCGGGGCTCCGACCTGCTCGCGGTCGGCCCGTCCGGGCGGCGGAGCCGGCTGCCGGCCTTCACCGGCCGCAGCTACCCCGGCCACGGCATCGTGGTCCCACGGGTGGCCTTCGACCATGCGCTGCGCGAGGCCGCGCTGGCCGCCGGTGCGGTCGGCGTGCGGGCCAGGGTCACCGCCGTGGAGCGGGGGCCGGCGGGGACGGTGTCAGCGGTGCTGGCCAGCGACGGCCGGCGGCTGGCCGGGAACGTGATCATCGGCGCCGACGGGGCGCTGAGCCCGGTCGCCCGGCTGGCCGGGATGCTGGACCCGGCGGCGGCGCTGTGGGGGTTCGCGGTTCGCGCCTATGTCCGCGGCGAGGTGCCGCTGCCGCTGCTGGTCCTGCTTGAGTCGGTACCGTGGCGCATCTACCCGGGGTACGGCTGGCTGTTCCCCGGCGCGGACGGGCAGGCCAACGTGGGCATCGGGATTGGCATGGGCGGCACGCGGCGTTCCGCGCCGCTGCGGGACGACCTGGACCGCTTCACCGCGTTGCTGCGCGCGCGCGGGGACCTGCGGCCGGCCGCGGAGCCGGGCCCGGTCATCGGCGGCTGGCTGCGCATGGGCGGCACCGGTGCGCCCGCGGCCGCGGGCAACGTCCTGCTGGCCGGGGACGCGGCCGGGCTGATCAACCCGCTGCAGGGCGAGGGCATCGCGCCCGCCATGGTCAGCGGCCGGCTGGCCGCCGAGGCGGTGCTCGCGGACCCGTGCGGCGCGGGCCCGGCCTACGCCCGCGCACTGGACCAGGCGTTCGGGCGGTACCTGCCCGGCGCCAGCGCGCTGCAGCGCGCGCTGCTGCGCCGGCCGTGGGCGGCGTCCGCCGGCATGCGCCTGGTGACCGCCCCGGTCGTTCGCCGCCTGGTGGCCGGCACCTGGTCGATCTACTGGAACGGCCTGGCCGACGGCGCCGTGCCGCGCCCCGCCGCGTGGGCGGCCCGGGGCCTGGAAAAGACCGCGACGCGGCTGGCCCGGTAACGCCTCAGCTGGCCCGGTAGTTGTGCGGCTTGGAGCCCTGCAGCCGCGAGTTGGACGTGGCCGGCAGCGTGGCCGGGCTGACGAACGTGCTGCCGGTCGGGCCGGCCTCGACGGCCTCGTGGGTCGCGCTGCCGCGCAGCAGTTGGTTCCAGGTCAAGAACCACTCGGTGTACCCGTCGTCCCACGTGCCCGCGACCGGGCTCCCGGTGACGGTGATGGGGTCTCCGGGAACAGCATGGGCGTAGTACCACGTCGAGTCCTGGTAGTTCAGGTTCACGCAGCCGTGGCTGACGTTGATGGACCCCTGCTGCCCCACGGACCAGGGTGCGTAGTGGTAGTAGTTGCCGCTCCAGGTAAACCGCACCGAGTAGAACACCGGGACGTTCTTGTACCCGGGCCCGCTCATGAGGACCGGGTTTCCCTTCTCGATGGTCAGGTAGGTCCCGTTAGCCGTGTCGTCACCCGGCCTGCCGCTGCTGTCCGGCCAGACGCCGAACCGCTTGCCCTTCCAGTAGATCGTCGTGTGGTGGGTCCTGGTGCTGGTCACACCGATGAGCGAGTTACCGATGGTGAACGATTGGCTCAGGTTGGTGGTCCCGTACACCCCTGGCGCTATCTGGGCTCCGTTGAAGTGCGCGTCGAAGCTGACCTTGGTGTGCTGTGGCCAGTAGTTCCTGGTCCGGAAGTCGAGGGTCTGGCCGCCGTCCCAGTACCAGGCGCCCACCACGGGCTTGGAGCTCTTGATGTTGATCGCCTTCTCGATGCCGGCCCGGAACCTCCGGTCCACGGCCTGGCTGAAGTTGATCATGATGGGGATGCCGACACCGTAGCTCTGGTGGCCGAGGATCGTGCTGGCGGTGAACGTCCCGGCCGGGCGCTCGGTCCGGAACGTGCTCGTGGCCGTCGCGGTCTTACCGTCCGTGCCGGTCGCGGTCACGGTCACCGTGTAGCGGGTCGCGGTATGCAGCGGCCAGACCGTGTGCCAGGCCGTCTGCCCCTGGAGCGTGCCCGCCGCCGTCGCGTGGCCGGCCGTCACGCGGACGCTGCGGATCTTGCCGTGCAGCACGGTGACCGACACGCCCCGGCTGGTCTTCACGTTCGTGCTGCCGTTCGCCGGGCTGATCGCCACGCGGGCGCCGCCGCTCGCCACCGTCCTGGTCCCACCGGACGGGTTCCGGTTCGTTCCCTGGCCGGACGGCGAGGAGCCCGAGCATGCCGTCACGAGCAGGCACAGGGCACCACCGACCCCGGTGATCGCCAGCCCCGCGCGCCGGCCCCTGAGCAGGTGCCGGCCGTTCAGTGTCCGCTCCCTATCCCGCACTCTGGTCCTCCTGTGGTACCGACACAGCCACGGGGCCACGCCCCACGGCTACGGCCTCTCATCAATGCGGTGTCCTGGGCCGCCAGCGCGGATATCACCGCCGCCCTCCCCGTGTGCCGGGGAACGCGGTACCCGATCTCGGTCGATAGCCTCCGATACAGAGACGGACGAGACGGTCTGGCGGTTGCCAGCCCCCATTATGCCAACCAGACGTTGCGGGCGATGGGCCCGGTTCAACGCGACGAGGGCAGCAAGGACACAGATCGCCATTGCCGCCCACGGGACGGTATCACCAATGTGGTCGAACAGGGTGAGATGTGTCCACGAAACCAGGTTAATCCGGGCAAAAGCCACGCCGCGCCGCGCCGCGCCCAGCCAGGTCAGCTGCCGCCCCTGGGCGTCGAAGGCGGCGGTGACCCCGGTCAGCGCGGCCTGCACCACCGGCCGGCCGGTCTCCGCCGCCCGCACCGCCGACAGCGACGCGTGCTGCGCCAGCGCCCAGCTCCCCTGGAACGTCGAGTCCGAGGTCTGGTACACGATGAGCTGGGCACCGTGCAGCGTGTCCACCCGGGACATGTCGGGGAAGGCGGCCTCGAAGCAGATCAGCACGCCGAGCCGGAGCCGCCGCCCGCCGGGCAGCGGCGCGGTCATCACCCGGGCACCGTCACCGGGGATCATGTTGCTCGGCGCCGCTTTGCTGATCTTCGTCAGCCAGCCCAGCTGCTGCCGGAACGGGATGTACTCCCCGAACGGCACAAGCCGGGTCTTGGCGTAGGTGGCCACGATCCCGCCGCGGTCGACCAGCACCGCGACCTTTGACTTGCCGGCCGGGGTGTAGGAGTCCTGGTCCACCAGGATCGGGGCGCCGTCGGCGGCCGACAGCCCGCGGAGCTGGTCCAGCAGCGCGCGGTGGTACCGCAGGTCGTAGCCGATGCTGCTTTCCCCCCACACGATCAGGTCTGGGTGCCGGCGGCCCAGCCCGGCGGTCAGCCGCTGGCTGGCCGTGCCCAGCGGTGAGGGGTGCGGGTAGTAGCCCGGCTGCACCAGGGCCACGGTCACCTGCCCCGCCGGGGGCGGCGGCGGCGTGAGCGCGAACGCGAACGGGCCCGCCCCCGCCGCGATGGCCGCCGCCGCCGCGCCCAGCCCGCGCAGTGCCACGCGCGGCGCGGTGACGCAGATCACGACTCCGGTGCCGGCCGCCACCAGGGCGAAGCTGACCAGCCAGACGCCGCCGACCGAGGCCAGCGCGAGCATCGCCGGGTGCTGCCACTGGCTCGCGCCGAGCAGCGCCCACGGGCCGCCCAGCGCCTGCCAGGACCGGATCCACTCGACAAGCAGCCAGAAGCTCGGCACCACGGCCAGCGCGGCCAGGCAGCGCCCGGCGGTCATCGGCGGGCGCAGCAGCGCCCAGGCGCTCACCCCGACGCCCGCCCAGCAGGCCCCGAGGACGATCGCCACCAGCAGCAGGGCGGGCCCGATGCTGGGGGCCAGCCAGTAGTGCGCGGCCATGATGAACCCGGCGCCGAACCACCAGGCGCGCACCGCGGCCTCGCGCGCGGACGGGGCACCGCGCATCAGCAGCAGGCCGGGCACCAGGGCGGCCCACGCCAGGAATTCGAGGTTGGGCGCGGGAAAGGCGAGCACGGGGATGGCCCCGGCGGCGAGCGCACCGTAACGGGCCGGCCGGGCCAGGGAGTGCCCCAGCCGCCGCCAAAACGACATACCACCATTCTGCTGCGGCCGGGCGCGGGCCGGGCCCGCGCCACGTCACGCCTCGGTAGCGATCAGGGCAGCCCTGGCGCGCCGGGCCGCGGCCCAGCCGTACGCCGCCCAGCCAAGCGCCGCCACGGTGAGCGCGGTGATCAGGTATTCGGGCCCGGCGCCGAGGCGGTCGGCCAGGGTGACCGTCCGCAGCAGCGGCACCCGCGCGTCGAGGATCGCCGGCCGCCAGGTACCGGTGCGGGCCACCAGGGTGCCGTCCGGCGCGATGACCGCGCTCACCCCGGTCGTGGAGGCGACCACCACGACCCGGTCTGACTCCACCGCCCGGACCCGGGCCATCGCCAGTTGCTGCAGGCTCTCGCCGAGCTGCCCGTCCACCTCGAACGTGGCGTCGTTGGTCTGCACGGCCAGCAGGTTCGCCCCGGCCCGCACCTCGGAGGAGACCAGGCCGTCGAAGCCGACCTCGTAGCAGATGACGTCGCCGAGCCGGATCCGGCCGGTGTGGAAGACCACGGCGCGCCGCCCGGCGGTGAAGTTCTGCGGCTGCAGCGCCACCAGCGAGGTGACGTGCGACAACAGCCCACGGAACGGGATGTACTCCCCGAACGGGACCAGTTGCCGCTTCACGTACAGCGGGCCGGGGCCGCGACCGGGGGTCCACAGCTGCCCGGCGTTGCGCAGTGGGTCCCTGAGTACCTCGCCGACCAGTACCGGCCGGTCGATGGCGCGCACCGCCGCGGCGATCGCCGCATGCACCGCGGGGTAGCGCCGGGGGTCCAGGTCGGTGGAGTTCTCCGGCCAGATCACCAGGTCCGGCGCTGGCCTGGTGCCGGCGCGCACCTGCGCGGCCAGCCGCTGCGTGGCCGCGGCGTGGTTCTGCGTCACGGTCGCGGCCCGGAGCAGTTCGGGAAGGTTCCCGGCGTGCGGCACGTCGCCCTGGATGGCGGCGACCGTGGCCATCGCGGTCCCGGCGGGCACCGGGTCCACCGGCAACAGCCAGCCCGCCAGCGCCAGTCCCGCCGCCCCCGCCAAGGCCAGCGCGGGCACCAGGCGGCGGCGCGGCGCACCCGCCGGGCCGGGCGCGAGCAGCAGCCAGGCGAGCGTGCTGCCGGCGAGCGCGAGGACGAAGGACAGCAACGGCGCCCCGCCGATCGCGGCCCACGGCGCGGTGGGCGCGCCCGCCTGGCTCATGGCCAGCCGGCCCCACGGGAACGCGTACGGCCACCGGTCGCGCAGCGCCTCGGCGGCCACCCACCACCCGGCGACGGCCACCGGCCAGGCCCGCAGCGACAACAGCACCCGCTGGCCCACGGCGAGGACGGCGAAGATCACCGCCTCGGCGATGGCCAGCGCGGCCCAGGCGTACCAGGCCAGGTTGATCAGCCAGGAGATCAGCGGGACGAACAGCGCGAGCCCGAACAGCAGCCCGGCCACGAAACTGGCCCGCAGGGTCCGGCCCTGCAGCGCCAGCACCAGCAGCGCCGGGCCCAGGGGAGCCAGCGGCCAGGCCCCCACCGGGGGAAACGCGGCGGTCAGCGCCAGCCCGCCGGCCACCGCGGCCAGCAGCGCCCAGCCGAGCGCGAGGCGCGGCGCACCGGGCAGCCCACGCTGGCCGGGCAGCCGGCGCTCCACCGGCTCGGGCGCACCGGGCAGCCCACGCTGGCCGGGCAGCCGGCGCTCCACCGGCTCGGGCGCACCGGGCGGGCGCCGCGGACCGGCGGGCGCGGCAGCAGGCGCCGGCCCGGCATCGCCGCCCGTGGCCAGCGAGGCCGTAGGGGGGCCAGCGGCCGTGGGCAGGCCAGCGGGAGTACCGTCCGGGCTGGTCAGCGTGATCACCCTCCCCGCCTGCCGCACGGCGGACACGACACCTTGAGCGTAGCCGCGCCGTGCACCGGGCCAGCACCACGGGCTTTCATCACGCATCATGTGATCGTCCGTGATAATCTCGCCACCTTCCGTGTTCATGCGGAGAAGGATGCCGGTGCTGGACGCAACCGGCACAGGGGCGGACATGATCACCATTCGGTACGCGGCCCTGCCGGAGGGCTTACACGCGCGGGCCGAGGCGCAGGGCCGGCGCACGGTCATCTACCTGCGCCCCGGCCTGACCGCCGAGCAGCGACGGCTGAGCCTGCGCCGGGCCAGGCAATCCGCCAGGATGGGCTACGGTCCCCGGCTGTCCGGGCCGGGCGTGGCGCTGGCCGTCGCCCGCCACGTCGCCGCCGGGACGCTGCGGAACCTGGCCGCCGCGGTGCGCAGGCACCCGATCGGGTTCCTGCTGCTGTCCGCGGGGTTCGCCGCGCTGGTGACCTGGTACGCGCTGTTCGTCACGGTGTCCGTGCGCCTGATGCTGGGCCCGGCACCCGTCCCCAGCAGCACCCCCACCCCCAGTGCCTGCGTCACCGTGGGCGCGGCCCGCACCTGCCGGTAGCGCCGGGCGGCGGCGCGGCCCGCACCGGCGCCGTCCCGGTAACCTGCACCGGGACGTGCCGCAGGGAAGGGGGTCGCCGTGAGCCGCCGGGGCTGGGCGCTGTTCGCGCTGATGAGCATCATCTGGGGCGTGCCCTACCTGCTCATCAAGGTGGCGGACGCCGGCGTCGCGGTTCCCGTCCTGGTGTTCGCCCGGGTGGGCGTGGGCGCGCTTGTGCTGCTGCCCCTCGCCATCCGCCGCGGCCAGATCCGCGTGCTGGCCGGGCACTGGCGGTGGCTGGCGGTGTTCGCGGTGGCCGAGATCATGCTGCCCTGGGCGCTGCTGTCGGACGCGGAGCGGCGCCTGTCCAGTTCGCTGACCGGCCTGCTGATCGCGGTGGTCCCGATCATCGGGGTGGTCCTGGCCCGGGTGACCGGCGGCCCGGAGCGGCTCACCGCGGTCCGCTGGGCGGGCCTGCTGGCCGGGCTCGGCGGCGTGGCGCTGCTGGCCGCCCCGCACCTGGCAGGCGGCGGCGCCTGGCCGGTCGCCGAGGTGATCCTCGTCGCGCTGGGCTACGCCACCGGGCCGCTGATCGCCAGCCGGAAGCTCGGCGACCTTCCGGGCCTGGGGATGACGGCGGTCTGCCTGGCCGCCGCCACCGTGGTGTACTCCCCGGCCGCGGCGCTGACCTGGCCGGGGCGGCTGCCCTCGGCCTCGGTGCTCGCCTCGCTCGCCGCGCTCGCCCTGCTCTGCACGGCGCTGGCGTTCGTGCTGTTCTTCCGGCTCATCGCCGAAGTGGGCCCGGCCAGGGCGACGGTGATCACCTACGTGAACCCGGCCGTCGCGGTCGCCCTCGGGGTGGGCGTGCTCGGCGAGCCGCTGACGCCCGCGATCCTGGGCGCGTTCGTGCTGATCCTCTCCGGGTCGGTGCTGGCCACCAGGTCCGGCCTGCCAAGGCTGCGGCCGGCCCCGGGCCCGTCGCGGCCCGCCCCGGACCCGCCCGCGCGGCACCTCCGATCGGCCGACCGGCCCCCCGTCCGCGACTAGGATGACGACGGTGATAGATCTCAAGGCCGCCCGGCAGGATCCGGGGCGCTACCGGGCCGCGCTGGACCGCCGCGGCGCCGCCGCCGACTTCGACGCGCTGCTCGCCGTGGACGCCCGGTGGCGTGAGCTGACCGAGCGGGCCGAATCCCTGCGCTCCGAGCAGAAGCGGTCGTCCAAGGCCGGGCCGCCCGGGCCCGGGCAGCGCGCAGAGCTGAAGCGGCTCGCCGACGAGCTGAGCAAGGCACAGGGTGAGCTGGCGCTCGCCGACCACGAGCGGAACGCGCTGCTCGCCCGCATACCGAACCTGCCCGACGCGACCGCGGCCGACGGCATGGCCGAGGAGGATTCGCAGGTCCTGCGCGAGTTGGGCGAGCGGCCGGCGTTCATCTTCACCCCCCGCGACGCGACCGAACTCGGCTCCAGGCGCGGCTGGATCGACATGGCCAGGGGTGCCAAGCTGGCCGGCTCCCGGTTCGCCTACCGGATCGGCGACGTGGCCCTGGCCGAGCTGGCGCTGTACCGGTTCGTCCTGGACAAGCTGGTGGGCCTCGGCTTCCTGCCGGTGCTCCCGCCGGTGCTGGCGGGGGAGCGGGCCATGTACGGCACCGGGTTCTTGCCCACCGAGGAGTCCAACCTCTACCGCCTGGAAAAGGACGACCTGTACCTGACCGGCACCTCCGAGGTCGCCCTGGCCACGATCCACGCCGAGGAGCGGCTGGAGGAGGCCGACCTGCCCGCCCTGTACGCGGGGTACACCACGAACTTCCGCCGCGAGGCGGGCGCCGCGGGCAAGGACACCAAGGGCATGTTCCGGGTGCACCAGTTCGACAAGGTGGAGATGTACGTGTACTGCCTGCCCGAGGAGTCCGTGGAGTTCCACGAGCGGCTGCTCGGCTACGAGGAGGAGATCGCCCAGGCGCTGGGCCTGCCCTACCGGGTGATGAACATCGCCGTCGGCGACCTCGGCGCGTCCGCCGCCAAGAAGTACGACATCGAGGCCTGGTTCCCGGTGCAGCAGCGGTACCGGGAGATCACCTCGTGCTCGAACACCACCGACTACCAGGCCCGCCGGCTGAACATCCGGTACCGCCACCGCGCCGGCCTCGAGTTCGTGCACACGCTCAACGGGACCGGGGCCACCGCCAGGGCGCTGCTGTCGATCATGGAGAACTTCCAGGACGAGGGCGGCAAGGTGGCCGTGCCCGAGGTGCTCCGCGCCTTCGGCGCGCCGGCCACCCTGGGCCGCGGCGGCGAATAGCCACCAGGCCGCGACCGCCTGGGCCGCGGCGCCCGCGGCCGGGCGCCGCGTCAGCCGGCGAGGCGGGCCGCCAGCGCCGTCCCATCGGGCACGCCGAGGCCGGTGCACGCGTCCCAGCCGGGCCCCGCCTGGTACGCCCCGTTGTTGCCCTGGGTGATGTCGCGGAATCCCGCCGTGGCCGCCCCAGCGCTAACCCCCGCGTACAGCAAGGGCTGCATCAGGCCGAACGAACTGCCCCTGGCCTGCGCGAGCCGGCAGATGAGCGCCGCCCACAGCGGGGCCACCGCGCTGGTGCCGCCGACCACCGCGGACTGCCCGTCCACCAGCACCTGGTAACCCGTTGCCGGGTCGGCGTTGCCCGCGACGTCGGGCACGCCCCGGCCGGGCGTGCCGGTCCCGGCCTGGCCGGGCACCCCGGCCGAAGCCTGCCAGCCGGGCAGGCCGAACGTGTCGCTGACCCCGCCCCCGGTGGCGCCCCTGGACCCGTCGTTCCAGACGGTCTCCGCGGATACCAGGCCGGTGGCGGCGTTCACCTGCAGGCTGGTGCCGCCGCAGGCGAGCGCGTTCGGGCTGGACGCGGGGAAGTCGGCGTGGGGCTTCCCGTCCTGCACCCGGTCGCCGCTGCCGTTGTCACCGGCGGCCGCGGTCACACTGACGCCGAGCGCGGCGGCGTCGGCGAACGCCTGGTCCAGCGCGGCGCGGGCCTGGCCGGTCCAGGAGTCCTCGGACTGCCCCCAGCTGATGCTCACCACCGTCGGCGTCGGGTTCGCGTGCACCGCCGTCGTCACCGCGTCCACGAAGCCGCGGTCGGTGTTGGGCGCGAAGTAGACGACCTGGCCGGCGCCCGGGGCCACGGCCCCGGCGACCTCGATGTCCAGCAGCACCTCGCCGTCGGCGCCCTGCGGGTCCTGGCCCGCCACGTTCGACGCACCGTCCACCCCCACCGCCGTCACCACGGGAAGGGTGATGCCCAGGCCGGAGAAGTAGGCGCCGAGGTCCGCGGCGCCGAACCCGCCGCCAAGCTCGATGATGGCGATGGTCTGCCCGGTGCCGTCGGTGCCCGCGGGGAAGCCGTAGGCCTGCGCGACCTGGACCGGGGTGTAGGAGGCCGGGGCCGGCGCCCCCACCGCCTCGGCCTCGGCGCCGGAGGCCCGCCTGATCTGCGGCGAGGCCTGGGGGCGGTCGTCCAGGCCGAGCACGGCGAGCACCACGCCGTCCAGTTCGGCGGGCACCTGCAGGCCGCCGACCCGGTAGCGGTGCTGCGCGGTGCCCCCGCTTGCCGCCGGGTGGGGCGCGCTGACCCGGCGCAGTGTCGCGCCGAAGGCGCGCGAGAAGGCGGAGATCGGGCCGGCCACGGTGACCCGGCGGGCCCCGGCGTCCGCCCCGGTGACCTCGATCCCGAACCGGCCGAGCACGTCGCGGATCAGCGCCAGGTCCGCCGGGTCGGTGCCGTGCCTTGCCGCGAGCTCGTCCCGGCTGATCGTCGCCGGGCCGGTGACCAGGTCGGCCGGCAGCCCTTCCCGGCGGCGGGTGATCAGCGTCACCTCGATCCGTTCGGAGCCGTCCAGCTCACCGGCTGGCTCGGCGCCGGCCACGGGCCCCCGCTCGCTGCCGGGCAACGGCACAAAGGAATTCTCGGGCATGATCTGCTCCCCTGACTCGGGCGCCAGCTGGCCCCGGCGCACGGTCCCCGTTGGTCCCGCCATTATGATGCCCCTTTTGGGCCGGCGCTGAAAGCCTCATCGGCAAAGCCGGCGCCCGCCAATGCGCGCCGTTCTTTATCGTGACCCTTTTCCCGCGGCCCGCCGGGGCGGCGGCGTGGGCTACCAGACGTCCCCGTCGCGCCAGTCGCAGGTCAGCTCGCCGGACGCATCCAGCGGGACCGCCAGCTCGAACACGTACAGGCAGCCGTCGTCCTGCGGGGTCGGCCGGATCCCCGCCGGGGTGAGCGCCGAGGACGGCCCCTGCCACAGCTTCCAGCCGCGGGCCGCGTAGAAGCCCGCGCCCTCGTCGGTGGCCCCCAGCGCGCCGAGGTCGTACGCACCGCGCAGCACCCGCTCCAGCGCGCCCATCACGGCCGCGCCGTGCCCCTCCCCCCGGCGGTCCTGGCGCACCGCGACGGCCTCGACGTACCCGGCCCGCAGCGCGCGCCCCCGGTGCAGCAGCCGGCGCTGGATCACCGAGCCGTGCCCGATCAGCGCGGGCCCGTCCCAGACCAGGGCGTGCACCCCGCCGAGGGCATGTTCCCAGTCGGCCTCGGTCACCTCCCCGTTGAACACCTCGTCCAGCAGGGCGCGGGCCGCCCCGAGGACGGCGGGACCCAGGTCAGCGGTGTGCGCCGTGCGCAGCTCAGCCACCCGGCCATCCTCGCCGAAGCCGGCCCTGCCGGTCGATCCCATTCCGGCGCGGCGGGACTAGTTCCACCGCTCGAACGGCTCTTCGATGTGCTCCCCGGCCAGGAACGCCGGCAGCAGTTCGGGCAGCCGGCCGGGGTAGAAGCGGTGCCGGCTCGCGGTGATCTCGGGCACCTGCCACCAGCGGAACGTGACGAAGTCCTCCACCTCCTGTGGTGTCCGGCCGCCGTCGACGATGACCGGCCGGTCCGCCGCCAGCCGGGCCAGCACCACCACCTCGTGCTGGAGCCGCCGTTTGCCGCGCGACACCCAGGTGCTGTCGCGCCGCCACGACGGCGCGCGCACCTGCCCCGGGTCGAGGATCAGGCCGGTTTCCTCGCGGATCTCCCGTACCGCCGCATCCACGTACGACTCGCCGGGGCCGATCCCCCCGCCCGGCAGTTCCCACCAGCCATCCGGTGTCTGGTCCGGGGTGAGCACGTGAAACAGCAGGACCCGCCCGGCGCTGTCGGTGAGCACCACGCGCACCGCGTCGCGTTCGAGGTCGTAACGCAGTTCCTCCACCCGCTCAGCCTAGACAGCGGGTGAGGCGGGCGCCGGCCAGCGCGGTGGCCCGGCTGCCCGTCGGGCCGGCGGCCGTGGCCGGTCCGGTGAGCGACGGTTCCTCCTGCCACTGGTCGAGGGGCAGGGGGGCCCAGATCGTGGTGTAGGCACCGGAACGCTCCTCGCGCATCACCTGCCAGTGGTCCGCGATCATCCCGAGCACCTGCCGGTTCTCGGCCAGCACCTCCATGACCATGGTGGTCGCGCCCCGGGCGCGGGCCCGGCCGACCAGTTGCCGCATCAGCGCCGCACCCACGCCCCGGCCCTGGTAGGCGTCCGCCACGACCACGCCGATCTCGGTCGGCACGGCGCCGCCGGGACCGGGCCGGTCGGCGGCCATGGCGTGGCCGATGATCACGCCGTCGCAGGTGGCCACCAGCGCGTCGGTGCGGGCGTCACCGCCCGCCAGGATGCGCACCATGGCCCCGCTGTCCGACGGGGCCCCGGTGAAGAACCTCAGGTAGCGGCTACGTGGTGACAGGCCGGCGAGGAACTCGCGGATCGGCTCGTGATCGCGGTCGCAGGGCCGGCGTATCGCAAAATTCCCGATCCGCCGCGTGCCTACCTGGGTTCGACTCACGAACCCAGACTTCACCAAGGTTGCTGAGTCTGTCAACTAGATTTAGCATGCATCCATGACACCGCGGCCCTGGATCCTCGACTACGACACCGCCAACTGCACGATCGGCGCGGCGGTGAGCCAGATCGGCGAGAAGTGGACCTTCCTGGTCCTGCGCGAGGCGTTCAACGGGGTCCGCCGGTTCGAGGACATGCGGCGCCGCACCCAGGCACCCCGCCAGGTGCTCAGCGACCGGCTGTCCCGCCTGGTCGCCGACGGGTTGCTGCGCCGCGTGCCGTACCAGGAGCGCGGCCAACGCGCCCGGCTCGAATACCGGCTGACGCAGAAGGGGCTGGACCTGTACCCGGTGCTCGTCGCGCTGATGGAGTGGGGGGACAAGTACGCGGCCGGGCCCGCCGGGCCCCAGTTGCAGCTCACCCACCGCGACTGCGGGGCCGGTGTCCAGCTGCAGCTCGCCTGCACCGACGGGCACGTGCTGGACTCGCCGCGGGAGGTCACCCCGCTGCCCGGGCCGGGCGCCCGCAAGATCGCCTGACGCCGGCCGCCCCCGGGAGCCGGGGGCGGCGGCACGCAGATCCGCCACGCCCTGCTCCCCGCCGACAGCAACGCATGACCTTTCTGACCGCCGCCTGCGCTGCGGCGGGAATCCCCTTGCGCACGGGAATCCCCTGGCGCTGCGGGAATCCCTTGATCGAAAACCAGATGGCGCCGCATTCTCCTCAATTTCGCGGATTCTTTCCCTGCCCGCATTCCCCCGGCCCGCAGCTCGGTTACATCGCGTGGACGGCCGGCAACAGCCCCGTGACCTTGACATATATCGAATTTATGTTCGATAGTGTCAAGGTGAAAGCGGGGATCACACGAGTCACACGGCTATCAGCGCGGGGAAATGAGGGCGCCGCGCTGGCGGTCGGTAATCCCACGGCCGGCAATCCGCCGGCCGGTATTCCGCCCCCTGGTCATCCGCCGGCCGGTCATCCGCCCCCTGGCTATCCGCCGGCCGGTCATCCGCCGGCCGGCGCGCTGCCGGTGCTGCCCGCCCTGGGCGAACTGCTGCCGGGCGGGCTGGCCCGCGGTTCGGTGGTGGCGGCCGGGCGCTGGAGCCTGCTCTGCCTGGCCCTGGCCGCGGGCGCGTCGGTGGCCGGGGCCTGGTGCGCGGTGGCCGGGGTGCCGCAACTGGGGGTGAGCGCGGCGGCCGGTGTGGGCCTGGACCCCGCCCGGCTGCTGCTGGTCGCGGACCCGGGCACGGCCTGGCCGCAGGTGGTGGCCTCGCTGCTGGACGGTTGCGAACTGGTGCTGCTGCGCCCCCCCGGCCACGCGCCCGCCCAGGTGCGGCGGCGGCTGGAGGCTGTGCTGCGCCGCTGCGGCGGCGTGCTCGTCGTGGCCGGGGACTGGGACGGCGCCCAGGCACGGCTGCTCGTCACCCGCCAGGAATGGGCCGGGATCGAGGCCGGTCACGGGCGGCTGCGGGCACGGCGGGTGCTGGTGGTGGCGGACGGCCGGGGAGCCGCGGCGCGGCCGCGGACCCGGTGGCTGTGGCTGCCGGGCCCGGACGGCTCGGTCGGCCTTGCGGACGAAGCGATCACGGAAATGCGGGACACCGGGTGACCATGCCGAGCCCTGCCCGGGTGCTGGTGGTGCGCTGCCCGGAGTGGCCGGTGCCGCCGGACCCGGACTCCGGGCGGGCCTTCGAGCGGGTGGTGTCCCTGGTGGAGGAACTCTGCGCCCGGGTGGAGGTGCTGCGGCCGGGTGACTGCGCGATCGGTGCCCGCGGCCCGGCCCGGTACTTCGGCGGGGAGGAGGCGCTCGCCGGGAAGATCGTCGAGGCGGTGACCGGCGGTGGCTTCGCCTGCCAGGCGGGCGTCGCCGACGGGTTGTTCGCCGCGCAACTCGCCGCCCACGCCGCGGCGCCGGGCACGGCCTCGATCGTCCCCGCCGGGCAGGCGCGGGAGTTCCTTGCCCCGTACCCGGTCAGCGTGCTGGACAGCGAGGAGCTGGGGCTGGACGGCGGTGAGATGGCGGAACTGCTGCCCCGGCTGGGCATCGTGACGCTGGGGGAGTTCGCACGGCTGCCCGCCGTCCAGGCGGTGAACCGGTTCGGCGCGGCGGGAGGGATCGCGCACCGGCTGGCGCGCGGCCTGGACCCCCGCCCGCTGGCGGCCCGCCCGCCCCCGGCCGACCTGTCGGTCAGCGCCGAGTTCGACCCGCCGGCCGAACTGGCCGAGCCCGTGGTGTTCGCCGCGAAGGCGCTCGCCGAGCGGATGCACGACGGCCTCGCCGGCCGGGGCCTTGCCTGCGTGCGCGTCCAGGTGCAGGTGATCAGCGAGGACGGGCAGGAACACGCGAGGCTGTGGCGGCACGACGGGCTGCTGTCCGCCCTGGCGGTGGCCGAACGGGTCCGCTGGCAGCTGGCCGGCTGGCGCGCGGGCGGGGAAGGGCCGGGCCCCGGCGGGATCGCCCTGCTCAGGCTGGCCCCCGACCTCCTCGTCCGCGCCCACGGCCGGCAGCTCGGCCTGTGGGGCGACGCGGTCGTCAGCGACCAGGTCGCCCGTGCCGCCCTGCGGGTGCAGGGCATGCTCGGCCACGGCGCGGTGACACGCCCGGTGCCCTCCGGCGGCCGCGGCCCGGCCGAGCAGGCCACGCTGGTCCCGTTCGGGGACGCCCGCGACCCGGAACACCCGCCGGGCCGGCCCTGGCCGGGGCGGATTCCCGTGCCGGTGCCGGCCACCGTGTGCCAGGACCCGCTGCCCGCCAGGGTCAACGACGCCGCCGGCGCCCCGGTCACCGTCACCGGGCGCGCCCGCCTCTCCGCGCCCCCGGCCCGCATGTCGGCCGGCGGCGGGCCATGGCGGGCGATCACCGCCTGGGCCGGGCCCTGGCCCGTCGCCGAACGCTGGTGGCGCCCCCAGGCCGCCCGCCGGCGGGCCAGGTTCCAGCTGGTCACCGAGGACGGGGCCGCCTGGCTGGCCGCCGTGCAGGACGGCCGCTGGCAGATCGAGGCGAGGTATGACTGAGAGGCGGGTCATGGGACGGGCGTGAGAGAGACGGGTCATGGGGCGGGTGTAAGAGAGACAGGTCATGGGGTGGGATAACCCGCCGGTCTCATGGCGGGAACTGCACCGGCGGCTGTCCTGGGGCACCGGCGAGCCGGCGGACCATGCCGAACCAGACCCGCCGCGCCGGGTCATCCACCTGCCCGCCCCCGCGGCGGCTGACGGCCCCGGCAGCGCCCCGCCCTGGGCCGAGCTGCACTGCCACTCGTCCTACAGCTTCCTGGACGGCGCCTCCAGCCCCGCCGAACTGGTCGCCGAGGCGGCCCGGCTCGGCCTGGAAGCCCTGGCCATCACCGACCACAACGGCATGTACGGTGTGCCGCAGTTCGCCCAGGCGGCCGCCAAGCTCACCGAGCAGACGGGCATCAGGCTCGGCACGGTCTTCGGCGCCGAGCTGAGCATCGGTGCAGAGCGGCCCCCCGGAGCCGGGATCGAACGGGCGGGTGCTCCCGACCCCGCGGGCCGGCACCTGCTCGTGCTCGCCCGGGACCCGGCCGGGTACCGGCGGCTGTGCTGGGCGATCAGCGTCGCCCAGCTCGCCGGGGGCGAGAAGGGCCGCCCCGTGTACGACCTGGAGCAGCTCGCCGGAGGTCACGGCGGGCACTGGGTTGTCCTCACCGGCTGCCGCAAGGGCGCGGTCCGCGCCGCGCTCGCCGCCGAAGGCCCCGGGGCGGCGCGCAGAGAACTCGAAACGCTCCGCGACGCCTTTGGCCGCGACAACGTCGTGGCCGAACTGGCCGGCCACGACCTGCCCGAGGACGACGAGCGCAACGACGCCCTCTACCGGCTGGCTCGGGACACCGGCACCACGGCGATCGCCACCGGCAACGTGCACTACGCCTCCCCCGGCGACGCCCGCCTCGCCGAGGCGCTGGCCGCCGTCCGGGCCCGGCGCAGCCTGGACGAGATGGACGGCTGGCTGGCCGCCTCCGGCGGCGCGTACCTGCGGTCCGGCGCGGAGATGGCACACCGGCTGCGCCGCTACCCCGGTGTTGGCGAAAACACCACAAGGCTGGCCCGGGACTGCGCGTTCGAGTTCGGCGTGATCGCACCCAAGCTCCCCGACTTCCCGGTCCCCGGCCGGCACACCGAGGCGACCTGGCTGCGCACGCTGGTGGCCAAGAAGGCCCCGCACCGCTACGGGCCGCCGCACGCCGAACGGGTGAAGGGCGCCTACGCCCAGATCGCCCGGGAGCTCAAGGTGATCGACGACCTGGGGTTCCCCGGGTACTTCCTGATCGTCCACGACATCGTCCGGTTCTGTGAGGAAGCGGGCATCCTGTGCCAGGGCCGTGGCAGCGCCGCGAACTCGGCCGTCTGCTACGCGCTGGGGATCACCAGCGTCGATCCCGTTTTGCATGAATTGCTTTTCGAGCGGTTCCTGTCGGCGGGCCGGGACGGGCCGCCGGACATCGACCTGGACATCGAGCACCGCCGCCGCGAGGAGGTCATCCAGTACGTCTACGGCAAGTACGGCAGGGACAAGGCGGCCCAGGTCGCCAACGTGATCACCTACCGGCCGCGGATGGCGCTGCGCGACGCAGGCCGCGCCCTCGGCTATGACAGCGAGCAGCAGGACAGGTGGGCGAAACAGGTCGGGCCGCGTGAGTACGGGCCCGGCCAGCCGATCCCGCCGGACGCGGAGGTCCCCGAGCCGGTCACCGCGCTCGCCGCGCGGATGCAGCGGCTGCCCCGGCACCTGGGCATCCACTCGGGCGGCATGGTGATCTGCGACCGACCGGTGGGGGAGGTGTGCCCGGTGGAGTGGGCGCGGATGCCGGGCCGGTCGGTGCTCCAGTGGGACAAGGACGACTGCGCGTTCGCCGGGCTGGTCAAGTTCGACCTGCTGGGCCTCGGCATGCTGACCGCGCTGCGGGACTGTTTCGAGCTGGTGGCCGCGCATCACGGGGTGCGCTGGAACCTGCACTCGCTCCCGCAGGAGGACCCCGGCGTATACGACATGCTGTGCGCGGCGGACACCGTCGGGGTGTTCCAGGTCGAGTCCCGCGCGCAGATGGCGACGCTGCCCCGGCTGCGGCCGAGGAAGTTCTACGACCTGGTGGTGGAGGTCGCGCTGATCCGGCCCGGCCCGATCCAGGGCGGCTCGGTGCACCCGTACATGCGCCGCCGCAACGGAGCCGAGGAAGCCACGCTGCCGCATCCGTCGATGCGCCGCGCGCTGGGCAAGACGCTCGGGGTTCCGCTGTTCCAGGAGCAGATGATGCAGCTCGCGATCGACTGCGCCGGGTTCAGCCCGGCCGGCGCCGACCGGCTGCGCCAGGCGATGAGCTCCAAGCGCGGCCCGGAGCGGATCGAGGAACTGCGCGAGGCGATGCTGACCGGGATGGCGGCCCGCGGCATCGGCGACGAGGTCGCCAGGGACATCTACGCCAAGGTGCTGGCGTTCTCCAGCTACGGCTTCCCCGAGTCGCACGCGATCAGCTTTGCCTACCTGGTCTACGCGAGCGCGTGGCTGAAGTGCTACTACCCGGCGGCGTTCACCGCGGCGCTGCTGCGCGCACAGCCGATGGGCTTCTACTCGCCGGCCAGCCTGATCGGCGACGTGCGCAGGCACGGCGTGCAGGTACGCGGCGTGGACGTGAACGCCAGCGGGATCCTCGCCACCCTGGAAGGAGATTCGCTGAAATACGATCCGGCCCCGGTACCCCCCGTCCCCGCCGCGGCCGGATCCCCCGGTACCCGGGAGCAGGTCCCGTCCGGCGGGCGCCCGGTGCCGGGGCAGCCCGCGATCCGGCTCGGCCTGGCCGCGGTGCGGAACCTGGGCACCGACCCCGCCGCCCGCATCGTGGCGGGCCAGCCGTACGCCGGGCTTGAGGATTTCGCCCGCCGCACCGCCCTGCCCGCCCGGGCGCTGGAGGCCCTGGCCATGGCGGGCGCGTTCGGCTGCTTCGGGGTGCCGCGGCGGGAGGCGCTGTGGTCGGCCGGGGCGGCCGCGACCATCCGGGCCGGCCAGCTGCCCGGCACCACCGTCGGCCTGGACGCGCCGCCGCTGCCCGCGATGACCGCGGCCCAGGAGACCTTCGCCGACCTGTGGGCCACCGGGACCTACGGCACCCACCCGGTGGCGCACGTCCGGCAGCGGCTCGCACACGACGGGGTGATCCCCGCCGCCGCGCTGCGCACCGCCCGGCCGGGCGCGGCCGTGGTGGTGGCCGGGCTGGTCACCCACCGGCAGCAGCCGGGGACCGCGCGCGGGGTGGTGTTCTTGAGCCTGGAGGACGAGACCGGGATGGCGAACGTGATCTGCCCGCCGGGGGTGTGGCAGCGGTACCGCCGGATCGCCATGGACGCCAGCGCGCTGCTGGTCTACGGCCGGGTGGAGCGCCTGGACGGCTCGGTCAGCCTGCTCGCCACCCGGCTGCGGCGGATGCGGGTGGCGGCCGCCGCCCCCAGCCGCGACTTCCGCTAACCGCCCCGCTCCGCCAGGTCCTGCCAGGTCCGGCCGCTGCGCACGCTCGCGGGCCGCTGCGCGGCGATGTCGGAGCCGGGCCGCGCGTGCTCGTCGCGGGCCTTGACCAGCACCCAGCGCCGCGGGCCGGTGCGGGTCAGCGCGAAACCGCCGGCCAGCTTGCTGCCGTGCGCCACGAACGACAGGTGGCCCGGCTCGTCCCTGGTGATCTCGGCCGGGCCCTCGTCCCAGATGATCACCGCGCCGCTGCCGCGATGGGCATCGGGGTGCACGCCCTCGAACTCGCCCGCCTCCAGGGTGTGGTCCTCGACCGGCACGGCCAGCCGGCGGACCGCCGGGTCCAGCGACGGCCCCTTGGGCACCGCCCACGAGCGCAGCACGCCGCCCGCCTGCACCCGCAGGTCGAAGTGCAGCGTCGTCGCGTCGTGAAGCTGCACGACGAACCGGGACGCGGTCACCTGCCCGACGCTACCGCCGGCCCACGCGCCCGCCGCCACCCCCGCGTGGCGTGGGCCTTTGCCGTCCCGTCCGGCGCCGCCCGCGCTTGTTCGTGGTGTGCGGCTGCCACGAAGGCCGGTCAGGCCGCCGACGGGGCATAACCTCCGGGCCCGCTGCGGCGTCACAGTCGGCAGACAGGTAGCGGGAGGTTGTCATGTCCCTGGGTGTCACACGGCGGCTCGCGGCCGCCGGAGTCCTTGCCGTCGCGGCCGGCTTGCTCGTCACGGCCACCATGCCCGGCGCGGCCGGCGCGAGCCAGCCGCGGAGCGCCAGCCCGCAGCACCGGCAGATCGGTGCCGCGCAACTGAGCAGGTTCAAGGTGGTCCTCACCGTTACCCGGGGCCCGGGACAGCCACCCACGGCCACGCTGACCGCGGCCGGATACCGGCGCTCCAGCGCCGGCTGGCAGCTCATCGCGGTCAAGCGGATCGGGGCGCCGAACCAGTGGTTCTGGTACGCGGTGCAGACATGCTCGCTCAACGTCACCCAGTTCCAGGGCGTGAGCCCGGTGCAGGCCGTTGCTGCGATCAAGGTCAGCCTGCTGGCCACCCCGGCACTAGGCTGCACTAAGCCGTTCGGCGAGCACTGGACGCCGTAACCGCGTCCTCCCACGATTTCAACGGCGGTGGCGATGGCGTTCAGCGCGGCAAGCGGACCGATCCGGCGGGCGGGCGTATCCGCCCTCATCCTGGGCCTGGCCGCGGCCGGGGCTACACCGGCCACGCCGGCCGCGGCGGCCGGCCGGCCGGGCCCGAGTCCAGGCGTGGCGCGTGCCCCGGGGGTGGCCTGGCCGGCGTTCCCGGCCGGGCTGTGGCGGCCCGCTCACGCCCCGGGAAGCTGGGGGCCGCTCAAGGCCGCGCCGGTCAGCGCCGCCTCGAACGGCCTCCCCGCGGCGCCGGTCGGCCCGGCGCCCGCGGGCGGCCTGTGGCGGATCCAGCACACCCCCAACCCGGTCGTACACAACGGCATGCTGGACGCCATCTCCTGCGCCAGCCCCGGCACGTGCATCGCGGTCGGCGGCTATGAGAACCGGGCCGGCACCCAGGTCACCCTGGCGGAGGCGCGCACCCGCACCGGCTGGCGGGTTCAGGCAACGCCCGTTCCGGCCGGGGCGCTGCTGAGCAACCTCTTCGGGGTGTCGTGCACCGCGCCCGATGCCTGCACCGCGGCGGGCTACTACGTCGACGCCGCACGGCGGATCCGGCCGCTGGCGGAGCGGTGGAACGGCGCCGCCTGGACCCTCCAGGCCGTGCCCAGCCCGGCGGCGCGCCCCGAGGCCGGTTTCTTCGCGGTCTCGTGCGCCACGGCGCGGGCGTGCACCGCGGTCGGGGCGGAGACCAGCACCAACGGCAACACCACGTCGCTGGCCGAACGGTGGAACGGCGCCACCTGGAGCATCCAGCCCGTCGCCGCGTCCGCCGGCTCGCTGGCCAGCGAGCTGCTCGCGGTGTCCTGCCCCGCCGCGGCGGCCTGCACCGCCGGGGGAAGCGAGATCGACTTCACCCAGACGCCGGTGCCGCTGGCGGAGCGCTGGAACGGCACGAGGTGGAGCGCCGAGGCCGTGCCCAGCCCGGCCGGGTCCGTCGGCGCCGGGTTCAGCGGAGTGTCGTGCCGCGGACCGGCCGCCTGCACCGCCGCGGGCAGCTACGGCACCGGCGCCGGCGGCATGGTGCTGCTGGCCGAGGCCTGGAACGGGCGCACCTGGGCCATCCAGGGGACGCCCGCCCCCGCGGGGTCCACCGGCAGCGAGTTCCTCGCGGTGTCGTGTTCCGCGCCGGCCGCGTGCACCGCGGTCGGCGCCACCACGATCAGCGCGGCCACCGGGCCCGGGTCGTCCGGCAGCGGTGGCGCGGGCCAGACGGTGTCGCTGGCCGAGCGGTGGGATGGCACGAGCTGGCGGGTCCAGGGCACGCCCAACCCGGGCCGGTCCACCGGCACCGGGCTCGCCGCGGTGTCCTGCAGCGCCGCGGCCGCCTGCACGGCCGCGGGCAGCTACGACACCACCAGCAACCTCGCCCGGCCCACCGCCGCGGCCTGGGGCGGCAAGGACTGGCACCGCCAGGCCACCCCCGCCCCGGCCGGTGCCTCGGTCAGCAGCGGCCTGGTCGGGGTGTCCTGCGCGTCCGCGCGGGCCTGCACCGCCGCCGGGTTCGGCACGGACACCGCGGGCGAGAGCACGACGCTGGCCGAGCGCTGGGACGGCACCCGCTGGCGGATCCAGCGGGCCCGCGTCCCGGCCGGTGCCGTGTCCGCCACGTTCGGCGCGGTGTCGTGCCCGTCGCCGGGCGCCTGTACCGCCGTCGGTTCCTACTTCAGCGCCGGCCACCGGGAACTGGCACTGGCCGAGCGGCGGAGCGCCGGCCGCTGGGCGCTGCAGCGGATCCCCGCGCCACCGAACGGGACCTTCGGCAGCGAGCTGTCGGGCGTGTCGTGCCCGTCGGCGGACCGCTGCGTCGCGTCCGGCTGGTACTTCACCCCGTCCGGCTCGCTGTCGTTCGCCGCGGCCTGGAACGGCACGCGCTGGCGGGTCCGGCAGGTGCCGGGGCCCGCCAGCACGGGCCACCTCCTCGGGGTGTCCTGCGCCGCACCCGGTGCCTGCGTCGCCGTCGGCGACCGGGGCACCGAGGTGTGGAACGGCACCGGCTGGCGCTACGTCCCGATGGCCGCCCCCGCCGGTGCCACGGGCCCCGCGCTGAACGGGGTGTCCTGCACCTCGGCCACCTTCTGCACCGCGGTCGGCGACGACTTCAGCGCGCGCGGCGGCCCGCTGACGCTGGCCGAGACGTGGGACGGCACCACCTGGCGGGTCCGCGCCAGCCCGAACCCGCAGACCGTGGGCCGCAACCAGCTCGACACCGTGTCCTGCACCTCGCCGCGGGCCTGCACCGCGGTCGGCGTGGATGCGGCCAGCGACTTCGCCCCGCCGGGCGGCTTCGCCGAGACCTGGGACGGCACCCGCTGGCGGCTGGAGCCCGTTCCCGCCCCGGCCGGCGCCGTGGCGACCGAACTGTTCGGCGTGTCCTGCCCGGTGCCCGCCGCGTGCACGGCGGTCGGCACCTCGGCGGGCCAGTCGAACATCGGCGTGACCCTGGCGATGACCACCGCGCGGACGTGACGCTCCGGTCAGGTTGCCGGGGGCCGGGCCTCCGGCCGGGCAACTACGCGTTCTGCCCGGCGATGTCGGTGACCTTCCGGATCCGCCCGTTGTCGTCGTCGTCGATGAGGAGGTTCCCGGAACCGTCCACAGCGGTCGCCACGGGGTAGTTCAGCCGGGCGCCGGTGGCCGGGCCGCTGTCGCCGAGGAACCCGCCAACGCCGTTCCCGGCCACCGTGGCGATGTCGCCCGCCGTCACGGCCGTGCCGTAGTAGCTGCCGGTCTTGGCCGCGACCAGCCGCACCCGCGCGTTGAGGGTGTCGGCGATGAGCAGGTTCCCGGCCCCGTCGACGGAAACCCCCAGCGGGTCCCGCAGCTCGGCCGAGGCCGCGGGGCCGCCGTCGCCGGCGTAGCCGTACGTGCCGTTTCCGGCCACGGTGTAGATGTCCCCCGCGCTCATGGCCTTCCCGTAGAAGGTGCCGGACGCGGCGGCCACGGCCCGGACCCGGTTGTTCCCGGCGTCGGCGACCAGCAGGTTCCCCGCCGCGTCCGTCGTCACCGAGGTGGGGGTCCGGAGCGCCGCGGCGGCGGCCGGGCCGCCGTCGCCGGAGAAGCCCGCCGAGCCGGTGCCCGCGACCGTGTAGATGCGGCCGGCGGTCATGGCGGTGCCGTAGAACGTGCCCGAGGTGGCCGCGATCACCCGGATCCGGTTGTTGCCGGTGTCCGCGAGCACCAGGTTCCCGCTGGCGTCCACCGTGACCGCGGCGGGCTCGTTCAGTTCGGCGAGCGTGGCCGTGCCGCCGTCGCCGGAGAAGCCGGCCGTGCCGTCGCCGGCCACGGTGTAGATGTGCGCCAGCGCCATGGGCTGCCCGTAGAACGTGCCCGAGCCCGCGGCGATCACCCGGATCCGGTTGTTGCCGGAGTCGGCGAGCACCAGGTTCCCGGACCCGTCGAACGCGACGCTGCCGGGCGGCGGGCCCACCCTCGCCGCGGTCGCGGGGCCGCCGTCGCCGGTGTACCCGGGCCGGCCGTTCCCGGCGATGCCGTAGATGCGGCCGGGCGACATCGACTGGCCGAAGAACGTGCCCGCGCTTGCCGCGACCAGGCGCACCTGGCCGTAGTCGAGCAGCGCGTAGTTGCCGGCCCCGCTGCCCGAGCGGTCCACCGCGATGGACGTCGGGGTGGCCAGTTCGGCGTTGCCGGCCTTGCCGGTGTTGCCCGACTCGAAGACCAGGCCGTTGCCGGCCACGGTGTAGATGTTCCCGCCGGTCATGGCCTGGTTGTAGAAGGTGCCGGACTTGACCGCCACCACCCGCACCCGGTCGTTCCGGGGCTCGCTGAGGACCAGGTTCCCGTTGTGGTCCACCGCGACCGACGAGGGGAACGGCACGCTGGCGGCGGCGGCCGGGCCGCCGTCGCCGGAGAACGTGGGGCTGCCGTTGCCGGCCACGGTGTAGATGTCCCCGGCGGTCATGGCCTGGCCGTAGAACGTGCCGGAGGCGGTGGCGACCACCCGGACCCGGTTGTTGTAGTAGTCGGCGACGAGGAGGTTGCCCGCGCCGTCCACCGCGGTCGCGTTCGGGAAGAACAGTTCCGCGGCGGTGGCCGGGCCGCCGTCGCCGGAGAAGGCCGCGGTGCCGTTGCCGGCCACCGTGTAGATGTCCCCCGCGGTCATCGCGACGCCGTAGAAGGTGCCGGACGCGGCGGCGATCACCCGGACCCGGTTGTCGAAGCTGTCCGCGATGACCAGGTTCCCGGGTCCGTCGACGGTCACCCCGGCGGGGTCCCGTAGCCCGGCCGACGTCGCCGGGCCGCCGTCGCCGGAGAACTCGAACCTGCCGTTGCCGGCCACGGTGTAGATGTCGCCGGCGGTCATCGCGACGCCGTAAAAGGTGCCGGAGGCGGCGGCGACCACCCGGATCCGCTGGTTGCCGCTGTCGGAGATCACCAGGTTGCCCGCGCCGTCGACGGCCACCGCCTGCGGGCCGCTCAGCCTGGCCGAGGTCGCCGGGCCGCCGTCACCGGCGAATCCCGGGATGCCGTCCCCGGCCACGGTGTAGATGTCGCCGGCGGTCATCGCGACGCCGTAAAAGGTGCCGGACGCGGCGGCGATCACCCGGACCCGGTTGTTCCCCTCGTCCGCGATGAGCACGTTGCGGTGCTCGTCCAGCGCCAGCCCGCCGAGCAGGCCCAGCCGTGCCCTGGTGGCCAGGCCGCCGTCCCCGCCGTAGCCGGTCACTACGCCCACCCCGGCGATGGCCTTCTCCCAGGTCGAGGTGTCGTTGAACTGCCGGACGACGCCCTGCACGTCGGTCTCGTAGACCGAGCCGTCCGGCGCCGTGGCGACCCAGTTCGCTTCCTGCGCGACGTTGTGGACCAGGCCGCGGCCGGGGCCGCCGGCCACGGTGGAGATGATCCCCGGTGAGCCCGCCGCCCGGGCCGGCGGCGCGCCGGGCAGGATCGCCGCCATGGCCGCCGTCACCGGCAGCATTACTGCGAACAGGCCCCGCGCACGCACTCTCATCCCAGCTCCCGTCCCTACGCTGCGTAATTCGATGACTCCGTATTGTTTATACAGCGGGAGGGGGCGGCCGGGCATTACTTCTTGATCAGGGCCAGGCAGGCAAGGGCCAGGTGGCGATCACCGCGCCGTGCTGACCAGGTTCGTATCCGGGCTGTCCGGCCGGGACGCGCGGCTGCTGCGCCGGCTGCTGAACGGCGGCGAGGACGAGGGCGGGGGGTTAGGCGGGCCCTGCTCATGGCCGCCGCGGTGCTGATCATCCTGGTCACCGGCGCGTCGGCGCGGCAAGCGGCACGGGATCCGCACGCGCTGCTGGAGCTTGCCTTGGGCGCCCGCTGAGCCGCAGCTCGTCGAGGCGGACCATCGCCACGCCGGCCAGGATGAAGGCGCCGCCGAGGAACTGCACCGCGCTGGGCAGCTGGCCGAGCAGCAGCCAGGCGAACAGGATCGCGAACAGCACCTCGGCCATGCCGACGAACGACGCGAGCTTGGCCCCGAGCCGGCGCGCGGCGCCGATGCCCGCGAGATACGAGATCACCGAGGCCACCAGCGACAGCCCCAGCAGCGGGGCGATCCAGCTCACCTGGTGGCCGGCCACCCGGACGTCGCCCGTGCCCGCGGCCATCGGCAGCGCGCCGGTCCAGGCCGCCACGGCCAGGGCGGCCGCGCCGGCGCACATGCCGGCCCAGGCCATGACCAGCGGCGGCAGTGGCTCCTTCTCACCCCCGGCGGACAGCACGAAGAAGGTCGCGAGGCCGGCGGCGGCCAGCAGCGCCCAGATCACCCCGGCCGGGCTGAGCCTCGCCGGCCCGGAGAGGTTGAGCACCATCGCCAGCCCCGCGATCGCCACCGCCCCCCCGACGATCGTCAGCCGGCGCGGGCGCTGGCCGTGCCGCAGCCACAGCCAGCCGACGACCAGCACCACGCCGAGGTACTCCAGCAGCAGGGCGACCCCCACCGGGATCCGGGCGACGGCGTTGAAGTAGCACAGCTGGGGCGCCGCGACCGCGAACAGCCCATAGGCGGCCACCCGGCCCGCGCCGCGGCGCAGCACGGCCCAACGCCCGCGCAGCCGGATGAGGGCGGGCGGGGTGAGGATCAGCGCGGCCATCGCTATCCGGGCCAGCACCGCCGCGCCCGGGCTCCAGCCGCCGCCGATCAGGGCCGAGGCGAAGGTGCCGGACGTACCGAAGGTGGCCGCGGACAACAGCGCGAGGCCCAGCCCTGCGCCGCCCGGAGTGACCTTGCCGACCGAGCTGCCCCGCACCGCCGCTCCTGTAAGTGGTAAAAGTGGGTTACGCTCGTGACATTACTGGGGCGCGGTGAAAGGGGTCAAGATGATTTTTGCCCATGACACCGAGGTGGCGCTGGCTTCCGCCGCCGCCCTCGTAAACACCGGCCGGGGCGGCAAAGAGCTGCTCCCCGGCCCGGCGGAGCTGGACCGGTTCGTCGCGGACTGGGGGTGGACCGGAGGGCGCGCGCACGACCAGGCCGAGCTTGACGCGGTGCGCCGGCTGCGCCCGCGGCTCGCGCGGCTCTGGGACCCAGGCTCCGGCCCCGCCGCCGCCGCCGCGCTCGTCAATACCCTGCTGCGGGAGGCGAGCGCGCTGCCGCAACTGGTCAAGCACGACCGGTGGGACTACCACCTGCACGCGACGCCGCCGGACGCGCCGCTGGCCGACCGGATGGCGGTGGAGGCGGCCATGGCCTTCACCGACGTGATCCGCACCGGGCAGCTGGACCGGCTCCGGGTGTGCGCCGCGGACCACTGCGACGACGTGCACGTGGACCTGTCCAAGAACCGGTCGCGCCGGTTCTGCAGCGCCGCGTGCGCCAACCGGACCAACGTCGCCGCCTACCGGATGCGCCGGGCCGCCCGCTGAGGCGGGCGTCAGGGGCCGGGCACGTAGCGGCCGGTGCAGACGTTCTGGTACCGGCCGGGGCCGAACGCCTGGCCGTGCCGCGGGAAGTGGGCTGATCCGCCGGGCCCCGCGGTGACGCAACCACGGTGCGGTCGGACCGGGCGCGGGAGGCATGGTGCCGGCGACGCTTTACCAGGTGGACGAGGCCGGCCGGGCCAAAGTTGGAAATTTTACCGGGACACTGCCGGCGGCCCGGCGCTGCGCTAGCGTCCCCGCTGTGGGGGGGACCGACGCGTTGCTGGCGTCGCGCCTGACGGCGGGGGACGACCTGGCGCTGGCCGAGGCCTTCGACCGGTTCGGGGCGGCGGTGTACGGCGCGGCCCGGCGCGTGACCGGGGACGGGGCCAGCGCGCAGGACGTCGCCCAGGATGTGTTCGTGAACCTGTGGAGTCAGCCCGGCCGGTACGACCCGGCGGCCGGGTCGCTGCGTACCTACCTGGTCGTGCTGGCCCGGCGCCGGGCCGTGGACCTGATCCGCAGCGAACTGCGCCGGATCGCCCGGCAGGAACGCCACCACCGGCTGGCCCCCGGGCGGCCCGCCAGTTCGCCCGGCGACGACGTGCTGGCCGCGGATATGGCCGCGACGATCCGCGCCGCGGTACGGGCCCTCCCCGAAAGCCAGCGCCGCGTCGTGGAACTCGCCTACTTCGAAGGGCTCAGCTACCGCGAGGTCGCGGCCGCGGCGGGCATACCGGAGGGCACCGCGAAGTCCCGGATCCGGCTGGCGCTTGCCAAGCTAGAAACCGCGCTCGGATGTCCGGCAGTTGATCGGGCATCGCTGCCTGTCCGGCGACCCGGCGGTCGCCGGGCTGCGGTTGGCGGTGCCGGACGCCGCGACGCTGCGCCTGATGACCGACCTGGCGGCGCGGCTGCTGCCGCACGGCGCGGCCAGGGCCGGCCCGCGCGAGCCCGTCCGCGCTCGCGCTCGACCAGCCGGTCACGTTCCGGCCCGGGTGATCCGGGCCGGGCCGCGGTGACGTACCCGAACCAGAGCCCGTGCCGTTGGCACGCAGGTAATGGAGGGGGTTTAGCGACGTGAGTGTGATCATTATCGGGAAATTCCAGGGGGACACCGCCGCGTTCCGCCGGTCGCTCACCGAGCGGGCCGATGAGTACGCGAAGATCGGCGACTCGGCGCGCGCGGCGGGCGCCATCCACCACCGGTTCGGCGTTGGTGACGGCTTCGTCCTGGCCGTCGACGAGTGGGAGAGCGTCGAGCACTTCCAGCAGTTCTTCGCCGACCCCAGCCTCCAGGCGTTCATCGGGTCGGTCGGCGCCGCCCCCGTCCCGCCGGAGCTCACCATCACCGAGGCGGTATCGTCGCCGGACCAGTTCTAGCCGGCACCGCTGGCAGGCACGCCGCGGGGCGGCCGGGTCACCCGGCCGCCCCGCGGTTCACCGGGCTTCCCGCGCGGCCCGGCGGATCGGCGCCAGCGTCGCCACCGGCTCGCCGGTGAGGAATTCGGTGATGATCAGGTTGCACAGGCCCGGCTTCACCGCCAGCAGGCCGATGCCGCGCTACCCCGGGCTCCTCCAGCCGCCGGTCGTCATCTGGGCGGACCGGGCGGCAAGGCCACGGCTAGTTCGCCGGGATCGTGAGCTTCTCGCCAGGCAGGATCAGCGCGGCGTTGATGCCGATGACGACCTTGTTGAGGTCGTAGATCTCCGGCCACCTCGAGCCGTCGCCCAGTTGCGCGTCCGCGATCGAGAAGAGCGTGTCGCCCGGCTCCACCACGTAGACGTGCGCGGCGGCCGGGGTCCCGCCGGACGGCGTGGTGATCGGGTGGCCGTTGTGGCCGGCCGTGAACAGCCGCCTCGGGTTGATCAGCCCGGGGTCGGTGTGGTCGTTGTCCGGCGTCACCGCGTGGGTGAAGTGCCCGGCCCGCTGCCAGGTCTGCCGGTCGCGGGCACCGGAGACCCCGGACGGGAACTTGTCCGGGATGCCGAACGACCGGAGCCAGTCCATGATGCGGCCCAGCCCGCGACACGGGCCGCCGGTGAACGGGTGCGCCGCGAACCCGACCACCTCGATCTGGATGCACGGGTTGCCTTCGGTGTTCGTCGGGAAGCCGAACTCCTGGAGGCCGCGGCCGTACCGGTTGGCGGGGATGGCCTGGACGGCCGCCCCGGTGACCGGGTTCCACACCAGGTGCACGGACCAGTTCTTCCGGTCCAGGTACGCGGCGATCGACGCCGCGGCGGTGTTCGCCGGGTCGTTCTCGGTGGAGTGCCACACGACACGGGGCAGGTGGCCCGAGACGGCGCCGCCGTCCATGTGGGCGAGCCGGTGCGTCGCGCCGGGAAGGAACAGCTCAGGCATCGGAGGGCCCCTCCTCGCCAACGGGTGCGGGAACTTCGTCGGGCTGGATGTCCGCCGCGGTCAGATCGATCGTCGCGTCATGTCCTGGCTTGAATTCCGGATCTGGCATGGTCCCCCCTCCGGAGCCGCCGCCCCGCCGACCCAGAGCCGCCGGCCCCTGGCGGATCTTTAACTTCTTCTGGGATTTTTATTACCATAGCATTACCTTGCCTGACCTCTATGGGGTTAGCGCCGGAACAGGAGGGGACAATCATGTATCGGTCCAGGAGACTGCTGGGCTGAGCCCCGGCGAAGCTCGGTGCCCTCGCCTCCCCGGCTGTCCTGTGCCAACGAATCCGAGCTATTGCCATCGGACCTGAGCCATCTGCGGGGTCTTTGCCATCGAAGTTGATGAGCCTGATCGTGATAGTTGCAACTTGCTCGCGATAGTTGCCAGCATGATCATGAACGGCGCTCAGCTGTGTACCCGGGCCAGCTCCTGCCCCTCGTGATCGATAACCCGCACTCGTCCGGTCTTGCGGGGTGTGTCGCGTAAGGGTGGCCGGGCAGGCTAGTGCCGTGGTGGTGGGACTTTTCCTGTCCTGTCGATGTCTGTTGCGAGGTGGTCGCCGTGCTCGATGAGGAGCTTGCGTAGTTCGGTGTAGTGGATGAACCGGCGGGGGTGGGCGAGCAGGGACCAGGTGCTGCCGCGGAGTCTGGCCCAGTCCTTGCGGACTGCCTCGGGCTGGCGGGCCTGGATCGGGTAGGGGGCGAACCTGGGCTCGCCCTGGGTGATGTGAGCCCAGGTGAAGGCGGATGCTTCTTGCCGCTTGCGGTCGTCCAGGATCGGCTGGGCCGGTCCTGGGACCGGCGGCAGCCGGGTGGTGAGCTCTTGCCAGGTGCCCGGATCGAGGCACCAGCCGCGCATGGCCTGGCGGCGGCGCTGGTAGTTGATGAGACCGGGGGTGGTGTCCAGTTGCGCGGCGAGGCTGCGCAGGGCTGCGGTGAAGTCGCCGGGGCCGTGCTCGCGCAGCCACTGGGTCAGGTCGGGTGCGAACTGGTGCGTGGCTCCGGCGGCGCGGATGCCGAGGTAGCCCGCGGCGTCGCCCATGGATCCGCCGCAGGTCCAGTGCACGAGCGTGACGGCTGCGGCCCGGCGCATCGACTTGGCCACCCGGTAGCCGAGGCGGGCGAGGTGCTGGTCATACCAGTCTTGCGGCAGGAGGGCGGGGATGTGCTCGGGGCGGTAGCCGCCAGCCCGGGCTGGGGCCTTGCGGCTGTTCGGCCCGGCGATCCGCCGGAAGGCGCGCGTGGCCGGCTCGGCCGCTTCGCGCAGTTCCGGGGAGCACGCGGAATGGTGCCGGGCGAGGATCCGTGCCCAGGGGGACTGGCTGGGGCTGCCCGGCTTGCGGGCCTGGGCGTGCCGGGCCAGGGTGGCTTGCAGGTCCGGGCTGTCCAGGATCGTGATGGCCGCGGTGACCAGCCCGGCGGTGGCGAGGATGCCGCGTGGCGGCTTGACGAGGGCCCGGTAGGAGCCGGCATTGAGCTGGCGGACGTGCCTGCCGGCTGCTGCGGCCAGGCGGGAGTCCATGAGGTCCTGGCCGAGGGGCCAGGAGTCGCATAGCAGCGCGGTGACGACCTTGATGTCGGTGAAGGCGCGGGCAGCGGCCTGGGCTGGGTGCCGGTCGCTGAGCAGGCCGAGCAGCCGCTGCTGGGCGTCCAGGGTGTCCTGGCCCGGTGGAGCCGGCTCGCCGTCCCCGGCGCCGGCCAGGTCAAGGCGGCTGCCGCAGGACGGGCTGCCCCGGCCCCGGCGGGCGGAGCGCACGGGCCGGCGGCATTGCGCCGGGTGCAGCGTGCTGTCGCAGGCATGGCGGATGAGCTGCCAGTTCCCCGCCTCGGCGGCAGAGTGCTCCTGCGGGCAGTCATCCCTGAGGAGCATGCGGTGCCGCGGGCAGGCGAAGGAAACCGGGAGAAGCCAGTACTTCTGCCACGGCCCGCCGTATTGCTCCTGGACGGGGCTGCCGTCGCCGCGCAGGCAGGCCGGGCAGTAACGCAGGCCGGGGCTGAACAGCCAGGCATCGCGGAACGCCGGCCGTGCCGGGCTGGACCGGGACAGGAACCGGCCGATCGGAGGGTAACGGGCCGTCCAGGGGATGAGTGTCAAGGCGGCGGCCTCGCTCACGGTTAGCCGCGTGGCCCGGGCGAAGGCGCCGGTGTCGAGGCCGAGCATGGCCTGGCGGGTGATCGCCGGAGAGGTCCCGGCGGCGCATCCGGTCAGCCGGGCAAGCTGGAGCGGGGCGATGCGCAGGCGGCAGGACAGGCGCAGCAGGAAGCCGTGCAGGGACTCGCCGTCGATCGGGTCCAGGCTGCGCGGCAGGGGCCGCGCCCGCGCCGGCCCGGGACCGTCATCCACCGGCGGCCGGCCTGGCGCCGTGGTCGTCGAAGACCGTGTTCCGGGGCCTGCTGCCCTTCCTCGTCTTGCCGGGTTGCTGCGGCGGGAGAACGTCCTGGGGGATGTCGGGGACCTCACCCGCGCCGGGGTCGAGGTCGGCGAGGTTTCCCAGGCGGATGGCGGTGCCGGCCAGCTGTTCGGGGGTGAGCCGTTCCTCGCCGGTGGCGATCGCCTGCGCGCAGCCGTCCTCGATCAGGCGCCGCAGCAGCCCGACGACGCCGTGGGTGCGGCGGAACAGATACTCCGGCATCTCGCCGGCAGTGAGCATTCCCTCGGTAGCCCGCAGGAGCCGCAGCTGGTCCTCGATCCCGGCCAGGTGCTCGAGGAACGCGGTGATCCCGGCGGGCGTGGAGTAGTCAAACGGGTCGAGGCCGGCCAGGTCGAACCGCCGGCCGGTCTGGCTGGCGGCCGCGTCGTGGTGACTCGCACCGGGGAAGGCCCACCGGCCGGTGCACGGGTCGGCGTGGGCGCCGCGCAGCAGCCCGGAGCCGGGGATGTCGACGCCGATCAGCACGAGGGTGACGTTGAGGTCCATCAGCTCGCGGATCAGGTCCAGGGTGTCCTGGTCATCGCCGCGGTGCAGCCGGAGCCTGGTGACGTCGTCGATCAGCAGCGCGGTCGTGGCGTGGTCGCGTACGGCGTCACGCACCGACCGGACCAGGTCGTGCAGCGTGGCGGGGTGCGGGTCGCCGTAGACGTCGAGGATGGTCTTGCACAGTGCCTTGGGCGTTGCCCGGACCGGGAGCCGGCAGTAGGCGACCGGCACGAACAGGTCCCGGGTCCCGGGGACCGGGCCGGGTGTGAGCTGGCGGTGGATGCCGCGCCACAGATCCTCGAACTCGGCGGCGGCCCAGCATGCGGTCTCGGTCTTGCCCTGGAACCCGCCGCCGCTGATCATCAGCCCGTCGCGGGTGCCGGGGGCGAGCTTCACTGCGTTGTTCTGCAGCCGTCCGCGCATCAGGCCGGAGACCTTCCTGCTCATAGGGGTTTCCTGCAGCCGGAGGTTGACGTGGGTGGCGGTGCGGTGCAGGTCGTGCAGCGCCCGGGCCCGGGGGCTGAGGGCCTGGTACTCGGCCAGCGACAGCCGCGGGGCCGGGGTGAAGGACCCGCGGGCCGCCCGCCACTGCTGCCAGCCCTCCCACCGGGTCCGGTCGGGGGGCGGGCCGGCCCGCAGGAACGGGATGACCGGGCTCTCGCCCGCCGCTGGCTGGCCGGTCACGCTCGCGGGTCCTCCGCATCGTCGCCGGGCAGCACGAACACGTTGTGGTCCCGGAAGCTTGCCCCCAGGCGGGGAGGCCGCTTCGGAGCGACCGGGACGGCCGCCTCCCGCCTGCGGCGGCGCTCGGCATCAAGGCTGTCGCGGGCCTGCCTGGCCCGGTGGGGCCAGCCGGGCTCGCGGCGCAGCGGGGTCACGCTCGCCTCGCCCGGCCTGTCGTCCTGGGCGGCCTGGGCCTGGGCGGCTTCCCGGGCGTGCCCGGTGCGTTCGGCCTTGGCCATCTGCGATGGCCACCGGCTGACCGGGATCCGTGCCCCGATCAGCTCCAGCAGGACGGGCAGCAGCTCGGCGTCTGACCGTGGCTTCAGCCCGCAGGCGCCGGCCTTCGTCAGCAGGTCGCGGACCCGGGCGTCGCCGAACGCGGGTGCCTGCCCGCCGGGTGGCAGGCCCGTCCAGGGCAGCTCGTGCCAGGCGTGCGTGACGGGGTCGCAGAAGAAGACGCTGCGCCGGTCCCGGGGGTCGCGGCGGATGACCCACTGGCCCTTGTGCTGGCCGCCCCGGGCCGATGCGGTGCCACGGTAGCCGTTCAGGGCCGGGCCGTCATACCACAGCCCGCGGATCTTCACCCCGCGCCGGGAGATGCGGCTGACGTAGTGGGCCGGCAGCAGCTCATAAAACAGGTCCGGGGACGGGATCTGCATCGCGAACCCGGCCTGGGCGAACGAGGCCGCGAACAGCGAGTTGGGGCTGTGGCTGCCATCGGGATCCCAGCCCGGGGCGTATTCCCCCAATTGGCGCCATTGCCAGACCGCGACGATCCAGGTGGCGATCAGGTGCTCCATCTCGTCCATGGTCAGCGTCGCGTCGGCGGCCGGGTCGGCGCCCCGGTCGGCGGCATCCACGCCGGTGTATCCGGTCAGGTGCTCAAACAGCAGCTGCCTGCTCACCCCAAACGCCCGCTCGCAGGCGGCCTTATCCTGGGGGCGCAGAGTGCGGGCGGGGAGGATGTTGCAGCCGATCACCCGCTGAACCTCGATCAGGTGATGGTTCTTATAGACCGACCCGTGGTCGGTGGTGACGGTCTCGGGGGTGAAGAACGGCAGGCCCGCCACCTTATGGCCGGTGAACTCGGCAATCATTGCGGCGGGGATGCCCGGGTAGGGCCATTCCAGGTCCTCGCCCCAGTCCGGCCGCATCGGCAGCGGCATCATCACATCGCGCAGCAGCATCGCCACGTCGACCGAGGTGTCCGACACCAGGGTGAGCCGGAACGCGCACAGCGAGTGCGTGCACACGTCCAGCGCCAGGGTCAGGTGGCACTTCACCGGGTCGCCGAAGACCCCGTCGCGGACCATCACCGGCAGCACGGTGGTGTCCAGCGCGATGACCTGGCCGGGCCGGTGCACCAGCACATGCCCGTTCTTCGCCGGCAGCTGGGCGGAGCGGGCATACCGCTGGCGGGCACCGCCCGGCCCGAACCACTCCCGCCAGACCCGGCACAACACCGGGTAGCTGGGGACCGGCACCTCTGGCCCGAACTTCTCCCGGACGTACTGGCAGATCATCCGCTCCCGGGTGCGCATGCTCACCTTCGCCCCGCGCAGGGTTTCCTCCCGGACCGCGAAGATCGCCTCCCGGACCTCCCCGGTGATGCTGGGATGGCCGCTGCTTTCCCGCAGCCAGCGGTCGTCCGCGCAGCCGATCAGCCCGAACCGGCGGCGGGCATTCTCCCACCGGATCAAGGTCCAGTAACTGACCGCGCCCAGGCCCAGCATCCGGGCATGCTCCCGGTCCAGCGCCTGCAACTCGGCCACCTTGGCCCGGCGGCGGCTGGTCAGCGTCGTGGTGGCCGGGTCGTACTGCGGCCTCGGCTCTCCCGGCCCGGGCCGCAGCGGATCCCCGCCGCGGAAGCCCGTCGCGACCTCCAGCAGGTGCGCCATTCGCAGCTCGGCCAGCTCCCGCCGGCCCGGCTTCAGGTCGCCCGCCATCTTCGGCTGGCGCCCCCGGTCAGCCCCTCCAGCAGATGTCCGCGACGACGGCCAGCAGTCCGGGTGGCAGGCCAGGAACCGCAGGCTCACCTGCTGGCAGGCGCCGTCGCCGCTGACCAGGTGAACCCGGCCCAGGTGGGGTTCGCGGCGCTCGACCATCCACTCCCGCCCGTCCAGCACCACCACCATGCCGGCCGCCAGCTCCAGCAGCGCCTCCGCCTTCACCGGGCCGCCCCGGGCACCAGCAGCGACCGGTCCGCCAGCGGCCCGGCCAGGTCCACCCCGACCTGCCGGTGCCAGATCAAGTGCAGCAGCTGAGCACGGGCCACCGGCTCGCAGCCGCTGGCCGCGGTGACCTCCCCGAACCGCGCACCCGGCCGCCTGACGGCAGCGAGCAGCCCCGGCCGCAGCCCCAGCGCGTCCGCCAGCGGCCGGCGCTGCGAGGACAACGCGTCCAGGGACGGCAGAACATGCTCCCGCCAGCGGGCCGCCACCGCATACCGCCAGCCACAGGCCACCGCGACCTCGGCCGCCGCAGCAAACGACTCGCGGTCCTCAACGCGGATCAGCGGCTCCGGCCGCACGTCGATCAGCCACGTGCCCGACCGGGTCACCGCGAGGAAGTCAGGCGTGTGCACCCTGCTCTTCCCCGCCGTGATGAACCGCAGCCGCAACGGCTGGGACACCACGTCGATCAGGTCCCCGGCGAAGTCCAGGGCCAGCAGCACCCGGGCCTCCTCCATGCTCTCGGCCCCGTGATGACGGCCCGTGCTGACCAGGTACTGCAGGCCAGGACGATGCCGCTGCCCCCGCCGCCAGGAAAACCAGCGGACCGGGACGCCCTCCCTCCCAGGCATCAGGGCCAGGTCCCGCACCGGGCAGGAAACCTCGGCCCCACCGGCCCGCCGCGTCACCATCCAGCGATCCGGCCACCCCTCCTCCAAGTCCAGGCCGGACGCATCCGTCGACGGCACCGGGACCAGCAGGTCATCCCAGCCCGCCAGATGCGACCACAGCGGACCCGCCAGGTCCTGACCGCGCTGACCTTCCCCCTCCACGCGTCACATCAAATCGCATATGACCCGTTACCGTCAGTCAGTTCCTGCTGAATAAGCATCAGCAGCAGATTGCGCGAGAAGTCACCCCAGGTTGCAAGTAGCGCGATCCACCGGTGGCAGCAAGCCCGATCCGCGAACCCCGGCACCCGCGTCGCAGCGGCCTCCCGCTGTCAACCAACGCGATCAGGCACAGTTGAGCCACCCGGAGGGAGCTTCGGGGGTTGTCCTGTCGCAGGCAAGGTGAGCCAGTCTCAGGGTTCCTGAGCCATTGGCCGTTTCAGTCTCAGTAAATTGGGCCGCTGGGCGGCGCGGCGACGGTGACTGTCCGGTCCGGGTGAAGGTTAGGAGTCGCTACCGGGATTTTGGTCGCCCGGCTGTCCCGTGCCAACGAATCTGACCTATCGCCAGCGTGTCTGAGCCGTCTGTGGGGTCTTGCCATCTAAGGTGTGCCATCGACGGCCGCTCCTGGGTGGAGGGCTCGTGGGCATGACGGTGGGGCTGGCGGCGGGCGGAGCCGGTGGCTGGTCGCGGTGCGACCGTGTGGATGTCGGGTACCTGCACCCTTACTAGGGGCGGGAGCAGGGGCCGCGGGCGGCCTGCGGGCACTGACGGTTTCAAGCGGGTGAGCCCGGGCGCGCGTGGACACCGTCCCGGCTTTGAGATCCCGGACGGTTGCCTGGTTTGCGAGGATGGTTCTGCTGTGGAGCTTCGGCTGGCGGATCCGCTCATTGGCCTGTCGGCGATCGGCGATGTGGGTCGCGGGCGCGAGCCGGGTCAGGCCGCTCGCACGTGCTTCATCTCTTGCCGGCTGGCTCGCAGCCTCGGCGCCGGCGACGCCGTGGTGCGGGTGGCGTTTTATGCCGCGTTGCTTCAGCACATCGGCTGCGTGGCCCATGCGCATGACTCCGCCGCCCTGGACGGTGGCCGGAACGTTGAGGTGAACGCCGCCGCGGATGAAACTGATTTCTCGCGGCCGGTGGAGATCCTCAGCGATTTTCTGGCTGTCTTGAGCCCGGGTTCTGGCCTGCTGAGGCGGCTGGGGCTGATGCTGCCGGCGCGGCGGATGGCGGGCGTGGTCTTGCGGACGTCGTGTGAGGTCGCCGAGAGCACCGCACGGCGCATTGGGTTGCCGGAGGGTGTCCAGGTCGCGGTGCGGCATTTGAGCGAGTGGCATAACGGCCAGGGGGGTTTCCTGGGCGCCAAGGGCGAGGAGATTCCGCTCGCGGCGAGGATCGTGCCCGCCGCGTTCACGGCGTCGCTGTTCGACCTGCTGGGCGGCCCGGATGCCGCGGTGCAGGCGCTGCGGGCGCGGGCTGCCCGGATCGTCGATCCGGCGGTGGCCGCGGCGTTTGCCCGGGAGGGACGAGCGATTTTGGCGGAGCTTGGGAGCTTGGACCTGTTGCGCTGCCTCCCCGATGAGGAGCCGGCGCCTGCTCGGCGGGTCGCCGGCGCACAGCTCGATGAGATCGCGATCGCGTTCGGCGAGGCGGTCGATCTCAAGGCGCCGTTCACGCACGGGTCCGCGCGGCGAGCATTCGAGCTCGCGGGGGCGGCCGCCACCTCGCTCGGGCTGGAGGCTGACGTTGTCGCGGCCGCGCGGCGGGCGGCGGCGTTGCGCGATATCGGCAAGGCCGCGATCTCCAATGCGGTCCTGGAAAAGCCGGGACCGTTGACCCAGCTCGACTGGGAGGGGGTGCGCTTGCACGCCTATCACTCCGAGCGCGTGCTGTCCCGCTCGCCGAGCCTTGCGGCTGAGGCGTCTTTGGCGGGGATGCACCATGAGCGCCAGGATGGGAGCGGCTATCACCGGGCGGCGGCGGGCGCGGCGATTCCCCTCGCGGCGCGGATCATCGCGGTCGCCGATGCGCTGGTGGCGATGACCCAGCTCCGCCCCTACCGGAACGCGATGAGCCTCGACCGGGCGTGCCGGGAGCTTGATCGCGCCGCACACGCTGGCGTGTTCGATCCCGATGCGGTGAGTGCGGTCGTGGCGGCGGCGCACGGCGCCGGTGGCAGGGTCCGCCGTGCGGCGCCGGCGGGGCTGACCGACCGCCAGGTCGAGGTGCTGCGCCTGATCGCCGAGGGGCTGAGCAACCGGGAGATCGCCGAGCGGTTGGTGGTCTCGGCCCGCACCGCCGAGCATCACGTGCAGGACATCTACCTGAAGATCGGCACCTCGAGCCGCGCCGCGGCTGCCCTGTTCGCGCTCGAGCACGAGCTGCTTTGACCCGCTCGCCGGCCCGAAAGTTGGTAGTTCTGCCGATGCGCCCGGGTGGGACGCCGCGCATGCTCTCCACAGCGAGAAAGGAGAGCGAGATGGGCACGATCAGCGAGATACCTGCAGGTGCGATCATCACCGGCCCGTGGATGGCGCCCGCGATCCCTGAGGTCAGCCTTCCCCGGTTCGTGATGAGCGAGTGGGCCCGCCGGGGGGACAAGCCGGCCATGATCGATGCTTTGAGCGGCCGCCGTTTCTCCTACCGCGCACTCGCGGCGGCGGTGCGCGAGGCGGCATCGATGCTGCTCGCCAGTGGCATTGCGCGGGGGGACGTGCTCGCGCTGTGCTGCCCCAACTCGCCCGAGTTCGCGGTCGTCTACTACGGGGCGCTGGCGGCCGGTGCGGTGGTCAGCATGATGAGCCCGGAGGCGAGCGAGGCCGAAGCAGCCGCCCAGCTCGAGGACTGCGATGCCGGCTGGGTGGCAACGACCCCTGAGCTTGCGGGCATGCTCGCGCGGGCCGCGGCCCCCGGGCCGGCCGAGCTGCTCTTGGTAGGTGAGTGCTTCGCCGGTGGCTGCTCGCCGCGGCCAGCGCCGGAGATCGCCCCTCGCGAGCTGGCCGTGCTCCTGCGTTCGAGCGGCACGACCGGGCTGCCGAAGAGCGTGATGCTGACCCACCGCAACCTCGTCGCCGGCCTGCTGAGCCTGCAAGCGCCGGAGCCGGTGTCGGAGGACGACGTCGTCCTCGCGGTCCTGCCGCTGTGTCACATCGCCGGTATGCAAGTGGTGATGAACCATTCGCTCAGCTCCGGCGCGACGGTTGTGACGCTCCCCAAATTCGACCTTGAGGCATTCCTCGGCGCGATCGAGCGCTACCGCGTCACCCGCATCGTGGTCGCCCCCCCGATCGTGCTGGCGCTCGCCAAGCACCCGCTGGTCGACCGCTACGACCTCTCGAGCCTGCGGGTTCTCGCGTCGGGCGCGGCGCCGCTCGGCAGCGGGCTGGCACGCGCGGCCGCCCGGCGCGTGGGCTGCCGGATCAAGCAGGGCTATGGCATGACCGAAGCCAGCGCGATCTGCATGGCGCCCGACGACGGCCCCGACAGGCCCGAGTCGATCGGGCCCCCGCTCCCCGGCGTCCAGTGCCGAATCGTCGAACCCGCCACTGGCGCGGACGTGACCCCGGGACAGGCCGGCGAACTGCTCGCCCGCTCCCCCGCCCAGATGCGCGGCTACCTCGGCAACGAGCAGGCCACTGCCGCCACGATCGACGTCGGCGGCTGGCTGCACACGGGCGACATCGTCCGCGCCGACCCCGACGGCTGGCTCCACGTCGTCGACCGCGTCAAGGAGCTGATCAAATACAAGGGCCGGCAGGTCGCTCCCGCAGAACTCGAGCAAATCCTGCTCTCCCACCCCGCGGTCGCCGACGCGGCCGTGATTGGCTGCCCAGACGAGGAGGCAGGCGAGATCCCCAAGGCGCTCGTCGTCCCCCGCACCCAGGTCGAGCCGGCCGAGCTGCTCGCGTTCGTCGCCACCCGTGTCTCGCCGCACAAGCGGATCCGTCGTCTGGAGTTCGTCGCCGAGATCCCGAAATCCCCATCGGGCAAGATCCTCCGGCGCGTACTCAAGGTGCGCGAACAAGCCGGCAAGGGGCCGTGGCGGTGCAGTCAGCACCGGACGTGAACAGGATGGGCCGCGCCATGAGCCTTGGGGCCGTGCCGGATGACGACGAGATGCTCGTCGGCGGGATGTGGCTGCGGAGACGGCAGGTCCGCGCCATGTACTCGGAGGCCAGGCCACCGGTGGCCGTCGCCTGGGCGACCGGCATGGCCCTTCCTGGCCCGGGCCTGCACTGGGCCGGGCTCGGCGAGAAGGCCACGGCGACCGGGCTGCAGCCGTTCCTGCTGTCCGGGCTGGACGGCGGCACGGCACGGCCCTGGGACAACGGCGAGTTCAGCGAGCCACAGGACACCGGCAGCATCGACACCATAGATGTCGCCCGGCTGCTGGCAGGCTGGTGGTGGGGGAACATCCCCGAAGAGGAGCAGGACGAGGACCTGCGGGCGATGCTTGCCCCGTTCGGCCGCGGTTTCCCGGTCTCGCGCCCGCCGCCGACCAGGAGCTGGACCTGGAGCTGATGCGGCGCGCGCTGCGCCAGTACACGCGCGACGCGCGGATCGGCCTGGTGCCCGCGGACCGCCCGGCTGACGTGCTGCCGCGGCTGGGCTGGGAGGGCGCCTGCAATAGCCGCACGTCAGTGCAGATCGCGGCGGTGCTTCGGTCGTGGGAGGACAGGTTCGGGGCCCGCCTGCTCGAGGTGGGGTTCGCCGACATCCGCCTGCTGGTCAGCAGGCCGCCGCAGACGCTGGAGGCCGCGCAGCCGATCGCCGCCGAGCACTTCGCGTTCTGCGATGAGGCCGCACGGATGGGCCTGCGCGGCGTCAGCGAAATCGCTCCCGCGCTGGTGAACAACCCGTTCTGGGACTTCTGGTGGGACTAAGAGCGCTGCTGTAACTGCTGAACTACTGCCCGCTGGCCGGAAGGGCGTTCGTCGGTGATCGGGGCGGCTGCTGTTCCTGCACCGCCATCGCGATCGCGATCACCCCGACGTCATCCACTGTCGTGTGCCCGAGAAGTTGCGGCATTGCCCGGACGCTGGTCCTGCCGTGCGGCGGGCTGGACCGTGAGTCCCGCGGGTACACTTGGCCCTGCGCGGATTGCCCAGGCGCATCCTCTGAGCCGGTGCTCGGCCCACGCGCGAGCCGGCGATGACGGAGCAAGGGACCTCGTCTCGGGCGTGTCATCTCCGAGCATGGCCGGAGGCGTGGGGTCTGGCCAGAGCCAGGGGCTGACATGACTGCGAACCGGCGGTCGAAGCGCGCGATCCGCTCACGCATGGCGCAGACCGGCGAGAAGTACACCCAAGCACGGCGGGCCGTACTGGCTGCGGGCGGTCACCGTGGCGGCGCGGGTGACGATCCCGGCGGCACGATCGCATGGCCGCAGGACTCGCTGGGCTGGTTCACCGACCAGGCATACAACGCGATCTTGCTGGCCGATGACGAGGCACGGATGCTGAGCCACCCCCGGGCCGAGCCCGAGCATCTGCTGCTCGCCGCCGCCCGGTATGGCAACGTTGAGCGTCTGCTCGCCGGTGCAGGCATCGACGCCCGCGCGATCCACGATGGGATCGCGGCGATCAAAGGATTCGGCGAAAGGCTCGAGCTTCGGCCGCGGCGGTCGCCCGCCAGCGAGCAGGTGCTGCGCCGGGCGGTCGCCGCGGCCGCGGTCCGGGGCGTTCTGGGGCCGAGCACCGAGCATCTGCTGATCGCGCTCGGCGAACAGGAGCGTCCGGCCCGGATCCTCGCCGAGCTCGGGGTCAGCAGCGCCCAGGCGCTCGTCGATGCCGACCACCCCGTCCGGCCTCCGATTGATCACGCGCTCCTCGGGCGGCGCGCCGCCCAGCTCGCCGCCTGCGGCGTTGAACCACCGAGCCCGGGGCCGATGCCGCCCATCTTCGAACGCTTCACTGCCCCAGCTCGCGCCGCCATCAACGCCGGAGTCGAGTACGCACGCAGAGCCGACGATCGCTGGGTCGAGCCCGCCCACCTGCTGTTCGGAGTCCTGAACGCGAAGGCTGGCGCGGCCGCGGCCGTGCGCACCAGGTACGGCTGGCACCGCCCGCCCGCCCAGTCCGCCGAGCCACCGGCGTATTCACCCCGGGCCACCGGCATATTCACCCCGGAGGCGAGGCGCATCGTGGCCGAGGACGTGCTCACCATCGCCGAGCGCCTCGACCACAGGGCGCTCACCACCGGCCACCTCCTCCTCGCCATCCTCGACCGCTACGCCTACCTCACCGTCGAGTTCATCAGCTCGCTCCCCGGCATCCGCGAGATAACCGCGGCGGTCATCGACGCCCTGCCCGGCGAAGAGGACACCTGACACGGCACCGACCGTGCGCCGATTGCCCCGGATCGCCTGGCACGGGACATCCACTCGCGGCACGTAACCTCCGGCCGCGCAACACCAGCCACCGCGGGCGCCGGCCGGCGGTCCCATGGTGAAATGGCTTAGAAATGCTGGCAGACCAGCGCCCGCAACCGCACAAGGCCTTGCCACTTTAACCGAGCCACCCCAGGTCAGCGCCTCGCCCGTGGCTCGGATCCCCCGGCACGGGACACCGGCTTCGACCTGTTGGTCATCCAGCAGCCGGCCGCGCCCTTCGGCGTCTCCTGGCCGGCCCGGGGCCGGCCCCCGGGGTTCCTCTCCCGCCAACGGCGTACCGGGGGTCACCTCTTCAGCCGAACCCCGCCGCTCCCCCAGGCCCTAGCGTGGCGCAAGTACCGGACGGGTCAACGGGGGAAAACCGCGGCGCTGCCGTCACGGGGGAGGAACCGCATGCGCTTTCACCGCGCCTTGACCGCCGTCGCGGCGGCCGTCTTGACCACGCCGCTGCTCGCGGCGAGCCTGCCGGCCGGCGCCACGCGGCAGGCACCGGGTGCGCCCGCCCGGGCCGGGCACTTCCGCGGCCAGCCGGCGGCGCAGACCCCGGCCCTGCCCCCGCCGCCGCGGCCGCCGCGCAGCCGCCCGCGCCTGCCGCACGGGTACCGGCCGCCGACCGCGCTGACCCGCAAGCACAAGGCCGCGCGGGCCGGCGGGCCGAACGCCGCCGCGGCGCCGGCGCAGGCGAAGACCTGGGGCGGCTCCGGCGCGGCGACCACGCTCGTGCTCTACGACACCACCAACACCTGGGGGTACCTGGGCCAGCTGTACGCCATGGCGGCCGGCAACCTGGCCAGCCACTTCGGCAAGGTGACCGCCGAGCCGGTGGCCAGCTACGTGGCCGGGCAGGTGAACAGCTACACCGCGACGATCTACATCGGCTCGACCTACGACGAGCCGCTACCGGTCGCGTTCCTCAACGACGCGCTGTCCACGACCCACCCGGTGATCTGGGCCGCCGACAACGTCTGGCAGCTGACCGGCACCGAGGGCAGCGCCGCGGACACCGCGTTCGTGGCCAAGTACGGCTGGGACCCATCCCAGTCCTACTTCGACACCACCGACAACCCGGTGACGATCTCCTACAAGGGCCAGACGTTCACCCGCAGCGCCTCGGACGGGGCCGACATCCTGGCGCCGGACATCACCAGCCCGGCCGCGGTGACCGTGCTCGGCACGGCGAACTGCACCGACTCCAGCGGCAGCCCGGTCAACTGCGCGCCGATCGCGCAGACCACGGCGGCCAGCTTCCCGTGGGCCATCCGCAGCGCCAACCTGACCTACGTGGGCGAGGTGCCGTTCTCCTACATCTCCGAGACCGACCGCTACGTCGCGTTCTCCGACCTGCTGTTCCCGGCCCTGGCGCCGGGCGCCGCGCCGTCGCACCTGGCGCTGGTCCGGCTCGAGGACGTGGACCCCACCGCCGACCCGGCCACGCTGCGCCAGTTCGCCGACTACCTGTCCAGCCAGCATGTGCCGTTCAGCGTCGGGGTGATCCCGGAGTACACCGACCCCAACGGCTACTACAACGGCGGCACGAGGCAGACCATCACGCTGGCGCAGGAGCCCGCGCTGGTGGCCGCGCTGAAGTACATGCAGTCCAAGGGCGGCACGATCATCGAGCACGGGTACACCCACCAGTACTCCAACATCGCCAACCCGTACGACGGGGTGACCGGTGACGACGCCGAGTTCTACCGGGCGCAGTGCTCGGCCACCCGGCAGCCGCCGTACACCTTCGACACCCCGTGCCAGAACTCCGACTACGTGGTGTGGACCGGGCCCCTGCCGGGTGACTCGGCCGCCTGGGCCGCGGGCCGGGCGACCGCGGGCCGGCGACTGTTCACCAAGGCGGGCCTGAGCCAGCCGGCCATCTGGGAGACGCCGCACTACTTCGCCTCGGCGGCGGATTACGCGGGGATCGACACCGTCTACGCCACGCGCTACGAGCGGGAGATCTTTCCCAGCGGCCTGCTCGGCGGCCCGCTGGACTACACCCACATCCTCGGCCAGTTCTTCCCGTACGTGGTGCACGACGCCTACGGCGAGAAGCTGATCCCGGAGAACCTGGGCAACTACGAGCCGGTGGAGGAGAACAACAACCCGCCCCGGCTGCCGGCCGACATCATCCGCAGCGCGCAGGTGAACCTGGCCGTGACCCAGGGCGTGGCGAGCTTCTTCTTCCACCCCACCTACCCGCTCTCCGACCTGCAGCAGATCGTGGCCGGCATCAAGGGCCTCGGGTACACGTTCGTGAGCCCCGCCAGTCTCCCGGGCTGACCCGGGGGGCGCACCGGCCGGCCGGAAGCGGGCCGGCTGGCCGGGAGCGCATCCGGCCCGGCCGGGGTCTGCCCCCTGGCCGGGCCGGGCCAAGCCGGCGGGGGCGCGAAGACCCTCGCCGAAGTATGATCCGTGCAAAGCGGCCGAGCGTAACGGGGGTCGCCGAATCACGGAGGAGCGGGTTCCATGGGCCTTCTCAACGAAGCTCGCCGCGAGTTCATCGCAGCGCCGGACAGCTCGAAGGGCCAGATCGTCTACAAGTGGCCCGACCGGAACATCCGCAAGTTTGCCCGCGCCATCGTGGAGCCGGACGCGGTCGCGGTTTTCATGAACCAGGGCCAGGTGATGGGCGTGCTCAACCCGGGCCAGCACACCCTGGACGCCTCGGAGATCCCGTTCCTCGGCATGTTCGTGGACTGGGCGTCGGGCAGCAACGCGTTCAAGGCCGAGATCTACTTCGTCGGCGCCAGGGAGTTCCCGCACTGCCGGTTCGGCGGGCGGCTCGACGAGGTGCAGGACCCGCAGACCGGCCTGATCGTCACCCTCCGGGCGTTCGGCGAGTACGCGCTGCGCGTCCTCGACCCGGTCAAGCTGATCGTCAACCTGGTCGGCACCGTGGACGTGACGAACAACGAGGCCGTCACCGGCTGGGTCGCGCAGCAACTGCTGAAGGTCACCAGGACCACGGTCACCACCCAGCTCATGTCGGGCGCCTGGCCGATCCTCGGGCTGTCCATGCACAGCCCGGACATCGAGGTGGCCGCCATGCCCGCGACCAACGCGCAGCTTGCGGACTACGGGCTGGCCATCGCCAGGTTCGGGAACCTCGACGTCAACCTCGACGACGACGACAACGCCCGGCTGAAGAAGCTGGCCGGCGACACCGCGTACAGCCGCCTGGCCGGGGGCTTCCTGCAGGCGGCGCAGGCCGAGGCGCTGCAGGGGGCCGGCGAGGGGATGGCCCAGGGCGGCGCCGCGGTGACCCCCATGTTCCTCGGCGCCGGCCTCGGCATGGCCGGCCAGATGATGCAGCCGCCGCCGCAGGCCCCGCCCGCTCCGCCGCCCGGCCCCGGTTTCGCCGGCGGCGGCCCCGGGTTCGTGCAGCAGCCACCCGCCGCCCCGCCGCCCGCCCCGGAGCCCGCGGCCCCGGCGGCCGCCCCGGCCGCGGAGGCGACGATGGAATGCCCGGAGTGCCACAGCCCGGTGCGGGTGGGCGCCAAGTTCTGCGGTGAGTGCGGCACGCCGATGGCCAAGCACTGCACCAACTGCAACGCCGACCTGAGCCCCACCGCGAAGTTCTGCGGTGAGTGCGGCACCCCGGTCAGCGCACCACCGGCCTGACTCCGCCCGCCGGCCCCGGTCCGCCTGGCATGATCGCCAGCCAGGCGCGGCCGGCCCCCGTGACCGGCCCTGCCTTGGTACCCCATGCGCGCCGCGCGCGCGTATGGCATGAAAACTAGTTGAAGGGCCAAAGTTGATGGACGACCGTATCGAATGCCAGTGGTGCAAGGCCCAGAACGAGATGGGCCGCACGAACTGCACCACCTGCGGCGCGCCGCTGGACAAGAAGGACCTCGTCACCGACTCGGGCTGGGCCGAGGCGCCGCGGCTGCGGGACATGACGGAGTTCCGGTTTTCCAACTCCACCTGCCAGATCGAGGGTGAGATCGTGCCGGTGGCCGAGATCGCCCTCGCCCAGGGGGACTCGGTGTTCTTCGAGCACCACGTGATGCTCTGGAAGGAACCCCAGGTGCCGATGTCGGCGCTGAACACCGGCGGCGGCATGAAGCGGATGATCGGCGGCATGCCGCACATCCTGTCGATCGCGCACGGGCCCGGCCGGGTCGCGTTCTCCCGCGACGCCACCGGCGAGGTCGTGGTGCTGCCGCTGCACCCGTCGATGGAACTGGACGTGCGCGAGCACGCCTTCTTGGCGGGCACGCACTCGCTGACGTACTCGTTCGTGCGGATCAAGGGCCTGGCCAACATCCTGCACGGCGGCGGCGGCATGTACATGGACCGGTTCGTCACGCAGAACGAGCCCGGGCTGCTGCTCCTGCACGGCTACGGCAACGTGTTCCAGAAGACGCTGCAGCACGGCGAGAAGATCATGGTCGAGCCGGGCGGCTTCCTCTACAAGGACTCGTCGGTGACCATGGATGCGGTCAAGCAGAACGTCAAGACCGGGCTGATGGGCGGGCACAGCATGTACCTGGCCGAGATGACCGGCCCCGGCCGGGTCGGCATCCAGTCGATGTACGTCCACCACGGCTCTGAGTAGGGGGACGGACATGACCACGCCAACCGCCCAGGGGGCCTACACCTGCCCGTACTGCCGGATGGCCAGCGACGGCGGCGGGGGCATCTGCCCGCACTGCGGGGCCCCCGTCGACGTCCGGCTCAAGGTGTCCGACTCCGGCTGGATCGAGCAGCCGCCGATCCGCGACATGGCGCACATCCGGTTCGGCCGGTCCACCTGCCAGGTCAGCGGCGTGTACGTGCCGGTCGCCGAGATGGCGCTGCACGACGACGACTGGGTCTACTTCTCCCACCACGTGCTGCTGCACACCGACCCGAACATCCGCCTCGGCAGCCTGCCCCTGAAGGGCGGCTGGAAGCGGATGCGGGCCGGGATGCCGCTGATCATGATGACGGCGCAGGGCCCCGGGCACATCGCGTTCAGCGCCGACGAGCCGGGGGAGACCCTGGCCGTGCCGCTCACCCCGGGGCGGGCCATCGACGTGGTCGAGCACCGGTTCCTCGTCGCCACCGGGAACGTCGCCTACAACTGGCAGAACGCCAACGTCTGGTTCACCACCCAAAGCGGCGACGACGAGGAATGGCACTACCCGCTGGGCCGGACGATGGACGTGTTCTCGGCGACCGGCGGCAACGGCCTGCTGCTGCTGCACGCCCCGGGCAACACGTTCATCCGCGACCTGGCGCCGCGGCAGCGCATCCTGGTGCAGCCGGGCGGGCTGATCTACAAGGACCAGTCGGTCCGGATGTTCCTGCACTTCGAGTACCCCCGTGGCCAGTACTGGTTCAGCTCGCCGCGCTGGCAGGCCAAGTCGACCTGGCTCACGCTGGAGGGCCCGGGCCGGGTCGCCGTCCAGTCGGTGTACGAGCGCCCCGAGGGCGCCGGCTCGATCCGCCGCAGCTCGGGCGCCACGACGCAGTATTGGTGACCGCTTTCGCTTGAGTTACGACGGCCGGCCGGCCCTGCATCCGCCGGCCGGGCCGGTTGCGTGGCCACCTGGAACCGGTGGCTGCCGGGGGTTAAGGTTTCACTTCCCGGGCAATTTCGCCCCAGACCCCCATGGAGGTGCGATGAGCGAGCAGGACCCGGAAGAGCCCGCCGAGGAGTTCCACCGCGACCGGCGTGAGCACGCCGGCACCCCCGGGCGCCTCGACGACGAACAGCTCGCCAGGCTGACCGAGGAGGAACGGGTGGAGGCGGGGCTGGACGACTACGACCCGGACGAGGTCCCCCCGGCGACCGACGAGCCGCCCGAACCGGAGCTGGCCGAGTCCGACGTCTTCCAGGAGGCGCGCGCCGAGATCCGCCGCGAGTACGACAAGGACGAGTTCATCGTCGAAGGGCAGCGCGAGGTGTACCCGCCCACGCGGTACGACGAGTGACCACGGCCGCTCCGGCGGGCCTGGGACCGCGGCGCTACGGCTTGCGCGCCACGCCGGCCCACAGGGCCGCCGGGCTGGCCGCCTCGGCCTCGCTGATCGGCCGCCACTTCGAGGCCTGCACCATCCCGGGGTCCACCAGTTCCAGCCCGTCGAAGAACCCGGCCACCGCCGCGTGGTCCCGGAACGTGACCTTCTCGGCCATCATCTTGTTGAGGCTGTCCGCCATCCTGGCCATCGCCTCGGCGTTGATGTCCTTGGCGGGGTGCGACAGGGCCAGGTAACTGCCCGGCGGCAGCGGTTCGAGCAGCGTCTGCGTCACCCGGTACGGGTCGTCCTCGTCGTCGAGGTGCTGCAGTACCGCAATCAGCATCACCGCGACCGGCTGGCCGAAATCCAGCAGCCGCTCCGCGCCGGCCAGGATTCCCCGCGGGTCCCGCAGGTCCGCGTCGATGTAGTCGGTGGCGCCCGAGGGGTCGCTGGTCAGCAGGGCGCGGGCGTGGGTGAGCACGATCGGGTCGTTGTCCACGTAGACGATCCGGGCCGTCGGCGCCAGCGACTGCGCGACCTCGTGGGTGTTGTTGGCCGACGGAATGCCCGTCCCGATGTCCAGGAACTGGCGGATGCCCGTCTCCCCGGCCAGGAACCGCACCGCCCGGGCCAGGAACGCGCGGTTGGACCGCGCGGACAGCCCGATCTCCGGGAAGGCCTTGATCGCCTGTTCGCCCGCTGCCCGGTCGGCGGCGAAGTTGTCCTTGCCGCCGAGCCAGTAGTTGTATACCCGGGCGACGTGCGCCACGCTCGTGTCGAACGGTGGCGGCGAGCCGCCGTTGGCCGTCGCCTCGTGGCTTTCACCCGCCATTGACCGCCCGCCTTCGGCACCGTTGCATGTGACTGCCTAGCGTACCGCCGCCCCGGTCCGGTGCCGTGGGATTGCCCCATCGGCGGCGCCGCCCTGTTCCGCCCGCCCGGCCGGTGGGGTCCGCGGGTTCACAGGCCTTGTTCTGCGGTGATCCGCCCCGCGGCGGCGGCGGCCGCAAGCGCCTGGTAGTCACGCTCGTTCTGGTCGGCGTACGCGGTGGCGAACTGGGCGATGGCCGTGTCAAAGACGTCCGAGACGCCGAGGTATGCGGCGATCGCGATGCGGTCACCGGAACGAGCGTGCGCCCGGGCCAGGGTCCAGCCGCACACCTGGCCGTAGGCCCGCATGCTGGCCGGGGGCATGGCCGCGATGTCGAGGGAGAACTTCCAGTCCCGGAGCTGGCGCACGTAGAAGTCGCGGGCCTCGGTGTCCGGCCAGGCCTGGGCACGCTGCCAGCCCAGGAAGATGTCGCTGGACGCCTGCATCAGGCGCTGCCCCGCGACGACCCGCTGGCCCTGGTTGGCGTACCCGCCGGGGCCTACGAACCGGCGCAGCACCGACCCCTCGGCCTCCTTGACCTGCAGGAACAACGGGTCGGCGGCGTCACGCCCGAGCAGCAGCACGATCCAGCACCGGGTGCCGACGCTGCCGACCCCGACGACCTTGCGGGCCATGTCGCAGATCTCGAACTGGTCCAGCAGGAACCGGCGGTCGGTTTCCAGCGTGCGCCGGTACCCGGCGACGAGGCTGCCCAGCTGCGCGGTGAAGGCCGCCCGGTCGCCCTCGCCGGGGATCAGCTCGGCGACCGGCACGAGCAGCGGCGGGTCGGAAAGGATCCGTGGGCGCCCGCCGGCGACCTGGGTGAGCTTGGCCACCTCCTGCATGCTGTCCCTGGTCCGTGCCTTGGCCAGGTCCTGGTCGAACTTCTTGCGCCGCGCCGCGGTGAGCTGGGCGTCCAGGTCGGCGCGCAACTGCTCCGCGTCCGTGCGCGCGTACCAGACCTGCAGGTTCGTCATGTCCGCGAAGCCGCGCATCGCGAGCCGGTAGCTGGCGGCCGCCGCCGTGACGATGTCGCGGCGCTGCCCGCCGCCGAACCCGTTGTCCCGCGCCGCCACCTCCAGGCTGGCGGCCAGCCGCTTCACGTCCCACTCCCACGGGCCGGGCGCGGTCTCGTCGAAGTCGTTGACGTCGAACACCAGGCGGCGCTCGGGCGA